>Ga0164243_10000257_pt1 | contig 112974 bp, 93 predicted proteins | sample OricompcompostOP_FD_108781 | JGI IMG/M metagenome (GOLD analysis project Ga0164243, IMG submission 108781) | Organic Plus compost microbial communities from Emeryville, California, USA - Original compost - Organic plus compost (OP) | ecosystem: Engineered > Solid waste > Mixed feedstock >...
CCGGTTTGTTGCTGAGTAGCTCGGCCATGGATTGAGATTTTAGTGTTGCCATTTTCTTTGAATTTAGGCAAAACTAAAGCGCTGGAAATCCAACAACAACACGTGGTTGGTAGAATGCTTACCCTGGGACAACTCAATTTCTATTTAGAAGCCTTAGATAGAGATGTAAAGAAGCCGCATGAAAATCCAAGCATCGGTGTATTGTTATGCAAAGGAAAGGATAGTGAGGTCGTGGAATATGCGCTAAGTCGCTCTCTTTCACCGACCTTGGTTTCTGAATATCAGACTCAATTGCCTGACAAAAAACTACTACAGCAGAAATTGCACGAGCTGTTTGAGAATAATGGGCTAAATGAATAATATAGCGTTATTGACTGTTTTTTAAAGTACGTTCAAGTTAAAAAAATATTCTTTTTCCGAACTTTGACACACTTTAAAAAACAGTCTCTTGTCTGACAGTATCCCCCCGGGGGTACTACACTTTTTAACCGCTTGGACCCCTCTTATAAGCGTTTGCGCGTACGGCTCTCCGAATAATTATCTGCCTTTATACATGTAAAACTTCATAGTTTTTGTAGCTAAATTAAGTCTTACAATTCCGCTTCTCATTCCTAAGAAAACGTTTTTGTCGTCAATAACAGCAATGGAATTTGGGTATAAACCACTCCAGAACACTTCTTTGAAGACCAGTTCTTTCTTAAAGTCCTGAACGATATAAAAGTTTTCGTATGTTGCGATTAAAAACTTGCCGTTATAGATCGCGAACGCTTCCGGCGCATCATTAAAGTCAACAAGTTTGGTAAAGGTAAAGTGCTTGCTTGTCGTATTTAGTTCAAATAAGGCGCCTCCGCTGTAACTCATATGTGCAAGACCCTCTATGAAATAAATCTTGTCTTTGAATTTGAATATGAACTTAATATTACCTCGTTTAATGGCAACCGATTTTTTTGTCGTGTCCTCGGGCTTAAAACTTAATTGCCCACCCCATTCGCCTCTGTCTATTCCGAACAACGTCCCGCCTTCAATTTTAAGTTCGCATTGATGAACTTCCCTCACTTTTCTGACGTCAAGTTTATTATGGGTGAGTGAAACGCCAAATTCATTTTGAGAATGATTTAACGCGAACCATTCGTCACTCCCTATTTTTGGTGCTATCGTTTCGACGAAGCCTTTTGGTATTGGGCAGGCAGACTGGCCGCGACTTGTAATCGCGAAAAGTGTCATAAATGCAAAGGCCGGAAAAATCATCTTTAAGGTCATTATAAAAAGTAATATTGCTTCTTGAGCACGATTTCTAAGCAACTACAGTTAATATTTCAGACTTCTAAAATAATACATGTCTGATAAATACGCAAATTATTTTCCTGAATGCCATACGATAGTAAAGGAGCGTTTAAGAATTACCGTACAAGGAATACAACAATAAAGGCAGCCAAGGATTTTAAATGAAAAAGACGCATTTCCTGATTTCAAAAAGAGACAGAGTAATCGAATCGCTCAGGATTTTTATTTAAGAGAGATTTACAACATAAGTCCTATTTTTACATATAAATGAAATCAATGAATGAAAGGATATTATCACTCCTGTTATTTTTAATCCTTATGACGGGCTGTGCCTGCACGAAGAATAGCGACGTTCAGAAGGGTAAAATAGAACAAGGCACATACTATCTTTCAGGCACTGTTATCTTTGATGCACCTACACTATATACAAAACAAAACAGCACGTCTGATACGAACGTTATTCAGGCGGTTTTAGACAATTTTGCTGATCAATTGGGCAATAGATTCGGCGGGGTTTTTCCTGATTCCTTACAAAACGAATTTCATTTAAATGCGGGTACTCAAACGGGAGACAGTCCCCCGGGTAATAGTTCCCTGCAAATATTACCGGGTTCGACAGCTATGCTTATCCATTGCCCCGGCATGAAAGATACCGTGCTATGCGATATTACAGCGAACACGGACGGCACATACACGTTAATAAACAAGGACTCATCGAACTACGCCGGAGAGGGTTGCAGAGAGTTGGAGGTAAGCATGCTCGATACAGCAGGCTTTCGTAAATACGAGATATCCACAGCCAGCCAGAATCTTATCATCTATCGGGGACGCGATAAGTACCTTATAGATATTCGAAATAAACAGCTATCCCTTCACCGTGCAACCTTGTTTTATGTCAGGCCCGGTTGCTGGTCGTTCATTAATAATACACTAAAAAGGTATTTTCCTCCAAATGCAGGGAGGCTTAGTATGAGCGATACAATTTTGCTTCAGAATAGAAATGTTATATATAAGCGTCAGTGATTCATAAATGCTTTTCTGCGACTGGCTATTAATTTTTTACGCAGACTTTATTCCCGGCTGGTGGCCGAATCCAGCGTATAGAAAATTGTCCGGCTTTTACCCCAAGCTGTGTAATTTAATGGATGAGTTGGATACAGGCAAAAAGCAAATCGCCGTAGCAACACCTGGGGCTACTACGGCGACAAGTTTCCTTTAGATTAATCAATGAGTTATCTCGTGCAATCCGCCGTCCAAGTACCGTCATCATTGGAGACCAACATTTTCAAACTGCTGGCGGTAATCGTAATACCTGTCACCCCCGAACCAATACTGACATAGGTATTGTCATCCTTTTTCTCAAATTTTACATTATTGATGTCAGGGATACCACTGCCAAATTTAAAGCTATAAGACGAGCCTACCTTAACCACTGTCAATTTACCATCATCGTCAGTAATTGTTTTTCCATCACCCTGATAATTAATAGATCCGTTGTAGGTGCCTATAAAGAAGTCATTGTCTGCAGGGTCATCGTCCTTGCTACAGGAAATCGTAAATACCGAAATGGCTAATAAGGCCATGCATAATACACCCAGAAATTTGAACTTGTTTTTCATAAAGGTTGTTTTTGTTATACCCAGATAAATTCAATGACTATGCCAAATCAAAATGTTCTTATCTGCCCTGGCCAGGAGTGAAACCTCGCTGTTGATGCTGAATGGTAATAAAAACTTCATAATCAATATACAGGATAAATCAGAGCTTTGCAATGGTTATTCTTAAAATACATTCCCGGTTTTTTGGGCTTTGCAAATAACATAGCAATGAAAATGAATCACATAGAAAAAGGGCAACCGTTTGCGTTGGGGACTCTTTAACTAAAGTGAGAAGTTTTCCCTAATTTTACCTTAACGTTTGTGATAAGTATAATGGAGAAACTGACAGTCGATGATAAAAGATTATGGCTCGCCGCTAGTAGTGGCGATGAATCTGCCTTTAGCGAACTGTTTGTAATGTACTTACCGAAACTCTATTGTTTTGCCTTGAAATACACCAAAGATAATTGCCTTGCAGAGGATGCGGTCCAGCAGGTTTTTCTGAAATGCTGGGAAAAAAAGAGCGATTTAGGACACATAGAGAATATCAGTGCCTACTTACACAAAAGTATCCGAAACGAAATAATTGATCTGATGCGCCGACAGGTGCTGCAGCTGGAATATCAAAATTATATGGCTGGCCAATTAAACGCAGATCAAAAAGCGATCGAACCGCCAGAGACTCAGCTGCAGCAGAAGCAAGAGGAAATTTTTACGGCCGCCGTTAATCACCTTTCTCCCCAGCAAAAGAAAGTATACCAGCTAAGCAAAGAAAGGGGATGGTCGCATGCTAAAATAGCACAGGAAATGAACGTTTCCACCCATACAGTGAAGTGGCACGCTGCGGCTGCCTTTCAGTCATTAAGCCATTTTCTGAGACGCCATGAAAAGGAGCTTTTCATCTTCCTTATCCTTTTTTCTGCCTTTTCTTAAAAAAATCTGATTTCCACCTATCCTTTTTGAACCCTTGTTCGTCTTTTAAGAACATACAACACTTAAAAGGCATTTTACTTTTCATAAATGATTCAAAAAGAGGTTGATAGATTTATTGATTTGGTAGAGCGATACACCAGAGGCGAATTTCTCACAAAAGAGGAATTTGAACTGCTTGAGCAGGGGATGCAGGACGAGGATTGCCTGAGCGCCCTGGATGAACAGATGTCTGTAGAACTTGATGCATTACCTCAAAAGGATAATCAGGAAGAAATATCAACTGAACAGCAGCAGGAAATGTTAGCGCGGTTTAGGGAAAAGCTTGCAGCTACCTCCCAAAAAGAAAAAGACACGCCTGAGAAGGGGGAGCATCATAATATAAGTCCTCGCAAATATGGTTTTAGTTTCAGAACTATCGCGGCCGCGGTAGCAAGTATTGTACTGCTGTTGGCGGCTTTTGGCATATATCAGTTTAAGAAGGCGGATAAATCAGGCGCCGTTGAGACCACTGGAAATTATCAACGCACTGTACCTATTGTTCCCGGCTCTTCAGGTGCCATTTTAACCTTGGGTAATGGACGTAAAGTTGCTCTCGGAACGCCTCATGCAAAGTTGATGCATATTGGCAGCCTGACAATTCAGCAAAGTAAAGACGGCGCTTCCTTCAGCAATGTATCTGCTAAAAACGGACAGGTATTGTATAATACACTGACGACGCCCAGGGGAAGGCAGTTTCAGGCGACGCTGCCCGATGGGTCCAAAGTGTGGCTAAATGCTTCCAGTACACTTAGATTTCCGACAGTTTTTGATAAAGATAACCGGACAGTAGAATTAACAGGAGAGGCCTATTTTGAAGTCGTGCATAACGCGGCTCACCCCTTTCAGGTAAAAGTGAACAACCAACTTATTGAAGATATAGGCACTAAGTTTAATGTCAAGGCCTACGGCGATGACCCGGCAATGACCACCGCCTTACTGGAAGGAACTGTGGATGTTTCCAATGGACTAAAAAAATTAAGGCTGACGCCCGGGCACCAGCTAAAGGCAAAGGGTCAGCAGATGATCGTTTCTAAAGCAGACCTGAATCAGATCCTGGCCTGGAAATCCGGTTTTTTTGCTTTCCAGAACGCCAGTGTGGAAGAGATCATGCGCCAGCTGTCCAGGTGGTATGACGTAGATGTAACCTATAGAGGTAATCTGGATAGGGGTGACCGCAATCAACAGCGATATACCGGCAGAATAGACCGTAATCTTGATTTGCAGGATCTTCTGGACGGTCTGCAGTTCTCTCAGTTGCATTTTAAAATTGATCAAAATAAAAGAACCATTATAATAGAAAACTAAAAATGCTATGAAAAGGGATCCATAAAGCCAAAAGACTTAAAAAGCCGGAAGTGCTGCGAACACGACCGGCCATAAAGTCTGACAATTAAACGTTCTGCGTAAACTGAATTATTAACATCAAACTCCTACAAAAGTATGGAAAAAAATGCAGCCCACCGTCCACAAGTAGCTCGGATGGTGGTTCATCCACGCCAAATTTTACTCGTCATGCGACTGACTATTATTTTGTTGCTGCTTGCCCTGACTCAAGTGCAGGCAAAGTCCTATTCCCAGCAAATCACTTTAAATGCCTCTTCTCTGAGTCTAAAGCAGACCTTCAGTGAAATAGAAGCGCAGTCTGGCTATAGTTTCTTTTATAAAGACGCTGATATAGAAGGGAAAACGGTTAAAGCACTGCATTTTACCAGGGAACCCTTATCTACAGTGCTGGCCAACATATTAGAGAAGCAGCAACTTGCCTTTGTGATCAAGAAAAAAACGATTTTTATTCGCCGCCTGCCGACACAAACACCGGCAGCAGAAAAAACACCTGTATCCCAGGTCGTAGAACAGACCACCATCTCCGGGCATATTACAGACAGGGCCGGCGTTGCGCTGACAGGAGTGGCGGTCCAGATAAAAGGGACCACCAAAGGCGCCATTACAGATGGCTCCGGTAATTTTACCATTGGATTAGAACATCCTGAGACGGCCGTTCTCGTGGTCAGTTTCGTAGGCTATGTCACGCAGGAAGTAACCGTCGGAGATAAGACGGAACTGCAGATTCAGCTAACCGAACAGCCCCATCAAATGAATGATATCGTGGTCACTGCCCTGGGTATTAAAAGCCAGGAAAAAGCCCTGGGCTATTCCGTGCAAAAAGTGGGTGGGGAGCAGATGGAAACAGTTAAGGGAGTAGATATCGGAACCTCTCTGACCGGGCATGTCGCCGGCCTTGTGGTACATAACTCTACCGAATTCAATCAGGCGCCGAGTATTCAACTTCGCGGCGAAAGTCCGCTATTGGTGATTGACGGTGTCCCATATGGCAATGTAACACTCAGAGATATACCGGCGGATGACATCGCAGAAATGAGTGTATTAAAAGGCTCCACAGCGGCGGCCTTATATGGCGCAAGAGGGGCGAACGGTGCCATAATGATTACAACAAAGAGGGGGACAAAAAATGGAGGCTTATCCATTACGCTGAACAGCAATACCATGTTCAGCCTGGGATACCTCGCCATTCCCGAGGTACAGACTTCCTATGCACACGGGCAAAACGGCAAGATATCCACCGACTACGTCTGGGGGCCGAAACTCGATATCGGTGATTCTGCGCTGCAATGGAACCCCAAAACCAAGCAGGAAGAAATGCTGCCGTTGGTGGCCAGCGGCAAGCGGAACCTCCAGAATTTTATGCAGACCGGGATCATTACCAGTAATAACATCAGTGTCTCCAAAAGTGGTGAGAACGGCTATTTCAGGGCGGGCCTGAATCATGTATATAATAAAGGCCAGTTTCCCAATGAGAACCTGAATATCATTAATTACACCATGAGTGGCCAGATCAAAATGGGAAGCAAATTTGATCTGGAAGGTCATATGGGATATACCCGTCAGACAGCACCGCAGACCTGGGGACATGGTTACAATGCCCAGGGCTATCTGTATCAGATACTGGTCTGGACAGGACCGGATTATGATATCCGGGACTATAAGGATTATTGGGTCAAGCCCAATGAAAAACAGAACTGGCTATACAACGCCTGGTATGATAACCCATATCTGATCGCCAACGAAAAACTGGACGGTATTGAACAAAATAAAATCAATGCCAGCCTGGTGGCCAATTATAACTTTACCAAAGACCTGAAATTAATGTTCCGTAACGGATATGACTATTACAGTAATGAAGAAACTGTACGCAATCCGGCCGGCATTAACTCCACCAGAGGTTATTCGGATGATGCTGCTAGTTCCTTCTCCTGGAGCTGGGGCGGCAAGGGGCTGTATGCCATGAATGAAACCTGGGGGTACAGCCTGAACAGTGATCTGATCCTGACCTATAATAAGAAATTCGGCGATTTTGGACTCGATGCGCTGGGAGGCGGTAGTATCTATTACTATCAGGACCGGGAGTTCGGTGCAAAAACTGCCAATGGATTGCAGGTGCCAGGCTTGTATTCTCTGAACAACGCGATTCCCTCTACAGCCGTTGGCGTAAATTCAATTATTAATAATGTCAGGACCCGCAAAAGGCAGGTCAATAGTCTCTATGGAAAGGTGTCCCTAAATTGGAAAAATGCCGCCTTCATTGATGTTACAGGCCGTGATGACTGGAGCTCAACACAGCCCGCTTCGGAAAGATCTTATTTCTATCCTTCCGTTTCCTCCAGCTTAATTCTATCTGAGTTTTTTCACCTGCCCAGATTTGTCAATATGTGGAAGCTGCGGGGCTCCTGGGCGGTTGATAAGGATATGGCGGGAGTCTATGCTACTAACAGATTGTATGATATATCTTCTTCCTGGGGGCTCACCAGTTCCAGCTATCCCAACAGTTTATTGCCATCAGACCTGTTGCCCTCTTCCACCAGAACCTGGGAATTCGGTACGGCAGCTTACCTGCTGAATAACAGGCTCCATTTTGATATTGCTTATTTCAGTAAGCTGTATTATGACAGCCAGGCCTCTGTGTATATTTCCGAGGCCTCCGGTTTTGAGAAAACCCTGGTGAATACGGATGAGAGAGTGGCACGTCGTGGTATAGAAGTGACGGTGGACGGCTCTGTTATTAAACACCATAATTTTGAGTGGCATTCTACTTTAAACTATGCGACACAGCATAGGTATTATGTGCAGCTAGATCCCATTTATTCTTCTGATGACCTATGGACTAAAAAAGGGGAAAGGGTAGATACTTATCTGATCAATGACTGGCTGAGGGATCCTCAGGGGAATATTATCCATGAATCCGGCTTTCCGGTGGAAAGTGATTATCAGTCCAAGATCGGCTACTCCGATCCTGATTTTTCTTTCGGCTGGATCAATGACTTCAGGATCGGACGTATTTCCATCGGACTGAATATAGATGGCCGGGTAGGAGGCGTTATGTATGATGATATCTGGGATATCATGTTTGAGACAGGCGCCAGTCCACAGACTGATACAAAATGGCGCTATGACCAGGTGGTTAACGGAAAGAACGACTATGTAGGCGAAGGCGTAAAAATCGTTTCCGGCGATGTTACCTACGATAAATATGGCCGTATTACCGCGGACACCAGAAAGTATGCTAAAAATGATGTTGAAGTCGGCTATCAGGACTATGAGCAATCGCTCTCCGGAGGGGGAAATCATGGTTATTTTAATGAAACCTTTGTCAAAGTAAGAGAGCTTTCTGTTGGCTATAATATTCCAACCGACAAATGGTTCGGTAAAAAAGCAGGAATAAAGAACGCTTCCGTTTCTCTGACAGCACAGAACCTGTTTCTGTTTACCGGGTTCAAATACTCAGACCCCGATAATGACGCAGAAGACCTGAATTCTCCCTCTCAAAGAATGATTGGGGTCAATATCCGGCTAGGATTTTAAGTCCGTCCAGGCGTGTTTATTAATTAATAAAACGATCAGAATGAAAACAACAATAAAAACGATATATATCCTTTTGGCCACAGCATTGTTTTGTAGCAGCTGTACCAAACACTTTGATAGCATCAATACCAATCCGGATGAGTCTACCACTACCAGTGCAGGAGCACTGGCCACTAAGCTCATCGCGACGATCACGGATGGCGATATAGCCGATACAAAGGGCTTCATGGGACCTTTCATGATGGGTAAATACATACTCTGGACAGAGCAGCTGGAAAATATACAATACAACAAAATCGGAAGAACCGAATTTGACAGGCTGGAGGTGCTCAGAAATGTGCCTGATATGCTTCAGTACGCTAAGGAGCTGACAGATGGTACGCAGCCTTCTTATGAAGCCTTAGGGCATTTTGTACGTGCCTGGGAATTTTTCTATACTACAATGGAGGTAGGAGATATCCCTTACAGCGAAGCCATCAAGGGTAAATCTGATGAAGTAATAAAACCCAGATACGACAGTCAGAAAGCAGTCTTTGCAGGCATTTTAAATGAATTGGATAGTGCCGATATGCTCTTTGGCAAAGGGGCAGACTTTGAAGGTGATTTCATATTTAAAGGAGACGTTGAAAAGTGGCAAAGGCTCACCAACAGCTTTGAACTCTATGTGCTGCTCCAGCTGATGAACCATGCAGACGATCCCGATCTAAAGGTAAAGGAACGGTTTAAAAGCATCGCCACGACAAGAAATCTAATGACGGGATATGAAGACAATTTTGCAGTGACTTATCAAAATGCAGGAGGCTATTGTTATCCATGGTCCAATACGCCAGTCCAGGTAAATTCTTTTGTGATTTATCCTGTCATTGGCAGCAACCTGATAGCTCCGATGAAGACCTTACAAGATCGAAGGCTTTTTTATTATGCTGAGCCTGCCGCCGCTAAAATAGAAGCAGGCGGCTCTCAGTCAGATTATGATTCCTATATAGGGATAGACGCTTCAGACCCGCTTAATTCCATAAAACTGGCCCACGATAATAAACTCTTTTGCGACGTCAATCAGCGGTATGTGGAAGAATTTAATCCTGAACCCGTCGGCGTATTTAATTACTGGCAATTACAATTTGTTTTGGCGGAAGGTGCCGTGAGAGGCTGGCTGCCTGCAGCAGGTGCGCAGGGTTATTATGAAAAAGGGATAGAGGCTTCTATGGAATTCCTGAAAGCGCACGGCCAGGATAAATATACCCATGAGATGCCCATTACGGATGAATATATCAGCGACTATCTAAGCAGGGTCAAACTTACGGGACCGGCCAGTCAGCAGATAGAGCAGATCATTACCCAGCAATACATTGCCGGTTTTATGCAGGATGCCAATAACACCGCGTGGTTTGAAAACCGCCGTACCGGTTATCCGGTTTTCAAACTAAATACCTCCACCAATCTGAATCAGCCTAATACCAAGTTTCCTAAAAGATGGCTGTACCCGCAAAATGAACTGGATCATAACGCAGACAATGTGGCTGCCGCGATTCAAAGCCAATTTGACGGTAACGATAATGTCAATAACCTGATGTGGATCTTAAAATAGGCAGCCTGCCTGGATTTGGCGGTTAAGTGGTCAGAATTGCGTATTTTGGCCCAATTGATACACATAAAAAACGGAACTTTTATAAATGGATACAAGAAGAGAATTTTTGAAAAAGGCAGGCATGCTGGGTGGCGGTGTAGGCCTCTGGTCCGCTTTGCCTGCTTCCATCAAAAGAGCACTGGAAATTGATCCCGAAAAGGGAAGTACATTTATGGACGCGGAGCATGTTGTGTTGCTGATGCAGGAGAACCGCTCTTTTGACCACTTGCTGGGTTCTTTACAGGGCGTACGGGGGTATAATGACCCAAGGGCTATGACAATGCCGGATGGCAACAAAGTATGGCTGCAGACCGATGATAAGGGGCAGACTTATACGCCCTTTAGGTTAGATATAAAAAAGACCCGGTCCACCTGGACGGGCAATCTGCCACACTCCTGGACCAATCAGACCGACGCGCGCAATAACGGCGGATTTGACCGGTGGCTGGAAGCTAAAAAATCCGGTTATGAGAAGTATGCGCATCTACCCCTTACCTTAGGGCATTATACCAGAGATGATATTCCTTTTTACTATGCGCTGGCAGACGCCTTTACCGTCTGTGACCAGCACTTCTGTTCCTCTCTCACTGGTACCACCCCGAACCGCTTATTTTTCTTTACCGGTAAATTAAGAGGAGGGAAGAATAACCAGGCCAATGTGGATAATGAAAATGTCGATTACTCAAATGAGGCAGACTGGCAGACATTCCCCGAAAGGCTGGAAGAGGCGGGTATCTCCTGGAAGGTCTACCAAAATGAAGTAAGCCTGGACAACGGCCTGAATGGGACAGAGGATTTCTGGCTGGGTAATTTTACGGACAATCCGCTGGAATGGTTTAAACAGCATGGTATCCGCTATAGTCCCGGACACTATAATAAGGTCAAAAACGATTTGGATGTCCTGCCAGATGAGATCCGGAAGATAAAAGAAAAAATGGCCGGCCTTACAGGCAAAGACCTGAAAAAGTCAGAAAGGAAAGTGCAATCCCTGGAGCAGCAACTGGACTACGCAAAAGCCGCGGTGACTAAATATAGCCCTGAGGCTTTCCAAAAGCAGCCCGCAAAACTAAAGGCCCTCCACAACAAGGCCTTTACCATCAATAATGGTGATCCATATTATCATCAGGTAGATACCATCCGTTATAAGGATCAGGAGAGCGGCAGTCAAAAACAGATGAAAGCCCCTAAGGGAGATGTCTTTTATCAGTTTAGAAAAGACGTAAAATCCGGTAACCTGCCAAAGGTTTCCTGGCTGGTGGCGCCCCAGGCGTTTTCAGATCATCCCAGTTCACCCTGGTACGGCGCCTGGTATGTTTCAGAGGCCATGGATATTCTGACCAGCAATCCGGCTATCTGGAAGAAAACCATCTTTATCCTGACCTATGACGAGAATGACGGCTACTATGACCACATGCCGCCATTTGTCGCGCCCAATCCGAACGATAAATCGTCCGGACAGGCATCTGAAGGCCTGGATTTAGAAAATGAATATGTCAGCCTGCAAGAAGATCTCTTGCGTGTGGGAGAACGTAATAAAGCGTACGCCAGAGAAAGCCCGGTCGGATTAGGCTACCGGGTGCCGCTCATGATTGCCTCTCCCTGGACCAGGGGCGGCTGGGTCAACTCCCAGGTATTTGATCATACCTCCGTATTGCAGCTCATGGAGTCCTGGCTTAGTCAAAAGACGGGCAAAACGATCCGGGAAGAAAATATCGGTTCCTGGCGCAGAGCCATATGTGGCAACCTTCATTCCGCATTCCGGCCCTTCAACGGCAGAAAAGCGGAACTGCCTTTTATCCAGAGAGATGAATTTTTGGGCAGTATTCAACAGGCAAAAGACAAAGAATTGCCGGACGGGTTCCATTTAATGAATGCCGCAGAAATTGCTGCACTCAATAAGGCACCCTCTTTATCGCCCTATCAGCCAAAGCAGGAAAAAGGGATCCGTAATGCCTGCCCGTTACCCTATGAACTATATGCAGATCTGGATTTTGCGCCGGGCGCGAGCCAGTTGCAGCTAAAGCTGCAGGCAGCAGACAACCGCTTTGGCAAAAAAGCTGCGGGCGCACCGTTTACTGTATACGGCCTGGGAACGCCGCAGGAGTTTAAAGTCCGTAATTATTCCCTCAAGGCAGCAGATACACTAAGCGACAGCTGGGATGCTGACCAGTGGCAGGGAGAAAGCTTTAAGCTGCAGCTGCATGGCCCGAACGGTTTTTTCCGGTCCTGGCAAGGCAAGAAAAAACAAGGGATGCCAGCTATCAGCATCCGTTATCAAAAAGGAACAGACCTGACTATCGAAATTAAAAATACAGCCGGCCGTGCGATCAGTTTCGCTGTTAAGGATAATAGCTATGGCGCCGCCACGAGAAATATACAGCTGGCAGAAGGAAAGGCGACTGCAATTTCCTGGTCCACAAAAAATAGTTACGGGTGGTATGATTTCTCCCTTGCTGGTGAAGGATTTGACTGCCAGTATGCCGGCAGGGCAGAAGACGGGCAGCCTGGTAAAACGGATCCCCTGATGGGCGGGTTGCTTTAAACCGGCTGTAACATCTTTAAAAGAAAATGCGCCACCCTATTGAATCTGGGGGGCGCATTTTTAATATTGCCGGGCGCGGTTAACCGTGAATCTGCTGCTTTTTACCATAAGATTGAATGAGCACCGACTCAAATTCCAGCCATTGCTGCCACCTTTGATCCACGTCTACATCGGTCGTGTATTTACGGGCAAAATTCAGATACAGCGTATAATGACCGGCCTCTGACACCATCAGGTCATAATAGAATCCGGCAAGTTCCTTATCCTTTATATTGGCAGAAAGCAGTTTGAACCTTTCACAGCTTCTGGCCTCGATCATGGCAGAAAACAGCAAACGTTCAATAAAGGCGGTATTGCGACTGCCGTCTTTTTTACAAAACTTCATCAGCTGCCCTACATAATCATCCTTTCTTTCCCGGCCCAGGGTATAGCCTCGTTTCCAGATCAGATTGGTTACCATCTGAAAATGCTGCATTTCCTCCAGGGCCACCTCGGTTAAGGCCTTTACCAGGTCAGGATGCTCCGAATTGTTGGCAATCAGTGAAATGGCATTGGTCGCCGCTTTTTGCTCACACCAGGCATGATCTGTCAGGATCTCAGAGAGATTGTCTTCTGCAATATTCGCCCACCTGGGGTCCGTTGTTAATTTAAGTCCAAGCATGTTTTTGCGATAAAATGATAATGAAGCCGCAAATTAATCATTTTCCCGTGCATTCATGCCTTGCAGGCGGCGTTCACCGAAAAAGCCGCCTGAATATGCGCCTGCGCGGATGAGCTATTGTATATTGCATTAAATAAGCTTCTATGAAAAGATATGTAATGATGTCCATGTCTCCCGGTGTAATCTTAGTCAGCCTGATTACCTGTCTGGGGCTGTTACTCAGTTCCTGTGGCGGGGGCGGCCAGGCTTCAGATAAAAAACAAGCGGAGCAAAAGACAACACAACCCGTACCTGGTGAGAAGGAGTGTTATAATTATATGGCAGGTGGAGACACCGTCGTTTTAACCCTTAAGTGGCTGGACAGCAACCGGTTTACGGGTTCCCTGATGTATTCGCTCAAAGAAAAAGACCGGAATGTCGGTTCACTTGAGGGGCAGCTAAAAGATTCTATTCTCCTGGCCGATTATCAGTTTAACTCAGAAGGCATGACCAGTACCAGAGAAGTAGCGTTTAAAAAAATAGCCGATTATATCGTAGAAGGGTACGGAGACGTCACGCCGGATTCCAGCGGCTTCAGATTTACGCATCCGGACTCCCTTAGTTTTGATCTCAATAGAAAATATCAAAAGGTCAACTGTCTCTGATTGTCATTGATAATCACTCATTTATATAAAAACGGGTATTAAATTTCACTAATTACTGCTGGATATTATCTATAATAAGGTCGTTTTTATGTAATTTTGCGCCAAGACATAAAATACAGATATACACAGGTGTGGATATTAATAGCGGAATAATATTCCGATAAAATTTTGAATTGTTTAAATAATATACCTACCTTTGCAATCCGTAAAAAAAATATTAAGTATTTAGAATGCCTACAATACAACAATTAGTAAGAAAAGGCCGCGAGACGATCAAAGCCAAGAGTAAATCCAGAGCATTGGACGCTTGTCCTCAACGTCGTGGTGTTTGTACACGTGTATACACGACTACCCCTAAAAAACCGAACTCAGCCCTGCGTAAAGTAGCTAAAGTTCGTTTAACCAACAAAATTGAGGTAATTGCCTATATTCCGGGTGAGGGACATAACCTGCAGGAGCACTCCATCGTTCTGATTCGTGGCGGAAGGGTAAAAGACCTGCCCGGTGTACGTTATCATATCGTGCGCGGTAGCCTGGATACTGCCGGTGTTAAAGGCCGTAAACAGAGCCGTTCTAAATACGGTGCCAAAAAGGAAAAGGTTAAAAAATAATTGATTAATAGCAGATTTTAGATAAATAATGAGAAAATCACAAGCCAAAAAGCTCCCCTTAGCGCCAGACGCACGCTTCAATGACAAAATGGTTACCCGTTTTGTAAATAATTTAATGTGGAGCGGTAAAAAGAGTACGGCTATCAAAATATTTTACGATGCTATCGATAAAGTCTCCAAAACCACCAGCGATGATGGTTATGAGATCTGGAAGAAAGCATTAGCAAACGTTACGCCTTCTGTTGAAGTACGCAGCCGCAGAATCGGTGGTTCTACTTTTCAGATTCCTATCGAAGTACGTCCTGACCGTAAAGTTTCCCTGAGCATCAAATGGTTAATCCGTTACAGCCGCGAAAGAAATGGTAAGACTATGGCTGATAAACTGGCTAACGAAATCATTTCTGCCAGCAAAGGTGAAGGTGCAGCTTTCAAAAAGAAAGAAGATACACACCGTATGGCTGATGCGAACAAAGCCTTCTCACACTTCAGGATCTAATCCGGGCTTACAGGCGGTGTTCTGCTGCACAGACAGATCAGCATCCCTGACGCTTTGTGAAAGTAGCAAATAGATTTAGAGATTAATAATATTATAGACAAGGTCCTCCAAAGAGAGGACCTTCGTCGTTACAGCAAGTCAGCGCTGTTAGTTTTGCACCGGATCGTCCCCTGCTGTGGAAAATTGGCCCTTGGAATCCCCCCATATTGATTGTAAATTTGCCCCCTAATCGTTTCTCCTGGCAGCTATTTGAATGAAGCCTGCCGCAAATCAAATCATATGCAAAAAAAAATTCAGTCTGCACTGATATCCGTCTTTTATAAAGACGGCCTGGCGCCGCTTGTACAGCAGCTGCACGAACAAAATGTCACCATTTATTCCACCGGAGGCACCCAGCAGTTTATCGAACAGCAGGGGATCCCATGCGTACCGGTAGAAAACCTGACGACCTTCCCTTCCATTCTGGGCGGCCGGGTAAAAACATTGCATCCCTGTGTATTTGGCGGTATCCTGGGTAGAAGAGATAATGACCAGGATATTCAGGAAATGAAAGAGTACAATATCCCGGAAATCGACCTGGTGATTGTAGATCTTTATCCTTTTGAAGAGACATTGAAGCAGACCAGCGAAGAAAAGCTTATCATTGAGAAAATCGATATCGGCGGTCCTTCTATGATCCGGGCTGCGGGTAAAAATCACAAGGACCTGGTGGTTATCTCTGATAAGGATGATTATGCAGGCCTTGTGGAGATCCTAAAAGCGCAGGACGGCGCCACTACACTGGAGCAACGCCGCAGTTATGCCGCGAAGGCTTTTGAAGTGGCGATGAATTATGATATTGCGATCAATAATTATTTCAACGGGACAATCCTGCAGCCTCTGAAAAAAAAGCAGGTCATGCGTTACGGAGAAAACCCGCACCAGAAAGGCAGTTTCTTCGGTGATCTGGAGGAAGTCTTTGATCAGTTAAATGGTAAAGCGCTTTCTTACAATAATCTGGTAGATGTGGACGGCGCCGTTCAGCTGGCCCTGGAATTTAAAGAAGAGAAACAGGCCGTATTTGCGATCTTCAAACATACCAACGTATGTGGTATTGCGATCCGGCAGACACTGAAACAGGCCTGGGATGCGGCCCTTGCCGGAGATCCGGAAAGCGCTTTCGGTGGTGTTATTATTACCAATAAGACAGTAGATAAAGCGACTGCAGATGCCATTAGTGAGATATTCTTTGAAGTATTGATTGCGCCTGCTTTTGATCAGGACGCTCTGGAAGTATTAAAAGCCAAGAAAAACAGAATTCTTTTACAGATAAAGCCAGACGCGCCGCTTGCTAAAACCTCCTTTAAATCGATTCTCAACGGTACCCTGGTGCAGGATATCGATCAGGGTAATTACGAAAAATGGGAAGAAGTAGGCGGCAGAGAGACTACTGAAGCCGAAAAAGAAAACCTGCGGTTTGCCAACCTGGTATGCAAGCACCTGAAAAGTAATGCCATTGCGCTGATCAAAGATATGCAACTGGTGGGTAAAGGATGCGGTCAGACCAGCAGGGTAGACGCGCTGCGCCACGCAGTAGAAAAAGCCAGGCAATTTAATTTTGATCTCCATGGTGCTGTTATGGCCTCCGATGCATTTTTCCCCTTTGACGACTGCGTTAAGATGGCACACAACGAAGGCATAGAAGCGATCATTCAGCCAGGCGGCTCTATTCGTGACAAAGACAGCGTAGCCTATTGCAAGGAAAACAACCTGGCCATGGTCATGACCGGTCAAAGACACTTTAAGCACTAGAAATATAGTAAGGGCTCAAAAGCCTGACGCTTAACGACAGATATTTTTTAATCAATAGCAGCTATAATTACAGGCTGCTATTGATGTTTTAACCCTTCTGTTAGGTGATGATTATTTAGTACCTTAGTCTTTATTAATGGTCGTCTATGGAAAAGATTTTACAGGGTAAAGCGCTCGTCTATACCACAAATTACTTTAATACCTTTATTCAGGTCGCCGAGGACAGTGCAGTCACAAAAGCTGTCACACCGCCGTTGAAAGTTAAAAAGGGTGCAACAGAGGCTTCTCCTGAGACCGCCGGGCAGACACAAGGCCGTATCCAGTATGAGCTGATACAGGGTCACCCATATCATTATAATTCAGATGAAGTACTGTTCAGCGTATATGCACTGCAACACGGACTTGCCAAAAGCGAATGGAATAAATCGCGACTCGCTTTTTTCAAAAAGCCGAAGGCCTGCTTCAGGGCCTCTGTGCTTTGCAAGAAATTCGGATGGGGCGTACATTTTAACAGGGAAGGGAAAATGGCCCTCTATGCAGTCGGGTCGGCAAAGTACAGGCAGCTGTCCGAAGATCCTGAGATCAAGCAGTTAAAAGCAATGCGGAGCGCCCGCAAGGGAAAAGCCTAAAAACGCTGAAGCGTAAGATGAAACCCACCCGGGGCCGCTAGAGCCACTTCAGGTGGGTTTTTTAATAACAGAACCGTTTGTCTGTTCTATCTGTAGTTTACCAATAACTATGGTTTGACATTTTTCAGCATATCGGCGGTCATCTTTGCCAGGTCAAAGGCCGGTTGCCAGTTCCAGTCCTTTCTGGCTTCACTGTCATCGATGGAGGCAGGCCAGCTGTCGGCAATCGCCTGACGGAAGTCCGGCTGATAATCGACCCTGAAATCCGGGAGATGCTTTTTGATTTCTGCCGCGATCTCGGAGGGAGAAAAGCTGATCGCCCCAAGGTTATAAGAACGGTGGGTGTGGATGCTTTCCAAAGGGGCCTCCATCAGCTCCAGGGTGGCCCTGATCGCATCATCCATATACATCATGGGCAGATAAGTATCTTCCTTTAAGAAGCTGGTATAAGCCCCCGTTTTAAGGGCGCTGTGAAAAATATCGATCGCATAGTCTGTCGTGCCTCCGCCGGGCGCCGCCTTATAGCTGATAATACCCGGGTAACGGATACTGCGTACATCTACGCCATATTTTTCAAAATAATAGTTACACCAGGACTCCCCGGCGTACTTACTGATACCATATACAGTCGTGGGCTCGATGATGGTTTGTTGCGGGCAATTATCTTTCGGGGAACTGGGCCCGAATACAGCAATGCTGCTGGGCCAGAACACCCGCTTTAGTTTCTCCTCTTTCGCGATCTCCAGCACATTTAACAAGGCCGTCATATTGATATTCCAGGCCATCAGCGGCTGCTTTTCACCCACAGCGGATAAAACGGCCGCCAAATGATAGATCTGCGTGATACCATGTTCTTTTACAATAAGATGCATGGCTTCTTTATCCAGCGCGTCCAGGGTCGTGAACGGCCCTGTTCCCTTAATAAGCGGACTTTCTTCCCTGAGATCAGAGGCCAGGACCTGCCCCCCTCCAAACTTCTTCCTGAGTGCTAAAGTAAGCTCTCCACCAATCTGTCCCCCCGCACCGATAACCAGTATCTTTTCGGTTTCTATCTCCATATTAAAATCTAATTTATTTTCGAACCACAAAGAAAACAAAACTTTGACGTAAGTTCGCATATCTAAGTAAAATAAAACAAACGTTTGATATGGTAAATGATCAATTTATGCAGACTTTATTCAAAAGCCAGCAATATAATCCCGATAATTTCTTTCTGATTGCCGGCCCCTGCGTCGTTGAAGGTGCCGCGTTACTGGACGAAGTAGCAGGCAAAGTAGCCGCGATCTGTCAACGGCTGGAGATCCCATACGTATTTAAGTCAAGCTATAGAAAAGCCAACCGTACCAGCGCCGATTCTTTTACCGGTATAGGCGATAAGGAAGCCTTAACCCTTTTAAAAGGCGTATCTGAAAAGTATCACCTGCCGACAGTATCCGATATTCATACGGCTGAAGAAGCGGCTATGGCCGCAGCATATGTAGATATGCTGCAGATACCTGCTTTTCTTTGCCGGCAGACAGATTTACTGACAGCAGCTGCCCGGACAGGCAAAGTCGTCAACGTTAAAAAAGGACAGTTTCTCAGCGGCGCTTCCATGAAATTTGCCGTGGAGAAAATTAAAGGCGCCGGTAATGATCAGGTACTGCTTACGGAAAGAGGGACCACTTTTGGCTACCAGGACCTGGTAGTGGATTACCGCAATATTCCGGTAATGCAACAAACAGGCGCCCCTGTGGTGATGGATTGTACACACAGCCTGCAGCAGCCGAATCAAACCAGCGGCGTAACAGGAGGTAATCCCCAGATGATTGAGACCATCGCCAAGGCGGCGATCGCCTCGGGGGCAGATGGCCTCTTTATTGAGACACATCCGGATCCGTCCGTAGCCAAGAGTGACGGAGCCAATATGCTGCAGCTGGATCTGCTGGAGCCCTTGCTGGAAAAACTGGTGCGGATCAGAAAAGCAATTGTATAAATTAAATTCCTGGCATATTCCCCCTATATAGCAAAAATCGCAGCCTGAAATTTTACTTTCGGACTGCGATTTTTGTTTACAATCTGTATCGATTATTCGTTTCGCTTATTTTACTTCTTCGAATTCAGCGTCCGTAACATCGTCACCGCCACCGGTCTGCTGGTCAGCACCTGCATCTGCTCCGCCGGCACCTGCCTCAGCGCCAGGAGCCGCGCCAGCTTCCTGTTGTGACTTATAGATGTCTTCGCTGGCAGCTGTCCAGGCAGTGTTCATTGCTTCCATTGCTGTATTGATGGCTGCAACATCCTGAGATTTGTGTGCTTCCTTTAAGCTGTTCAGCGCTGTTTCGATCGGGGCCTTTTTATCAGCAGGGATCTTCTCGCCAAACTCTTTGAGTTGCTTTTCTGTCTGAAAGATCAGGCTGTCGGCTTGATTGATTGTGTCAATTTTTTCACGTTCCGCTTTATCCGCTGCTTCGTTGGCTTTAGCGTCATTTTTCATTTTCTCGATCTCTTCCTTGCTCAGACCGCTACCGGCTTCAATACGGATCTTCTGCTCTTTACCGGTACCCTTGTCTTTAGCGCTTACATGCAGGATACCATTGGCATCGATATCAAAAGTCACTTCAATCTGAGGAACACCTCTGGGAGCAGGCGGAATACCGTCCAGGTTAAACACCCCCAGGCTCTTATTATCTTTCGCTAAAGAGCGTTCTCCCTGCAGGACATGGATCTGTACGCCCGGCTGGTTGTCGCTGGCCGTAGAGTAGATCTCTGTCTTTTTAGAAGGAATGGTGGTATTGGCAGGGATCATCGGTGTCATCACGCTACCCATGGTTTCAATACCCAGGGTCAGCGGCGTAACGTCTAACAGTAAGACATCTTTGACTTCACCGGTTAAAACAGCACCCTGGATCGCAGCACCTACGGCTACTACTTCATCCGGGTTCACTCCTTTATTTGGTTTTTTACCAAAGAATTTCTCAACGATTTCCTGTACTTTCGGAATACGGGTAGAACCACCCACCAGAATGATCTCATCGATATCTGAAGCAGAATAACCGGCATCTTTTAATGCAGCCTGGCAGGGTTTCAGACATCTTTCAAATAAGCTGTCACTTAACTGTTCAAACTTAGCACGGGTCAGTTTTTTTACCAGGTGCTTAGGCACACCGTCCACCGCCGTGATGTAAGGAAGATTGATCTCTGTTTCAGAAGAAGAAGACAGTTCCACTTTTGCCTTTTCAGCAGCTTCCTTCAGGCGCTGTAAAGCCATAGGATCTTTACGCAGGTCGATCGCTTCTTCATTTTTAAATTCATCCGCTAACCAGTCCATGATCACTTTATCGAAGTCATCACCGCCCAGGTGTGTATCCCCATTGGTAGACTTTACTTCAAATACACCATCACCCAGATCCAGGATAGAGATATCAAAAGTACCGCCACCCAGGTCAAATACGGCGATTTTATGTTCTTTGCCGCCTTTATCCAGGCCATAAGCCAGGGCAGCAGCAGTAGGTTCATTTACGATACGGCGTACATTCAGACCAGCGATCTCACCGGCTTCTTTTGTCGCCTGACGCTGCGCGTCATTAAAATAAGCAGGAACTGTAATCACCGCTTCACTTACTTCCTGGCCTAAATAATCTTCTGCAGTTTTTTTCATCTTCTGTAAGATCATGGCAGAGATTTCCTGCGGGGTATACTGACGACCCTCGATATCCACGCGGACCGTGTTATTGTCGCCCTTTACCACTTTATAGCTAAAATGAGAGATCTCATTGGTGACTTCATCGTATTTGCGTCCCATGAAACGCTTCACACTCATGATCGTATTTTGCGGATTGGTAATTGCCTGGCGTTTGGCCGGGTCACCTACCTTTCTTTCTCCGTTTTTCAGAAAAGCCACTACCGAAGGAGTGGTTCTGCGACCCTCTTCATTGGCAATCACTACAGGTTCGTTACCTTCCATTACGGCCACGCAACTGTTGGTTGTACCCAGGTCAATTCCTATTATTTTGCCCATATTATATGATTTTTATTTTTTATTTATATTTAGTTCTGTAATTAACTTTCAATCACCATGCCACCCCGGTTATTATGCAAAAATGGCAGAAATCCGGTTGACGGGCCGTTCATTATGACGTAAATTTCTAATGTGGCAGTCGCTCTGTCAGCGCCAGAGGGCTGCTTTCTATCCATGTATAATACCGTTCGTACTGATTTTGAAGCGTTTTGAATTAAGTTAACATTTTATTTGTCTACTAAAAACATATATTTGTAACTAAGAACTTAGTTTGTTAGGATCATTCGTTAACGCTAAAATAAGTACATGAGAAAAAGACTTCTGCTAATCTTTGCCGGGGTGCTGCTGCTTATGCAGGCATTTGCCCAAAAAACGCAGACCTATGAGGGAAAAGTATTAGACACTTCCACCCATCAGGGCCTGAAAAACGCTACCGTCGTATTACTGAATGCCAAAGACTCTATACTCGCGCAGTTTACCAGGTCCGGTAAGGATGGCGCGTTTCAGCTAAAAAATGTAGATACAGGCGCGTATGTTCTGTTAATCACCTATCCCGAATACGCGGATTATGTGGAAAAATTACACCTCACCACTGAATCGAAATCCACAATCGGCTCTATTACACTGGTAGAAAAGGCACATCTGTTAGAAGATGTGATTGTCAAGCAGCAGATTGCCGCCATCCGGTTCAAAGGCGATACCACCGAATTCAATGCAGACAGCTTCAGAACCCAGCCCAACGCCAATGTAGAAGACCTGCTCAAAAAGCTACCCGGCATCCAGGTAGACAAGGATGGCAAGATCACCGCCCAGGGCGAGACGGTTGAAAAAGTACTGGTGGACGGAGAAGAATTTTTTGGCGATGACCCCACCTTAGTCACCAAGAACCTGCGGGCCGATATGGTCGATAAAGTGCAGCTGTTCGATAAAACCAGTGATCAGGCCGCTTTCACCGGTATAGATGATGGTGAAAAGCAGAAGACTTTAAATATCAAACTCAAGGAAGATAAAAAGAACGGCTATTTTGGTAAGCTCTCCGCCGGGGTGGGTACGGATAAGTTTTATAGCTCGCAGGGCATGTTCAACTACTTTAAAGGCAAGCGCAAGTTTGCTGCCTACGGCACCTTTGCCAATACGGGCCAGATGGGCCTTGGCTTTGGGGATCAGATGAAGTACGGGCTCACCGGCAATAACGTGCAGATGATGGACGGCGGCGGCATTATGATCTCTATGGGGTCCGATGATGCCTTAACCTCCTGGGACGGTAACTATGACGGCCATGGCCTGCCCATTATCAATTCCGGAGGAGTGCATTATGACACGAAGTGGGATGAGGACAAACAGTTTCTGAATATGAATTATAAAATAGGAGGGATGTCCGTTAAAGGTAATAACGTTACCGATCAGCAAAGCAACCTGCCGGAGGGCGTTATGTATACGCATACCGACGACAACTTTAAGAAAAGTCTATTCCGCCAGAAGCTCGATGCGTCCTACGAAGTCAAGTTAGACTCCATGTCAACACTCAAAATTGAAGCCGGCGGCAGCATTGCCAACAACTCCACCTATGATCATTTTAACACGGCCGCTGACAAAGGCATTAACCGGGACTCCCTGGTAAACAGAGGGACTCGCACGATTGACAATGACGGGCACGATAAGGCTTTTTCAATGAATGCGCTCTGGATGCAGAAATTTCATAAGAAGGGAAGAACATTAAGTTTAAATGTTTCTGAATACAATAAGAACAGCGACATGACCGGTAATCTTTATTCCCATTATGATTATTATGAAAAGAATGAAATATCCAGGACAGAGATCATCGACCAGTTAAAGACCAGCAACACAAAAACCAATAACCTGGATACAAAACTGACCTATACAGAACCGCTGAGTAACAGATCCTCGCTGGTCGCCAATTACGGCGTAACCAGTACCACTGCAAATTCTGACCTAAAGAGTTTCAACAAGGGAGATGCGGGTTATACACAGCTGGATTCTGCTTATAGCAATCATTATCAGTACAACCAGTTTTCCAATAACGGCGGCCTGTCTTACAGTTATAATTACAAGAAAATAAAATTCAATGCCGGTTCGAATGTGTCGGCCGTTAATTATACGCAGCGGGATGAGTATACCGGTGAAAAACTAAAAAGAAGTTTTGTGAACTGGAGCCCTTCTGCTAATTTCAACTATAAAGCCTCTCAGGCGCGCAATTTCAGGTTGGGTTATTACGGCAGCACCACCCAGCCGACCATGAGTCAGCTGCAGCCGATACAAAACAATACGGATAATCAAAATATTTATATTGGTAACCCCGATCTAAAGCCTTCCTTTAATAACAGGTTCAGTATCGGGATCAGTGACTCTAAAATACTCAATCAGCGCTACATCGGTATTTACGGGGGCTACACCATCGTGATGGATCCGATCGTGGCCAATGTGACCACGGATACCACGACCGGTAAGAGTACGTATGAGTACAGGAATCTGAACCAAAGTACGAGTAACTATTACGGAAGTCTGTACTACAGCCGTAAATTAAATTTCTGGGATATGAGTTTTGGCGCTGATCTCGACGTGAATGGCAATAAGTACGTCAACTATACCAACTCAATTGCCAATGTAACGAATGCAAATAATTATGAACTGGGTGTCCGCCTGGCCAAGTACAAGGAGAAAGTGCTGGACTGTTCTTTCAGGGCAAGTGCAGGCTATCACAAAAATGAATCTTCCCTGCAAAGCCAGATTGATAATAATTACTGGGCTTATTCCCTGCATCCGGATCTTGATTTTTTCCTGCCGGCCAAGTTCCAGATACACACCGATCTGGATTATAATTACCAGGCCAAAACCGAGAGCTTCGATGCGCGCAAGGTAACAATATGGAACGCCTGGATCGGTAAGAAATTCTTTAAGAAAGAAAATCTGCTTTTAAAAGTATCGGTCAATGACCTCCTTGATCAGAATAAAGGTTTTGACAGAAATGCCTACAACAACAATATCTCTCAAACGTATTATTCGACCATACACCGGTATTTTATGCTGTCTCTTACCTGGGATTTTAATAAAATGGGTGGAGCCGCCGCCGCTAAATAATCGGATCAGATCAATAAAACGAATAAAGCACAGACAATGAAAAAATTACTTTTATATAGCTTACTGGTGGCAGGTATTCAGGGATTGACTTTTGCAACTGCCACGAGCCAGAATGCACTGTTTTTAGACCAGGGCAATATCACCTTTGTAAAAACCACAAATGTCCTGGCGATCTTAAAGGACAATGCCCAGGACGATAACGTCTGGGGGGCCAAGATGGTGGAAGCGTTTGAAAAAAGCAACAACGATAAATCAACGACAGCCACCTTTAATCTGGCCTTTAATGGCGATAAAACACTTTACTCGCCTGTTCCTTCCGATGAGGTCAAGCAAAACCCCTTGTCCTTTATGTTACAGGCGGGCGGCGACAATACGGTCTATACCGATCTGGACAGCGCCAGATCCGTTACATTTAAGAATGTCTATGATGAGACATTTCTGGTGAGCGACAGTGTGAGAAGTATCCGCTGGAAAATCACCGACGAGACCAGGACCATCGCCGGTTTCCAGTGCAGAAGAGCCAATGCTCTGATAATGGATTCTATTTATGTGGTCGCTTTTTATACAGATATGATTCCAGCCAGCGGGGGGCCGGAATCATTTACAGGACTGCCGGGTATGATCCTCGGACTGGCACTTCCGCATAAGCATATGACCTGGTTTGCAACTAAGGTCTCTGTCAGTCCTGCAGTAGAACCCGCAAGCCTGGTGCCGCCTGCAGGTAAACGCAAGACCGAAACCGTGACCCGTAAAGAACTCTTTGAACGGCTGAATAAAAGGATGAAAGACTGGGGTAAACAAGGCAACATGATTATGCAAAATGCCCTGCTTTAAAACGGATGGACAAAGGGCCGCAACCCCCTTATGCTGATGAGATGTACATTAATATCAAAGCCCTTTCTTTTCAGGAAGGGCTTTGATATTAAAGGTATTTAGTATGATGCCGGCTATTTCAGGATGAAATTATCCGAAATATAGCTGCCTTTTTTAATGACAACGATACCGTCTTTTACGGTATATAGTTCATGATCCTGATCAGGCAGATCCGGTCCGCCGATAATGGTTACATTGTTGCCGATATGTACGTTTTTGTCTACAATGGCATTTTCAATGTGGCAGTTCTCGCCAATGCCGGTAGGAGGCAGTCCGCTTTCCCTTTGGGCATTGATCTGAGCCAGGGTGTCATAATAGTCATTACCCATGATATAGCAGGATTTAATGGTAGATCCGAAACCGATCCTGGAACGGATGCCCACCACACACTGCTCAATGCTCTTGCAAAGTATGATGCTGCCCTCTGCGATCACAGAAGATTTGACACAGCCGGAATTTAATTTGGCCGCAGGCAGCATCCTGGGACGCGTATAGATGGCCATGGCCGAATCATACAGATTAATAGAAGGGATATCCTCCGTGAGATCCAGGTTGGCTTCAAAGAAAGAGTGGATATTACCGATATCCGTCCAGTAGCCTTCATATTGATAGCTTCTGACGCGGTAATTACCAATGGCAGCCGGGATGATCTCTTTACCGAAATCCTTAGCCGTAGGATGTACATTGAGCAGCAGCCGCCCTATAATGCTTTTATTAAAGATATAGATACCCATAGAAGCCATATAATCTCTGCCCTGGGCATGCATCTGTTCCCCCGTGTCGCTGACCCAGTCCGGTAACAGGTCGGCAGAAGGTTTCTCTATAAAAGAGGTAATGGCGCCGTCATGGTCCGTTTTCATGATGCCGAACCCGCCACTGTCTCTGGCATTGACCGGTATGGTAGCAATAGAGATCTCCGCATGGTTCTCGATATGTTTTTCGATCATGTCTTTAAAATCGATCTGATAGAGCTGGTCGCCGCTGAGTACCAGGATGTACTCATAGTCCTGGTTTTGCAGGTGCCGGAGCGATTGCCTGACAGCGTCCGCCGTACCCTGGAACCATTCAGAGCTCTCCGGCGTCTGTTCGGCGGCCAGAATATCCACAAAACCCTTACTGAAAGCACTGAAGTGGTAAGTGTTCTTAATATGCTTATTGAGGGACGCAGAATTAAACTGCGTTAGTACAAACATTTTATAGATCCCGGAATTCATACAGTTGCTGATGGGAATATCCACCAGGCGGTATTTGCCTGCAATAGGTACGGCAGGCTTAGAACGGGTAGCGGTCAGGGGATAAAGCCTGGAACCGGCACCGCCGCCCAGGATGACGGCTACGACTTTATCAGAATCAAAACTCATATTGGTTGTATTTAGGGAGTTATAGAATTATTTTTTTATAAGAAGGGTAGTATAAAGATCGCTGTAGGCAGACACCGTTTTTTCCCAGCTGTGATCGATCTGCATCATCTTCTTTCGGAGTGACTCCAGTCTCTTGGGGTCCTGATACAGATCCAGGGCCCTGTTCAGGGTCATCAGGATATCGCCTACACTGGCCTGGTCAAAACAAAGACCGTTGCCGCCGTCTCCGATATCTGTGATCGTGTCTTTAAGGCCACCCACGCGGCGCACCAGAGGGACAGTGCCATAACGCAGCGCATACATCTGGTTCAGCCCGCAGGGTTCCACCCGGCTCGGCATTAACAGGAAGTCGGCGCCGGCATATAACTGATGGCTGAGCTTTTCGCTGTAGCCTTTATAAAAATCATAGCTGCCGGGGAAATACCCCTTCAGTCCCTGGAGTCCGGCTTCTATTTCCGGTTCCCCGCTGCCCAGCACCAGCACATTCACCTTACCGTCTTGTTCTCTCAGAAAGGCAGCCAGGCTGTCGGGTAAGAGATCTGCCGCCTTTTCACCGACCAGTCTGCCGATAAAGGTAAAAAGCGGCCGGTCGGCGTTAAGTCCGAAATTAGCAGCTACTGCTTTTTTGTTTTCCAGTTTACCCTTTGTGACCGTTTTTAGGCTATAATGACTGTCTGTCAGGACATCTGTCTCTGGATTCCAGAGCTCTGCGTCAATACCGTTTAAGATGCCGCTGCATTTGCCCTTTTCATATTCGAATAAAGCTTCCAGCCCGTTAGACTGATAGCGCAGCTCCACCAGATAGCTTGGACTGACCGTCGTCACGGCCCAGGCGTTTTTAATCGCACTGGCCAGCGGGTTAATGGTTTTATTCCATTCCAGTAGACCGGATTTCCACTCATCAAAAGCAGGCAGCCAGTTACTGTGGCTCCAGTCGAGCCATCCCTGATACTCTGCATTATGAACCGTAAGTACAGTAGGGACCTTTTCCAGCTTGCGGAACGCGTAACCATATTTGAAAAAAAAGGGAAGCAGTCCGGTATGGTAGTCATGACAGTGTACGATATCCGGCGGCGTCTTCCAGCTTTCGAGCCAGGTGGCTACCGCCGTCTGAAAGGCAATGAATCTTTGCGGGTCGTCCTGATAGCCATAGACCTTAGGACGGTCCAGCAGTCCGTTGATGTCGACCTGATAGAGATCAAAGCCCAGGGTTTGCGTTTTTTCCCGTATGACGGTAAAGTTAAAAAGATAATCCCCGAGTGTAGCCTGGCCCTTATGTACCACATCCCACTCATGCTTGTCCAGAAAGGCCGTTTTATACATCGGCATGACCAGCATCGCCGTATGTCCCTGCTTTGTCTGATATTTAGGTAACGCTCCTGCCACATCGCCCAGTCCCCCGACTTTAGCTACCGGGTAGCATTCAGCCGATACATGCAATATATTCATAAAGGTTATTCTCTGCGGTTCAATTTTTTAAAATTCCTTCTAAGCCTAAATATACGAGATTATTGCTGATATTCATCAACAAATTGTATAGGGAATATTAAATTATTATTGCCGTTTATCGTCCTGGATTTTCGGGCCTTAATAAGCGGCAGAAGACGTGATAAGCGTGTTAAAAAAGAGACATGCCAAAAGAAGAAGAAGCACCATGAAGAAAAAGCCGGCGCCTGCACTTTTGCTCACCCGATAAAATCTACAATGGCTTTTGCAGCGTTCAGAGAAGCGTTACCTCCGGCAGAGAGGATATCACGGAGTGCCTGATAATCTGCCAGCATTTTTGTGCGTACCTGCTGATCGGTCAGGATGCTGGTCAGGGAAGCCTTCAGCTCAGTTTCATTCAGGTCATCCTGAATCAGTTCACGCACCACCATGCGGTCCATGATCAGATTGACCAGCGAAATATACCTGACCTTGATCAGTTTTTTTGCGATCTGGTAACTGATAGGGTTTCCTTTATAGCACACGACTTCAGGCACACCGAATAAAGCCGTTTCCAGCGTGGCGGTGCCGCTGGTAACCATAGCGGCCGTTGAACGCATCAGAAGGGCATAGGTCTTCCCGGTAACGGCTTTCACATTGGGAAAAGGTGCAAGAAAGGGCGCATAAAAATCATCCTCCAGGGACGGCGCCTGGGCAACGACAAACTGGTAACCGGGAAAATGCTTTGCCATGGAGAGCATGATGGGGAGCTTCTTACGCACTTCCTGTTTTCTGCTGCCTGGCAGAACAGCGATGATCTTTTTTCCTTCCAGCGAAGTGAACGCCGGGTCCGGCTGTGGACTTTTAGCCTGATTGGCCTGGAAGGCCTGAATAGCCCCCACCAGGGGGTGGCCGACATATTCCACCGCCCAGTCAAATTTGTCTGCAAAATACGATTTTTCAAAAGGCAGTATGACCAGCATTTTGTCAATGGTCCGTTTCATGGAAGGGACTCTGCTTTCCTTCCAGGCCCAGACCTGCGGTGAAATATAATATACCACGCTGATGCCGGCGGCTTTTGCCCATTTAGCGATCCTCAGGTTAAAACCCGGGTAGTCAATGAGTATGAGCGCATCAGGATGGAAAGCCTCAATATCCTGCTTGCAGAAATCCAGGTTTTTAAAAATCGTTCTCAGGTGCGTCAGTACTTCGACAAACCCCATAAAGGCCAGGTCCCGGTAATGTTTGACCAGCGTCGCTCCCGTGGCGGCCATTTTATCGCCACCCCAGACGCGGAGCGTGGCGGAAGGGTCCAGTTGCTGCAGACCGCGGATCAGATTGCTGCCATGTAGGTCACCGCTGGCTTCTCCTGCTATGATATAGTATTTCAAAGTTGGATACGATTTAAATGGCCATTAAGTAAAAAAGATCCGGATCGTCTGATAAAACCAGTTACGTTTGCTTCCACCCGCCGAACTGTTCAGGATATGCTGTACGGCCTGGTTCTCTTCCTTGAATCCCTGGAGGCCGAACAGGCCGGCCATATTACCGCCCCTGATGGAAAGTTCCAGCAGCCCCGCCGAGTTAAAGCTGGCCAGGCACTCGTCCTTACTGGCGCTGCTATAGTTTTCAGAGATTTTATTGATCTGGTTGCTGGCATAATTGCGGCCGAAGGTAATGGCAAAAGAGCGTCCTTTCCTGCAGCCTTCAAACTCTTCCTGATTGATATTTACGACGACATTCTCAAATTTATCAATAAAGATGATCTGACCGTCGATCCAGTCATCACCAAAAGTGGGCCGGATGGGATAGCGCTCCACAAATTCGTTAAACTTCTGTCCGATCTGGATAGGGTAGCGGCCCTTAGCCAGCTGGCCCGCCGCTTTGGCATAATAAGCCAGCATCGCCATGGTAGAGAGCTCACCAGTCTGTGGTAAGGCGGCCCTGAAAACCTCCTGAGGTACCTGATGCGTGATCATAGTCAGGATGCCGTTGTCCGGACAAATAATATATTGCTCTGCAAAACGCGCAACCAGAAAATGGCGGTGCGGATATTCAAAAAGGCTGGTGATAATAATATGGATCGTGTCTTCAGGATAGTAACGAAAAGCATTATTACAGATATAGGCCGCCTCTGCAAAATTGGTCGTAGACAATTGATGCGTGATATCAACGATACTGCCAGACACGCCATTTGATAACAGCTGCCCTTTAAAGGCGCCGGTAATAAAATCACTCGTTCCGATATCTGTTGATAAAGTTATAATAGCCATTTGTTCGGATCGTGCTTATTTGATCAGGTTACCGTCCTTAAAATAGAATTTATGAATCAGTTTATCTGCCAAAGAGGGGAGCAGACGATTCAGCCAGACCGCTTCTTTACCCTGACTGGTCAATATCAATGTTCTTTTTCTCCCTTCAATGGCTTTGAAAATATGGTCCGCACAGTCTGACGAAGACATCATCTTCTCCTCTTTCATCAGCGACTCAGCCTCAGGTTTAGCGTCTTTATTGAGGGCTACTTTGCGGATATTGGAGGCCGTAAAACCAGGACACGCGGTAAGTACATGAACACCGCTGTCGGCGAGTTCCGTACGCAGCGATTCCAGCCAGCCATTCAGCGCAAATTTAGATGCTGAATAACCGGAGCGTCCCGGCAGGCCTCTGAAGCCTGCAATAGAGGATATCCCGGCTACGGTACCTTTATTTTCAATGATGAAGGGGAGTGCAAATTTGGTACAGTAAACCGCACCCCAGAAATTGATATCCATTAATTTGCGTAAAGTCTCCAGTTCTGTTTCCTCGAACATAGCCCGCATAGAGATTCCCGCATTATTGATGAGAATATCAATGGTGCCATACACTTTGATGACTTTTTGTATAAACTGATTACATTCATTTTCCCGGCTGACATCTGCTGCATGCGTGAGTAATGGCTTATGGGGATACTGTGTCTGTAACTGATAAAGTTTATCAAAATTACGCCCGCAGGTCGCCACCCTCGCGCCATCTTCCAGAAAAGCATGCACCAGCGCCTTACCAATACCCTCGGAGCCGCCGGTAATGACGACTACTTTATTTTTAAATGAAGCCATACTCAGTAATTAAGAACCACAAAAATAAATACTTGTACAGAGAGCGCACGTTTTGAAGGTAAATAATTTATGCCAGAACGGGAAATTATCGGTCTTTTTTGAAAATCAGTCGTAAAAACAGGAAAAAAGCTGCAGCGTAAGCGAGTGGCAACCGGACAGGATCGCATTTGACTGTTGTAAAAAACAAAGCATCCTCCCTTAACTGACCGGTGATCACCGGTCAGTTAAGGGAGGATGCTTTGCTGACATTCTTGCCGTTTACTTTATTTTGCCTGTCCGCCCTGCTGCTCCATGCGCATTTGCTTGACATCCTGCAGAAACTCTGAGGCAAAGATAAAGTTGTTCAATTTTTCATCATCGGAGTAAATAATCTCCTTATTAGATCCTTCCCATTGCTTGATACCCTGATACATGTAAATGATATGATCGCCGATTTCCATTACACTGTTCATGTCATGGGTGATCACAACGGTGGTCATATTGTATTCAACCGTGATCTCTTTAATCAGCTTATCGATCAGCAGCGAGGTCTGCGGATCCAGCCCCGAGTTCGGCTCGTCACAGAAAAGGTACTTAGGGTTCAAAACGATCGCTCTGGCGATCCCCACTCTTTTTTTCATGCCCCCGCTGATCTCGGCCGGATATTTTTTATGGGCATCCTCCAGTTTAACTCTTGCCAGAACCTCGTCCACTCTTTTTTGCTTTTCAGCCTGTGTAAGTTTAGAGAACATATCCAGCGGGAACATCACATTCTGTTCCACCGTCATGGAGTCAAACAGGGCCGAACCCTGGAATAACATGCCGATTTGCTGACGCAGTTCCTTGCGGTCTTTTTTATCCATAGATACGATATCCTGTCCCTCGTAAAGAATCTCTCCCTGTTCGGGTATAAAAAGCCCTACGATACATTTTGTCAGTACCGTTTTGCCACTGCCGCTGGAACCGATAATAAGATTGCATTTGCCGGCGTCCAGATTCATGGAAACACCTTTAATGATCGTCTTATCGCCAAAGCTCTTCTTTACGTTTTTCAGTTCAATCATAATGTGCTGTTACAGTGATCTAAAGATAATCTGCTCCGGTTGAATAACCATATGCCCGCTTTGCAAATTAGCGTTAAATTACCTCAATCTGGCCGCGCAAGAGGTCCTCATATTCATCTCTTTTGCGAACCAGATGAGCCTTTCCGTCGATAACGAGGACTTCTGCAGGCCTGAGACGGGCATTAAAATTACTGCTCATTTCAAAGCCGTATGCCCCCGCATTATAGAAACAAAGCAGGTCACCTTCATAGGTCTCCGTGATTTTGCGGTCCCAGGCAAACGTATCTGTTTCGCAGATATTGCCCACCACCGTATAGATACGCTCGTCACCCTTAGGCCGGCTGATGTTTTCAACGCGGTGATACGCTTCATAGAACATAGGGCGGATCAGGTGGTTGAATCCGGAATCCACGCCGATAAACACGGTCGCAGTTGTCTGCTTGAGTAAATTAGCCCTCACGACAAAATAACCGGCTTCGCTTACCAGAAATTTACCCGGCTCAAACCAGATCTGGTGTTTCTTACCCATTTCTTTGTCGTATCTGGCAAAGGCTTCACCCACTTTCTTGCCCAGAAGTTCAACATCCGTAGACGTCTCACCTTCTTTATAAGGCACTTTAAAACCACTTCCCAGATCCAGAAATTCCACCTGAGGAAAATGCCGGGCGATATCCAGCATGACGTCCAGGCCGTTAAGGAAAATATTGATGTCTTTGATCTCACTGCCCGTATGCAGGTGCAGACCCACGACATGCAGTCCGGTTGAAGAGACGATACGCTCAATGTGACGCATCTGGTGGATCGATATGCCGAACTTGCTGTCCACATGACCGGTTGAGATTTTATAATTACCGCCGGCCATGATATGCGGATTCAGCCGGATACTGATGGGGTAAGCGTTCCCGTATTTATTGCCGAAACGCTCTAAAAAAGAAATATTATCGATATTGATGTTTACACCCAGCGACTTGCCCTCTTCCAGCTCGGAAAAGGCAACACTGTTAGGGGTAAACATAATTTGTTTAGGCTTAAAACCAGCGGCCAGGCCCAGCTTCACTTCGTTGATACTGACGCAATCCAGGTTGGTACCCAGATTTTTCATGAACTTCAGGATATTGATATTGGTCAGTGCCTTACAGGCATAAAAAAAGCGCGTGTTGGTCCCTTTAAAGGCGGCCTGCAGCCGGTTATACTGACCGGCAATCTGCGCTGCATTATAAATGTAGAGCGGTGTGCCGAACTGCCGGGCGATACCCAGCAACTCATCATGAGAGAGTTCCATTCAGATAATTGGTTTTAAATAATGAATGATTTGATTTGTATTCAATGCACGAATGTAAGAAACCTACAGATTCTAATCAGCGTTTGGGCATAAATCTTTGCGGGACAAGGCCAGATTACCAGAAAACCAATTCGAAACCTAATTACTGTTCGCAAAATGGCCCAAAAAAGCGGAGTGCTTATTGGTGGATAAGACGCTCCGCTTCAAAGATGTTGACGCTTAAAACAGGGTCAGCTTACAAAATGACATAACCTATGCCCAGTTGTATCTGCTGGTTTTTCCATTTAGAATTATCTGCCACATCGCTGACGTCTCTTGCGTCAGAAAGACCGATGTTGTAGCGGCCATATACTTTGAAGTTACCCAGGTTTAACTGAGCGCCCAGCGCAATGGCGAAGTCACCGCTCTTAAAGGCGTCCTTTCCGTTTTGAACCAGGCTGTTGTCCTTGTTCATTAAAATGCCGAATTGAGGACCAGCCTGTAAGGTCAGGATCTGGGCAGGTTTAAAGTTCAGCAATACCGGAATACTCAGGTAGTTCAGGTGACCCTTGGTGCCTTGTTTTAATACATCACCCACACCTGCATCCGTTCTTACCTGGGTCTTTGTCTGATTAAAGAGGACTTCCGGCTGGATGCCCCATTTCTCTCCCAGTCCAAGATCCGCAAAAAAGCCGGCATGTACGCCAAAGTTATAGCCGTCTTTAAAAGACTGCCCATCGATTTTACCTAAAGTTGCACCCGCTTTAACACCCAGATTCAGGCTTTGGGCGCCGACTTGTGAAGCGAGTAACAGCAGACCAGCTGCCAGAAATAATGTGATCTTCTTCATAAATTTTGTTTTTTAGCGACTGTCTCCTGAAAAGGTACAGTCAATACATGTAAATATACTTGCAAATTGAGACAAAAGTAAGTGAATACGGTTTAATTTGTATCAAAGAATCGGCAAATCTACTTTGAGCATAGGTAACCAGCTTCTCTGTTATATCCCCTTAAAATAAATAGACTTTTTGCCGCAATTATCGGAACTTTGTTCCATCACACGCTAAAACTCTTAAGTGACCATGGATGCGACTTATTATATACGCGAAACCACCAGAGAAGATCTGCCTGTAATCCTGGAGATTATGAATGACGCCATCCTGAATACAACGGCCATTTATGATGAAGAGCCCAGAACGCTGGCCTACACGGAAAACTGGCTGGATCAGCAAAGGCAAAACGGTATGCCGGTTTTCAGTTGCCTGCATAATAATCACCCGGTGGGCTACGGTACTTACGCCCAGTTCCGTCCTAAATATGGCTACCGGTTTACGGTAGAACACTCCGTGTATGTAGATGAGTTCCACAGAGGAGAGGGAATCGGGCAGCTGCTACTTACGGCCCTTATCCAGCGGGCATCAAAGGACGGGCTGCACCGGATGGTCGCCGGCATTGACGCAGATAATTCCGGCAGTATCCGCTTCCATGAAAAAAATGGCTTTGAACATGTAGGCCACTTAAAGGAAGTCGGGTTTAAATTCGGACGGTTTTTAGACCTGGTCTTTTTACAACTAGACCTTCCGGCGGTATAAAAATAACCTGCCTTAACTGCATTTGCCTGCTAGCCGAAAGCCAGCGCGCTGCCCGGTGCTAATTCGTATGGGATCTTGTCTTTTTCAAAGATCATAGCGGGGTGAGCGCCCTGCAGCGTGATTTCACTGCCCGCTACTTTAATCCAGTCACCTTCAGGAAGGCCTACGACAGGCATCTTGTTTTGGGTCAGGAACTCCGCGATCCTGGTTTCCCTGGTTTCGCCCATATGCCCAGAGGCAATCCGTCCGGAGATAAAATGAGCGTTGATATTAAAAGGAACCAGTCCCATGGTTTCAAAAGAGGGCGGATAGACGATCGGCATATCATTGGTGGTGCCCATGGTTAGTCCGCCAATGTTCGCGCCGGCACTGGTACCCAGGTAAGGAACGCCTTGTAGGACCCTTGTTTTAATGGCAGACATCAGTCCCAGTTCATGGAGTTGCTTGACCAGTAAAAACGTATTTCCTCCGCCGGTAAAAATAGCTTCCGCCTTTAGCAGGGCCGCTATGGGATCTGCCGCGGCAGCCAGATCATCCACCTCAATGGAAAGGGTCCGGAAAAAATTGGCCGCACTGGCCGTATACTCCCGGTGAGAGATGCCGCCGGGGCGGGCGAAAGGCACAAATAACAAGCGCCTGATACCTGCAAAATGCTTTTCAAGTGCCGGCTTCAGATATTGCAGATAAGTCTGTCCGGAGAGGGTGGAGGTACTGCCCAAAATGATGCCAGGCAGGTGCTTTGAGGTATTTACGGTCATTGACATGTGGCAAAAGTAATGGAATCTTACATAAAAAGTCCCGGCAAACTAAGACTGGCTTATTTGCCGGGACAATGGTATAAAATTTAATGCAATATGGATCGGTACTATTTGCTTAAAGAATCCTGCACAGGCGCGGCAGCTCCAGCTGCTGCTGCTGAATCAGCACCTGCACCCATGTCAGCACCGCCCTGGCCCTGCATTGCAGCACCATAGCTTTCCATTACTTTTTTGATGGTTCCTTCCATATCGATCTTCCAGTTGCCACCTTCTTTTTTCAATACATAAGTATCAGTAGATTCTTTACGACCCATAATTTCTTTTTTCAGGGTGGTTTTGACGTCTACAGTTGCAGTACTGTCATTTTCGATCTTTTCGTTGGAGGCGGTGATCACTGCTTCATCCAGGATGGCTTTCAGCGAATCCGGTGTCGGATTGGCTTTAGTCATTTCTTCACCTTGGTCCAGCATCGGTTGATCTTTTACTGTCACCAGGGTTTTACCTTTGGTAAAATCATTATGCAGCATAGCGCTGGCAAAGTCTTTTGCCACATCAGAGGGAGAAGTGGTCGATTTACAGGAATACACAGTCGCTGCCAGCATAAAAAGGGCGCCCAGCCAGATAGATTTTTTCATTATAATTTACATTTTCTTATGAACCTACAAAGATTATGCATTTTTTTCTTTTGTAGCGTTTTTACGCGTGAAAAAATGCTGCTCGCCGGATTCTACTTCATCAGCATGGTTATATGCCTTGATGATCTGTTTAACCAGGCGGTGTCTGACCACGTCCTCTTCATTGAGCTCAATATGGGCAATTCCGTCTATTTTGCGTAAAATAGAGACCGCTTTCCAAAGCCCACTGCGTTGATTTTTAGGCAGATCGATCTGAGTAGGGTCTCCCGTGATAATGGCCTTTGCATTGGCGCCGATACGGGTGAGGAACATCTTGAGCTGCAGATCATTGGCATTTTGGGACTCATCCAGGATAATGAAGGCATTATCCAGGGTCCGGCCCCTCATATAAGCCAGCGGAGCGATCTCAATGGTGCGGGTACTCATATAGTAGCCCAGTTTGTCCGCAGGGATCATATCATCTAATGCATCATATAGCGGTCTCAGGTAGGGATCGATCTTTTCTTTAAGGTCACCCGGCAGAAAACCCAGGCTTTCACCAGCTTCTACGGCAGGACGTGTCAGGATGATCTTTTTGACGATCTTATTTTTAAGCGCTCTGACAGCAATAGCGACCGCAGTATAGGTTTTACCTGTACCTGCCGGTCCGATCGCGAAAACAATATCATTGGCATCGGCTGCCTTAACCATCAATTTCTGATTGGCAGTGCGGGCGCGGATCGTTTTGCCGTTAGGTCCGAATACCAATACGTCATTGGGATGTTTTTCCAGAAAATGATCTACTTTGCCTTCATCTACGCTTCCCAAAATTTCTTCGAAATAATTGTCGCTTAAGTCACCGCTGCGTTCCATGTATTTGAGGATCAGGTTGATCTTTTCCTTGGCCTCTTCCACATATTCCGCAGCACCGCTTAGTTTTATCTGCGTGCCCCGGGACAGGATTTTTAAAAGGGGGAATCTTTTTTTAAGAAGATTTAGTTTGGCGTTGTTGGCTCCAAAAAACTCAATGGGATTCAACGAGTCGAGGTGGATAATGGTGTCTGTCAAAATAAATAAAATTAAAGGTTAAAAATTGTTGGTTGAATGTATGGCGCTCCAGTTTGCGCGCTCACCTAAACAATGAACATAAACAAAAATTCCGGTGATTGTTTTTCCTCCTTTACTTGCAAAGTACGAAACTCATGCCAGGATTGAAAGGCTAAGTTATTCACAGATGTGTCAAAATATTTTGCTAAAAACAGCGGCTCTGGCTGACATCCTGCCATAAACACTGTTATAAGAGCAGAACATGCGCGGGCTCCGCCGCGCAAGGGATCGTTACACTATAAATTTTTTACAGAGAAAGAGAGAATGCTTTAAAGAGTGGCAGGTCAGTGCGGTTCGTGATGATCCGCGTCATCAGATAATTTCTGTACATCAGCCGTGCCGGAATTCATGGGCTGATCCGGTTTTTGCTCTACTGTCTGAATCCAGACCGCATATTCATTAGGATAGATCGTTCTGCCCTTGATCCGTGCATTGGCTCTGGTATAAACTGCCCCGAAATAAAGGATAATGGCTGAATAATAGACCCAGGAAAGAATAATGATAATAGAACCCGCAGCGCCGAAAGTATTGCCGATGCTGCTGTGCTGCAGATAATAGCCAATCAGGAATTTTCCAGCCATAAAGAGCACTGCCGTGGTAAAGGCGCCATTCCAGACATCTTTCCACCTGACTTTCGCATCCGGCAGCACTTTAAAGATAATGGCGAATAAACTGGTAATGGTAAGGAATGTAAGAGCAATGTTAATGATATAGGAGGTAAAGACTTCCGTCTGGGGAAATAAATCATTAAAGCGTGTCATGACGGCCGCAATAATTGCATTGACTAATAAAGAAACCAGTAAAATAAAACCCAGGCTGATCACGATAGAGAAACTAAGTAACCGGTTGAGCAGCAGTTTCAGCCAGCCTTTTCTCGGCTTGGCTTTGACGCGCCAGATGACATTGATGGAATCCTGCATCTCCGTAAAAATACCGGTGGCGGAAATAACCAGTGCGACCACGCCTACGATCTGCATGAGGATACCGTTATTTTGGGCCAGCACGTTTTCAATCATCTGATGGACCTGTTGGGCGGCATTGGGTCCTAACAGTTCATTGAGCTGACGGAATACATAGCCTGCCGGTTGCTTGCGTAAGAAAAAAGAGGACAGCGATAGCACAATAATGATCATGGGCGCCAGTCCGAAAATGGTATAATAGGCCAGTGCGGCGCTCATCCGCATGATATTGACCTCCGAAAAATCGCTGATCGTTTGCTTAAGTGCTTTCCAGATATGTTTGATCCGCTGAATCATAAGTCTACTCTTTTGGGGTGGACAGGGCAGGGTTGTTTTTATGCCGGTCCTTGTCACGCCCTGTTTTCTTATCAAAGTTTTTCTTTAATGCCGTCGAAAGGTCTATGCCCGTCTGGTTGGCCAGACAAAGCAAAACCCAGAGTACATCTGCCATCTCATCGGAAAGCGCCTCTTTTGTATCCAGATGCGCTTCTTTCGCTTTAAAAGACTGTTCTCCAAACTGACGCACCATCAGCCGGGATAATTCCCCGACTTCCTCTACGAGGATGCCCAGATTGGTAAGTTCATTAAAGTAGCGTACACCCACCGTGGTAATCCAGTCATGTACCTGACGCTGGGCCTCTTTGAGGGTGAGATCATCTGTTATATGCTCATTACTGGTCGCTGTCATAAGTATTGAATGTATTGCTTTTTAAGGTTCGCCTCAAAAATAAACTAATTTTTGAAGGGCTTTATAAGGACCTGCTGTTATTTTCGATCCTTAGAATCCATCCAGATCGTAACAGGTCCGTCGTTAATAAGGGCCACCTGCATATCGGCTCCGAAACTACCTGTTGCAATTTCTTTGCCTAATTTGTGCCTAAGTGCCAAAGTCATCTGTTCATACAAGGGAACGGCGGTCTCAGGGCGTGCTGCTTTGATGTACGATGGCCGGTTACCTTTTTTGATGCTGGCGTGCAGGGTAAACTGGCTGACCAGCAGGATCTGTCCGTCCCTGTCCAGGATGCTTTTATTCATGACGCCGTTCTCATCGTCAAAAAGGCGCATCTGGACAACTTTGCCGGCCAGCCATTCAATATCTTCCGGTCCGTCCTCCGCTTCAATACCCAGTAACAATAAAAAACCGGGCCCGATCCGGGAAAACACCTCACCTTTGATGGTTACACTGGCCTTGCTCACTCTTTGTAAAAGGATACGCATAAATTTTCTAATCTTTTATAGCTTTGCACCTGCATAAGATTGCTGCCATTATGGAGCGGTATTTGCCTTATGCGCTAAATATTAATTTGAGAATACATGGCAAACATAGATATATCTGCTGAAATATCCTTTAAAACGGCCCGCAGTGGCGGAAAGGGAGGCCAGAACGTTAATAAGGTGGAGACCATGGTGGAAGGCCGGTGGTCCATTCAGGATTCCGCCCTGGTGACGGACAGACAAAAACAAATCCTGCTGCTGGCGCTGGCCAGCCGGATAACGGCCGGAGATGTTTTACTGGTTAAGTCCCAGGCAAAACGTACGCAGCTCGGCAATAAAGAAGCGGTCATCTGTAAAATGAATCAACTGGTCCGTCAGGCGCTGATCCCTAAAAAGTCCCGTATCGCGACGCGTCCTACAAATGCGTCCCGGTTAGCAAGACTGGAAAATAAAAAACAACAGTCCATGAAAAAGAAATGGCGCTCCTCCGGCGACTGGCGCTCACAGTAGGAGGGCGTTGGAAAACAAAGACAGAATTTTCAGCAACTTATGCTGCCAGTTAGGTGAACTTACCTACATTTGTTACATTGAAAAAGGCAGGCAACTGCATCAAAAAAGGGAACAATTTTGAGTGGTATCAAACAATTAGCAGGACAAACCGTCTGGTATGGACTCAGCAATATCGGCGGCAGATTCCTGAATTATCTGACAACGCCGATTATTACTTATCTGGTAGGTTCCAGGGCCGGGCAGGCGGAGATGGGTACCTTTCAGGTACTATATGTCTATATAGCCTTACTTAATATTGTATTCACCTATGGCTTTGAGACCGCTTACTTTCGGTTCTCTAATAAAGAAGGTATTTCCCAGAGGTCGCTGTTTCAGACAGCCTTTACGTCCCATATCATCAGCACGATCGGTTTTATTTTCCTGATATCGCTGTTCAGGGCGCCAATCGGCAACTTTATCGGGGTGAGCGGGCATTACGAATACATTCTCTGGTGCTTAGCCATCATAGGTTTTGATACACTCTGCGTCATTCCGCTGGCCAAGTTGCGCAAGGACAGCCGCCCGAAAAAATACGCCTTTGTCAACCTGGCAGGCATTGCCGTGTATATCTTTTTAACTATTTATTTTCTGGCCTATCTTCCTGAAACTGCAGCTAAATCAACAGGATGGCTGCATAACTGGTATTCACAGCAGACCAAGACCGGGCTCTTGTTGAAAGCAAACCTGGCCCAGGCACTGGTGACATTTCTGTTACTATTTAAGGAGTGGCGCACACTTCGTTTTGAATTTGAGAAGAGCCTCTGGAAACAACTCTGGCGCTATAGTTCGCCGATGATCATAGGCGGGCTGGCCGGCATGGTGAACGAAGTGTTCGACCGGCAGATGCTGGAAAAACTCTATAATGGCAGCACCGAGGAATCCAAAATACAGGTAGCCATTTATGGTTACTGTTATAAACTTTCTATTTTTATTACGCTCTTTATTTCTGCCTTTAAAATGGCAGCAGAACCTTTCTTTTTTAATAAAAGCCAGGATAAAGATGCGCTCAAGGTATATGCCAGGGTCATGAAATGGTTTGTGATCACGCTGTCTGTGGCCTTTTTGTTTACCGCTTTGTTTTTAGATATCTGGAAATTTGTCGTTGGGCCTGCTTACCGCAGCGGAATGGGCGTGGTGCCCGTTTTGCTGGCGGCCAATCTTTGTCTTGGCATATACTACAACCTTTCTATCTGGTATAAGCTGGCCGATAAGATGCGGATCGGGATGTATATTACTTTATTCGGTGCCGCGATTACTTTTTTTGGTAACTATTATTTTATACCGCGGTTCGGGTATTATGCCTGTGCCTGGACCACTTTCAGCTGTTATTTCATTATGATGCTTATCTGTTATAAGCTGGGACAAAAACTTTTCCCCATCCCTTATAATGTCAAAAAGATCACGGCCTATTTAGTGGCCATGCTGCTCTTATATTTTATCCATGTAGGGGTCGGCGCGCTGACTTCTGTTTTGGTGATCCGTGTTTTAGCAGGCGCCGTACTGATGGGGCTGTTTTTGATGCTGGTCCTTTTTGCAGAGAAAAAGGAACTCGAACGCATGCCTTTTATCGGCAACTATGTCGTAAAGCTTATGGAGAGAAAATCAGTTGCCAGGGGATAAAGGCTGCCTCTGTGCGAACTTATCCATATATCCTGGCAGAAAGGTTGTGAATAGATCTTAAATGTTGGGTGCATTTCGTTAAAGAATCCGGAAAAGCACTAAATTGAAGCACAAATTGTCTAATCATTAAATTTTTGATTTCGGCTCTCAAAATGTGCTCATGAAAAAATATACCATTCTGATTTCTGCAGTGGCGGCCATAGGCGGACTGCTGTTTGGATTTGATACAGCAGTTATTGCTGGAACAATCCCTGCGTTACGAAGTTATTTTTCCCTGGATGATAATGCCATAGGCCTGGTGGTGGCAGCAGCTTCCATTGGCTGCATCCCCGGAGCGTTATTTGCCGGAAACCTGGCCAACCGCTATGGCAGAAAGCTGATGATGCTCGTCACGGCGGTACTCTATGTGGTCGCTGCCATCGGCAGCGGCATTGCCGGAAGTTATGAACAACTCGTTATTTACCGGTTCATTGGCGGACTAGCCATCGGTATGGCCTCCACGCTGGCACCTATTTATATTTCCGAGGTCGCTCCGGCCGAATACAGGGGGCGTCTGGGAATGAGCCAGCAGCTGGCGATTGTTGTCGGTATTTTGCTGGCATTTATTTCAAATTATTTTATAGACACTTCAGGCTGGTCATTTTTAACCGCGGAAAATACCTGGAGATATATGCTGGCGGCAGCCGTAATACCTTCTGTGCTCTTCTTTATCCTGCTCATGTTTGTCCCGGAAAGTCCCCGCTGGCTGATACAGCGGGAGCGTCACGATCATGCGCATCTTATTTTCGGGCGCATCTATGAAAAAGACCAGGCCGCTCAGGAACTGCAGACAGTGCAGCAAGACATTGCTGCCAGTAAACAGGGGCTGCGGTTTATGGAGATATTCTCTGCTAAGTACAGGAAGGTCGTCTGGATCGGGGTGATCTTTGCAGCCATTGCACAGCTCACCGGTATCAATATTATTTTCTATTATGCACCTTTGATCTTTGAAAAGACCCATGTGGGAGGGAGCGTGCTTTTCCAGACCGTGCTGACAGGTGTGGTAAATCTGATCTTTACCATCGTGGCTTTCTGGCTGATCGATCGCGTCGGCCGAAAAAAATTGCTGCTTGTCGGTTCAGCCGTAATGGGCATTTGTATGGTGATCGTAGGAGCGCTTTTTTACACCGATAACCTGGATAACTATCTGGTGCTGGCGGCCATCTTTGTCTATATAGCAGCCTTCGCGTGTACTTGGGGGGCAGTGCTCTGGGTATATGTGGCTGAAATTTTCTCCAATAAGATCAGGGGCAGCGCGACTTCTTTTGCCATTTTCGGGAACTGGACAGCCAATGCGATCGTATCGTGGACCTTCCCGGTGATGTTATCCGAAATGGGCGCACCGGTTACATTTTTTATCTACGGCGTGATCAACTTTCTCATGATTGCCTTTGTAGCCAAGTATGTTTTTGAGACCAAGGGCGTGTCACTGGAAAAGGTGGAGGCGATGTATGCAGATCTGTAAATAACACAGCGCCATTTAATTTTCAAGCGGATGTCTACAATTCAACTTGTGCGCAGGGGCGTGGTTATAATTATATTGGCATGGATGCTACCCGGAACAGGCTCAGCCCAGCAAAACCGTCATGGCAAAATCTTAAGACTTACTTTTTCTGCTTCTTCAATTTTAAACAATCCCGCCGGTGAAAATGCAGAGCGACATTTAACTGTGTATTTACCTCCGGGTTATGAAGCCGGAAATAAACTTTATCCGGTCATCTATTTTCTTCATGGTTACACCTGGACCGACAGTACGACATTTGCCTCATTAAAATTAGCGTGTTTAATGGATGACGCAATTGGTGCAGGTGTGGTCAGGCCGGTCATCTTAGTATTGCCGGACAGTTACACCCGGTATAAAGGCAGTTTTTATACCAATTCGGTTTTAACAGGTAACTGGGCGGATTATATTGGAAAAGATATCGTGCATTTTGTGGATGCGCATTTGCGGACGCTTGCCAGGCGCGAAAGTCGCGGTGTGGCCGGCATTTCAATGGGAGGGAACGGAGCGCTGAAAATGGGAATGTTGTTTCCCGGCGTTTTCTGTGCTGTATATGCTTCCAGTCCGGCAACACTTAACTGGTCGGACGGGACCAGTCTGAGGTCCCCTGCCTTTAAAGCCATCAGCCAGGCAAAAAAGGCGTCTGATATTAAAGATAATTTTCCGGCAATTTTAATGGTCGACCTTGCCAGAACATATTCTCCTGATCTTCATAAACCGCCTTTTTTTGCAGATATGCCAGCCCGGTATAAAGGCGATTCGCTGGTGATCGATACGGCTGTTCGAAATATATGGGATCAACACTTTGCAACCCAGATGATTGACAGCCATCTGACCGCATTAAGGCGCCTTCGGGCGATAAAGATAGACTGGGGCCGTAATGACGAATTTGCACATGTCCCGGTTACCGCGTTAGCCTTTAGTAAAAAGCTGGAAAGGTACGGCATTAAACATTTTGCGGAAGCGTTTCTGGGTGGCCATGACGATCATTTAGGCGGAAGGGAAGGCCGGTTTTTTACAGAGATGCTGCCCTTTTTTAATACTTATCTTACCTTTTCTGACTAATATTATCTGGTATAAAAAAATAGTCGCGCCGGGTCATGCGAGGCAGGCAGAATATGGCGACAAAACCTGGATCAAAGAGAGTCGTGTTGTCTTCATTTGCAAAATCATAAAGTCCTCAGGCTTCCTAAAGCAAGTTTTGCAGGAGCCGTGAGGACTTTATGATCAGATACGCTTTTTTTACAAAGCGCAATAAACGTCTGTAAAAGACTTATCGCCAGCCTAACTCAGGGGCGACATACTGCAGGATAGAAGAAAGCACATGGACATTATAATCCACACCAAGGGTATTGGGAATAGTCAGCAAAAGTGTATCAGCTTCCTTTATAGCTTCATCGCCAGCCAGTTCCTTCACCAGCTGGTCAGGGGCTGCCGCATAGCTTCTTCCAAAGATCGCCCTTGTGTTTTTTTCCAGCATGCCGACCTGGTCCCGGCGCTCGTTTTCGTGACCGAAATAAAGCCGGTCCGTGTCATTGACCAGGGCAAAGATAGACCTGCTTACAGAAACCCGCGGCTCACGTGTATGTCCCGCTTTTTTCCAGGCCTCTTTGTATAACCTGATCTGTTCTGCCTGCTGGATATGAAAAGGCTTGCCGCTCTCATCTTCTTTTAGCGTGGAGCTTTGCAGGTTCATGCCCTGCTCTGCTGCCCAGACGGCGGTGCTGTTAGAGCCGGCGCCCCACCAGATACGCTCCCGCAGTCCCTGAGAATAAGGCTCCAGCCTTAACAGGCCGGGAGGATTGGGGAACATGGGGTTAGGGTTGGGTTCAGCAAATCCTTTACCATCTAGTTTTTGTAAAAACTCTGTTCCATGACGCCGTCCCATATCAGCTCCGTTCTCACCCGCAAGAGGTTCATAACCAAAATAGCGCCAGCCATCGATCACCTGTTCAGGAGACCCTCTGCTGATGCCCAGTTGTAAGCGGCCGCCGGCTATCAAATCAGCAGCACTGGCATCCTCCACCATATAAAGCGGGTTCTCGTAACGCATATCGATGACACCCGTACCAATTTCAATTTTGCTGGTCCTGGCCCCGATGGCAGCCAGTAACGGAAAAGGAGAGGCGAGCTGCGATGCATAATGATGCACCCGGAAATACGCCCCATCCATACCGATCTGTTCGGCTGCCACCGCCAGGTCAATAGACTGCAACAGCGTATCGCTGGCGGTTTTGGTGCTATAGGCGGGATGATCGGCCCAATGGCCAAATGATAAAAATCCTATCTTTTTCATAACTAAAACGGATTTTAAGGTAAATAGGCTAAAGTTGATAACTCCAAATAACTGTCAGGCTGTATTTTAGGCGGACGCTGTCTGATCTGCTTCGTTTTTCAAAAAACGCAGAGGACAGCCTGACATAAAAAAGAAAGCCACTAAGCATGGAGTATTTGATCTTAGCGGCTTTCCGGGTATAATAGGTAAAACTCAAAACGATTTTACGGGGTCTGGTCTATTTTGTTTTATTAAATAACAGACCATCCAGGCTTGCCTTACCGCCGCCTCTGATTAATAAAATAATCAGTAATGCGAACAGCAAAATAAAATATTCCAATCCTTCCCCTTTGCCTTGCTCACCACTCCAGTTCATAAAATAACCACTGTGTATGGTAACCGTTAAGACGACACCCAGGAAGTTGACGAGCACAGCAGCAGCCGAAATTCTTGTAAACAACCCTATCAGTAAAAAGAGCGGAGCGATGGATTCAAAAATAATGACCAAAAAGACAATAAATGCCGGAAGACCCATACCCGTTGACATCCCTTCCATCGTAGCGCTGAATCCGGCGCCGCCGAACCATCCGAATAATTTTTGTGCACCGTGTGGAAAGATCGCTAAAAATACCGCCAGACGGGCAAATAAGGGGACCCAGTTTTGCGTATTTGTTTTTTCGATTCGCATAAATTAAGCTTATAAAAGTAATATTGAATTAAAAGTAGACCGGCGCAGTCCCCTTCATAATCATGACCGCCACATTTTCTCTCCGGGACGCTGTCCGGCCTATCAGTTTATTATTAACGGGTCTGTTTATTCAGCTGATTTTATCAATTGAATTTCACCCAGGATCTTCACTTCATCACTGATCATCACGCCACCTGCCTCAAGCGGAGCATTGTAGGTAAGTCCCCAGTCCTTACGGCTGATCTTGCCGTCGATGCTGAAAGCCGCTTTTGTGTTACCCCATGGATCGATGGCAGATCCGCCATATTCCAGATTTAACTCAACAGGCTTAGTAATTCCCTTGATCGTGAGCTCTCCGCTCAGTACATATTCATCGTCTCCCTTTTTCTCAAAATTAGAAGAGGTGAATTCCATTGTAGGATGCGCTTCCGTGTCAAAGAAGTCAGCAGATTTTAAATGCTTATCGCGGTCACCCTGCCCGGTAGCGATTGAGTCTAACTGGACTTTTGCCTTGATGGACGCGTTTGAAAAATCTTCATTGTCTGTTTCTGCCTGTACGGTAAAGTCTGTAAAGCTGCCTGTTACTTTACTAATCATAAGATGTTTGACTTTGAACTGGAGTTCACTGTGTGTTGGATCAGAAATCCATTTTTGAGTTGCCATAGTTTTTTTAGATTTTATTTTTTTGAAATTAATTGAAAGTCTTATTAAAACGGTGTAGAAAATATTAAACTTTAGTTATCCTCTTAGCTCATCCAGCAGGTGGCTTAGGGCTTCCGCCTGGTCTTCAGAAATGTTTTGCTGGATCTTTTCCGTAAACTCACTCAGTGGCGTCTGAAGCTCCGTCAACAAGGCAAGGCCTTTGTCCGTCATACTGATATCCATCTGCCTGCGGTTTGACGGGCAGAGATTACGTTTTACATAACCCATCTTTTCCAGTTTGTCTATAAGACGGGTCAGGTCCCCGGCCTTATCGATCAATACCTCTTTAATATCCTTAGGTGCTATAGGATCCGGCATACTGCCTTTAATAATTCTCAGTACATTATAATGCTGCGGCAATAAGCCAAATTCTTTAAACACCTTCATCTGCTCATCCCGCACCCAGTTGCCTGTATAGATCAGGTTAACCAGCACTTTGTGATAGCTGCTGGAGAAACTGGATTGTTTGATGGCTTTTTCTATTTTCATACTGCAAAGATAAGACAACAATATTTGTTGCAACAAATAAAAAATGTAAAAAGAATCTTAAAGTGTTGCTTGCTTTTAGTAATTGATTTAATATCAGTAAGTTATATTTTAAACGTCTTGCATAAATGATGTTTTTTGCTTTTACAGCCCTAATTTGATGCGGTTGTTCTATCTTCACAGCCCCATTTAACGCATTATTATTTCAGTTAATTTTTTAAAAATGAAAAAGAACATGATTTTGCGTACGCTCACTTTATCTGTATTGTTGAGTGCAGGGGTATTAGTTACCCAGGCCCAGGTAACCGCTTCTGCGCCGCCGACCTCTTCCTCCAAATGGGACAGCACCTACCGACCGGGTGATTATCATTTACATGCAGAAGAGTTTAGTAGTTTTCCCGATAAGAGTTCAGATATCTACTTTTTAGGAAATAGTATCACCGCCCGGGGCAACTGGCAGGAGCTGCTCGGCAGATCAGATGTCCGTAACCGGGGGATTTCCGGGGATATAACCTTTGGCGTGCTGGAAAGGTTAAAAGAGGTCTATGAAGGTCATCCCAAAAAAGTATTTATATTAATCGGCATCAATGATGTCTCCAGAAATATTCCTGACAGCGTCATTGTCGGTAATTATTATAAGATCGTCCGTCTGATACAAAAGAACAGTCCCGGTACAAAGATCTATTTTGAGACTTTGCTGCCTGTCAACAGGGACTTTAATAAGTTCAAAAATCACTATAACAAAGACCAGCACATCTTGTGGATCAATGAACAGATTAAAAAAATGGGTAAAAAACTGGATATTCAGATCATAGACATTTATCCTCAGTTTTTAGACAGTTCAGGTAAACTGTTCGCAGATATGACAGAAGACGGATTACATTTAAATATCAAAGGTTACCATAAATGGATTGGGATTCTGAAGCCCTATCTGCAGTAAGAACTGCTCCCCGAGTTAGGTCCTCCAAACAGAAAGTTTTTCTTTACACAAAACCCAACAAGGCAGTTATGCGTTTATGGTCAGTACATCCCGGGTATTTAGATAGCAAGGGGCTTGTTGCCCTCTGGCGGGAGGCCCTGCTTGCTAAACACGTGCTGGAAGGCAAAACAAAGGGATATAAGCATCATCCGCAGCTGCTCCGCTTTAGCAGACTTAAAGATCCTGTCCAGGCAGTCAGTCAGTACTTATCAGAGATACATACAGAAGCAGTACGCAGAGGGTATCATTTTGACAGCGGAAAGATCGGTTCTTTTCATAAAAAGATTACCATTGCTGTTACACAGGGGCAGATCGCTTTTGAAAAAGCGCATTTATTAAACAAACTGCACCTCAGAGACAGGTCATTGTATGAGCGGCTTCTAAGCGCCCCAGAGACAGCACTCTTCAGCATTTTTAAAAGGGTAGAAGGGGACGTTGAAGCCTGGGAGAAAACTTAGAAAATAATTTTGAGGCTTCGCGTCTGTCAGCTGAACGCTAAGACAGTTTAAAGACCGATTTCATGTATTTAGTGTTGGCGCCAAAATTATACAAGACGTTTTTAGGATCTTTCTGATCTCTGGAGCGTAGCAGTACCAGCCAGCCTGACCAGCCCATCTGTTCCAGCGTTTGTTTGATTTTTGGCATATTGATCTTGGGGTCCTCTGAAAGGTGTACCCCATCACTGTTTGTTGCGTGGATCTGACAGATATTTTCTTTCCCCAGTATTTTTAGTTCTTCACAGATGTCCAGCCGGTGATCAACAGGATTGGCAAAATTAAAATAGCTTTTTACTGCCGGGGAACCGATCTGTTCCAGCAGCTTACGCTCACTTGTTGCATCTAAAGAAGTTTCAATACCGATGACCACACCGGCATCCGCTGCCATTTTTCCAGCCGTCTTAAGCCTTTGGGTGACTGCGGGCCGTAGTTCAGGATATTTGCTTAAATCGCAGCTGATGCCCAGGGGAAGAAAGGCCGTTTTTACTTTCAGGCGGCTTGCCGTCTGCAGTGTGTCCTGGATCATTTGCTGCCAGGTAGGCCTCCTCGCAAAAGACTGCGCATAAAAACCCGTCATGGCGACGCTAGAGATATTAAGTCCATATTTTTCTGCCTCATTCAAAAAAGCCTGGCACATTGCCGGATCCGACAGTATGCTATTAAAGGTCGGGCGATCTCCCAGGCCGCCCATATCTACTTCCACACCGTCTGCACCGATCTGGCGGGTTAAGCTGAAAGCGCCGATTTTTTGACGTTTGTAGATCATCAGATCAGCAACACCTATCCGGAAACGCTGGCCATCAGATGCGTTACCTATAGCGCGTATTTGTTCAAACTTGCGGCTAAATGCCGCGCCAGCCAGCAAGAGCGCTGAGTTGCGGATAAAATTTCTTCTGCTGTTATCTTTTAAACTGTCCTCAAGCGGTTTATTATTCATAATCATATCTGACTACCAGGATTCTTTTAAGGGTTCATGAATCTGCCTGTTTTAAATTCAGCAAAGAACCCAGGATATTTATATATTTATATTTCAAAGTTAAGTTTATATATGAATAATTCATTCTAACTTCTTTCCAATATTTTGTAGGTTATATTCATCTTTGGTTTGTAGTCCTGCAAATGTGGTTAAGACCACTTTGCCCGCGCAGCGCCGCAGGCGCCTAAAATCAATAGTTGTGGCGTTTCCATAGTTTTTTTGGTCCAGTCGCCTTACAGCACAGTGCAGGATAGTCAAAACAGAGGACTCGGTAAATTTGAACAGAAGGTCCGCTTCAACTTATGATTTACCGATATTTAAACGATATTCAATGAACACCAAAAACATGTTAATCGCAGCCCTGACGCTACTGTTTCAATTTCACCAGACGCTGGAGGCCCAGCCGGTGCTGGAAACCGGTGCCGGTAAGATGCCAGACGAATGGGTAGACAAGGCGACAGGGCACCTTGTCAAAAGGCTGGTAAGTCAGAAGGGGAACCACCGGAGTTTTTATTTCCATAATAATCCGTTCTCAGATGGTCAGATGGTTTTTTACGGCAGCGATATTACGCCGGCCGGTAAAAGGCAGGCTGCTGACGGATATGTTTTCCAGGCAAAGCAAAACCCCGACAATACCCAGTTATATGCCTATGATCTGTCCAGTGCAAGCGTCCGGCAGCTGACCCGTAAAAACGACCGCATGACAGGTGAAATTGTTAGCAGTGTAAACAACGAAGCCTACTATCAGGTAAAAGACAGCGTTTTTGGGGTCAATATAGCTACCGGGAAAGAGCGGCTGATATTTGTATTTCCTGAAGACTTTAAAGCGAATATAACAACTGTCAATGCGAACGGTACCTTACTGGCCGGCGCTTACGCTACACCGGCAGAGAAAGCCATTTCCAAAAAATATCCCGAGAAGCACGATTACTTTAACCGGATTTATGAATCCAGACTGCCCAGAACCCTGTTTACCGTTGATATTAAAACGGGAATGCTCAATAAGATTTTTACCGACAGTGCTTGGCTCAATCACGTTCAGTTTTCACCCACCGATCCGCAGTTATTAATGTTCTGTCACGAAGGCCCCTGGCACAAGGTAGACAGGATCTGGACCATGAATGTTGTTAAAAAACAAAGCCCGGCATTAATCCATAAACGTACCATGGATATGGAAATTGCCGGGCATGAATGGTTTAGTTCTGATGGTAAGTACATCTGGTATGATCTGCAATTGCCCAGAGGAAAGGATTTTTATGTAGGTGGTACGGAGCTGGCGACCGGCAAAGAAATAAAATATCACCTGTCTAGAAATGAGTGGTCGGTTCATTATACCAGTTCCTGGGATCAACAGAACTTTGCCGGAGATGGGGGAGGCCCCGGTTCTGTCGCTAAGGCGCCCGATGGTCAGTGGATTTACTATTTTACCCCCGAGGGAGATCATTTTAAGGCAGAGAAACTCGTAAATATGAAACGTCACAATTATCAGTTAGAGCCGAATGTACATTTTTCACCGGATGGCAAATGGATCATATTTCGGGCAAACTTCGAGGGGCATGCTGATATGTACATGGTGCGTCTTGAAAAGTCCAGGTAACCGGGCGCTGACCGGGCAAAGGAAGGTAAAGGCTCCCTGAAATAGCCCGCAGCCAAAATATAATTTCAGTTTCAAGCATTCAGTCCGCTTGTGTAGCAGGGAAAACTTAAATGGGCGATAAGAGAATTTTGCATTATCTTGTCCTCTGCTCTGGGGTTGTTTTTTCCATACACTAAAGATTGATATTCATGACCTTTCTTCTGATATTTCTTTGTATTGCGTTACTGATCCTTTTAATTTCCTGGTTGAAACTGAATGCCTTTCTGGCCTTTTTACTGGTATCCATATTAGCAGGGTTTCTGTTCGGGCTGCCGGCGGCTTCCATCATCCCCTCCATAGAAAACGGTATTGGTAATATGATGGGGTCGCTGATCATTATCATTACCCTTGGCGCCATGTTCGGAAAGATCATTGCGGAGAGTGGTGCGGTGGAACAGATCGCAGCTCAGATGATCCGTTATTTCGGAACAAAGTACGTTCATTGGGCGCTCATGATAACAGGCTTTGTCATGGGGATCTCTCTTTTTTACGGAGTCGGATTTGTGCTGGTCGTACCGCTTATTTTCTCAGTCACGTATCAATACAAGCTCCCCGCCGTAGCAACCGGTCTGCCTATGCTGGCGGCGCTGTCCGTTACGCATGGTTTTTTGCCGCCACATCCGGCGCCTACAGCCCTGGTCCAGCAGTTGCATGGCAGTATTACAACCACCTTATTATACGGGCTGATACTGGCCATCCCGGCCTTATTGCTGGCAGGACCGTTTTTTTGCAGGTACCTGCGTAAAATCCCTTCCAGCCCTCTGGAAAGTTTTATCCCTAAGCCTTTAGGGGAGGGGCGCATGCCAGGCAGGTTCAACAGTTTTATTACCGCCCTGTTGCCAGTGCTGATGCTGATGGCGGGCGCCGCCCTGAAGTGGCAGTTCCCGGACGCCTCCTGGACACAGTTTATCAGCAATGCTTCCTTTGTAATGATCTTCTGTATTATCATTGCCACACTGTCACTGGGGTATTTTCAGGGGACTTCTATCAGCAAAATAGGAGACATGTATGGCGCCGCTATTAAGGACATCGCCATTATACTGCTCGTGATCGCAGGCGCGGGCGCCTTAAATCAGGTGCTGGCCGATAGCGGCGTCAGTGCAGCAATTGCCGGCAGCATTCATCACTGGCCCATTCATCCCCTGGTCCTTGGCTGGCTGATGGCTGCCATTATACGTCTGGCAGTGGGGTCGGCGACAATTGCCGGGCTGACGGCAGCTGGCTTTATGGCACCCATAACGATCAATAGTCATATAGATCCCAATCTCATGGTGCTGTCCATCGGTGCAGGCAGCCTGTTTTTCTCCCACGTGAACGACTCCGGCTTCTGGCTGTTTAAGGAGTACTTTAACCTCTCGATGAAAGATACGTTCAAATCCTGGTCTGTTATGGAGACCATTGTTTCTGTAACCGGGCTGGCAGGCGTATTTATATTGCACCTGGTCGTTAAATAGTTTCAAAACTGGCCAGCCGGGTAGGCCAAACAATTCAAAAGCGGTAAATTTGACCTCATGGATACCGCATTTTATCATTATAGAAATTCAAACCATCATGTCAGAAAATAATAGTACACAAGCGTCCGGTCATTTCGTAGATGCAGACGCCAATTTTGCCGCCACAGGCCTTGTGCTGCCGCCGGCACCTGAACCCATGGGCGTCTATAAACCCAGCTTAATTGTGGGCGATTTTTTGTATCTCTCCGGCCACGGAACCGTCAAAGAAGACGGGTCGCTGATCATCGGCCGGGTAGGCGAGAATATGGATATTGAGGATGGGAAACTGGCTGCCCGCCAGGTCGGACTGGCGATGCTGGCGACCATTAAAAGAACCCTGGGCAGTCTTAACCATGTAAAAAGAGTGGTCAAGGTGTTAGGCATGGTAAATGCCACGCCGGGATTTACCCGGCATCCGTATGTCATGAACGGCTGCAGCGAACTGTTCCAGGGTGTCTGGGGTCCGGAAAATGGTGTCGGGGTGCGCAGTGCCGTGGGCATGGGCACTTTGCCTGATAATATCCCCGTGGAAATAGAGGCTGTTTTTCAGCTGCATCCTTCATCAAATTAGATCCTATGGCAACAGACACAGAAGGCCGCCCCTGGTATGAAATACAAGATACGCGGGGCCTGGAGAGTCCGGCGCTCGTTATTTATTACGACAGGCTGATTGACAATATCCGTCGCATCAAAAAGATGGTAGGGGATGACAGCAGGATCCGGCCGCATGTTAAGACTAGTAAAATGCCGGAAGTCTGCAGGATATTACAACAGCACTATATTACCCGGTTTAAATGCGCCACCATTGCTGAGGCGGAAATGCTGGCACAGGTGAGCGCTGCTGATGTACTGCTGGCATACCCCTTAATAGGACCGGATCTGGAGCGCTGGCTGCAGTTATGTCAAAGATATCCAAAGACGGTATTCAGCTGTTTGGTGTCTAACCTTCAAAATGCAAAGCTGCTCAGCAGCCGGGCCGGGTCAGCAGGCCAGCAGTTAAAGGTCTATATTGATATAGACGCAGGCATGCACCGCACCGGTATCTCAGCTGAGAAGGCGGAAGCGTTTTTCAGGGCGATCCGGCAATTACCGGGGCTGGAAGTGGTCGGTTTACATGTGTATGACGGGCATCTTAAAATAGAGGATCCGATAAAAAGGCAAGAGGAAAGCGACCGTTTATTTGCGCCTCTTGAAGCACTACTCGGACGTCTGAATAAATTGAACGATGCGCCTTTAAAATTAGTCATTGGCGGATCGCCTTCTTTTTCTACGCATATCCACAGAGCGGGAGCAGAACTCAGCCCGGGCACTTTTGTTTTCTGGGACGAGGGCTATGGAAGTCATTTCCCCGACCTGCCTTTTAAACCGGCTGCATTAGTGGTTACCCGCGTCATTGACGCGCTGGAGAATAACACCTGTACGCTGGATCTGGGCACCAAGGCCATTGCCTCGGAAATGCCTTTTCCCAGAGTGAAGTTTCTGAATTATCCTGAGCTACAAGAGGTCTTTCACAGTGAAGAGCATCTGAATGTGCGGTTGCCAGAGGGAAGTGCCGCCGCTTTACCGAAAGTAGGGGAATTGCTCTACGGCGTTCCCTATCATATCTGTCCTACTGTAGCGCTCTATGATCACGCCTGGGTGGTAAGAGACGGTAAGGTCACGGATCAGTGGCAGATCCAGGCCAGAAAAAGAAAAATTAATTTTTAAAGTTCAAGTTTACTGTATGTTGATCATAGATGCGCACCTGGATCTGGCCATGAACGCCATGGAGTGGAACCGGGATCTTCGTTTACCTGTCGCCGCGATCCGGGAACGAGAGCAAGGACAAACGGATTTACCGGACAGGGCGAAAGGCACCGTAAGTTTTCCCGCCCTGCGCAAAGCAAATATAGGGATCGTTGTTGCTACCCAGATCGCCCGGTATGTTGATCATAAGAGCACACTGCCCGGGTGGCATTCCCCGGAGCAGGCCTGGGCGCAGACCGAAGGCCAGTTAGCCTGGTACCGGGAAATGGAACGCGTGGGGGAGCTTAAGGCGATAACAGATCCGGAAAGCCTGGAACAGATGGCAGCCCTTTGGCAAAATGGTCCTGTTACTACAGACGGGACCGACAGGCGGCCCATCGGTTATATCCGAAGCCTGGAAGGCGCAGATTCTTTCGTGACGCTGGATCATCTGCATGAGGCTTACCAAAAAGGATTGCGGGCGGTAGGGCCTGCACATTATGGTCCCGGCAGATATGCCTTCGGCACCGACAGTTCGGCGCCCCTGAGCAAGGAAGGCAAAGAACTTTTAAAAGAGATGGCCGCCTTGAATATGATATTAGATGTTACCCATTTATGTGATAAGGCTTTTTGGGAGGCGCTGGAATGCTATCAGGGGCCTGTGTGGGCCAGCCATAATAATTGCCGGGCGCTGGTGGATCATAACCGGCAGTTTAGTGATGAAATGATCCTTGCCCTCATTGAAAGGGGGGCTGTTATCGGCGGCGCACTGGACGCCTGGATGATGGTGCCTGGCTGGCAAAGGGGCGTTTCTGAGCCCAAAGCGATGAACTGCAGCTTGCAAACCTTATTTCAGCATATGGACCATATCTGTCAGCTGGCTGGAAATGCAGATCATATCGGGATCGGGTCCGATCTGGATGGCGCATTTGGAAAGGAACAGACACCCTATGACCTGGAGGATATCACAGACCTGAATAAAATGCCGGCTTTATTCCGGGCGGCGGGGTATAACGCCCTTGATATTGATAAAATTATGAATGGAAACTGGTTAGGCTTTTTACGTACAGCCTGGGAGGACAGTATCCCTAAAAGTGTGTAAATCGAAAATCGAGGGTTGAAAATTTAAGTAGCTAAACTTTCAATCTGTCCCCAAAAATAATCAAGAATTGGTTAAGGACAGTGTCTTACTTTACTTGCTTGGATAACAATTGGGCCATAATTGTCTTTTGAAAGCACTTCCAAAATTTTTACCGCTAATTTAGATTTGCCCACACCGGCCCCGCCTGACAGTGATAAGGTGTCATATTTGTTTAAGGCTTCAATTCTGTTTTTTTAGTTCTGTTTCTCTACCAATAAACTCATTGGTAAGCGACGGCTGCAAGCCCCCTTTCTGTTTTTAAAAGGAATTCTTCAAGTCTATAAATATCTCCTTTTATAATTTGAATATTAAGATATTCTTCAGCTGATTTAGGAATTTCAAATATGAGCAAATGGCAAATTCTGAATATTTAAAACCTCTAGCGCCGCGTTCGGATTATACGACTTACCTTTATTGGTTAATAGATTATGTTCTTCCGCACTTATTTTTTCATTACAAGCTAATATGACTTTCTATTTTTTTATTTTCTATAGTTGTTGAATCGCTGTTAAAGCGGGTGTTCCTGTAAACTCCCAAAAGGAGTTGCCACATATTAAATATTAAACTAATAAATCCTCTCTTTTTTCTGTAAAACGGAATTAAAGAGAGGATTTTTTGTAGATGGGACATAGCAAGGCCATCAGAGCCGTTATTTGGTCCGGTTGGATAAGATAAGCGTGCTACTTCTAGGCCGCTCTGCTTTTAATCTGTGCAGCCGCCTGTTGCATTCTTTTGCTGATAATAGATGCGTTTGCTGTAAGGATGCCAAAGAAGATCCAGCAGGTCTCGGTAGACTGATTCCTGGCTTTGATTTTATTTAAATGATAGTGGTTTTTCTCATTGCCAAAACTTCCTTCCAGGACCGTGCCCCTTTGACGGTTCAGCGCTGCCCGCATCGTTTTAGATTGTTCAACCAAAGCAGGCTTCTGCCTTCCTTTAGGAATAAAATTAGTGGTGATATTGTTTTGACGGCAATACTTTCTGTTGGCATTGTTGGCATAAATAGCATCGGCACTATGATGCGTGCACTTCCCAAAAAGTTTACGGTGCAGATAAATCGTATCCACCAGCTGTGTGCCTTCATTGAAGGCATCATAACTCAGCCGCTGGATAAAGCTGATGCCGTCTACCTGTAACTTGTTGACCTTGGCTCCGAACTCTACAGCTTTGATTTCTTTGCCCCGGATAATGGGACGGATGTAAGACTTGCTGATCGATACGATCCGGTCTTTGATCTGTGGGTTCTTATCCCCGAAAGCTTTGTTATGCTGTTGCTCGTATAAGGTACGTATCGTTTTCAGGCGGGTGGCTTTCCGCCTGCTGATATGAGTTCCAGGGCGGGCCTGCAACTCATCGTTAAGCTGCAGCAGGCGGCACAAAAAGCCTAATAGCTGCTTACGCAGTTTACGTTCCTTACGCTTGCTCTTTTTCCTGCAGCGCTGGTAGTTCAGGAACAGGGTTTTATGTTTCTCATAGTTACTGCGGCTCTTACGTAATTTCAACTGTTTTCTAAAGAGTTGATTCAACTCATATACTTCCTTACAGGCACCCCACAGCAATTTGCAGTCAGTGGGATGGGCTATATAGGATTCATAACATGTGGCGTCCTCAAAGCTGAAGGCTGTATCTTTTATCCAGGGCTTCCAGTAACCCGCCAGGCACTGCTGCATGGCATCCATATCCAGGTATTGCCCGATATAACTGCGCCACCAGCTGGGAAGATTGGAATCCTTAATTCTCTCACCGGGCCTGAGCCGAATGCCACAAAATAACTGCATGCACCAGTCAGTATTAATACGATCGATCAGCATCCGGTCACTGACGCCCATAACGTGCTTAAGGATCATCAGTCCAATACCTCCCCTGACATCAAACCAGCTCTTGCGTCCCTGGCCGGTAATAAGACCCCGGGGACTCGGAATTGTAGCGGATAACTGCTCAAAAGGGATGGCTTTATAAAGAATTCCTAAATCTGTTTGGCTAAAATGCTCATCCAGAAGATTCTCGTGAAAAAAAAGTAGATTTGTCATGGATTATAAAAAAAGTTATGCCCTACTTTGAACACTTTTTGTGCCAAAATAGGGCAATTTTATTGTAATCCACACCCTGAAACTCAATGGGGATAACTGTTACAGCTTTTCAGGAACACCCTAAAGCAATGGTCTACATCTTTTGATAGTCTGTCAAAAAAGGATTTTGATGATCCTAATCTTTCATGTGTTGTGCACTCTACCAAAATGTATTTGCCATTATTTAGAAAAAAGAATCTGGTGTTCCCTTGCTTGTTTTCTCTTTTCCAACAACAGCCCCGGGAGCGCCGATGAATTTGTTGCTTTGTAAGTATAATAAATGATTTATTAAAGTCTGAAAACTTGCCTGATTAATTGCTTTTAAAGCATTTTCTATTTGAGTTATCGTATTCATATGGCTTACTTAAATCAATTTATATGTGGAGGAATATTCTATTTTTTAATATTATTTAAGGCCGTAGCTCATTAATCCTCATTTTTTAATCTTGGTGCCCGTGACCTAGCGCTTCATTCTTATCCCAAAATGCCATAAAAAGTTCTGCCAGCGTTCCTTTTTTATTGGTCCATTCCGCTACAATTTTTATAGCTTGTTCCAAGTCTTCCGTATAAGCCATTCTACCGTCGCTTCCTCGAATACCTTTTTCATCTTTTTTAGCACCTCGGTTTATAAGGACATTTTTTTCATCATATACAATTCTTCGAACATCTTCAAATTCTTTACCCTTAGGTAAATTATCTTTCAACAATTTGGTAAGACCGTGATAATACAATTGAAATTTTTGAACCGGATCGTCGATTTTTTGTCCGAGCAATTGCTCAGCTTCGTTTTTAACGACTAGTTCTGAATCATAATTTATAAAAAGCTGCTCGCCTTTTATTTTTTCCGATTTTTGTAAAATATCTAATCTTTCTAAGTCATCCTTAGAGAGTTTGCGCTCTATTTTGTTTTTGTTTGAATTTTTATCGCTCATATGTTACAAGTTTTATACAGTTAATAATTCCTTTATTTTTAATGACGCTTCTTTGATTGATTCTACGTCCCAATTTGCAATGTTTAATTTTTTTGTTATGTTTTTTATGTTTGGAAATGCATCTTTGAATGCCGCCCAATAATCGTTTCCTAGTTCAGATTGCCGCCATTGATACTGTGAGTAGATAATACAGGGATGTACTTGGCATTCTTTAGCAAATTTTTCTACCATAAACCTGTTATGAATCAATGTCTCAATGTACCTCATTTTTTCTGAAGACAAAAAATATTCAGAGGCAAATTCATTTGCTTTGTCCTCCTGAATTAGAAACAAATCGGGCTCTCCCGTTAAATGGTAATTTGTTTTATGTATTGTTTCTAAATCATATAATACGTGATGTAATTCGTGGATTAGCGCAAACCAAATCGTAGCATAGTTCTTATTGAAATCAGTAATTACTATGCACGGTTTATGATTTATAAGAAAAGTTGCGCCTCTAATTTGTGTTTTTGGTAGTAACGGTTGAAAAACCACTGTAACGCCTATATTGTATAATGCTTGAAAAACAGTTAACAAGCCATTTTCTATATTTTGAGTGTAAGGTTTGATTTTAGGAATCAGTTCTACTAATTCCTTTCTGCTATATTCATTTGGATTATCAATAAGTTCAAAATATTTATAGCTAGACTTTATCCAAAAGTCCTTCATTTTATCACTGAAAGATTTTTTAGTTCTGCTATAGAGTACATCACCTAATTCTTTATCGTAATCATAAATAGATTCTAAATCGAAAAAGCTGCAAATACGTGCTTTGAGCGTCTCTAAAGAATCATTCTTTTGAATAAATCCTAATCCCGCCAATGTTTTTAAATCAAAATTTTTATTGATGAATGTAATATCCATTGATGATTGTAGTTCGCTTATTTCTTCAATAGGTCTATCTCTGAAATAAATATTAAGTAATTCAATTAAATCAACTTCTAAAAACTCAGAGAGTTTTAGTAGTTTGATAATATCGGTTTGCTTGGACGTTTTATCTAAAATAGCGTCCAGACTTCTTCTCTCGATTCCCGACAGTCGCTCAAATTGGGTCTTTGTTAAACCAGAATGCTCTAATTTCTTTTTAAACAAATCTTCAATAGAAGGCCCGTTATACTCAAAACTCTTATGTAATAAATTATTTATCATTCACAAAAAGGTAAATTTTCCTCAAAAATAATACAATTTTTGAATATAAAACAAAATAGAGGTAAATTTACCTTTTATAGAAGGTAAGTGATAAACACTCGCCCTCTCCCGAAGACAGATATATCAGCAGTTTTAACAGGCCGCACGTTTTGTGTCAGGTGCCGAATTTTCTGAGGGTAAAAAGTCATACATAATAATGATTTCTTAGCTGAATTCTTTTATCTTTATCGCTGCAGGCGTTGCCGGAACTGCGCGCTACCGGCGACAAATTGCCTGTTACTGAATGAAGGCCTGATTAATAAGAAGCGCGCAGCTTAAAGACTTTATTTTATGAATGGATCGTTTCAAACTATTTTAAGTTTACTCGCCTTGTTATGCATGGTGAAAGTAAAGGCGCAATCTTCCGCTCGCCCCAATATCCTGATCATTGTGTCAGACGATCATGCCTATCAGTCCATCGGGGCCTACGGTGCACCTTATGGGGCTACACCAAGTATCGACAGACTGGCAGCAGAGGGCGCCACTTATCTGGATGCCTTCGTGACGAATTCCCTATGCGGGCCAAGCAGGGCCTGTTTACTCACCAGTAAGTACAGCAACATTAATGGCTTTAAAGATAATTTTTCCAGTTTTAATACCGCTCAGCCTACTTTTGCCAGTCATTTAACGGCCGCCGGATATGAAACTGCCTGGATCGGTAAATGGCATCTGGAGAATCTGCCGGAGCATTTTTCCTATTTTAAAATACTGCCTTTGCAGGGCTACTACTATAACCCCGACTTTATCGACATGAATAACGATACGGCGCGGATTAGCGGATACTGCACCAATGTCATCACCGATCTCAGCCTGGAATGGTTAGCGCACAGAGATACCACCAAACCGTTTTGTTTAGTGGTGGGAGAGAAGGCCACACACCGCAGCTGGATCCCCGACACGGCTGATCTGGGGGCTTTTGACAAGGTGACCTTTCCCCTGCCAGACGATTTCTATGACAGCTTTCCCGGCAGATATGCCGGCAGGGTCAATAACATGAATATCGCTCATACCATGCGCCTGGGCTATGATTTGAAAATGGCCGCAGATACCGGATTTGGAAAGGATAATTACACCCGCTTTACACCTTCTCAGAAAAAGTATTTTGACGCGTATTATGACAGTATTTATGCCGATTTCAAAAACCTGCATTTAACCGGCAAGGCGCTGACAGAGTGGAAATTTCAGCGGTATATGCGGGATTATTTATCTACCGGCCTCAGCCTGGACAGAAATATCGGGCGCATCGTGGATTATATCGATAAAAACGGCTTAGGGGAAAATACCATTGTGATCTATACCTCAGACCAGGGCATGTATTTAGGAGAACATGGGTGGTTCGATAAAAGGTTTATCTATGACCAGTCCATGAAAACGCCGCTGATCGTCCGGTATCCTAAAATGATCAAGCCGGGAACAACAGACAGCTCCATGGTGATGCTACTGGATATAGCACCGACATTTATGCAGCTGGCCGGTCTTCAGGTGCCGGGTGATATGCAGGGTAAGTCTTTGATCCCGGTGTTTAAGGAACAGGGAAAAGACTTCAGGGACGAAGTGTTCTACCATTATTATGAGTACCCGAACGAACACAACGCTTTACCGCATTTTGGTATCCGGACCAAAAAATATGTACTGGTCAGATTCTATAAACCCAGCAAAGCCTGGAAAGACAAAATGGTCAGCGAAGGCAGCCTGGTCATAGATACGTATAACCCGAAAGACTATTGGGAACTCTATGATCTGGAAAAAGATCCTGAAGAGTTGCACAATATCTATGAAGCCAATAAGCAGTCCGCAGTCGTAAAAGAGCTAAAGGCTGATCTGGTAAAACTGATCGGAAAATATAAGCAGACAGATGCAGCGGCAGTTTTAGCCGGGAAAGCGAAATAGTGGCGGATGCCTGTTAAATTAAACATCCCTGTTCCGGCGTTTTGCGGGACAGGGATGTTTAATTCAGGAGAAAAAACAGCGCATGCAATAGCAGTGCTGATACAACTGTTCCCTGATTTCTACTTTTTCAGCGCCGGCAGTATCTGCTGAACTCTTTTTTCAACAATCGGAACCAGTCTGCTGAACCCAACATCTGTCAGGTGGGTACCATCTATTGTGGCTTCATGATCCTGACCGGTAAAGCCTTTGGAGTCCTGATAGTATATATTTCCCACTCCCTGCTTTTGTAAGGCAGAAAACGCCTCATGAATAGCCCGGTTTTGTGCGGCCATGCTTATTTTGATTTTTTGATCCCAGAAGGACGTCTCCCTGACGGGGCTTTCTAAAAATAAGATGGGCACCCCCGGTTTTATTTTTCTAAGCAGGTGCACAAAGGGAACCACTCTTTGTGAGATCACTTCCGCCGTCATATTAGGAACACAGTCCAGTATATACAGATCAGCGTCCATATGACCCATCACTTCTGCCATCTTAGGCTCCATTTTTCCGCTTCCGCTAAAACCCATATTATAGACCGTGGCATTTAGCGCTCTGGATAAAATCGCGGGATATGCCAGCCCAGGCCTTGAGGCAGCGGCGCCCTGGGTAATACTGGTGCCATAAACAACAATTTTAGGGCGGGTCTGGATTTGCGGCGAACGGATCACGCAGCCACTGTCAATACCCACAGACAGATCCGTTAAACTGCTGTAAAGAGGAAGGTATACCCTGTAATGACGGGTGATTCCATCTAAATGCTGAACGGCTATTTTTTCGGAGCTGTCACCGGTGGCGGCCGCAGATGCGACAAACTGCCAGTGGTCATCACGTATAGCATACAGGTCCAGTCCGTTTTTGGCAATAGGCGTCATATTGGGAAGGACCCCATAGTGTTGCAATGTCCATTTAAAAGCAATGCGGGTACTATTGGTGACAAAATCTACCTGCAGGCCGGCGGTGTTCTTTGAAAGGTCAGCTACGTGTTTGGGGATTCCGGCCAGCAGATTACTGTCGATCCTGCCATAACCCACTGCGGGTACGGTTGCTCCCCGCCCCTGCAATAACAAGTCCTGTGCGTTCACATACCTGAGGCCAGGCGTCTCCCTGCCGGCCGCGGACTGAGCGCTGACAGGTACATATAAAAAGCACAGACAGATCAGTAAAACAAAATGCAGCAGCAGGTTTTCTTTATGGTAAAATTGTTTAAACAGCATTGCAGATAAATTTACGAATTAAAAGTTAGGCAAAGAAAGCGCCCGAGACAACTATGGATCCAAAGGATCCAGCGGATTTATAATAAGTGATTTTGCTTCCGGAATAAAGCTCGTAAGGGTAGGGGCGAGTACTTGTAAATGGCTGTAAGGCGTATAGCCCAGATCCCTGAAAGAAACTTTACGCATCCCTTTATTAATATAAGCAGACTGAGCCTCATCAGTAACAATTAAGACCGGCATTTGAAAAGGCATGCCCATCAGTTTTATCAGGCGGGCGCTGTTGCGCAAATTAGTGGTCGTGTGCCTGGCATAGGGCTCAATAAGGATCTTAGCCTCATCGACATGGAGGCTGTCTACCATGTATTTTTTCATTTCAACCGCTTCGCAAAAAGGCGTTTTATTGGGATGCACATGGCCGCCCGAAACAATCAAAAAAGCGGCTTCGCCTTTATTGAACTCAGTCAGAGCTATGCGGCACCGCTGCTTACCACCTTCAGTAAGCCGGACTTCAGGCAGCTCCGGCCCCAGCCCGGGAACCAGGATGGCGCTATATTTATACCGGGAGAAATCTGTTTGTTTAACCCTGGCCCAAGGTCCGCCGTTCATCCCCTGGGTGAGCGGGTCATACCAGATTGCCTCGGTCCTGCCATTGAGCCTAAGGGCATTGAGCGCCGCCTGTAACGGCAGGTAATAAGCCAGGCCGGCTGACCGTGAGCTGGACCATCGGAGTAAAGAGTCACGCAGGGCGGAGCGGGTATGCTGATCTTTTAAATCAATACTGATCCCGTCTATTTTGCCGTACTGTGGCTGCCGGCCAAAATAATATACATTCAGGGCATACTGAAAACCGCCGGTGATATTCTCAGTCATTTTACGTAAAAAAGCAGAGTCCGGATCTGCGGGGTTCCAGGAGTAGGCGCCTGTGGCCCTTATTTTTTGAATGGCAGCTGCCATATCAGGATTGTGCCTGTTTAAGAAAATCAGCGCACGGGTGAGCGTCTGCACCTGACGCTGCGTTAAAGCAAGATCCCGGATGGCGCTTTCCAGGCGGCCCGCTTTCAGATCCCCTCTGAGTACTTTGTTATTGGCCCGGGCCATTTTACGCAAGGGCTTATATCTGGCGAGCGCCGATAGTAGTTGCTGATTATTATTGACCAGTGACAAAAAGGGGTAAATATGCCGGGTCAGCAGGGCAGCAGTATCCGTTGCGGCTGCCGTTTGTGCTTTTGCAGACGCGGGTCTTGCCAGTAACAGTATACAGCAGGCCGCTACAACGGTGATCAGTCGCCTTCCATTCGCTATGAGACGCGTGTATTTTAATTGCATCGTTTAAGATTGTTATAATGATTTTTAATTTCTTTTTTTACTGGCCCTTGATCGATCCCAGATAGCCCTGGTAAAGCGTTTTATAACACTGGGGAAGTTCACTGACATCTTTATAGTGGCATTCAAACATAAAAGGCCCCTTGTAATGAACGGCGTATAACGCACCGATAATAGCATTCCAGTCATTTTGACCCTTGCCGGAACAAGGCAGGTAATGATTTTCCTGTTTGCCATTGCCGTCGGCGACATGAATCGTCTTAAGCCGGCTGCCCATGGCCATAATAAGTTTTTCCGGGTTTTTAATATGATTCATATCAATGGCGGAGCCGATAGCTGGGGGCAGTTTTGCAAATATAGCCTTTGTCTCTTCCACCGACCTGCATAGCGGCCTTTCATACTGCTCGTCTTTTTGAAGCTCAAAGCCCAGCATGTTTTCGACCACCATCGTGGCGCCCAGCTTTTGGATTACCGGCAGTAATTCCCTGCAGGATTTAATGAGCTGCGTGGTTCTCTCGGCTCTTTCATCGAGGCCTAAATACCAGCTGGGATGAAATAATACAATCCGGGGCCGAAGGATTTTACACATATCAAGCACTTTTTTGTGATAGGCAATGGTTTTGGCGCGTTTTGCCTCGTCTCTTTCTGAAAGATCAATGTGTTTTCCAAAGCCCATATGTATGGACCAGATGCTGACACCTGCTTTATCGGCAGCCCGTCTGGCCTTCTCAGCCATCTGTCGTAGTTGTTCATCACTGTAGCGAAGGTCAGTTATGCTGTCCACCAGTGCGCTCATGCCTGCGATTTCAATACAATCGATACCCACGGCCTTAATGCGGGCCATGGAGCTGTCGTTGATTTTGGATAAGGGGAAAGAGAATCCTATTTTCATCGGCTTTACAGCAGCAGGGTTTTGCTGTGCTGATAGCGGGCTTTGGACTATTTGAAAGACCAGCCCGATAAATAATAGCGTGATCCAGGTTACCTGTTTTTTAAGATACATATGTCTTGAGTTTAAATCTGTCATTTGAATAAAATCCGACTCCTGAAAAACAGTGAACGCTTCATCAGGCCAGAAAGGATTTGATAAGAAAAGCGTTCACTGCAATATACCCATTTATAAAATAGAGGACAAGGGCTTAGCTGCCTACTGCTCCCAACCGGGATTCTGATCCAGGTTTTTATTTAATTTAAGGTCCTCCAGTGGTATGGGCTGGAGATAATCTTTGTTTTCGTCAAAGTGAACCTGGTAGTCAAAGGGGTTCATGTTGCCGGATTGACCACTAGTAAGCGGCCGTTGTTTAATGTCAATAAAGGAAGTGACAGAAGAAGGTGCCCCTGATTTATCACCGCTATATACATAAACATCCGCCTTGCCGTCGCCGGTAAAATCGTAAGCCCCCAGGTGTGGAAAATAAAGCCCTACCATTGGTTTTTCCAGCTTCTTTCCTTCCTTCCAGCGCATCAGGTCGTCCCACCGGAATCCTTCATCGAATAATTCAACTCTCCGTTCTCTTCTGATTTCCAGGATAACCCCTTTATTAGCCGTATTGCCGACATGGGGATACATGGCTGCCAGATAACTGTCCGGATGTGCATTGGCTGCAGAAAGATCTAAATGCGGCATATCTACGCGGTCTCTGAGCAGGTTGATGGACTGGTTCAGATCCTGCTGAGTCAAGGTCCCCAGCTCTGCTTTGGCCTCCGCGTAGTTGAGCAGTACTTCCCCTAATCTAAAGATGATAATATCATTATAACTGGAAGAGGAAGACCACTGGTCTTTACCGGGAAGGGCTTTAATGACCCGGTAACCGGTTGTTGTGGCATTCAGGCTCACCGGCTCCGGAGCGGTCGTGCCATAGACCGCAAAATCGGGACCAGCTGTACTCTGGGTCAGTCGGGGATCCCGGTTTTGCATGAGTTCATAAAAGGCCATTTTATCGTATCCTGCTATATCGGTGAATTTTGTGCCGTCTTTCATCAGATAGCTGTTCACCAGGTCCTGGGTCATGCCCCAGGAACCTGAAGTGGGAGAGGTCATCAGATAGCCTAAGGTATGCCGGCCGAAGTCTGGATTATAGTCTTTGGCCAGGATCGTTTCCTCTGTTGTCTGATCGTTGCGTGCAAAGAGATCCCGGTAACAACTACCCGCACCGCCCTTTGTATACAGCTTGTAAGGGCTCTCGGTCATCAGTTGGCTGGAAGCTTCCGCTGAAGCCTTCAGCAGGTCTTCAAAGTCTGTAATGCCGTGGTATTTACGATAAGTCCCTTCGAAAAGGCATACCCTTGATTTTAATGCCAGGGCAGTATATTTAGTGATTTCGTTGATCTTCACTTCTGCAGGAAGGTTGGCGATCGCAAAATCCAGGTCTGCCACAACAGAGTCCATGACCAGCTGGCGGGAATCTCTGGCTTTATACAGGTCCTCATCATCTGCACTCAGCACTTTATTATACCAGGGAACGTCCCCGAATTTGCGCACCTTGTCATAATAAAAAAATGCCCTGAAAAATCTGGCTACAGCACCATAGCGAAGTTTAGCTGCCTCATCGGGGCATTTCTGGTAATGGGTCAGAAAATAATTGATGGTACGCAGATCCGACCAGGCCCAGTCGCCCGAACCGCTGGCCACGGGGACAATCCGGGTGCCTTTGATACGGTCCGGGGCGATCAGAGGCACAATATCATCGGAGGACTCTCCATAGGATGCGTCATATAAGTGATAGTCGGGCAATTGCGTATAAAACCCGTTTGTATAGACTTCCAGGTCCTTTGCCGTATTAAAGAATTTAGTGGCATCCAGCCGGTCTTTGGGGACCGTATTGAGGTAATCTTTATTACAGCCACCCAGCAGTAAACCTGCCAGCAGCATACATATTGTTATATTTGAAATTTTCATCGGAGTATAATTTTTATTCATTAAGCAGCGCAGCGCGCTTATTCATTTCCAGGAAGGGCAACCCTGTTATAAGGTCAGATTGATGCCGACCGAATAGGTCTTGCCGATCGGATAGTCTTCCAGGCGGGCACGGGAGACTGCCCCGCTTGGGTCGTTATAGCTGATGGCAGAACCCGCCTGTTCGGGGTCAATGTACTTAGTCAGGTCACCGAAGCGCCAGGTCAGGATATTCTCTCCGCTAAAATAGATCCGGAGTTTCTTGATCTGCCAGCGGCTGGTGAGTTTTTCCGGAAGGGTATATCCCAGGGTCAGGTTTTTAACCCTCAGGTATCCTACATTCAGCAGATAGTAATCATTGACCTCGCCCAGGGATCTGTTGGCCCCCAAAGAAGTATAGCCTCTGTAGATCTGCGGATAGGTTCTTTCCGGGTTCTCCGGTGTCCAGGCGTTGGTGATCAGGTCTTTTCTGATAAAAGAAAGATAAGGCCGCTCGTAGGTGCCCCAGAAGATATCACCGGTAGGATACCAGTCCTGATGGACCACGCCCGTGCCTGCCATGTAAAAATCAAAGTTTTTCCAGTCTGCGCTGAGGGTAAATCCAAAAGGCAATTTTGGCATGGCATTGCCGATAGGGCGGATATCGCCATGGTCCTCCAGCGTATAATCACCTTTATCGATAGAGCCGTCGCCATCCAGATCCACATAGTGAATGTCGCCGGCCTTCAGGCCTTTCCATTCTTTGTTCTGGGCAGTATTGATGATAAATTTATATACCTGTCCTAAATCCTTGGTGGGATTCTCAAACTGATCCTGGAAGGCTTTCGCCTCCTCGTCGGACTGGAATTGTCCGTCTATATGATAGCCCCAGATCTGACCCAGCTCTTGCCCTTCCCAGAAATTACTCATGATGCCATTCGGGTTGGGGTATTTAGTGATCACGCCTTTGAAGTTATACAGGCTGACCGATGCATTAAAGTGAAGCGGACTGCCAGCCACCGAGAACTGATCATGGTAGCCGATATTTAATTCAAACCCCCTGTTGCGCAACCCTGCGATATTCTCCTGGGGTTCCGATGCGCCAAATACGGCCGGTAATGGTTCTCCGGGCAGATACATACCATCCGTTCTTTTTTCGTACCAGTCAAAGGAGGCGGTGATTTTATTTTGCAGGAAGCCCAGATCCACACCCACATCCAGGGTCTTGGTCTTTTCCCAGCTGACGGCACTGGGCAGCGGCGCGGGCACGCCCGCGTAATTGATCTTCTGCCCATTGACCAGCCAGCTGGATTGTCCCAGCCCCATGATTTCTGAAAAGGTATAGAGGTCTACATTCTGATTGCCCAGCTTGCCATAAGAGCCGCGGAGTTTAAAATTGCTGATGGCGTTTTTAAGGGGTTGCCAGAAGCGTTCGCGACTCACATACCAACCAGTAGAGACAGAGGGGAACATGCCCCAGCGGCTCTCGCTCGGGAACCTGGAAGAACCGTCATAGCGGGCGTTCACTTCCAGCAGGTATTTGTTTTTATAATCATAATTGAAACGGCCAAAGTATCCCTGGACGGCCCAGACGGTGGCAGATCCGTCGGCGCGTAATAATTCTGTTCCCAGATTCAGGTTGGCCAGCTCATCGAAGAGCAGGCCGCCCTGTTCGGCCGTGATATTATCAGAGACGTAATTCTCCTGATTATATCCCAGCATTAATTTAAAATGATGGTCTTTTATATCCCTGTTATAGGTGCCAAAGATATTCATGGCACGGTAATCTCCCCGGCCCCTGTCTTCAGTCAGGCGGTTAACGCCTACGTTTTCTGCCTGCAGCCGGTCACCCACTATGATGTCAAAAGTATTCATACGCGTGGTATTGGATACATGATTGATCTTATTGCTGTAATTGAAATTAAGCTCCATGCCTTTCAGCGGGGTCACTTTTGCTGCGATCGTATTGATAAACTGCTCTTCAAAATACTTCTTCCAGTTGTTGCCTTGCTCCAAAGCGCCTTGTGCGCCCCCGCCGGAGAAGTCAAACGGCACGCCGTTAATTTCACTGGGATAGAAGGGGAACAGGTTATACCAGGTGGTGGTACTCCATATACCACCCCAGCCGTTTCTGTAGCCGCCATATTCCTTTTGGTCACTGTTGTTGTATTGAATATCGTCTGAGATCTCCAGCCATTTATTGGCCTTAAAGGTCAGAGAAGCCTTCAGGTTATATTTGGTTAACGGCGCATCAACAATATTTTGGATACTGGTTGTTTTGTAATACCTGCCGGATAAGTATCCATGTAGTTTTTCCGAGCCCCCGGAAAGCGACAGATTGTGCATCTGCCCGGGCTGCCATTTTCTAAACAGGTAGTCATACCAGTTGGTATTGCCGTAAAATTTATAGGTGCCGTCAGGTTGCTCCTCATAATAGGGGTCAATCTCTCCGTCAGCAACTTTTTTAATAATCTCCCAGTCCTGGTCATTGTAACCCGTATAGGTGGTCCCGTTATAACCGGTAAGTGCTGCGTCCACCGTCTTGCCGTAGACATAGGGATCCGAGATGAAATCTGTCCTGGTCGTAGGGGTTGTCTCACTGAAATTATTGGTATAGTTCACCGCCAGGCTGCCGGCCTTCCCTTTTTTGGTCGTGATCAGCACCACGCCAAAGGCACCCCTTGCGCCATAGATCGCTGAAGAAGCCGCGTCTTTTAAAACGGTTACCGTTTCAATATCTGCCGGGTTCACCCGGTCGATATCACCGACGATGCCATCAATTAAGATGAGCGGACCACCCCCGTTTATTGAGTTAAATCCACGGACATTAATCTCAGGTGTTTTGCCCGGGTCACCGGTACTTGTCTGGATGTTTAATCCCGGCAGTTGTCCCTGCAGGGCACTGACAACGTTGGGTAAAGGGCGCGTGTCGAGTTCCTTGGCGGTAATCTGAGAGACGGCAGTGGTAAGGTTTTCTTTTTTCTGCGTTCCGTAACCAACAATAACCAGCTCTTCTAAAGACGAAGGCTTGGCTGTCAGACTTACGGCATGCAGGGTCCGGTTATCTATGGGGAGGGTGACGCTTTGATAGCCGACAAAACTGATTTCCAGTGTATCGCTGAGGCTGGGGACGTTGATTTTAAAACTGCCGTCATTATTGGAAGTCGTACCCTCGTGACCGCCTTTAAGGATAATGCTGACGCCATTTAAGGGTTCTCCCTGCTCGTCCTTGATCACGCCCCGGACGGTGGTATCTGTTTTGATGGCGGTTTCAGCGGCGGTGGCGTCATCCTCGGGATCGTAGCGCACCATAATCGTTTTAGCCACAATAGAATACTTAAACGGCTGCCCTTTAAAGCAGGTGCGCAGCACATCGTTTAGCTCCATATTGTGTACTTCAATATTTAAGGGTGCCCCATGACGGAGGTCCTCGTCTGCATAGAAAAAATGATAACCAGACTGATTTTCAATTGACTGAAAGAGCGTTTTAAGTGAACTGTTCTTTAATTGCAGTGAAATTTTCTGTGCGTTGGTGCTGCCGTAACTGCAGACAGCAAATACCAGGGACAATATGGCGGTTAATTTCATGATCCGCATACATTTTTTAAGCACAGCCCGGGAGGAAGGGCTGCACAGATAAAGTTTGAATTGCATACCTTTACATTGTTAGAGTGAATAGTTTAGGTTTTAAAATGGGCCTGATTATATGCGCTGACGCCGGTCACTTCGGCCTGCCCGCTGAAGTGACTTTTTAATTCAGTGCATTAATTGGATTGTACGATTATGTTTCTGCCATGAACTTCAAATTTTATTTTATTAGAAAAGCTTAGAATTTTCAGGATCTCCTCCAGGCTGGTCTGCCGGGAAATGCCACCCGTAAAGGTTTGTCTGGATTTTCCTTTATAGATAATCTCGACATCATACCACCGGGCTATCTGACGCAAAATGGCGTCCATATCAGTTTGGTGAAACAGGAACATATTTTCTTTCCAGCTGGTGATCTCAGCCAGATCAGCCTGTTTGTCAATGATCATTTTACCTCCGGGATCGATGGCGGCCTGCCATCCGGGTTTCAGGCGGATATCATTGACTTCAATAATACCCTCTATTAAAGTTGTTTTTATGTCTGGTTCATTTTCGTAGGCATTAATATTAAAGGCCGTTCCGATATCCCTTATCGTCTGCCCCTTTACCTGAACGGTGAATGGCCTTTTTTCATCATGAAGCACTTCAAAATACACTTCTCCTGTTATAGCTACGTTTCTTTGATCCGCCGGGAATTTGTCTGGAAAACGAATCGAGCTTTCTGCATTGAGCCAGGCCTTGGTGCCATCGGGTAATACCAATTGATAGCGGTTGCCCTTTTGTGTCGTTAGGGTGTTATAGGCTGTCGTCCGGGCAGATGAAGCGCCCCCGTGATAATTAATTTTACCTGCCTTATTGTAGGCGATCAGCCCGTCAGCGTTTTGAATGTTTTGATCAGCAGTGCTGTCTAGTTGGACCTGCCTGCCGTTAGAGAGTGTTAATATGGCCGCTGATTTACCAGGGACAATGGCACTGCCGGCTTTGGCCGGTAACGGAACAGCTGTAGTTTGATCCGCAGTATTTTGTCTGGAAGCTGTAAACAAAAGCCCCGCGCCTAATGCAATGATAAGCAGGGCGGCGGCTGCCGCCATCCATTTGATAGCGCTGGACCTGCGTTTTAGGGGGCGGTCATTTATGACGGGCGGCATTTCAGAAGCCTGCTCTTGTTCAGCGCTTAGGGTTTCAGCTTCAATGAGTGCCCAGCTACGGTTCAGTAACTGATCCAGGGCCTTGTGTTCAATGCCCGCCTGCTGGCCGGCAGTGTTTTGCAGCTGCTCAGTTTCGAAATGTGCTTTTAAAAGGTCCTGAAAACAGCGCTTAAGCGCATCTTGCTTTTCAAGGGCCGCTAAAAACAACTCCATTTCTTCACGGCTGGCTTCTGCTGTCTGAAGACGATAAAATATTTTCTGAAATGCTTCCTCGGTCAAAGCGTAATTTTAATAAGGACGCTTCAGCAGGGGATTACATCTGCCGGATTTTGTTTTTTTTCTTTTTTCAGGAGCATAAAAAAAATCAGCAGGCTCCTTCGTTTTATCAGCAGCAATAAAACAACAAGATAATCAGGGCGTTTAAAGAACTTTTTTGCGTAAGCTGATGGCGAAGCAGCTTCGTTGCTTTTACAATATGGTCATTTACGGTGGAAGTGGAAATGCCAAGAAGATTTCCTGCTTCCTGATAGGATTTACCCTGGATTTTACATAATTGAAGTACCTTTTTTCGTTGAGCCGGAAGTTTTTCGATCAGCAGCTCCAGTTCCTGAATAAGCGTACTTTCCGGGCAGGGCTCTCCATCAGACTCGTAACTGATTTCAAACTGTTCCAGGAAGGCAGCGCGCGCTTTTTGCTCTCTGGCTGCTGTTCTAAAATAGTCATAGGCAATATTGGCCGCCATGCGGTTCAGATAAGCAGGCAGGCTGGTGTGGATATCAATGGATTCCCGTTTAACCCAAAGCTTTACAAAAAGGGCTTGCAGCAGCTCCTCAGCTGTTTTATCAGACTTTACGAGTTTAAGTAATTTAATAAAGATTGGTTTGCTGTTGTCATGGTAGATCTGGGCAAAGACCTTTCTGTCTCCCGACTGAAGGGAGCGAATCAATAATTGTTGATTGGTGTCAAAAAGTCCGGACATGACCAGTGCGTATGTTTCTGTTTTGAAAAGTGGCACTCAAATGTAATCATTATAAACCTAACCACATATTACCATATTGTCAACTGCCATCAAAGTCCGGAGACCTTGATGGCAGGTTGTTGAATATATACGCTTTACAAGTCCCCGGCTGACCGGGTTACTGCTGACTAAGCACCAGATATAAGGCAGCGGCGGCAGCACATCCGATGATTGGCCCGATAACAGGCACCCAGAAATACTTCCAGTCCTCTTTGTTCTTATTTTTCAGTGGTAAAAGCGTATGCATGATTCTTGGCCCCAGGTCCCTCACCGGATTGATGGCATAGCCTGTGGTGCCTCCCAGCGAGAGGCCGATGGCCCAGACAATAAAAGCCACAGGGATTGCGCCGATTGACCCCAGGCCAATCGGTGTTTTGGCTTCCCCTAATTCGCCTCCGGTAATGTAAAAGACGGCCAGGATCAATACAAAAGTACCTAGTACCTCACTCAGCACATTGAGCTTCGGGTTGTATATCGCAGGACTGGTGTAAAAACAGGCCGCTTCAAGTCCCGGCGCCTTGGTCTCATTAAAGTGATCCCTGTACATCAGGTAAACCAGAAAAGCACCCGCCATCGCGCCCAGTAACTGTGCCAGAACAAATCCCGGCACGTCAGCCCAGGCAAATTTTCCGCCAATGGCCAGGCCGATCGTGACAGCCGGATTCAGATGCGCTCCGCTGTACGGTCCCGCAATAATGACGCCTGCAAATACTGCCAGTGCCCAGCCCGTGGTAATAACAATCCATCCACTGTCATTGCCTTTGGTGTTTTTCAAAAGGACATTGGCCACTACGCCATTACCTAAAAGAATTAAAACTGTTGTGCCGATAAATTCAGCGATTAACGGATTCATGGAAAATCATTAAAAGAGATAAAATAAGTTTAAGGATATCAATAACACCGGAAAAAGAATTACTGACCCAGATCCGTCCAGGCCTTGACAGCAGACACGGCTCTTTGCCATCCCTTGATGTTCTGGGTCGTGTCTTTGTCATCCGGTTTAAAGCTGCGATTGATCTGCCATTGCTTTTCGATTTCCTCCATGCTGCTCCAGAAACCTACTGCAAGCCCCGCCAGGTAAGCGGCCCCGATGGCCGTAATTTCTGTGATATTAGGACGCAGTACTTCCGTATGAAGGATGTCAGACTGGAACTGCAATAACAAATTATTGTTGGTTGCACCGCCATCCACCCTAAGCTGACTGATGGTAAGGCCTGCATCATTTTGCATCGCGGTCAGCACATCCATGGTCTGATAGGCAATGCTCTCCAGTGCAGCGCGGCATAAGTGGCTCTTATTGGTTCCCCGGGTAATACCGAAAATACTGCCTCTTGCATCCTGATTCCAGTGCGGGGCCCCAAGTCCGGCAAAGGCAGGTACCATATAAACGCCGCCGGTATCGGAAACGGCTGCCGCCATTGCCTCGATCTCGGGGGCTGATTCAATGATCTTTAATTCATCGCGCAGCCATTGCACTACAGCACCTGCAATAAAGATACTGCCTTCCAGTGCATAATGCACCTGGTCACCGATTTTCCATGCGATGGTCGTGATAAGATTGTTTTTGGAAAGCGTCGGTTTGTCACCGATATTCATGAGCATAAAGCATCCCGTACCGTAAGTATTTTTTACCATGCCGGGCTTATTGCACATATGCCCGAAAAGCGCAGACTGCTGGTCGCCTGCGATACCTGCGATAGGTACCTGGGTGCCCAGTAAGCTGCCGGAAGTCGTTCCATACACTTCACTGGAAGATTTTACTGCCGGAAGCAAAGAAGCAGGGATATCCAAAAGAGCTAACAGCTCTTCATCCCAGTCTAAAGTGTGAATATTATAAAGCATGGTTCTGGAGGCGTTTGTCACGTCCGTAATATGCAGCTCGCCGCCTGTCAAATTCCAGATCAGCCAGCTGTCGATCGTACCGAAGGCAAGCTCACCTTTCTCAGCCCTTGCGCGTACGCCCTTAACATTATCCAGTATCCATTTGATCTTAGTGCCCGAAAAATAAGCGTCTACGATTAATCCTGTTTTCTGCTGGATCAGATCAGCCTTGCCGTCTTTTTTAAGTGCGTCGCAAATGGCGGCTGTTCTTCTGTCCTGCCAGACCATCGCATTATAAACAGGCGTGCCGGTAGCCCGGTCCCATACCACAGTTGTTTCTCTTTGATTGGTGATACCTACGGCAGCCAGCTGATGGGGATCGATCCCTTTTTGCAACACCGCCTCCGTGATCACACCGGCCTGCGTGGACCAGATCTCCATCGGGTCATGCTCCACCCAGCCAGGCTCGGGATATATCTGTTTAAATTCTTTTTGTGCGAGTGAAACGATTGCGCCTTCATGATTGAATAAAATTGCCCGGGAACTGGTAGTGCCTTGATCCAGCGTCAGTATATACTTTTCCATTTTTAAGTGGTTTAAGTGCGATCAGCGATTTAAAAGGTTGTAGAGCCTGATAACCGCTGCTTTCATTTAAGTGGTTAAGTGAAAATAAACGAAACATATCAAACGCAAATTAACATATCTGAAATTATAAAAAAAGGAAAAAGCAAAATTAAATGGAAACTTCTTAACAAATTAAAGTTAATCAAAGACTTATGCCCTAAAATTTGTTAACGGGCGGCGTTTTGCTGATAAATAAAGGCGCGGCAAAACGTGGAAACGTTTAAGCCTCTGGCCATTATCCGTGAAAAAACCGTCAGGAATATACCCTCATTAAGGGGACGCAAAAAGAAGCGGATGCGTTACTCCGCGATCGTAATTTTAATACCCAGCTTCTGGCATTGATCGACAGTAGCGGGAGAAATACCTTTATCGGTAATGATCTCATCGATGTCATGTAAGCCACAGATACGGCTGAAACCCCGCTTGCCGAACTTGGTATGGTCTGCCAGTACGATGACCTTCTGTACCACGCCGATCATCGATTTATTGAGTTGCGCTTCCATGGAATTACTGGTAGTTATACCAAACTCAAAATCAATCCCATCTACCCCCAGGTAGAGTTTGGTACAGAAAAAATCCTTCAGGATATCTTCTGCGTAACTGCCCACCACAGAGGAAGAACTTTGACGCACGATTCCACCCAGCTGCATGATATCAACATTGTTATGCTGCACTAATTCTGCAGCGACCTGTAAAGCGGAGGTGATGACAATCAGTTTTTGCTGAGGCTGGATTTCCCGGGCGAGCGCCAGCATGGTCGTGCCCGAAGCAATAATGATAGAGTCGTCAGCGGTAACATAGGTTGCCGCTTTTTTGCCGATAGATTTCTTTTCGGCGGTCTGCATCATTTCTTTTTCATTAACAGACCTGTCGGTGGTAAAAGGATTGGTGTTGGAAGCACCGCCGTGGGTTCGATACAGTTTTCCTGCTTTTTCCAGAAGCTTAAGATCCTTTCGAATGGTAACAGCAGAAACTTTTAACGATTTACAGAGACTTGATACGCTCTCATAGCCTTTTTGGTGTACTATGTCAATGATTTGTTGATGTCGCTCTAAACTGGCCATAGAAATAGTTTTGGAGCCAAAGTTACTGAATACGATGCACTTGGCATTATAAAAAAACAGATTTGTGTATCCTTTCATGAGGAGCACTTTTAAGTTACTGGTAATTAAAGGATTGAAAGAAAATTTATAGATTCTTTTAAATTTTTTTGTGATTTCTGAATCTTTGTAATTAATTTCGTTTTGTGATTTTGTTAGACGTAAAAGCAAATAAATGAAACTCGATAGAGTTGTAAGTGAAACTAAACAGCTTGTTCATAAGCTGTTGCAATCACAGCCGTCTGATTATTTGCCTGAATTTTTGCATTAACCTTAAAATCTGAAACCCGATAAATGGAATCTTTTAACCGAAGTAAATTACTGGAGGCATTACAACAACAGACGGCGTGGGACTTGGTAGTCATCGGTGGCGGTGCAACAGGTCTTGGAATTGCAGTAGATGGTGCGACCAGGGGGTACAAAACCTTATTAATCGAACAATCAGATTTTGCGAAAGGAACTTCCAGCAGAAGCACAAAACTGGTGCACGGCGGTGTGCGCTATCTGGCGCAAGGTGATATCGGGCTGGTAAGAGAAGCCCTGAAAGAACGGGGCCGGCTGCTGCATAACGCACCACATCTTACCCGCAATGAATCCATCATTATACCCTGTTACAGTTATTTTAGCTCGATAAAATATGTAGCCGGTCTTAAGCTGTATGACTGGCTGTCCGGCAGACTCAGCTTTGGTAAGTCAAAGCTGATCCGAAAGTCAACCTTGAAATCAAAATTGCCTACCGTTCAAAAAAGCGGACTGAAGTGCGGGGTTTTATATCACGATGGTACATTTGATGATGCACGCCTGGCGCTCAATCTGGCACAAACGGCAGTGGAACACGGAGCGGTTTGTCTCAATTATACAAAGGTGACGGCGCTTACGAAAAATGAACAGGGCCGCATAGATGGATTAAGTGTAACAGACACGCTGGGCGGCAGGAGTTACCAGATTCAGGCCCGGGCGGTGGTGAATGCCACCGGCGTTTTTGCCGACGAGATCCTGCATATGGATAATGCTGCGGCAAAAACAACGATCCGTCCCAGCCAGGGAATTCATCTTGTATTAGACAGAAGGTTCCTTAAGAGCGAGGATGGCATTATGATTCCTAAAACCGACGACGGCAGGGTGCTTTTCGTATTGCCGTGGTTTGATAAGGTGCTCATGGGAACAACAGATACACCACTTAATAAGCATGATCTGGAACCGCGCGCCCTGGAATCAGAAATAGAATTCGTACTCAGAACAGCCGGAAAATATTTAGATCAGGCTCCCGGAAGGGAAGATGTTCAAAGCGTATATGCAGGTCTCCGGCCACTGGCTGCTACCAGCGATACAGAAGATAAAACCAAAGAGATCTCCAGAAGTCATAAAGTGCTGGTTGCAAAAAGCGGCTTGGTATCTATTATTGGAGGCAAGTGGACCACCTACAGAAAGATGGCAGAAGACACACTCTCAAAGATGATCAGCCAGGGGCTGTTGCCGTCAAAAGCCTGTGTGACACAAAATCTGCCAATACACGGCGCTGCGCCGCTGGGAGATCCCAGAGATCCTTTATGCGGTTACGGCTCCGATAAACCATTATTACAAACCTATATGAATGGCAATCCGGAATTAACCTGGCCTGTAGGTGGATATGACAGGTTATTGACTATTCAGGTTGTCTGGGCAGTGCGCCATGAAATGGCGCAGACCGTAGAGGACGTGCTGGCCAGAAGAACTAGGATTTTGTTTACCAATGCGCGCAAGGCCATGGAGCTGGCTGATCCCGTTGCCGATATAATGGCCAGGGAAATGGGGATTGAAGACGGCGGGCAGTGGAAAGAAGCTCAGGTGGCAGAATTTAAGCGGCTTGCTAAAGGTTATCTGCTGGAAGGCTGAAAGGCGGCAAATTAAAACAGCTCGAAGGCAGGTGAGTGAAGCCTGACCTTGCGGAAAATAAAATAATGGCGATTGGAGATAAAAGGCAGCATGTCCCCTAAAAAGCAAGGATGATGCATATATGAATTGCAAAACACCATTAAGTTATAATGGGCAGGCAGGTGGTGTAGGGGAGCGCGTGAGAAAATAATTGATTGGTGCGGTGAGACGGAAGTTAAGAAAATCTGCCTTGCAACATTTGCTGAAAGATAATAATTGAATAATACGTATAAGGCAGTATTGCCCTTGGTTTGCTGTTTTTTTGTGGCCGCAAAAAGGGCTTTTGCATAACCTGTGAGTGCTGATATACTGCCATGCATAAGGTATAGAAAAGTGATAACCTATATATTTTATAACACGGGATCTGGCATTCAAGGATTGGTAAACAACGACGATTCATCTATTTTCTCTATTAAAACTTTAAAGCGTAAATTATGAAATTTACAATTGACAGGAAAACAACCAGTAGCAGACCGGCCCTCAGCGCTGTCGGGACAAAGCGGGCGCTGCTGTTACTATGTTTTTCCTTAATGAACTTTGCACTTTTTGCCCAGACAGATGTGTCAGGGAAGGTGCAGTCTGCTGCAGACGGAAGTCCGCTAAGCGGAGCAACTGTCCATGTGCAGGGCGGTAATCAAAACTCCCTGACGCAAAATAACGGCTCCTTTACCATACAGGCCAGCCAGGGAGATTCTCTTTTGATCAGTATGATCGGTTATTTAAGCCAGACAGTTGCCGTTACAGGCGGTTCTGTAGGAACGGTTTCCTTACAGGAGGACGCCAATAATTTAACCAATGTTGTGGTCGTGGGTTATGGTACACAAAAAAAGGTCAACCTGACAGGAGCCATAACCACCGTTGATATGACGGAAAAAGAAGGGCAGCCGATCACCAATGCCAGTAATGCACTGCATGGAACACCCGGGTTGTTTGTAAACCTCTCCAATAGCCAGCCAGGTGTAGACCGCTCTACGATCAGGATCCGCGGTGTCGGTACGCTGAATAACAGTGATCCGTTGGTCTTAGTGGATGGGGTAGAGTATTCACTGGACGAATTAAATCCCAATGATATCGCAACGGTCACGGTACTCAAAGATGCATCCGCTGCGATATACGGCTCCAGGGCCAGTAACGGGGTCATATTGGTGACTACCAAGACTGGAAGCGGTAAGGCAAAGGTTAATTATAACTATTATATCGGTTCTCAGAAACCTACTTACATGCCGGATGCCATCTGGGATCCCATCACCTATATGAAATTAAAAAATCAGGCGTTACGCAATGAAGGAAAAGACGCCGTAGACTATTCTGATGAAGAGATCGCAGAATATGAAGCCGGCATGAAAACAGATCCGTTTACGTATCCTTCCAGCAACTGGTTCGATATCGCGCTTAAAAACGGACAGATGCAAAAACATGATGTGAGTGTTTCCGGTGGCAATGACAAGTCTAATTACCGGTTATCACTTGGGGTATTGGACAGAGACGGCATCATTATCGGACCAGGCAATAGTGAGAAAAAATATTCCATAGGACTCAATACCAGCTATCATGTAACCAAACGCCTGACCGTAGGGATGACGCTCGATGGCTATTACAGAAAATACACCACGCCGTTTTACACCAGTTTCTGGAGTTACCTGATGCGCGCCCTGCCAATTTTGACAGATACGCTGAAAGATGGCCGTTATGGTAACTCGTGGTTGCGTACGCCTGGCAGAAACAACTGGGAAAATCCCCGTATGATCGCCTATACCGGTTATGGACATAAAACCGTTCAGCGTTTTGTGGCGAGCGCCTTTGCCAAATATGAACTGCCTTTTGGTATTACCTATAATGCCAAATATGGTATTGATAAATATGACGGACTCCTGGAAGAGTTTAGCCCGCAGGTGAAAACCTGGAATCCCAAGACAGATGACTTTATCAACTGGAACAGCCCGGCCACGGCGCCCCGGTCTGCCAATACGGATTATAATAATTTAAACGTTCATTTTTACCAGACCCTGGACTGGGTCAAGACATTTAATGGAGATCATCATCTGTCTGTAATGGTGGGTAACAGTTACGATCATTTTGAGACGAAAGGCTTTGATGCGACCATGATCGGTTATCTGGACGGCACCTTAACGGCGCTGGATGCAGGCTCCGAACGATATGATATCGGCGGTAGAAGCACAGAGGATGTCCTGATCTCTTATTTTGGCAGGGTAAATTATGATTATAAAGGCAAATATCTGCTGGAAGGTATTATACGCTCTGATGGTTCGGGCAGGTTTGACAATGGCAGACGTTGGGGGCAATACCCTGGCCTGTCAGCCGGCTGGCGTATTGATAAGGAAGGTTTCTTCCCCTGGAAAAACACCTTTGATTTGTTTAAGCTCCGTGCTTCCTACGGTAAAACGGGTAACCAGGCCGTTCCATTATACAGTTATGAAAATTCCATTGATTTAGGCCAGAACTATAGCTTCGGCGACGTACTGGCACCAGGTGCCGCCAACACGGCCTATACAGATTCAACGATTACCTGGGAATCCACCTCCAATTACAACCTGGGTCTGGATATGGAGCTCTTAAATCACCGGTTGAATATTACTGCCGAGATCTATAAGAAAAGAACGACCGGCATCCTTCGTGAGGTGGATATCCCCGATCAGGTCGGTGGCCTGAAAGGACCTCAGCAAAATATCGGGGTGATGGATAATAAGGGCTTCGAGCTCTCCCTGGGCTATAATGATCACGTGGGTGAGTTTACCTACGGATTCAACGGTAGCTTCTCCTATAATAAAAATGAAGTAGTGGACCTGGAGGGACAGATTTTGTACGACTTCGGCACCAATCTGTCTACCATCACCATGAAGGGATTGCCGATTAATTCCCATTATATTTTAGACGCGATCGGCATTTTCCAAAGTGATGAAGAAGTGGCCAATAGTCCTTTTCAGTCCAACAGTACCAAGGCGGGATATATCAAATACCGGGATGTCAATAACGATGGTATTATCAATGCCGATGACCGGGTCATCATCAAGTCTTCTTCTGAGATTCCTAAATATACCTACGGCTTCGGGATCAATATGGGCTATAAAGGATTTACCCTCACCGCGGATTTCCAGGGTGTGGGCGGTATCAAAGTGTATCCGGAAGGCAACCTGACATTCCCATTCAACAATGGTGCAGGCGCCACCTGGGAATGGGCCAAAGATGCCTGGACACCGGAGAATCCCAACGCAAGACTGCCGATCGTAACCACCAGTACCGGCGGACAGGATAATTTTAAAGATTCTGATTTCTGGTTAAGAGATGGTTCTTATTTAAGAATGAAAAATATTCAGTTAGCCTACCAGCTGCCGAAAAAATGGATGGACCGTATAAAGATAACCGGCATGTCTGTTTATGTCAATGCGGAGAATTACCTGACCTTCTCTAAGTATAAAGACTTTGATCCGGAGACAGCCCTGAACGTAAATTCCTTATATCACTATCCAATGCTGAAGACACTCAGTGCAGGGGCGAGGATCACTTTTTAAATCCACAAAAATTTTAGAGATGAAAATTAGAAATATAATCGTGATGGCAGCCGGCGCTTCGCTGGCGCTGGGCAGCTGTAAAAAAAGTTTGCTTGACACCGCTGCCGACTATAAATATGTAGAGAGTACCTTCTGGAAAACAGAGGCAGCGGTTAATGCAGCGTTGACGGGCTGTTATGCGCCGCTGGGCTATGCCGGTCTTTTTGGCGGAGAAGCCACGCCACTTTGGGAAGAAACGGCCTCACCCAATGCCTATAACTATAGTAATTCCATGGGCTTTAATTTTATCGCAGAAGGCAAGCAGGAGCCAAGCAGTACCGGGATCATCCCCGGCAGGTATCATGACTGTTACACTGGTGTTGGCCGCTGTAATTCATTTCTGGCACATGCCGGGAAAGTACCCATTGAGGCCAAGACCTTCGACCGTATGCGCGGGGAAGTACATTTTTTAAGAGCGCTGTATTATTTTGAGTTAGAGAACTATTACGGCGGCGTTCCCTTGATTTTGGATCCTCCGGATAAGGATACCCAAAGCGATCTGCCGCGCACACCCAGAGAGGAAGTCGTGGCACAGGTCTTAAAAGACCTGGACAGTGCCGCAATTTTATTACCATTCACTTATGGTAAGGCAGATATAGGCCGTGCCACAAAGGGGGCTGCCATGAGTCTGAAGGCAAGGGTACTTCTTTTTGAAGCCAGTCCGCTGCTCAATACCGCCGGCAGTACGGATAAGTGGAAAGCAGCAGCAGCAGCAGCCAATGCGGTGATTCAGATGGCCCCAGAAACTCATTACGACTTATTTGAGAACTACAGAGCATTATTTTTGCCTGCCAATGAAAACAATAAAGAAGTCATTTTTGACGTACAGTTTATCTATCCGGATCTGGGTACTTCTTTTGACCTGATCGGTAAACAGTATAACACCAATGCGCCTTTACTGGACCTGGCAGAGGCCTATGAAATGAACTCCGGGCTACCCATCACGGATCCTAACTCCGGTTACAATAAAGATAAGCCCTATGAGAACAGGGACCCGCGCCTGTATGCGACTATCGTCTATCCCGGTGATACCTTCATGGGGGTTAAGGTAACCGACAGCCGGTTTGCGATCACCGGCTACGGCATGAAAAAATATACGATTTATGATACAGAAAAACCACCAGAAGCGCTCAATGACTTAAAAGGAGGGCAATCTGAAACCAATTATATTGTGTTAAGGTATGCCGATATCCTGCTGATGTATGCAGAAGCGCAAAATGAAGCAGCCGGTCCGGACCAAACTGTTCTTGCCGCCATCAATAAAGTACGCAAGCGTGCCGGCATGCCACCGCTTACCGGCAGTTATGATCAGGCATCCCTACGTAAGCTGATCCATCTGGAAAGACGGATCGAGTTTGCCGGCGAGGGCATGTATTATAATGACATCCGCCGCTGGAAGACCGCAGAAAAGGATCTGAATGCGAAGATCTACACCTATGCCGGTAAATCTATTGAAACCAGGAGCTTTGATCCGGCAAGAGATTACTGGTGGCCGATACCGCAGGTACAAAGAGATCTGAATCCAAATCTGGAACAGATGCCTGGTTATTAAATAAAACAACAATGGAGCAGACACTGTTTTTAAATAGCAGGACAGAAAGGAGTTAAATGGGAGGCCTGCCACTTCGGTACTTTTTTAAAGCGATCGGAGGGCAGGTTGTCCATTTATTGAAAGGAATTTAAATAAAGTGTAAATATTTTAAACCTGATCACGAATTTCATTGTATATTTAAGCATCAAGAAAATTAGCCCGCTGATCTGAAAAATGGTTCTTTTTTACTAATCGTTTATCTGATGGTGCTATTAGGGTAGCACAACAAAAAACTTAATTGACTATGGATTCAAGAAGAGAGTTCTTAAAAAAAGCGATGTTGCTTTCCGGAGCCGCCGGCGTAGCCACCGCTGTACCCGCTTCCATTAAAAAAGCGTTATCTATTGATCCGGAAGATGGAAGTGACTGTTTTCAGGCTGAACACGTGGTGATCCTGATGCAGGAAAACCGGGCCTTTGACCATTGTTTTGGCGCGCTCAGAGGCGTCAGGGGGTTTAACGATCCCAGGGCGATCACCCTTCCCGATGGCAAACCAGTACTACTGCAAACCAATCAGAAAGGAGAGACCTACGCGCCTTTCCGGTTTAGTATTGAAGATAGTAAGATCACCTGGATGGGATCCATCCCGCATTCAAGGGCCAGTCAGGTAGATGCCAATAACCTGGGGAAGTATGACGGCTGGCTGGAGGCCAAGAAGTCCGGTAACCCGCAGTACAGAGATATGCCGCTGACCTTAGGCCATTATAACAGAGAGGATCTGCCGTTCAACTATGCATTAGCTGATGCCTTTACCATCTGCGATCAGCATTTCTGTTCGGCCATGACCAGTACCTGGCCCAACAGGCTATATCTCTGGGGTGGCACCATCCGGGAGCAAAAAAACAGCGATTCCAAGGCCTTTATCCGTAATGAAATCCCCTGGGGAGAAGCCAGATGGACGACCATGCCTGAGCACCTGGAAAAAAACGGCATTTCCTGGAAAGTCTATCAAAACGATCTGTCCACCGCGGGTGCTTATAAAGGCAATGAAAGAGCGTGGCTCTCTAATTTTGGCTGTAATCCTTTAGAGTTTTTATCGCAATACAATATCCGTTTTCGTTCTTCTTATGTCAAAAGCCTGCAGAGCAGGGCCGAAAAGCTCAGCCAGGAGATCAGGCAGCTTCAGTCAGATCTCAGCGGTATCCAGGAAAATTCTGATAAATGGGATGCAGCCAGAGCTGCCATAGGTAAGAAAAAAGAAGTGTTAGCCGACGCTCAGCAACAACTTGGCCAGTGGACAAAAGCGAACTACGAGAAACTATCCGCGTATCAAAAGGGGCTTTTCCATAAAGCCTTCGTTATTAATGATGCGGATCCGGATTACCGGGAGCTCATTAAATTAGATTATACAGATAATGGAGAAAAAAGAGAAGTAGAGGTGCCTGCAGGCGACGTGCTTTACCAGTTTAGAAAAGACGTAGACAGCGGCCAGTTGCCCACAGTCTCCTGGCTGGTGCCTTCTCAGAATTTTTCGGATCATCCCAGTGCGCCCTGGTATGGGACCTGGCTGACTTCAGAAATCCTGGATATTCTCACCAAGAATCCGGAGGTTTGGAAAAAGACCATCTTTATTTTAACCTATGATGAGAACGACGGTTATTATGACCATGTCCCGCCTTTTGTGGCGCCTGATCCGGCCAGTCCGCAGACAGGAAGTGTCACCCCGGATATTAAAGAAACCGATGCAGAGCAGGTAAAAAAAGAAAACGAGATCCGCGACGGTATCAGTAAAAAAGGCGCCAGAAGCGGTCCGATCGGTCTTGGGTTCAGGGTGCCCATGGTCATCGCCTCTCCCTGGTCCAGAGGCGGAAAAGTCTGTTCCCAGGTACTGGACGCTACCTCACCGCTGCAGTTTCTGGAAAAATTCGTCCAGAAAAAATTCGGCAAGAAGATTAAACAAGACACCATCACCGACTGGCGCCGGGCCATAAGCGGTGATCTGACGGCCGCCTTTACCAAATTTGAGAAAGCAGGCAAAGAGCCTTTACCTTTCTTGGACCGAGACAAATACGTACAGCGCATCTATAACGCCAAATTCAAAAAAGAACCGACCGGCTATAAAGCGTTAAGCGCAGAGGAAATTAAAGTGTTTATCCAGCATCCGGAAAAATCAAAATGGAGGCCGGAGCAAGAACCAGGTACCCGCCCATCGCTGGCGCTGCCCTATGAACTTTATAGTGACGGCAGCCTGGATAAAACCAGTAAGCAGATATCCATTGACATGAAGGCAGGCAAACAGATCTTTGGCGCAAAATCCGCCGGCGCACCCTTTAAAGTATATGCCCACGGAGGGTATCTAACAGCGGCCGCTGAGAAAAGCAATGCGAAAGGCTACGAGCCGGTACGCGTCTGGGATTTCGCCGTTACGGCGGGTAACCAGCTGCGCCATACATGGCCACTGGAAAACTTTGAATCTGAGACCTATGATCTCCGGTTATATGGCCCTAATGGTTTTTACAGAGGTCTCAGAGGATCTCTAAAAGATCCTGCTGTCACTATTGAACTGCAGTATGAACCCAAGCGCATGATGAGTAAATCTCTTACAGGCAATCTCGTTTTAAAACTCCGCAATGCTGATAAGGTGTACTCCCAGGCGCTGGAGATCGTAGACAACGGCTATGGTAAATCCACACTGCAAAAAAGGCTGAATGCAGGAGCAGATACTGACTTAGTCATTAACCTGAAAGATAGTCAGGGCTGGTATGACTTTACCATCAAAGTGACCGGCAATGATAATTTTGAACGTCGTTACGCAGGTAGAGTAGAAACCGGCAAGGCTTCCGTCTCTGACCCGCAAATGGCGAGCCTGAAGGGACGTAAAGCTTAGTTATTCCACTTAAATATCCACTTAAAAAATAAATAAATGGAAAGAAAGAACAAACAGTCCAATATGATTTACAGAGGGACGCTCGCCAGGCGCGCCGCGGTCGGCGGTATTTTCTCCCTGTTGGCCTGTGCTGGCCTTATTACGGTCAGTGCCTGCAACAGCACGGGGGACAATAAACCCCTTGACGGTTTTGACGCACAGTCGCACAGAGGCGGCCGCGGCCTGATGCCGGAAAACACGATTGCCAGTGAGAAAACGGCCATCGATTATAATACAACCCTGGAAATGGATCTTCAGATGTCCAAAGACAGCCAGGTAGTTGTATCGCATGACGCTTATTTTAACGCCGACTTTTGCCTGACACCGGAAGGAGAGACGATGAAGAAAAAAGACGGCCAGAGCCGGCTGCTTTTCAATATGCGTTATGACTCCATCGAAAAATATGATGTGGGATTAAAGCCCCATCCCGGTTTTCCCAGGCAAAAAGATATCGCCGCCGTCCGTCCCTTATTATCCGTATTGATTGATTCTGTTGAAGCCTACGGCAAAAGCAAAAATCATGTCAATCATTATAATATTGAGCTTAAAACCAGTCCCAAGGAAGATGGCGTGCATTATCCCGATCTGGCCACCTATGTATCCAAAGCCATGCAAATCATCAATGACAAGGGTATTGCCAAAAGAACCATGATGCAATCCTTCGATGTCAGGGCCCTTAGAATGGTGCATGATTCCTTTCCGGATATAGCGACCTCTTATCTGGTGAGCAGCAAAGACAGCAGTTCTGTTCAGGGATACATCAGCAAACTCGGTTTTACGCCGGCTATTTTCAGTCCTGAATACCATATGGTGACCCCGGAAATGGTCGCCGGATTTCATAAACAGGGCGTGAAGGTGATCCCATGGACCCCGAATACCGTCGAAGAAATCCAGCAGCTAAAAGACATGGGCGTAGATGGTGTCATCACCGATTATCCGGATCTGTATAGTCAGCTAAAAAATTAAAAACGTCTCAGACAGAAAGAACAGCCATGCTAAGAGGGATAAAAATGTGTTCAGGCAAAAGCGCCGGCAGGTTACGCTTCAGACCGGGGTTTTACGCAGTTGTGTCTATATTGCTTATGACCCTTGGGCAGTCATCAGCCGGCGCGCAGATAACGGCGTGTGGATTTACCCCTGTCCAGGGCTGGTCGGATCAGGTCAATACAAAGCTGGAAGCGTTTTTAAATTCTACCCGGATCATTAAGGAAAGAAAAGTCGCTGTTTTTGACTGCGACGGAACACTGTTCGGACAGGCACCCTATTATCTGGCCGACGAAGCGATTTATGACTACGCGGCCCGGCATTATCAGGGGCGCTCCGATGCCCGCTCCAAAGCCAAGATGGCGATCATAGACCGTTTAAAATCTGAAGACAATACCAGTATGCAGTATGTGCAGGACCGTATAGATTTTCTAGCCGGTATGCGGGCAGAAGAAGTAGAGCGTATGGGGCTGGATTGTTACGAGCAAAAATACCGGCAGAAATTCTATCCGCAGATGCGTAGCCTGCTGGCCAATTTAAAGGCATATGGTTTTGAAATATGGGTGGTCAGCGCCTCGCCGGAACTCCTGTATCAGGGATTCGTTCACCAGGCGCTGGGCATTCCCAAAGACCGGATCTTAGGGGTGAAATCAGTGATTCGTAACGACAGCGTGACGCGTCAGATAGTACTGCCTGTACCCCAGGACGATGGCAAGGCAGACCTGATACAGACCCAGATCAAGGCGCGGCCCTTATTTGCTGCCGGTAACAGCAGGGGAGATATGGAGATGATGCTCAGTTCTGTGGGCCTCAGGATGATCATCAACCCGGATCAGAAAAAAGTAGAGACATCTGCACATGCCGGAGAAATGAGCGGACATACGGTGTTGGAATTTTGGCGCCTGCAGCCTTCCACACTGATCGTCAGTTGTGAGGATTTACCTGTTTTGCCTAAAGGCGAGACAAGCGAACATTATTTTACTACGCCCAAAGAAGGAATTAAACCAAATGATAGTCATAGCGCAAACGAATATTGATAAAAAATATATCAGAAATGTCAAATGAGTTGGAGAAGTGTTATTATATCTTTATCCGGATATAATATTTATTCATTTTTAAAATCCAAGCAGATGAAAAAATTTCTCATGATTTCATCCAAACAGCGCCATGAATGGCTAAGTCAGGCCAGTCTGCGCACCGGTATTGCGCCGCGGTTGCTGGAACACGACTATTGGCAGTCCCTGGTGCTGCAAACCATCTTCCAACTACCTTTTGCTTCCCACCTTACCTTAAAGGGGAGCCGCAGCCTGCGTCCGCTATGAAAAAAAACGCCCCTGCTCAGTAAGAGCATGGATCTGGTCATCTCCCCTGATGCCCTCGGAAAAGCGCCTTCATCTAATCCATCCCGCTCCGCTGTTAAAACAATAAAAAGAGCCGCCTGCTTTTTTGTAAGGCATGAGCTGTGCAGCGCGGTCGCTGAAGGCATGGCCTCCCAGCTAAATGGTCTAAACCTGAAGGTACAAGTCCGTCCGCAACCCTTGCGCAGAGATGTTCCGGATCAGGACCCCATGGCCATTTATATTAATTACCCCGTATTGTTTAAGGGTGATCACAGTGACTACGGCGTGCTGAAGGTGAATTGCAGCGTACTGTCCGCAGCGCTTGACAATGTCTGGAAAACGCAGCACGACCTGCTGACCATCCACGGTGATGATTATCCGGACGGCGCCTGTCAAAAAGGCTTTGCTGTCAGGTCTGTTTCCGACATGCATGCGCTCACGGAAAAGATGCTTATGTTGCACGAAATGTATCATTACGAGGGGCTCTCTGAAAGATATCTGGAGGGTAATTCCAGGCAGTTATATGAGATCGTGCTGCTGCATGAACAGTTGTGCCAAAAAGGCGTATCAATTGATAAGAAGCTTTATGATGCCCTCAGGGCTTACCGGCACACATGAAGGAGAACGCCCTCATGGATGCTGCGGGGCAGTAGTTTGGCCAGACTCTGTTTTGTGCCGCCTCATTTCTTACTCGGCCGGTTAATGGATGACTATAGAAAACTACGAAAGTATACTATTTTGAACAGCAGCCTGGATTTTCCGGCACTCATCGGGAAGATCCAGCAAATCAACGGCAGCATCAATGGCAGGCAGTGGCACTCGCCTGCAAAAGAAGTTCATGAAGCTGTTAACGGGTTTAATGCGGTATTGGACTAGTAAATAAACCGCCAGTCTGCGATCAGGTCTATATCAGGGGAATGGCACCAGCGCCATTCCCCTTTGTTTTAGCAGGATGCAGGAATTTGCTTTTGCCCAGCCAAAATACTTTGTTTATTTTTGTAGCCGGCCAGCGGACAAAAGCGTATTACAATATCTTTAAAAGGAAGACTTTCTTTAAAGTGTTCACGGATACATTTTTGTTTGAGCAGGACGGCATATCTTAGAAACTTATCTGTTCCATTAACCAGTTGGATCCATTTATGAAAAGCAGATTTTTACTTACTTTTTTTTCTTTAAGTCTTATGGTCACGGCGGCCCTTATCGGGTGCAAGCCTGCCGCGCTCTATCAATACAGTGCCAGTGCTGTAAAAAGCTCGATCAGTTCAAAAAGTATTTATGCGGATATGGAGCGTGCCGCTAATTGGCAGATGGACTCTATCAGACATAAGGGCTGGCGTCATCCGGCCGCAGACTGGACCAGCGCTGCCTTATATACCGGGCTGCTGGCCTGGCAGGATGTCTCTAAGGACTCAGCCACCCTTGCTTTTTTAACCCATGTTGCCGACAGCCTGGGCTGGAAGCTTAAATCCGGTCCTGACCGGTATCATGCGGACAATTACTGTATCGGCCAGCTATATTGCCGTCTATACGAACTGCATAAAGATGAAAGCAGGATCGCAGACCTGAAATTACTGGCAGATACGCTGAAAAACCGGTCCCATACGCAGTCCCTGGAGTGGAAAAATAATATCGGTCTTCGGGAATGGGCCTGGTGTGATGCGCTTTTTATGGGACCTCCGCCGATTGCCATGCTGGCCAGTGTTACCGGCAACCGCAATTACATGAACCTGGTGGATAAGTTATGGTGGCGTACATCAGATTATCTGTATGATAAAAAAGAGCGGCTGTTTTACAGAGACAGCCGGTACTTTGCAAAGAAAGAGAAAAACGGGCAAAAGGTGTTCTGGTCCAGAGGCAATGCCTGGGTGATGGCGGGCCTGGCCAGAGTATTAGAATATATGCCTGAAGATTACTGGGACAGAAGATACTGGGTAGCTCAGTTCAGGGATATGGCCAGCCGGATATCCGGTCTGCAGCAGGCAGACGGCACCTGGCATGCCAGTCTGCTCGATCCTGCCAGCTATCCCGGCAAGGAAACCAGCGGGACCGCTTTTTATTGCTATGCCATGGCCTGGGGAATCAATCACGGCGTGCTGGATGCCAGTTTATATACCTCTACTGTGGACAGAGCCTGGGAGGCATTAGTAGGCTGTCTGCATCCAAATGGTATGCTGGGGTTTGCCCAGCCGATTGGCGCCGCGCCCGGCTATGTCAATTACGACGATACAGAACTCTACGCAGTAGGGGCTTTTTTGCTGGCCGGTAAAGAAATGATCGCCTTGCACAAAAAAACGGAATAAGGGGTTATTTCCCGATCAACCCGGAAATAATATTTACACTGAGTGCGATGATGGCGGCATTGAAGGCAAAAGAAAACAAGCCGTGGATCAACACTATTTTTCTGATATGGCGGTCCGTAATTGCAGTGTCCGAAACCTGAAAGGTCATCCCGATCGTAAAAGCAAAATAAAGAAAATCCATAAAGTCCGGCCAGGCAGGCTCTTTATCCTCCGGATGGCTGGGGAAATCCAGCCCGCCTGCATGTTTGTCTTTTTTATCCAGGTCCCTGGCATAATAAAGGTGCGCGTAGCGGATCGCAAACATCGTATGAACCAGCACCCAGGACAGCACCATGCAAACCGTGCCACTGGACAGATTCAGGGCCTTATATAACTCATTGCTTTGCGCTGAGAGGATCATCTGAATAACAGAAAAGAGCGAAAAGAGCGCGGCCAGAAGCGATACGATAAATATATAGGCACGGCTGCTGTCCTGGCGCTGGGCCTCTTTTCTGATCGCAAGTGAAGGCGCACGCAGCATCGTCCAGCCAGTCAATGTCAGTTGAGACAGACAAAATACATCCCAGGAGAGTACGATATGAGAGGCCTTTGGCACCGGTACACAAAAGAAAAACAGTACAGCCAGCACAGCGCTGATCAGCAGCTTTACGGTGCCGGAATATCTGTTTATCTCTTTATTGGAACGCTTTTTTACCATATATGCATGTTTATTATAATCGTTTTGTCATTTACCAGGTACATAAGTAATGCCATCCATTAATAGATTTTGATTTCATCTGTGAATAAAAACCCTTTATAATGCGGGGCTACGATCCGTATATAGCGTGCCTGCTTTCTTTTCAGGTCAAAATGATAGTTTTCAAATCTGAGCCTTGTCTCGGTAGTGGGCGTGAGCGTCTGCACAGTGTCTGCCGGTATAAAGTTTTTATTGTCATCAGACAGCGCCACCTCCACTTTTACAGGCATATACACGCCGGGACCTGTTAGCTGCATAAAGCGAATGTCCAGGCTATGGAGCGCCGTCTTTTTCTCCATATCAACTGTCACATCCATTTTCTGACCCAAAAATCCCTGCCAGCGGTCATCGCTATAGGTGAGTGTTCCTGTTATTCCATCCGTAAGGGTATTGTCACCTGCCGCCTTGTAGCCTTTGTAATAAGGCGTGTTATAAATGACTTTTTTACCGATCGCCTGATGGTAGTCCACCGCAAAGCTGTCTATGGTACTCCTGTTCCCGCATGAATCCCTGATAGCGGCCTTGATGAGCGCATGGCCTTTTATAGAAAACGGCTTTTTATATAACTGGCCATTTGTCAACGGGTTAGATCCGTCTATTGAATAAAAAATAGCAGGATTGTATAACTCGCTGGACAGCGTAACCAGCATTTGATGCTGGTTTTTGTCGACCTTTTCATCATGCAGCACAACAGCCCTGGGCCTGCAATAATTAATATTTGCTCTTTGCATTAATAAATACTGCTGTTGCAGACGTCTTTGAAAATCGGTGTAATCTTGTTTTTGGCGGCGGGTCCAGCCGATTTCCGCCAGCGCCAACGCTCTGGGAAAGATCATATAATCTGCATGGGCTGCAGTAGGGACCCATTCCGTAAATAAATTTGCCTGTACGCCAAGCATATAGGCACTTTGTTTATCATTTAAACTATCCTTCGGCGATGGGTCAAACTGATACACTTTAGATAAAGGAATATAGCCGCCGATGGCCTCGGGCTCCGTCACCGGATCAGATTGATAATGGTCCAGGTAGAGGTATTTGCTGGTGGCCATAATGGCATAATGTCCCTGTCTGGCCACCTCAATAGCGGTATGAGGGTTACGCCAGACCATGACAGCGGCACCGGGAGCCAGACCTCCCTGCGTGATCTCGTCCCAGCCAAGCAACTGTCTGTGGTGTGCATTCAAGAATTTTTCCAGCCGGTTAATCCCATAGCTTTGAAGACCTTCCAAGCTTGAAATGTTTTTTTTGTTCATCAACACTTTGCAGGCTTCACAGTCCTTCCAGGATTTTTTAGACGCCTCATCTCCGCCGATATGAATATACCTGGACGGGAAAATAGCCATCACTTCTGTCAGTACATTTTCCATAAAAGCATAAGTCGAGTCGCTGCAGACATTCAATTCATGTACACCCTCAGCAGCGCCCGTGGCTGAAAGAAAAGGATAGGCATGCAGGACCTCCTCCGCATGTCCCGGAAATTCGATTTCAGGAATGATATTAATGCCTCTCTGGGCTGCATAGCTGACAATATCACGTGCTTCGGCCTGCGTATAATAACCGCCATAACTGCCCGGTGCCCCTTCCATAGCATATTTTCTGCCGGCCTTACTCCACTGGGTTTGCGGTCCCTCAGGCCGGAAGGCTGCCCTGGAGGTTAATAAAGGATATTTTTTAATTTCCAGGCGCCATCCGGCGCCATCTGTTAGATGCCAGTGGAAATTATTCAGTTTATAAAGGGCCATTACATCCAGCAGCTTTTTAATATAAGATGGCGGAAAAAAATTTCGGGACACGTCCAGCATTAAACCCCTATAGGCAAAGCGCGGGTAGTCCGCGATGGTGAGGGCTGGCAGCGTCTGTCTGTCCCATTGCAGCTGCTGCAACTGTAACAGGGTGAACAGCCCGTGTATGCTGCCTGCTTTACCAGAAGCAGTGATCGTAATTGCTCGTGGGGTTATTTTTAATAAGTAGGCTTCTTCCAGGTGATTTTCGAGCTCATTTTTATCTATTGAATGATCTGATTTCAGTATAGTTGTACTCAATACCTTATCTGAAACTTGAATGAAATTAACTTGCTTTGAAAGATCAGCTACTGCACTCTCACCAGCCGGTAAATACCAATGCTCAGATAGCAGATCGGCCGTGGGACGCCAGTGCTGTGGCGCATTGATCCGGACGGACTGGTCAATGCTGAAATACCCGGCATTTTTTTCCAGTTGTACCGGCCTGGGTACAATATCATAGTTTGCCGCCCCCTGGAATGGCTGCGCTTTTATAGCAACGGGGCATGCCCATAAAACTGCAGACAGACAGACCACGGTAATTTTCAAAGCACGTAAAAGAAATGAATACATAGGATGCGAAATATAATTTGGATTTTAACCAAGTAAAAATAGTACTTTTATGAAGCTTTTGACCATTAAACTTAACGTATGAACCACCTGCAGCAAGCCGCCAGATTTAAAGAACTTCATTACCGGCCCGGGATTTTCGTCTCTGCGAATGCCTGGGATGCAGGCTCTGCCAGATTGCTGGAGCATATGGGATTTGAGGCCATTGCGACCACCAGTGCGGGGATGGCATTTGGTCTGGGCAGGGCCGACAAGCCAGGGCAGGTGACACGAGAAGATGCTTTTAAAAATGCACAGCAGATCCTGGATAATACCAGCTTACCTGTTTCAGCGGATCTGATGAACGGGTTCGGAGATCAGCCCGAAGACTGCGCCGTCACCATTAAACTGGCCGCCGCGGCAGGCCTGGCAGGGGCTTCCATTGAAGACGCCACCGGCCGCGAGGCAGACCCTATTTACGCTTTTAACTTCGCAGTGGAGCGCATTAAGGCAGCTGTGGCGGCCGTGAAAGCGTTAAACAGGCCTTTTATGCTAACGGCCAGGGCAGAGAACTTCATCAACGACCGTCCGGACCTGAAAGACACCATAGAAAGGCTGGTGGCTTTCGCCGCCGCAGGGGCAGACGTATTATTTGCACCGGGTCTCAGAACACTGGATGAAATCACAGAAGTGGTCAGGGCGGTACAGCCCAAACCGGTCAATGTGCTGTTAAGTATGGACCAGCCGCCTTACGGCCTTCAGGAGCTAGAGGCAGCGGGCGTGAAAAGAGTCAGCCTGGGCTCAGGCCTTTTCAGGGCGGCATACGGCTATTTACAGGACGCCGCCACTGCTTATCTGCCGGCAGGTAAACAAACAGACGCTACGCCCGTAAAATCGCACGCAGAATTTAACCGCTTGCTGGATAGAAATTAATCCGCCTAAAACATTTGCAAATAGTGTTTTACCGTCTATACCTGCAATTTATTCAGCCAGTTTTCAGGATATATGGTACAGACTTTGTTATTACTGTACGAGTGAATTGCCGTTTCTGGCTGCAGATTGCATTATAGAAAACAAAGCGCTGCAAGAATGGCATCTTAAGTTAACCCTAAATTCCAATATTAAAAACAAGAAAATGAAAAAAATCAACGGATTATTAATGGCGGTATGTGCCAGCTCACTGATGTTGGCAGCCTGTGGTTCCAATAGTGACGCCGATACGCAAAACGCCGATTCTGCGGCTATCAGCCAGCAGATGGATTCGGCACAAAGTTCTCTTCAGGATGCTGCGGATACCGCTGCGGCGGGGATCGGTGCCGCCGCCAGTGCCACCGGGGAGGCGGTGGATCATGCAGCAGACGCTGCTGGTCAAAAAGCAGATGAGGCGGGCCAGGCCGCTAAGCAAACAGGAGAAGACGCCGCTGCGGCAGCCAAGCAGGCCGGTCAGGATACCAAATCAGGCGTGAAAAAAGCCTGGGATGGTACTAAAAAGGTAGCAGGTGACGTCGGTGACGGGGTGGCTGACGGAGCAAAAGCCGTTGGCAAAGGTGTTAAAAAAGGTGCCCAGGCAGTGGGAAAAACTGCATCTGACGGAGCGAAAGCCGTTAAAGACGCCGTGGACGGAAAAGACGACAAATAACGTAATTCTTTGACTAGTATGAGAAAAGGTCTGCCAGACGGCAGACCTTTTTTGCTGAAAGGTCGCCTGGCACGCCGCTTTATAAACCCAGTCTTTTCTGTCTGACAAATAAGCTGTATTTTTAGTGTGCGTTTAGCTGTATGACTAACGAATGTAATAATAATTAAAAACAGGGTAGTATGGGGTCATCCATTGCTTTTAGTTTCGTTCCCTTTAGGGAGGAGGATTATACAGACTACAGATCGCTGACCAGCAGCCCGCGGGTTATGGAAATGATCAGCGGTCGCGCACTGAATGAAAACGAGAGCCGTGCCCGTTTTGAAAGGGCCTTGCAGCAAAATCAGATAGCGCCCGGATTTGGAAATTTTAAAATTATCAGTGACACAGACAACGCGTTTATCGGACTGGCCAAATTAGTCCTTGCCCAGGAAGAAGACAGGGAAGTAGAGATTGGCTTTATGTTACGGGAACCCTACTGGGGAAAAGGCATCGCTTCCGAGGCCACCCGGAGGCTCATTGACTTTGCCCGCTCTAAGCCCCAGCTGTTAAGCGTAAAAGCCATTTTAGATCCGCTGAACAAGGCATCCCGGAAAATTCTGGTCGCAGAGGGGTTTGTGTCCGAATTTGTGGGCGAGATCGATGGGCTGCCCGGAGAGGTCATGAACCTGGTGCTCTAAACAAAACGATAAAAAGCTGTTAGTGGAAAGTGATTTAGGTTTTTGTTGCCGGTTATCCACGGCTTAAAGGTGTAAATTGTGTCTTGAACCTAAAAGTATGCAACGCTTCATCAACATTCATAAAATATCCCTGGTAAGTTTCGTATTTCTTTTGACTATGGCAAGTTGTACGGGGCAGGGGACAAAAAATCATCATATGGAAAAATCAACAACCCACGCGGGCCAGAAAGCAGGCCATGAAAACAATCCTTATTATTCAAGAACGGATACGGAGGTATTAAATGTCAGTAACGAAGAGTGGAAAAAGATCTTGCCACCGGCTTTATATAATGTAGCCCGTGAGCAGGGAACAGAAGCGCCTTTTAAGGGGCAGTACTGGAACAGCGATCAGAAGGGTACTTATTACTGTGCGGTATGCGGTAATAAATTATTTGATTCCGATGCGAAATTTGCGAGCTCCTGCGGTTGGCCGAGCTTTTTCGAAACGGCCAGAAAAGACGCGGTGATCTATAAAGAAGATTACTCCCATGGTATGCACCGCATCGAAGTAGAGTGCGGGCGCTGCCATTCCCACCTGGGGCATATATTCGATGACGGGCCTGCACCCACTTACAAAAGATATTGTATGAACTCCGTCTCGCTGGACTTTGAGCCGTATCACTAGTTTACGGAAGGTCCATTTTATTATTGATATACTATTTAAAACAGCAAGGTCAGTCACCCGCCGGTGACTGACCTTGCTGTTAGGGAACTTGTAAATCAACAAGCTGATCCGCACAGCAAAACAAAATGAGCTGTTAAGCAAACCCGTTTTTGTGACGACGTTTTATTTTTGCCTATTCATTACAATCAAAAAAATATAAAAATGACAGCAGGGGATTCAAATAAAAAAATCGTTCTTCGCTTCAACAGAGAGTTGATTGAAAAAGGTAATTTAGAGGCGGTGACAGCACTCGTCAGTGATGATTTTATTAATCACACAGCAGCCGGCTCAGCTGCAAAAAATATTGAAGGGCTGAAAAGCTATATCCAGCTGTTACACGGAGCCTTTTCCGAATTTAAAGTAGAAATCCACGAACAGGTGGCTGAGAAAGATATCGTGGCTAGCAGAAAAACCATCTACGCTGTGCATACGGGGCTGATCATGGGCCATGCCGCCACGGGTAAAAAAGTGGAATTCAAAGTTATGGATTTTGTGCGCCTCCGGGACGGAAAATATGTTGAGCATTGGGGACAGAATAATATTATGACAGTGATAGAAGGACTTTAGTGTGCCAGCGCCTTGAGCTGCCTGAGCAGCACGGGTAAATATTGCAGAGCGCATATTTCTTTAAAGGAACGAAGTTGAGACCGGCACCAACTAGCACAAGATGACCATGAAATGCGAAAATATGCATAACTTTATTGATATGAAGGGTATGTAGTGTGATGTTTTAATTTACATTAAAATATTTTGTACCAGATTATGGAATTTTGATAAAGGGAATAAAAATAATTCAGCGACTGTTTACCCCAGATGAGGGGACATGTTTATGAGCATTCTATCATGAAAATAAAGTTTAAGACTATTTTTTTTCTAAGTTGTCTCTGTTGTCTTTATGTAGTCAAGGCACAGGTAAGACCTGTCGTTTACCCTTTATTTTTATTTTCTTTAGATTCTGGTATTACGGGGGTGTCACAGATATTTGATGACAAAATTCCAGATAACGTTAACTGTGTAGGCTTGGGAGAAGTATTGCATGGGGGCAAAGAAATCACCGAGGTTAAATCTAAACTTGTTCAATATTTTGTTCAAAAAAGAGGATACCGGACATTTCTCTTTGAATACCCTAATGCGGCGATTTCCTTGCTGAACTACTATCTGTCCAACAATGAATTAACAAGTTTCGATACGCTCAAAATAATTGCGTCCAATGCATTTAAAGGCTCCGTTATGGTCCAAGATTCATCATTTATGAACTTAATATCCTGGCTGAAATCATTTAATTTGACACATCCGACAGATATTGTTTCTATCAAGGGAGTTGATATTTATGGTGCGTCCGGAACATTTTCTGATTACTTTATGTACAACTTTTCAAAATTGTTAGACAGCTCTACCAAAGCTGGTATTGACAAAAACTGGAATAAAATAGCTGTTGATTCTATAGCGCAAATTATACTTTCGTGGGTAGACGTACATAGAATGCTGGTCAAAACAAGACTCAAAAACTTTTATTCTGATTTTTTTTACAATGAACAAAACGCCCAATATGCTATTAGGCACGCTCACTTACAGACGACAAATATATATAATGCTTCCTTTTACAGAGACAGCCTGATGGCAGAAAATGTAGAGAAGCTATCATTAAAACAAAAATCTATATTCTGGGCCTTTAATGGACACGTTAGCCCCTTCTCCAATTTTAGCGCGGGAAAGATGCTTAAAGCTAACTATAAAGATAAGTATTACACCATATTGACCGACTTTTCTAATACCGCTACTTCCTATATCAAAAAGAATGCTTCGACAACAGTTTTGCCTGAACATTTTCATTCAAAACCTTCAACAGTTGCGTACAGACTATCAAAACGGTATAGAATTAAAAGTGGAATACTTTTCTATGACGAAATCAAGGATAGAAAAAAGATAGGGACCTTGGTGGAGTCTATCGATATACGTGGCAATACCCATATATTGGGTAAACAAAGCTTTGATGCATTAGTTATTGTAGAAGATATCAAGCCGGTCGGACCAAAATAGAGAATATTGGCACCTTCGCAAAAAAAAATGACTCAAACTACTAGATGATTCAAAGGTTATTAAAGGTTTCTGATGCAGGTGAAAACAGAACAAATGCCGGAAATAAGATACCTGAACAGCTGTTAGGTATTATTTCGGTGTGTTGCTTACCTTTGGCAGAAATCCGCCGTCATGAGAGAAGCAGTTACAGAAAAAGAAGAAGATATAAATAAACCTCAAAACAATAACACGTTCAATTTTGACAACAACGACTGGAACATTTTACTTGAGCAGGTAAAGCAGGACGCGCTGGCCTACCTGTTACAGATGAAGGCGCATCCGGTCTCTGTCAGTGATGATATCCCAATGCCACAGAAAATTGATCTGCCACAACAGGGCTTGGGTGTTAGCCAGGTACTGGAGCTGTTTAAAACAGCGTGGACACCTCATTTGGTTGCCTCCAGCGGACCACGCTATGTTGGCTTTGTCACAGGAGGTGTGACGCCGGCGGCACTGGCAGGAGACTGGCTGACCAGCGTATGGGATCAAAATACGCAGGCTGTAGCAGGACAGGGCGATATGTCAGCGCGCCTGGAAAAGGTGACAATTGATCTGCTTAAAGAATTGCTGCAGCTGCCGGATGAGTTCATGGGCGGGTTTGTGACAGGCGCGACGATGTCCAATTTTACCTGCCTGGGTACTGCCAGACAATGGTGGGGACAGCAAAAAGGGATAGACATTGCCCTTGACGGCCTTACGGGCAATATTGCCGTCTTGACGGCTACCGCACATTCCTCCAGCATTAAATGCCTGTCCATGTTAGGCATCGGAAGCCGTAATCTGATTCAGGTAAAGGTCTCTGAAGATGACAGGGAAACGATGGATATGAACGATCTCGCAGAGAAGATCGACGCACTTCAAGGAGAACCCTTTATTTTGATCACAAGTGCCGGGACAGTTAATACGGTAGATTTTGATGATTTTAAAGCCATCAGTGTTTTAAAGGAAAGACATAATTTTTGGTGGCATGTAGACGGAGCTTTTGGTGGCTTCGCTGCCTGCAGCCCGGCCTATGCGCATCTGGTCGAAGGCTGGGAAAACGCAGATTCTATTACGGTGGATGGGCATAAATGGCTCAATGTTCCCTATGACAGCGGCATCTTTTTTATCCGTAAAATGCATCACCTGTGTGCCTATAGTACCTTTAGAAACTCCAACGCCCCTTATTTAGGCGAAGTCGGGGAGGACCAGTTACTTGAAAAAATAAATTACCTGAACTTTTTGCCCGAGAACTCCAGAAGGTTCAGGGCGTTACCAGCCTGGTTTAGCCTGATGAGCTATGGCAAAAGCGGCTATCAGCAAATTGTTGAAAACAGTATAGAAAGGACGCAGGAGCTTTCTAGGTGGATTGCCCTTCAGCCAGAATTCACACTAGTGGCTCCGACAAGACTCAATAATATCTGTTTTGCGTTAAACGGGGAAACGGACGACAGTGTTGATCAGTATTTATACCAGCTCAATAAGCAAGGAAAGGTCTTTATGAGTCCCACCGTTTATCGCGGTAGAAAAGCGATCCGTGCCTCTTTTGTAAACTGGCAGACCACTACCGGGGATATTTGTTTTTTCAAAGAGGTAATGCGTAATACACTTGACCGGTTAAAAAAATAATTTTATGCAGAAAGAAAATATGCAGCTAAATAATATTACCGTTTTTTGTGGCTCCAGTTCGGGCACCGATCCCATTTATAAAAGGGCCGCCTTTCAGCTTGGAAAAACGCTCGCTGATAAGCGGATAGGTCTCGTTTACGGTGGTGCGAAAGTCGGGTTAATGGGAGCAGTAGCAAATGGTGTTTTGGAAAACAAGGGACGCGCCATTGGCGTGATTCCCCGTTTTCTAAAATCTGTCGAGATTGCTCATGAAAGTTTAACGGAGTTAATTCTTGTAGATACCATGCATCAGCGAAAAGCAAAAATGGATGAACTCTCCGACGCTATCATTGCATTGCCGGGAGGGTTTGGTACGATGGAAGAGCTCTTTGAGATGCTCACCTGGGGCCAGTTGGGATTGCATAAAAAACCGGTAGGTATTTTGAATACGGATGGGTTCTATGATGAGCTACTTGCGCTTAGTGATAAAATGGTCGCCTGCGGTTTTCTCAAACAAGGCAATAGAGATATGCTTTTGGTGGACGCAGATATCGATCGCCTGCTGGAAAAAATGCATCAGTATGAGGCGCCGTTGACCGGTAAATGGATTGGCAGGAAGGAAGATCAGCTCCGGGATAAATTATAGTATTTTTTTGAATTAGTGTTTCTTGCTAAATTAGTTGGTATATTGACTCTTTCTTCCTATTTTTGCTATAGCGACCAAAGCAAAGCGACAGGACGATTGTGCGCATATAACCAAGACTGCCAAATTATATTATTTAATTCAGAACATTATCCGTTGCATCTGTAGCTGTAACCAGCATCTGCGGAGCGTATTATGTCAGTTAAAAAATGAAACAATATGGTACAGGCAAGAAAATTCCAGACAATGGAGTCAGCCGATCAGCCGCATCATGGACACAATATCAAGCGCGTCCGGCTGCTGTTTGGCTTACCTCAGAAATCAGTTGTTGCCTTGCTGGGCGAGGGCTGGACACAAAAGAAGCTTTCAAGAATCGAAAACTCGGCGAAGGTATCCCGTGCAGCAAGGGAAGAATTAGCGTGGTTTTTTGAAGTCGATATTGACCTTTTTGATCATTTTGACGAAGCGGCTGGCAGAATAGCCCTTGGCTGTGTTACGAAATTAAGGCGACAGCTAAGATCCATGGGGACAATAGAAGACCGGTTAATTATGGAAGAGATCGTTGAATTACTTGACGAAGCTTCGAAGGATATTGACAGGCAAACAAAGAATATGAAGCGCTTATTGAGCCTGTTAGAACAAACAAAGCGTAAGTTAGAAAACTGGCCGGAAGCAGACGAATCAGATATATCGTGGACGGTAAAAGAGCCTGCTTTTCATCTTTGGAGGACAGCTTAATAGTTTGATAAAAACAAATAAGGAACACGGGTGCAAAGATGGAATGTATGTTTTGTGTCCTCTGGCTATTGGATAAATAGATACAGGCAAATAGCTGTTTCGGTTTGTTATGTTGTCTTAAGAAATGTATTTTTATAAGTATACCAGGTCAGCAGCGGGCAGCTGAAAGTACATGGAAAGCAGCCGCCCGGCGCCGCCTGGCTGGCCGCTAAACCGGCGCTTTGGGTTTTGCAGCCAGTAATAAGTTGTTTGCAACTGACCGGGAAAATAAAGTACCGGTGTGTATGTGCCGGCTGACAACCATTTTTAACCAGCCTTGGGGAAATTTACCGATTTCCCGGAGATGCCGGTGCCTGCATAAAAGCTCTTTAGCGGATAATATTTGTGGTTGTAAAGTCATATTCTATTCTGCACGCAGGGCCTTTGAGATAAAGGATAGCGCGGCGGGACTTTTATCTGTTTAGGTTTGTTTGAAAAAAATGAAATCTTAAAGAAACTTTCTGATTTCATCCCCTTTCCAAAGGAAAAGGCTATATCCTTATATGAGGCACATCCAACGTATTTTGTCTGCCCTTTTTTTATTTTTTTAGATTATTTAATGGAAGCAACTGGCCAAACAGGGCTGTACATCAATCCTGCAATCGTCGTTCAAAGTTGGATTATTTTATTTTAACGGCAAAAAAATATCCATAGAAAATTCTGACCAATTTGTGCCGTTTACCGGGTGGCTGCGATGGCGGCCAGTAGATAAACCAAAGGTGCATTCCAGTTAATAGCAACTTCGTTGACACTATAGGCTTTATCATTATCAATATAAGATAGATCTGCGCGCTCGCTGGGATAGCCCTTTACGCCGTCCTGTCTGCCGGGGTTAGGACCGCCTACCAGAAATCCAGGTACCGGATCGGTGATATTATCCGCAATGCTGATCCGGTGGTGCGGGCGCATGGGAGAGAGGCTGCCAAAACCAGTAATAAAGCAATACCCCGTTGCGTTTCTGCCTAGCAGATAATCCAGATTACCAAGCGCAGCCGCCCGGTATTTTTTATCTTTGGTCATAAGGTAGGCTTCCATTAATATCCATCCCTGATTGGCAGCCTGGCTATTACTGCCCCAGTTAAAATCAGTCTTGCGGCCGCCCATGACGGTATTAAGTCCCGGATTGATCTGTCCGGTGAGCTGACCGGCTAATTGTAACACGGCCGTCCTTGCTTTTTGCTGAACTGATAAAAGTATCTCTTTATCGGCGGCCGACCAGTCCAGGCGCCCCTGAAACGGCGCGGGATTTAGTCTGGAAAGCCAGACGGCGCCAATAGCGGCAACGCTATTCCAGGAGGGAACGTTGATATGCGCTAAAGGATATTGCTGCAGGACAGGCAAAAAACGCCTGTCTTTGGTGGTCAGCAAAAGGCTGGCGGCGGCCTGATACCATTCATCAGATAAATCTTTGTCACCATAGGCACCGGTCATGATTTTGGGCCGGTATTTTTTATTCATGGCATCCTGGTTATAAAGGATGCCCGGATTTGCTTTCGCCCAGTCCCAGGCCCGTATGGCCGCCTGACGAATACTATCCATAAATCCGGGCAGCTGCTCGCCATAGCGCGGCAGCACTCTTGCTGCTGTCGCCATTACAGCAGCAAAGTCCAAAGCTGCTGCCGTTGATTTCTGCACGACATAGCGCTTATCCTTGTCTTTATCCGGCATTTCCATGCCGTCAAAGCGTGCGGAGGTAAGTTTATGGTAGACGCCGCCATCCCCAGGATCCTGCATCTTTAACATCCAGCGTAGGTTATAAAGCAGTTCATCCAGCAGATCAGGTAAACGGTTGCCAGATTCCGGAATGTGCGTATTGAGTCTGTCAAATACTGCGGGGTATTGATCCAGGGCTTCCAGTAAAGTATTTACAGTGATTGCAGCATTCACAATGTACTTATTATAGTCTCCCGCATCATACCAGCCTCCGGGAGCGCTGATTACAGTACCTTCCGGCCGGCCCTCGGACCGGGCAGAGGCGTGTACCCATACTTTTGTGTCCGGATGACCTTCCGCCCTCTTCCAGATACCTGCGTTTTCGGGCGCTAACGCCGTAGAGGCTCTGTTATAGTAATAGGCCTTGACCGCTGCTTTTAAAACAGTATTAAATGGATCAGCCTGAATATAAAATGGATAGGAAGTTCCCTGACCGGGAATGGAGAGATAATAGTGACCCTCCCTGGAAAACCTGGAAAAATCTGCTAGGTAATGGACGTTTTGGGCATAGAGGTCCTTACCGGTAGCTTTCATTTTTCCCCTGAAAACGGTATCCGCAAACTGATTGAGCGCAATAATATAGAAAGGGAGCTGGCCCTGGCCCGGGAAAAGTTCGCTGTCCAGTATGGCTATTTTAGGATCATGGAGTCCATAGCCGATTTGATTGATGCGTATGCCTCCGGCAGGTTGATCGGCGTCTAAGAACTGCGCCTGCAGGGTGCAGGAGAAAACCAGGCTTATGATGAGGGGAACACAAAAAAAACGGGTTTGTTTACAGCGGACAGGATAAGCGCCTGTTTTTTTTCGCAGTCGCCTCAAAGCGCGCTTATGGCTGTTGATCTGGTTGTCTTTGTATATCCTCTTTTCGCCATTTCCTATGCACATGTCCAAACAGATTTTTCTAAGAGTACCTGTAATTGCAATAATTTTTCAGCTACTGCAATTTAATAGAAAAATAGCAATTTATAAAGGTCTGGCGACAAAATAATCAAAGTCCGACCTTTCCCGGAACCCAATAAGGTTCCGCATGGATCTGCCTGCGGCTGATGCCAAGTGCAATGAGCTCCTTTTTGATTCTCTGAATATGTAATCCGTTGCCCGCCAGTATAAACTGTGCCTGTGCCCAGGTCCTGATGGCCGAACTGTCCAAAATGGTAAATCCCGGCACATGTAATCCCTGGTCCAGGTCTGTTTTCTGGACCAGCTCATAGCTGCCCAGTCCCAGTACTTCAGGAAGATCGTCCTGATCTTTATCCAGATGCAGCAGCGAGTAAAAACGTTTGCCGAGCGATTGGAAATGCGCCTGTAAAACACAAGCCAGTCCCAGTGTGCTTTCATCGCCGAATAAAAAGTAATTACTGGCAGATTCAGCGACTTTTCTGCCTCTGGCCATACTGACGGGGATCTGCTGACCAGGTTTTAAATTTTCGAAAAACAGTGCGCCAGGCCCGTTACCATGGATATGGGCCAGTATCTGAAAAATATTCTCCGCTTCATCAATGAATGATGGTGTATAATTTCTGAAGGCAGTAGGGCTTACCCGTATCGCTACAGCATAGCCCGGGCGCAAATTAAGCGCTGCCAGATTGCCCTGGAATATGATGGATCTGATGCCAGGGCTGACCCAATCAGTTGCGACGACCTCGAACACCGGCATTTTTGATGAAAGCGCTGTTTCCATTAAATCTGCCATCCATTTTGGTACATTTGGCATGACGATATGCTTTTAAGGTGTTTTAAATAAATGCGCCTGGTGAGCTAACCGGCATTCGCTTAGCAGGAGCAAGGCAGCCATTACTTTAGCTGTCGTAATTTGATGATGCAAAGTAAAAAAGCCTGCCTTTAATAAAATAGGTCTAGTCCTTGAAAAGCTGGTATTATTCTCGGATTTGTTTTCTAAACTCCAGCGGCGTGACTCCACAGCTCTTTTTAAAGAGTTTGCCAAAATGTACCGGGTCGTCATAGCCGACCAGAAAACAGATCTCTTTTATGCTCAGATCGGTTTTATACAGATACCGTTTGGCCTCCAGAAGGCTGATCTCCTGGACATGCTGCGTAACAGACTTACCGGTCATTGCTTTAATCGTGTCGCCTAAATGGGCGGTTGATATATTGAGCTGCTCACTATAAAATCCAGGTTTTTTATGTTGGACAAAATGCGCCTGAAGCAGCGATTTAAAATGTAATTCAATAGTCTTAGAACGATCCTTCGCTTTTCCGGCTGCGCCGCAGCTGTCTTTGAGCGAGCCGGCCGTCCACTGCAGCATACTGACAAATAATCCCTGTAAAGCGGCCGTCTGCTCGCTGCCGCTGGCCTGTTTATAAATTTGTGCCAGCAACTCAAATAACTGCACCAGTTGCTGATATAAAGGGCAATCCGGATCAACCGGCAACGGGTCTTTAAATATACATTCAAGGGTCTGGGCAAGTTCCGGGGCCATCAGCAGCGGATCAAAGGCGACCGACCAGCCGGTGACATTTCTGCAACGGTCGATATAATGCACCTGTCCGGGGAATACCATAACGATAACCGGTCCCGTCAACGTATGCTTTTTAAAGTCCAGCAGGAAATTACAGGAGCCTTCAATGGCAAAATTAAACAGCGCATGCGTGTCCCTGTGCGGCTCATGGATATTATCTGCACGCCTCAAATCCTCATTGACATAGTGATGTATGAGGATCCCGGATTTTGCCATATGGGGTAAATGATGCTCAGTTAATATATTTTCTCTTCTAGGCACTTTAAAGAATTTAAGTTATGACATCCGTGGCGAGGCTTGTGGGACAATACCGCTAAAAACGACTGCGCAAAAATAGCACTTTTCTCTGGCCTGTCCAGACCGTTTATCAAAAAAATCACAATGAGGAGAACCGCTGTGTTATAGAATTTATCTATCACGTGTCAAAACCTGTGGCTGAAAACATTTTCACAAAGTGACTTTATTTATTCTACCGTGGTACGGTGTAATTTGTCCGCGTAATCCATCCATTTACCGAATAAACAAAAAAAACAGCTGAGAAAGAAAAAGCCTTTATTAATTTTACCATCTCAACTGAAGGACATAAAGAAGCATTAAACAAGATTGTGGCTATAAAGTGGGTGTGTCCATATTTGCTGATTTGTCCAATTTTTATCAGTTGGTTCGTTAATATCTTATTTAATTATTAGTCATGCAGGCAATTTTAGGAGCCGGCGGTGCCATTGGTACTGAGCTGGCTAAAGCACTCAGAATTTATTCCCGTGATATCCGGCTGGTCAGCCGTAATCCCAAAAAAGTGGGACCGGATGATCAGTTATTTACAGCGGATTTAACGGTAGGGGATCAGGTTATGGCCGCCGTAAAGGGAGCAGAAGTCGTTTATTTAACCGCCGGTTTACCTTATGATTATAAGGTCTGGCAAAGAGACTGGCCACGTATTGTAAATAACGTCATCAACGCCTGTGTCTTGCACCAGACGAGGCTCGTGTTCTTTGACAATATCTATATGTACGATGGGGACAACCTCAATCAGATCATGGAATCCCACCGCATTGATCCCAGTAGCAAAAAAGGAAAGGTGCGGGCAGAGCTCATCCGCATGATCTGGGACGCCGTCCGCAATAAGGAGTTAGAGGCACTCATTGCACGGTGCGCCGATTTTTATGGCCCGGGTGTCAATAACAGCATTTTAGGCGAGATGGTCATAAAGCCTTTAAGAGAAGGTAAAACCGCCAACTGGCTGGTCAGCGATCATTACAGACATAGCTTTACCTATACCGTAGACGCTGCCAGCGCCACGGCCCTTTTAGGCAATTGCCCGGAAGCGTTTGGTCATACCTGGCACTTGCCTACGGCAAAGAATCCGCCTTCCGGCAGGGAGTGGATTGAAATGGTCGCCTCTGAACTAGGCGTGAAGCCTAAAAAACGAATCGTGGGTAAGACCATGACCAGTCTGTTAGGACTGTTTATGCCTGTTATGCGTGAATCCAGGGAAATGCTCTACCAGTATGACAAGGATTACGTATTCAACAGCGACAAATTTGAAAGGCGTTTCGCGTTTCAGCCGACCTCATACGAGGACGGCATAAAGGAGATTTTACGCTCGGAGCCTTCGCTGCTGAGTTAGCATTCTATAAATAGCGCCGCTCAACGCTTTTGCTTTTGAGGCCTTTGACCAACATGCAGTTTACTGTATGTCTGGCAAAGGTCTTTTTTCGTTAACTAGATCAAAGTTGATCATTGCCCCGGCGGCCATGCCTGTAGCCAGGCTGTAGGACAGTGACCGGAACCTGGAACTGTTATCTCCCGCTGCATAAAGGCCCTGGACCGAACTGTGTCCCCCCTGGTCCACTTCAATATGCCCGGCAGCCGTTAATTTATAGCCCAGGGATTGCTGCAGGTCTAAAGATTGCTGTATTTTCGGCATGACATAGAGCACATCTAAGGGCATTTTAGCAGCCTTGCCCTCGTCATTTTCCAATTGTACCTCCCGGAGCGATCCGTTTTCATGTACCAGCGAAATGATTTTGTCCGTGATGACCGGGATCGCCTGGCTCTGCAAAAAATCCAGGGCTGCCTTATTAAACCGGAAACCATCCTGCGTAAATACGCTGAGCTCTCGAGTCCACTGCTTAAGCAGGCTGATCATATGCAGCGCCTCACTGCTGGTGGCCAGCAGCGCTGTTTTGCCACCTTTAAATTCATAGCCGTGGCAATAAGGACAGTGAATAGCAGAGATACCCCAGCACGCCTGCAGACCCGGGATCGGCGGCAACTCGTCTTTTAAGCCAGTCGCTAGGAGCAGTTTTTGCGCTTTATAGTGCTTAGCTGAGGCTGTATGGATAACAAAACCAGGGGCTTCTTTTGTTGCATTTATGACCGTGTCCTCTATGATCCGGACCGTTGAATATTGTAACAATTGCTTTCTGGCCTCGGCATGGATTTCCATTGGGGGCGTACCGTCACTTCCCAGCAGGTTATGGGCATGGGGAGCGAACCGGTTACAGGGCGCCCCGGCGTCTATAATAAGTACACTGCGCAGCGCCCTGCCCAGCGCCATCGCGGCGGACATGCCGCTATAGCTGCCGCCGATGATAACAACTTCCGCCTCTTGATTGTCGGTTAAATTTGTCATGGTATTTAAAAAAGTTAAAGATGTATGGATACAGAGTTCTTCCGGCAGCAAAGATAGGTATAAATTTATAAATGCAACAATGTTTCAAAAAAAATAATTAAATTGAAAGTGCCTTTCCCTGTCATGATTTGTGACAGGCGTCCGATCCAAAGCAAACGGTTGCGTGTGGGGTATTGAGATTCTTTCTGTATTTTAAACCCTTCATATTCTTTACCAATAAAATTCAATCAGCAGCTGATGATTTTGCGCAAACTGTTCATTTATTCCATGGCGAGTAGTTTACTGATCTTGAATACCTTTCTGGCCGCTGGCCAGGAGGTGAAACGTGATACGGCTTTGCTACTGGCAGGCGTAGGGCAATTAGAAGTACCTGCTGCCGGCCCGTCCGGCACGTTGTTAAAGCTGCCGGCAGCTCCTGAAGGATATCATCTGGTGCTAAAAGGTACAGATCATTTGCCGGTGATAACGGAAATGGGAAAGGTATATGCGCCACTGTCAGACACCAAAGTCTCGGTTTATTTTCAGTTGATAGATAATAGAGATACGACTTTCCGGCTGGACCTTTCCAGGTCGGTTACGGTGCCCGCCCTGCCGGCGGACCGGGCTGGTGAAAGCAATCCGGCACCCTTTGTCATACCGGGGCTAAAAGAATGGAAAGGCGGCCAGGGGTATTTTACACTAAGCGCACATTCTAAGATTGTGATCCCTGCCGCTAACAAAGAGCAGCTAGCCAGCCTTTCCGGCCAGTTGCAACAGGAAATAAAGGAGCAAACAGGGCTTTTACTGGATATCAAGGTAGGGACGCCGGGCAAATCGGATATTTATCTGACGCTTTCCGGTGCTGAGCCCAGGATGGGAGAAGAGGGCTATCAGTTGTTAATAGAAGCGTCGCTACAGATCTCGGCCATGGATTACAAAGGACTATTCTGGGGAACCAGGACGCTCTTGCAGTTATTAGATCAAAGTAAAAATATTGTGCAGGGCGAAGCAGTCGATTATCCGGCTTATCCTAAAAGAGGGCTGGTGCTGGATGTAGGCCGGAAATTTTTCTCCATGGAATTTTTACGCGACTATGTAAAGCTGTTGTCTTATTACAAGATGAATGATTTTCAGATCCATTTAAATGATAATGGCTTTAAAAAATACTTTGGGGATAACTGGGACAGCACCTACGCGGCCTTTAGATTGGAAAATGACCGCTATCCCGGATTGACGGCCAAAGACGGCTCTTATACCAAACAGGAATTCAGGGAACTACAGCAGCTGGGCCGGCGCTACGGCGTACTGATTGTGCCCGAGATAGACGTTCCGGCCCATGTGCTTTCCATAACCCACGCCGTGCCTGAAATCGGCGCTGAGAAATACGGTATGGACCACCTGGACTTGCATAACCCACTGACAGATACGGTGGTGCATAATATCTTCAAAGAATATCTGCAGGGGCCTGACCCGGTATTCACAGGTCCTGTGGTGGATATCGGCACGGATGAATATGCCAGGGCGGAAGCGGAGGCCTTCCGTGGGTTCACTGACAGGGTTATCGGCTGGGTACAGGACTACGGCAAACAGGTAAGGCTGTGGGGTGCGCTCACATGGGCGGAAGGTACAACGCCGGTACGTGTAAAAGGCGTTACGATGAATACCTGGTATAACGGCTACGCGGAGCCGCGCGCGATGAAAAAGCTTGGTTATCCACAGATCAGCACGCCGGACGGCTGGCTGTATATCGTTCCGGCCGCCGGTTATTACTACGATTATCTTAACCTGCAAAACCTGTATGATAACTGGACGCCGGCCAGGGTAGGTGACGTCAGATTTGAACGTGGTGATCCCGCCATTATCGGCGGCGCTTTTGCCGTCTGGAATGACATCGTGGGCAATGGAATTACCGCCCAGGACGTCACAGACAGAGTTTTCCCGGCCCTTCAGGTGCTGAGCCAGAAAATGTGGGGCGCAGGAGCAGGGCCGCTTGACTTTAGAAGTTTTGACCGGCTGCGCAAAGAGATAGGCGAGGGGCCTGGTCTGAACCTAAGGGGCCGGCTAGGCAGCTATGACAGCCTGAGCGGCATCCGGCCGGTAAAGGATAACTGGTTAGCGAAGCTGCCTGCAGCCGCATTCAGCGGTGTCGAAAAGCAGCGGCTCTCCAGAGAGGACCGTAAAAGCGAGTTTAATGGAAGCGGTCTTAAAGATATATGGGTTTTTAAGGACACCGCAAATTATGTGGAACTGCCGGCAGAAGAAATCGGTTATGATTATAGTGTTTGCTTTTATCTCTATAAAGATGCGCACCAGGGCCCCGGCAGTGATGCCCCGCAGACACTTTTTAGCTCAAAACATGCAAAAGTGCTTTTGACGCAGAAAGCAACGAATCATCTCGGTTTTTCAAGAGAAGGATATGATCTGAGTTTTAATTATACCGTACCCGAAAACAGGTGGGTACAGATCATGATTACCGGTACGAGTAAGGGCACTGCCTTATATGTAGACGGTCATCCCGAAGATAGCCTGTACCATCATTTTATAGAGTACAATGATAAGGATAAAACCAGGATGCGGAAAACAGAAACCCTGGTATTTCCGCTGCGTAAGCTGGGCGGCTTCAGGGGGAAGATCACCGGGCTGAAAGTCTATAATAAGGCGCTCAGCAAGGAAGAACTGGATAAACTATGGTTCGCCGCAGTAGTGGTAGATTAAACCCAGATTTTGATACCTTTGAATGCATGAAAGAGATCATTATAGAAGGCAGCCGCATTCATGATATTGCCGGCTTTTACCAGGAAATCAACCGCATCTTTATGAAAGACGAGGACTGGCAGTTGGGTCAGACGCTGGACGGTTTCAATGATCTGCTCTTTGGCGGCTTTGGCCTTTTGAAATCTGACGAGCCGGTAACTTTGATATGGAAAGATTTTGCGCTGAGCAAAGCGGCGCTGGGCTTTGAAGTTACCAGGCAGTATTATCTCAGTAAAATAGCACCTGACAGCCCTTTTGATAAGCCTTATTTCAGGCGTCAGCTGGCGGATTTAAAAGCAGGTCATGGAAAGACCTATTTTGATATTATTATGGAGATTATTGCAGAGCATCGCAATATCAGGCTGATTGAA
>Ga0164243_10000258_pt1 | contig 112638 bp, 118 predicted proteins | sample OricompcompostOP_FD_108781 | JGI IMG/M metagenome (GOLD analysis project Ga0164243, IMG submission 108781) | Organic Plus compost microbial communities from Emeryville, California, USA - Original compost - Organic plus compost (OP) | ecosystem: Engineered > Solid waste > Mixed feedstock >...
GCAGCGGGCGTTGTCCTCGCCGCAGCCGCCGCCCATGGCGGCGCGGATGCAGGGCTCGCCACCGCCAGCCAGATGCTGCTGTTTCAGGCCGTGGCGGTGATTGCCGCCGGCGCGGCGATTGCCGGCGGCGTGGTCCGGCGTCCGTTCGGCATCGGCGCGGCGCTGCTGCTGATCGTCGGCGTGGCGCTGTTTGCCGGCGATCTTGCCTTGCGCGCCTATGCCGGCCACCGGCTGTTTCCGATGGCCGCGCCGACCGGCGGCACGGTCATGATCGGCGGCTGGCTGCTGCTGGCGCTGTCGGCCTTGCTGCCATCGCGTTAACTGTCCGCTCGGAGCAAGAGGCCCTTCTACTCCTCCCCGTTTCGCTCTAGAACCCCCGGCGAAATCCTTGAAGGACCCCTCGCTCATGACGGTTTCTCCTTACGACCAGGCCCGGACCCTGTCCGAAGCGTTGCCGCATATGCAGCGCTACGACGAGGAAGTCGTCGTCATCAAATACGGCGGCCATGCCATGGGCGAGGAAGAGGCCGCGCGCGAATTTGCCCGTGACATCGTCCTGCTCGAACAGACCGCCATCAATCCCGTGGTGGTGCATGGCGGCGGTCCGCAGATCGCGGCGATGCTGGGACGGCTCGGCATCAAGTCGCAATTTGCCGGCGGCCTGCGCGTCACCGATGCCGCCACCGTCGAGATCGTCGAGATGGTGCTGGCGGGTTCGATCAACAAACAGATCGTCAGCCATATCAATCAGGCCGGCGGCAAGGCGGTCGGGCTGTGCGGCAAGGACGGCAACATGGTCATCGCCCGCAAGGCCGGCACGCGCAGCGGCGTCGCCGTCGCCGATGTGGTGGACCTTGGCTTTGTCGGCGAACCGGAAAAGATCGACACCACCGTGCTCGATCAGATCATCGGCCGCGAACTCATTCCGGTGCTGGCGCCGATCGCCTCCGGCCCCAACGGCGAAACCTTCAACGTCAATGCCGATACCTTCGCCGGCTATATTGCCGGCGCGCTGAAGGCCAAGCGTCTCTTGCTGCTGACCGACGTGCCCGGCGTGCTCGACAAGTCGAAAAAACTGATCCCGGAATTGTCGGTCAATGACATCCGCAAGCTGATTGCCGATGGCACGATTTCAGGCGGCATGATCCCGAAGGTGGAGACCTGCATCACCGCGCTCGAACAGGGCGTCGAGGGCGTCGTCATTCTCGATGGCAAGGTCAAGCACGCGGTGCTGCTGGAATTGTTCACCGACCACGGCGCCGGCACGCTGATCCATCGCTAAACCAACAGCGATTGGATGGCGGCCCGGCGCAGCAAGCGTGTCATCAGACTGCCGGCGCCCTATCTGCGCCGGGTCTGGCTCGACGCAGAGCGCATCAGCGACCGGGACAGGTATCCGTATTGCGTGCCGTTTCTGCGCGACGGTCTTGATCTGCCGTTCGAGCAGCCGATCACCATCATCGTCGGCGAAAACGGCGCGGGCAAATCGACATTGCTCGAAGGCATCGCGGCTTTGGCCGGTTATGACGAAGCAGGCGGCGGCAAGGGCTATCGCCCGGTCGATCATTCCGGCGCGGTCGAAGCCATGGGCGGAAAACTGTCCGACGCCTTGCGCGCGAGCTGGCTGCCGAAAATCACCAATGGCTGGTTCTTTCGCGCCGAAAGCTTCTTTTCAGTCGCACGCTATCTTGATGAGGCAGCGCTGGACGCGCGCGCGGCGCCACCCGACTTTCTGTCGCACTCGCATGGCGAAGGTTTTTTGCGATTTTTCGAGGAGCGCTGTCAGCGCCAGGGCATTTTCATTTTCGACGAGCCGGAATCGGCGCTTTCGCCATCACGGCAGATCGAATTTCTGAAACTGCTGCAGCGGATGGAAAAATCGACGATCTGCCAGGTCATCATGGCGACGCACTCGCCGCTGCTGATGGCCTATCCGTCGGCACAGCTGTTGCAGATCTCGCATGCGGGCATCGTGCCGGCGCGGCTGCAGGACACAAGCCACTATCGTCTGTGGCGGGACTTCTTCAGCGGCCCGGCGGCCTTCATCGACGACAAGCTGTCGGACGACGAAGAAGAAGGCTAGCGCAGCCTGGAAAAGAAAACCGCAGCCCTCAGGTGCGAAGGCTGCGGTTCAGAAGATGTCAGCTTACGGCATCACATAAGCGTAGACGCGGTTGCGCGAGATCTTGGCTTCCGCGACTCTGCGACCGTAATTGCCGGAGATGATGATCGGATTGCCCGAGGCATCGACACTCGAGACGATGCCGACATGGCCGCCGCGCTTGCCGCGCGACATCACGGCGATGGCGCCGACCTGCGGACCGGACACCCGGCGACCGTAATTGGCAAACGAGCTGGCCATATTCGAGCCGGTGCCGCGATGGCCGGAGCGCTCCAGAACCATGTTCATGAAGCGGGCGCACCACAAGGCGCTCATGCCGGTCGGATTGGTGCCGAGATAACGGCGCGCCTGCGCGACGAGATTGGATCCGCCACCAAAGCCCGCGCCGAAGGTCGCATTCTGGGCAGCAGCCGGAGCTGCGCTGCGATAACGCGCGCTGCGCTGGACATAACGACGGCCATGATAAGCACGATGCGCGTAACGGCCGCGCGTGCCGCGCGCCGTCCGCTGCGCCGCACGGCGCGAATAAACGTGACGGGTTCTGGGCTGAGCGTGATGGACCGCCGCCGAATGATGGCGGACGCTTTTGCTCTTGTAGGGCCGGGCTTCAGCCGGTGAATGGAAGGCAGTGATAATGAAGGTAGCCGCGACAGCCGCCAGGATGGCGAGTGTCGTCTTTTTCTTGGAAGGAAAAATCATCAATAGTCCCACTGATACGCGTTTACCCCACCGCCACGGCCCCTTGAACAATCGCCCCCTGGCCGAGCGGCACTCAAACAAAAAGCCGTCGTGACGAGCACAACGGCTTCGAGCAGCCCCTTGGCGGTTCAGGGCGGCGAGAATGCGACAGGTTCAGTTGCGATGGATCAAAAGGCGTTACAATCTGTAATATTTTAGACAGTGTCGCCGACCGCTTTTCGCCCGCGGTATCATCGAACTCTCGGCTGACTCAGCGCCTGCGGCTGAGACGGAAAACCGCCTGTTCGCCGAATAAATTCCACACCCACCAAGGAAAGTTGAGGCGAAGTTTGTGGCCCCAGGCATTCAGCGCCACCGCCGTCTCAATTTTTATGCCGAGCTCCTCGCAAAGGTCGCGAAAATCGCGGATCGTGCAAAAGTGAATGTTCTGGGTGTCGTACCAGGTCTCCGGCAGATTGGCCGTCTGCGGCATGCGGCCGAAAAACAGCAGCATCAGCCGGATTTTCCAGTGACCGAAATTCGGGAATGACACGATCGCGCGCTGGCCGATCCGCAGCATGTGCTCCAGCACCACGCGCGGATGCGAGGTCGCCTGCAACGTCTGCGACAGGATCACGTAATCGAAGGCGTCATCGGGATAGTCGGCAAGGTCGGTATCGGCGTCGCCCTGGATCACCGCAAGGCCCTTGGCGACGCAAAAATTCACGCCCTCGCGCGAAATCTCGATGCCACGTCCATCAACATTCTTGGTCTCGGTGAGAATCTTCAACAGCTCGCCATCGCCGCAGCCGACATCGAGCACGCGCGAGCCGGGCTGCACCATCTGCGCCACCACCAGAAGGTCGACGCGGCCGCTGGTGCTGCGGGCACCGTTGACGGCGGGAAGTTCGCTTTGGCGCGTCTGCATATTCATCCGGCTGCACTGAGCCCGCGTGACCGTTCGGCGCCGCCGAGAAAGCCGCGCACGATCGCGAATAATTCCGGCTCATCGAGCAGGAAGGCATCATGGCCCTTGTCGGTGGCGATTTCCGCAAACGACACGCGGGCGCTGGTGGCATTCAGCGCATGCACGATCTCGCGCGATTCCGGCGTCGGAAACAGCCAGTCGCTGGTGAAGGAGACCACGCAAAAGCGCGTCTGCGTCTTGCGGAAGGCATTGGCCAGCACGCCGCCATGCTCGGCCGCGAGATCGAAATAATCCATCGCGCGGGTGAGATAGAGATAGGAATTGGCGTCGAACCGCTCGACGAAGGAGCTGCCCTGATAGCGCAGATAGCTCTCGACCTCGAAATCGGCATCGAAGGAGAAGGTCGGGTTGTTGCGGTCCTGCAGCTTGCGGCCGAATTTGCGGTGCAAGGCAGCGTCCGACATGTAGGTGATATGCGCGCCCATGCGCGCCACCGCGAGGCCGCGGCGTGGATTGGTGCCTTCGATCAGATAGCGGCCGCCGCTCCATTCGGGATCGGCCATCACCGCCTGACGGCCGACTTCGTGGAAGGCGATATTCTGCGCCGAATGCCGCGTCGCGGTGGCGAGCGGCACGGCGGCATACACGCGCTCGGGATAGCTCGCGGCCCATTGCAGCACCTGCATGCCGCCCATCGAGCCGCCAACCACGGCGAACAGCGTGTCGATGCCGAGATGATCGATCAGCATCGCCTGCGCGCGCACCATGTCGCGAATGGTCACCACCGGAAAATCGAGCCCCCAGGGCTTGCCGGTCGCGGGATTGGTGGAGGCAGGGCCGGAAGAGCCCATGCAGCTGCCAATGACATTCGAGGCGATGACGAAATAGCGATCGGTATCGATCGGCTTGCCGGGGCCGACCATGCTCTCCCAGCCGCCCGGCTTGCCGGTGACCGGATGCACATTGGCGACATGGTGATCCATCGTCAGCGCGTGACAGATCAGCACCGCATTGCTGCGGTCAGCATTCAACGTGCCGTAGGTGTTATACGCAATCTGGAATGGCGATAAATCGACGCCGGAATCCAGCTTCAGCGGCTTGTCGGCGCCAAAGCGGACAAGCCTGGAATCGCGCGGTTCGTCAGCCTCGCGCGGCGTCTCCTGCTGGGGCGTGGATTTCAGGTTGGCCTCGGCCATCATCCCTTGTCCGGCTATGCTCACCGACCCGGCTCCCGGCCGGACCGTTTTAGGTAGGCCGACTGGCTGTTAAGTCAATGTTTTCTTTGATTTCAGACGGCTGCCCACCTATCAAAGCCGCAACCATCCTTAACGAGCCCGCGATGCCCGAACCGGCCCAACACCATGCCCCAGATCTCGCAGACTTGCGGGCCAAGATCGATCGCATCGATGCCGACATTCATGAATTGCTGATCGCGCGCAGCGAGATCATCGGCAATCTCATTGCGGTAAAGGGCACGCAAGCCTCGGGCTCGGCGTTCCGGCCGGTGCGCGAAGCCTCGATCATGCGCCGGCTGGTCGATCGCCATCGCGGCATTCTTCCGCTCGATGCCATCGAAGGCATCTGGCGCATCATCATCGCCACTTTCACTTATGTGCAGGCGCCCTATGCCGTGCATGCCGATACCGGCACCGACGAAGCGGCGATGCGCGATACCGCCCGTTTTCATTTCGGCTTCACCGTACCGCTGCACACGTATCACACGGCCGAGCAGGCGATTGCGGCGGTCGCCGCCTCCAAGGGCGATCTGGCGCTGGTGCCGGCGGCGTCCGGGCGCAATGCCTGGTGGACGAAGCTCGAAGGCGAGACGGCGCCGAAAATCATCGCCCGCCTGCCGTTCATCGAGCGGCCGGATCATCCCGCCGCCCTGCCCGTTTTCGCCATCTCGCATCCGATGGCCGAGCCGGTGCCGCCGGAAGTCGATCTCTACAGCCTGCGGCTGTCCGCCCTGCCCGCCGCCGAGGCCTTGGTCCCTGTGGCCCCGCTGGCGCAGATCGTCGCAACCGCCGAAGACGCCGCCCTGATCGCGCTGCCGCATGGCCAGCCGGTCGATGCCGTGACGCAAGCTCTGCAAAAGCTTGGCATCACCGTCCACGCCAGCGCCCTCGTCGGCAGCCATATGACAGGCTATACCCACGCTCGCTCGCATACGCCTTAGCATCGCTTGAGGACCATTATGACCGCTCACACCCGCCCGCAGCCGCGCCCCGGCGTGCTCGACATCGCCGCCTATGTGCCCGGCAAGAGCGCGGCGCCCGGCGTCGACAAGATCTACAAGCTGTCGTCGAACGAAAGCCCGCTCGGCGCGAGCCCGAAGGCGATCGCCGCCTATCAGTCGGTCGCGCATGACTTGCAGGATTACCCGGACGGTCCCGCCACCGCGCTGCGCGAGGCGATCGGCAAGTCCTTCGGTCTCGATCCCGACCGCATCATCTGCGGCGCCGGCTCTGATGACCTGATCAGTCTTCTCACCCGCTGCTATCTCACCGATGGCGATGAGGCGATCTATACCACGTACGGTTTCCTGATGTATCCGATCGCCATCACGGGCGTGGGGGCGAAGCCTGTCGTCGCGGCGGAGACCAATCTCACCGTCGATGTCGATGCCATCATCAAGGCGGTGACGCCGAAGACCAAGATGGTGTTCATCGCCAACCCGAATAATCCGACCGGCACCTATATTCCCTTCGATGAAGTCAAGCGTCTGCACGCATCGCTGCCGCCGCATGTGCTGCTGGTGCTCGACGCAGCTTATGCCGAATATGTCCGGCGCAACGATTATGAAGCGGGGATCGAGCTCGTCGCGACATCGGACAATGTCGTGATGCTGCGCACCTTCTCGAAGATCCATGGCCTTGCAGCTTTGCGCCTCGGCTGGATCTATGGTCCGGCGCATATCATCGATGCACTCAATCGCATTCGCGGACCGTTCAATGTCAACGCGCCGGCCATCGTCGCCGGCATTGCATCGATCAATGATTCCGAACATCTCGATAAGTCCCGCGCGCATAACGACAAGTGGCTGCCCTGGCTGACCGAGGAAATGGAAAAGCTCGGCCTCAAGGTAACGCCGAGCGTCGCCAATTTCCTGCTGCTGCATTTTCCGGAGACACCGGGCAAGACTGCGGCCGAAGCTGATGCATTTCTGACATCGCGCGGGCTGATCATGCGGGCGGTGCGCGCTTATCATCTGCCCCATTGCCTGCGGATGACGGTCGGCACCGAAGAGGCCAATCGCCTCGCGGTCAAGACGCTCGCCGAATTCATGAGCAAGTGATGGGTGTGACGGACGCCGGACATCATGTCCGATAACGCTGTGATTGATCGACTGGCTGTCATCGGCTGCGGTCTGATTGGCGGCTCGGTGGCGCGCGCCGCCAAGGCATCGGGTGCGGCGAAGACGGTGATCGTCACCGATCGCTCGCCGCAGGTGCGCCAGCGCGTGCGCGAGATCGGCGCAAGCTTCGCCGATCAGGTGGCCGAGACGGCGGCCGAGGCTGCGGAGAATGCCGATCTTGTCATCATCGCCGTTCCGGTCGGCGCTTGCGGCGCAGTCGCGAGCGAAATTGCCGCGCATCTGAAGGACGGCGCGATCCTGTCCGATGTCGGCTCGGTGAAATCATCGGTCGTGCGCGACATGGTGCCGTTCGTGCCGCCGCATGTGCACTTCATTCCCGCGCATCCGGTGGCCGGCACCGAAAATTCCGGCCCCGATGCGGGCTTTGCGGAATTGTTCGTCAATCGCTGGTGCATCCTGACGCCGGTCGATGGCACAGCAACGCCGGCGACGCAGACGCTGCAGGCCTTCTGGGAAAAGCTTGGCGCCAATGTGCAGCTGATGACGCCCGAGCATCATGATCTCGTGCTCGCCATCACCAGCCATCTGCCGCATCTGATCGCCTATACGATTGTCGGCACCGCCAATGATCTCGGCGAAGTGACCGAATCCGAAGTGCTGAAATTCTCCGCCGGCGGCTTTCGCGATTTCACCCGCATCGCCGCCTCCGATCCGACGATGTGGCGCGACGTCTTTCTGCATAACAAGAAGGCCGTGCTCGAAATGCTCGGCACGTTCAAGGAGGATCTGGCGCAGCTCACCCGTGCCATCCGTCGTGGCGATGGTGATGCGTTGTTCAATCATTTCGCCAAGACACGGGCGATCCGTCGCGGCATCGTCGATATCGGTCAGGATTCAGCGGCACCCGATTTCGGCCGCAAGCCCGCGCCGCTGCCGATCGCGCCGATTGCCCGGCCCTATGCCATGGATGACGATTAGGCGGATCAAGCCGGCGCTCTTGCACCGCTGGTCAATCAAACTCCGTTCGTCCCGGCGCAGGCCGGGACCCAGACTATCTCCGCAACTTCGGTGCCTGTAACTCTGGATCCCGGCTTTCGCCGGGATGAGCGGGATGTGTAGTTGCGGGGACGACCGCTGTCTTAAAACAGCGGCGGGGTCTGACCGAGCTTGAGGGGACCGAGCGTCGCAACGCCGTCCTTGAAGCGCAGCAGCATCTTGGTGCCCTTGCGGCCGTTGATCTCCGCCGGCTCGCCTAAGAGCGACACCGCGCTGGCGATCGCACCGGGCGCCATCTTGTCGAGGAAGCTCAGCGCCGCGCCCCAGCGTTCGCGGCGCGTGCCGCCCCCTTGCTTCAACGCTTCGATGCCGAGCGCCGGCAGCACCTTCTCGATGCCGGCGGCGATCACCTGCAGATCCCCATCGAGATGCCCGCTCGGCGTCAATGTCAGAACGCCGCTCGCTTCCGCGTGTAGATCGCCCTGTTTGAATCTGGCCTTGCGAATATCGATGCGGCCATGCGCCTTCTGGATTTCGCGGAAACGCTCGGTCCACGTCTTCGGCGCGAAATCGCGCAGGCCGACAAGCTGGGCGTCGGCCTTGAACGCCACCGGCTGCTTCAACAGCGGATGCAGGTTCGGCGCAGTCGCGCCCTTCAGCGAGGTCGCAACATCGATGACGGGATTGTCGGTGACGGTGCCGGAGGCGAGACGGCCATGCAGCTCGGCCTCCTCAGCCATGAAGATGCTGTCCGATTGCGTGCCGTCACTTTGATCGATCACCAGATCCTTGGTGGCAAAGGAAATGCGCTGCGGCGCGCGCGGCGTGCCGCGCAGGCTGATCTGCGCCAGCTCCCAATTCGCCGTCAACTTTGCCGCCTGCCCGGTTTCGGCAATCGCCAGCGGCCCCTCGACCTCGGCCAGCAACAGCGTCGGCTGATAGACCTGCATGGCCGCGGTGACGCCCGCGGCGGCAAAGCTCATCGGCGGATTGGACTTCGGCAATTCGGCGCCGGCCTTGCTGCAGCGAAATTCCATCCGGAACGGAAAGCCGCTGAAACTCTGGTCGCCGCAGCTATAGATGCGGCCGGACAGCCGCTCGCGCTCGATCCAGCCCGCCATCAGCTGCTTGGCCTGCTCGGCGGCGTAGAACCAGAAGGCGCACCAGCCGGCGGCCAGGACCAACAGGATCAGCGACGGCACCCAGATCCAGGACCTTCGGCGGGGCGCGTCCAGATCCTGCGCCCCCAGATCATAGGCCGCCTGTTCGTCATAGGGCGGCGCGGGACGGTCTCGATCCATATCTCAATTCCGTTTCGGCCCAGCCGGGACCACCTCAACGCGCGAGAAGGCAAAATGACGATCCGCACGTTGGAAGTGCCGTGCTAATTCCCATATGCTCGCAAGTCACGCAATGAAACTCGCCTTAGATCAAATTCCGGACGATTTGTGGGTGTTCGGCTACGGCTCGCTGCTGTGGCGGCCGGGCTTTGCCTTTACCGAGCGGGTTCCGGCCCGGATGACCGGCCTGCACCGCTCGCTCTGCGTCTATTCCTTCGTCCATCGCGGCACGCCGGAAAAGCCGGGCCTGGTGCTAGGGCTCGACCGCGGCGGCGCCTGCCGGGGCATCGCCTTCCGGGTCGCCCCCGAGGCGCGGGAGGAGACTGTCGCCTATCTGCGCGAACGCGAACAGGCGACCTCGGTCTATCTGGAAGTGTTACGCGGGGTCACGTTGATTGGACACAGCGAACAGCGCGTCATGGCGCTGACCTATGTGGTTGATCGCGGCCATCCGCAATATGCCGGCAAGCTCAGCCTTGAGGAGCGCCTGCATTTGATCCGGCAGGGCCATGGCCGGTCCGGTGCCAATCCGGAATATGTGCTGGCGACCGTCGCGGAGCTTGAGGGTCTCGGCTGTCGCGATGCCGAATTGCATGCGCTGGCGCTGCGCCTGCAAGGCTCACATGGGCAAGGGTCACCCGGACAGGGGCCGCATACCCACGAGCCGCAGAAACTCTAATCCTTGTCCGCGTTGCGTGCGGCGGCGGCGTGATCCGCGCCGACCAGCGCTTGCGTCGCTGTTTCAATCTCGGTCTGCAAGCGATCGAAAAAGGTCTGCCGGTCGAGGCCGGGCGGGATCGGATCGAGAAATTCCACCACTATCGTGCCCGGATAGCGCATCACCGAGCGGCGCGGCCAGTACACACCGGAATTGAGTGCCACCGGCATGCAGGGAATGTCGAGCGCGTTGTAGAGAAAGGCGACGCCGAATTTATAACTGGGCGCGGCGCCGGGCGCGCGCCGCGTGCCTTCCGGAAAGATCACGATCTGACGGCCGGCCGCGACCTCTTCCTTGGCGCGTGCGGTCATGCTGGCCAGCGCCTTGACCCGCGCGCCGCGATCGACGGGAATCTGGCGCGACTTCCAGGCATGCCAGCCGAACAATGGAATCCACATCAATTCGCGCTTGAGAATATAGGCCGGGTCCTTCAGCACGGTGATCAGCGCGAAGGTCTCCCACATCGACTGATGTTTCGAGGCGACCAGCACAGCACCCTGCGGAATCTTGTCTAGGCCGCGAAACTCGCATTTCAGCCCGCAGATCACGCGCAGCAAGGTGAGGTTGAGCCTGCTCCAGTGCTTCAAAATCGCCAGAAACACGCCGCGCGGCAGCAGCAGCGTCGGCAAAGCGAGGATCATGTAGACCACGATCACGACATAAAAAACGATACTGAAAAGAACGGATCGGGCCCAGACCACGACAACTGCCTTCAAAAATAATTACGCAAACATCCGGTCGAGAAACGGCACCCGCATGCGCGCGACCGCCACGACATATTTGACATATTCGGTAAAGAGAAGCCGCAGCGTCGGCCCGTTCGACCAGCCGGCTTTCAATTGCTCGCTGACCACCGGAAAGGCGATCAGCCGCACATCCGGAATTTGATGCGACAATTCCGCCATCGCCCGCGGCATGTGATAATTCGATGTCACCACGATCAGCGAGCCGAAGCCGCGATCCTTGGCCCAGCGCCGCGTTTCGGTGGCGTTGGTGACGGTGTTGACCGCCGTGCGATCGAGATCGACGCAGCAGCCGATGACATTGCCATGTTCAGGCTTGAGCCGCGTGATCTCGCGCTCGCTGGTTGATGGATTGACGCCGGAGATCAGCAGGCGCTGGCCGCTGCCTTTGGCCAGCAATTCGATGGCGTCCTCGATGCGCGAGGCGCCACCGGTCAGCACGACGATGCCATCGGCCCGGCCATTCAAGGCGATCTCGCTGACCGGCACGCTGGTCAGGAACCAGACGAAACCCGCCAGCACCGCCATGACAGCCAGCACGCCGGCGGCGAACAGCCAGCCGATCGCACGGAGGATCGTCCAGCCCCGGCGCGGTCGGCGCTCCATGGGCAGCGGGGTTTGTACTCTCGACGACGACATGCCCTCAATCTCGTCCAAGCGGCGCCTGAAATCCAGCCTGCTGATGCATGAGGCGTCAGATCGAGGCAATGGTCTGGTTGACGGTCCGGCGCGAGGCCTCGGCGGCGACCGCGGCAATCAGCAGGATCTGCACCAGAATCACGACATAGCCCGCCGTGCCCATGGTGATCGAGCCGAACAGAGCCGCGAATTGTTCCGCGCCGGCGGTATCGCGGATCAACGCTTCGATCGGCGCGATCAGCGCGAATAACAGGATCGCCGCTGCCCCGCCGATGGCGCCGCCTTTCAGGCCGAGCCATAGGAAATGCCGCTGAAACTGGCCGGATATGAATCGGTCGCGCGCGCCGATGAAATGCAGCACCTCGATCACCGGCCGGTTCGCCGCCATCGCCCCGCGCGTTGCGAAACTGACAGACAGGATCGTCGCGGCGATCACCAGTCCAAAGACGATGATACCGCCGATCACCACGAAGTCGCTGATCGCACGCATGCGGTCGATCCAGCCTCTGTGATCGTCGAGCGATGCGCCCGGCACCTTCGTTGTCAGCGCGCTGCGCAAACCGGCGATATCGACCTCCGCGCCCGACGCCAGCTTGACGACGATCACGCGCGGAACCGGCAGATCGCCGATCGCAAGGCCCGAGCCGATCCACGGCTCCAGCAATTGCGCTGACTGTTCCTTGGAATAGGGGCGCACCTCGGCAATGCCGGAAAAGGAACGTGCGATCGCCGCCGCGTTTTCAACCGCGGTATCAAGATCGCGTCCAGTGCCCGGCCGCACCTGGATCGTGACTTCGCGCAGCACTTCAGTCTGCCATTCCGCCGCATTGGCGCGCACCAGCATCACCGCGCCGGTCGTCAGCGAGGCGAGAAAGGTCATGATCGCCACCACCGCCACCAGCGCGCGGCCGCCGATCGATTGCGGCGGCACGATCGACGATTCGATCGTCGGCAACGGCTGTTGACCGGCCTTGCCGCCCGCTTTGGACGAGGCCGCTTTGGACGGCGCTTTGGGTGACGTCATGGCACTGGCCTTCAGGCTCGCCGATGAAAAGCCCGCCTGCATCGCGTTTCGCTCAGTCATACAGATGCAGCCGCCCGCCATGCAGAACGAGGCGACGCGCATCGAACTGGTCCATCAACGCGATATCATGGGTCGCGATCACAATCGAGGTGCCGGACCTGTTCAGTTCCTGAAACAGATGAAGGAGCCGCTTGCCGAGACTGGGATCGACGTTGCCGGTCGGCTCGTCAGCGAGCAAAAGATGCGGCCGCGCGATCACCGCGCGCGCAATCGCCGCACGCTGCTTCTCGCCGCCTGAGAGAACCGGCGGCAGCGCCCACATGCGATCGCCCAAGCCCACCCATTGCAGCAATTCCACCACTTCGGTGCGATAGGTATTTTCCGCACGGCCCATGATGCGAAACGGCAACGCCACATTCTCGTAAGTGGTCATGTGGTCGAGCAGGCGGAAATCCTGAAACACGATGCCGATGCGCCGGCGCAATGCCGACAGGCCGTCGGCATTCAGCGTCGAGGTGTCGCGGCCGAAAATCGAGATCAGCCCGCGCGTCGGCCGCAGCGACAGAAACAGCAATTTCAATAGCGACGTCTTGCCGGCACCCGAAGGCCCGGTGAGGAACTGGAACGATTGTGGCTCGATGCGGAAGGTCAGGTCGCGCAGAACCTCCTGCCCCATTCCATATCGCAAGCCGACATTTTCAAATCGGACCACACAAGGCTCCGCCAAAACTTCGCAAAAAAACCACCCGGAACCGCACCGGACTCGTACCGAACCATCAGGCCGCAGGACAGCCCCTTTATGGTTTCCGATTCGTTAACGGACCGCCGTTAGCCTTGGGAGAGAATTTGATGGCGAATCACGAATGGAAATTATCTGCCCCTATTGCGAAACGTCCTACCGCATCGCGCCGGAAAGTCTTGGCGACAGCGGCCGGTCGGTTCGCTGCACCTCCTGCCACAATGTCTGGTTCGTCGGCTCCTCGCCAGAGACCCCGGACACCGATGAGGCGGCCGCGCCGTCGATCATCGGCCCGCGCCTCGATGACGTGGTGGAAATCGGTCTCAGCGCCGCCAGCCGTCCGGCCCGGGACGCGGCTTCGTCCGAACAGACATTCGCTGCTGAAGGCGCGACCACACTGGATTCAGGCCTGCGCGACGTCGGCCATCCGTCCGACTGGTCGATGCAGGCTGCGCCCTCGATCGTGCCGCCGGACGATCCCGATCACGGCGTCCGCACCGGCCTCGACGTCGAAACCGCAGCCGCACGCCGCATCCGGCTGAAGAAAGAACGCCGCAAGCTGACCTTGCGCGATCTCAAGCCCAGCCTTCCCGTCACCATCGGCTTGCTGATGGCGGCGTTGACTGTTCTCGTGGTCGAGCGCCAGCGCGTCGTGCGCCATCTGCCGCAGACCGCCTCGCTCTATGCCGCGATCGGCCTGCCGGTGAACCTGCGCGGGCTCGTGTTCAACGACATCAAGACCTTCCGCGAATCCGGCGACGGCCAGCATGCGCTGGTGGTGGAAGGCAACATCGCCGGCATCACCAGAAAGATGACGGAAGTGCCGCGCCTGCGCTTTGGCGTGATCGATCGCACTGGCAAGGAAATCTATGCCTGGACCGCGCGGCCGGAGCGCCAATTATTGCCGCCGGGCGAAACGCTGAGCTTCCGCTCGCGCCTCGCCTCACCGCCTGAAGACGCCGACCGCATTACGGTTCGCTTCTACAACAAACACGACATACAGACCGGATTGATGTGAAATCATGGCACGCATTCTTTTGGCGGAAGACGAAGATTCATTGCGCAAGCTGGTGGCCCGCGCGCTGGTGCAGGACGGCCATGAAGTCGTGCAGAATTGCGATGGCGCCGCGGCCCTCGATCGGCTGTCGCGCGAGGACGGACAATACGATTTGTTGCTGACTGACATTCGCATGCCGATCATGGATGGCATCGCGTTGGCGCTCGCCGCCGGCCGCGATTATCCGGCTTTGCCGATCCTGCTGATGACCGGCTATGCCGATCAGCGCGAACGCGCGAGCGGGCTTGAGCTTCTGATCCATGATGTGATCACCAAGCCCTTCACGCTGACGAAGATTTGCGATGCGGTGCGCGAAGCTTTGGCCGCGCCGAAGAAGCTGCATTAGGCTTGATGGTGCCCGCGACATGCACCGGGGTCATTCCGGGGCGCGAGCATCGCTGGCAAGTTTACGCCACGAGCGTAAACTTGCTGCGAGCACGCGAACCCAGAATCCAGAAATAGCGCGATTAAACAGACTGGATTCCGGGCCCGCGCATTCCATGCGCGTCCCGGAATGACTGCAGACATCCACCGCGCTCAGAAATCCTTCAGCAGCCGCTCGAGATAATCGAGTTCGATCTGCGGCCGCGCGGGATCCGAGAACCGTCGGCGCAATTCTTCCAGGATGCGCCGCGCGCGCTGCACGTCGATCTCGCCAGGCACCTTGACGCTGGTGTCATCGCCGTAATCGCGGCCGCGCATCGGCCGTCCGAGCGGATCGGTATTCTGCTGGGCGCGCGTCGGCCCGCTGCGGCCCGGCTGTCCCGGTCCCGCACCATTGCCCGGCTGGTTCTGCTGCATCGCCTGCGCCATGCCTTGCGCGCCGCGCCGCAAGGCTTCGAGCGCGCGGCCCTGCGAGCCGACAGCGCCTTCGCCATTGCCCTCGCCGAGCTGGCCTTCGGCTTCGCCCATGGCTTCGCCGGCTTCGCCGAGCTGCTCCATGCCCTCCTGGCCTTGCTCGCCCTGCTGGCCCATGCCGCGCTGGCGCAGCTGCTCCTGCAGCTTGCGCAGCTGTTCGCGCAGAGCCTGCTGGTTCTGGCGCAGTTCGGACATGCCCTGCTGGCCTTGCTGGCCCTGTTGCCCTTGTTGTCCCTGCTGGCCGCGCTGACGCTGCTGGCCTTGCTGATCGCGGCGTCGCTCCTGGCCCTGCCGGAAGGTGCGATCGCGCAATTGCTGCTGCTCGCGGATCATGTTGCCGAGTTCGTCGAGCGCCGACATCATGTCGTCGCCGTCGCCATCCTGCTGCTGGCCTGGACGCGCGGTCTGCAGATTTTCCAGCATCTGCTGCAATTCCTGCAGCAAGCGTTGCGCGGCTTCCTTCGAGCCCGAGCGCGCCAGATCCTCGATGCGCTTGATCATCTCCTGCAGATCCTGCGGCCGCAGCTGACGCGTATTGGGATCGAGCGGCCGCGACATCTGCGGATTCTTCTGCATCTCCTCGGCCATCGCCTGCAGGAATTTGTCGAGCGCGGCCCGCAGCTCGTCGGTCAGCTTCTTGATCTCGTCTTCATTGGCGCCGCGTTCCAGCGCCTGACGCAAGGCCTCCTGCGCGGCGCGCAATTCCGCTTCCGCGTCCGACATGCTGCCGTCTTCGATCCACACCGCCATGTCCCACAAGCGTGCGACGACATCGCGCAGCGCATCGTCGGATTTGGCGCGGGTCAATTGAAAATAGATCGAGCGCAAGCCGAGATAGACGCCAGCTTCGATGTTGAAGACTTCCGGCGCAATCGTCAGCGCATCCAGCGCCGTCAGCACGCGCGGCTTGGTTTCCGCATCGAGCGCCAGATTGCGGCGCTGCTCGATCAGCGCGCGCGCCACCGGCTTGGTGAAGGCGCGCTCTGGAAGGCGCATCTCATAAGGCTCGGACTTTCCTTCGTTGCCGCCTTCGTCCTTGGCGCTCAGCGTCAATTGCACATCGGCGCCGGCCCAAGGGTGATCGGAAAGGTCGCGCAGCGTCTGTCCGACGCCGTTACGCGTGCGCGCCTGCGGCAGAACGAGCGGCATATCCGGCGCTTCGAACAGCGGCCGCGCCGGCTTGAAGCCGCCCGGCTTCATGCCGTTCTCGTCAAAGGCCTGCGGCTTGAGCGCAAAGTTGGCGCGCGCTTCGGCGACGCCGTAATCGTCTTCGATCTTGTATTCGAGCATCAGCGAGCCGCGCGCCTGCGGCTCGGGCTCCTTGGTCAGCGCGATGCTGGGCGCGCGATCGGGGATCGCGGTGAACGACCAGTTGAGCGGCTGGCCCGCGCCTTCGACGGTGACGCTGCCCTGATCCTTGATGACGAAGCGCTGTTCGGCGCTTGGATCGGCATTGTTTTTGGGAGAGGCTTTCGCCGCAGCATTCTTGTCGGCGTCTTTCGCATTCTGCGCATCGGCAGCCGGCGCTTCCTCTTCGCTGATGCCGCCGGTCGGCACGATCTTCAGCCCCGTAGCGCCGCTGGCACGAACCACCAGCACCGAACCGGCGGGGACAGCCAACGGGGCCGACACGGCCTGCACAGTCTCGCCGGAGCGCAGGCCCGGCAAAATCACGGGCGGCCGCGCCGTATAGGGCGGCGGCGTCACCCAGGCATCGATGCGGTAATTCGCCTGCGTGACAACGCCCCGCCAGTCGAAGGCGGCGGCGACACGGCGCTCACGCACGCCTTCGGCGGCGAAGAAGGTGGCGACGAACAGGACCAGCACCAGCGCGCGCAAAGCTACCGGATCGCGCAGCCACAGCCGCGGCGTCGGCCAGCCGGCGCGCAAGGCGCGGGCTGCGGCGAGCGCACGCTCGACATGGGCGCGCCACAGCGCCTGCGTCATTGGGTCGCTGCTGTTGGAGGCAAGCCGGTCGGTCAGCGCGATGGCGGGGCGATGGGCGATGCCGCTGCGGCGGTCGAGGCGGGCCAGCCCCTCCTCCGCGCTCGGCATCCGGATCGATACGAACGGCCAGAGCGCGGCGAGCGTCGCCAGCCCGAACAGGATGACGCCGGCGACCCGCCCAAGCGGCGGCAGCCACAGCCACAGGCCGAGCCAGGACAGGACGAAAAACAGGCCGGCCAGCGTCAGAAGCGTTGCGAGAGGCGGCCAGGCGCGCTCCCACAAGATCGCCCAGCGGGCGCGCTGGATGCCGCGGACCAGCAATCTATCGACCGCCTGCCGGGCCGAATCGCTTGCCGTTTCGCTCTTTGGCGTGTCAGTTCGCTGGCTGTCGTTGTCGGCCAATGCTGCGGTCCTGCTGGTGCGCCGTGTGAAAACTGCCGAACCTTAACCCGCCGAGCCTAACACAGAGCCAGCCTCACGCGGGGTCAAGTTGATGATTTGGGACCGAAGCGATCCAAAATCATCCTTATCCCATCACGAAACATGGACTGAATTAAGCAAGACGCCAGCCAATATGTTGAGCGGCGGCGGCGTCGCGGAACCGTCAGCTCAGCCAGGGCGGCAGCTTGTCCATCCCGATCAGCGCGTCCACCGTCAGGCGCGGCCGCACCAGCGACCATTGATCGCCACTGACCAGCACTTCGGGGATCAGCGGCCGGGTGTTGTAGGTTCCGGCCTGCACCGCGCCATAGGCGCCAGCGGTCATCACCGCCATCAGGTCGCCGGGCTGCGGCTCGGGCAGCGTTCTGGAGAGCGCCAGATAATCGCCGGTCTCGCAGACCGGACCGACCACATCGGCCAGCAGCGTGGCGGCACCGGCAGACGATTCTTTCACCGGCAGAATATCGTGGTGAGCGTCGTACAGGGTCGGCCTGATCAGGTCGTTCATCGCCGCGTCTACGACGATGAAGGTCTTCGCTTCACCGCGTTTGACGAAGATCACGCGGGTGACGAGGATGCCGGCATTGCCGACGATCAGCCGCCCCGGCTCGAAGATTAATTGGCATCCGAGATCGCGCGTCGCCTGTTTGACAACTTTCGCATAGGCGACGGGATCGGGCGGAATTTCATCCCCCTCGCGATAGGGAATGCCAAGGCCGCCGCCGAGATCGACATGCGAGATGGTGTGTCCGTCGGCGCGCAATTGCCGAACGAAATCAGACAATAGCGCGAAGGCGTCGGCGAAGGGCGACAGATTGGTGATCTGGCTGCCGATATGCATATCGACGCCGGCAACTTTTATCCCCGGCAAAGTCGCCGCCAGACGATAGACATCGCGCGCGCGGCTGATGGGGATACCGAATTTGTTCTCCGCCTTGCCGGTGGCGATTTTCGCATGCGTTTTGGCATCGACATCCGGATTCACGCGAATAGATATCTTCGCCGTGCGGCCTTTGCTGACGGCGATTTCCGACAGCAATTGCAGCTCCGGCTCGGATTCGACATTCACGCAGAAGATGTCTTCCTCGAGCGCGAGCGCCAGTTCTTCGGCGGTCTTGCCGATGCCGGAGAACATGATCTTCTTGGCCGGCACGCCCGCCAAGCGCGCGCGGCGCAATTCGCCGCCCGACACCACATCGGCGCCGGCGCCAAGCCGCGCCAGCGTCGCGATCACCGCCTGATTGGAATTGGCCTTCACCGCGTAGCAGACCATCGCCGGCACATCGGCAAAGGCATCGGCGAACACCTGATAATGGCGCTCCAGCGTCGCCGCCGAATAGCAATAGAACGGCGTGCCGACCTCAGCTGCGAGCGCGGTCAGGTCTACCGCCTCGGCGTGAAGGACGCCGTTGCGATAGGCGAAATGATGCATGGCGGTCTCGGATAATGCGGGTGTTAATCAATCAGAACGTCGAGCGGGATCTTTTTGTCCGGCCCGCGGATGATCGGCAGATTGCTGCGGCGACGGCGGCCGCGATAATTGATTTCATCGCCGCCCTGATCGGTCGCGGCCTCCTCGCCATCCACAGCGGCTTCCGGCGTGGCAGCAGCAAGGCCGCCGGGCGGCGCATCAAGCGGGCCCTTGCGACCGCAGGCCGACAGCCCCACGGCCAGGAGAAGCACCAGGCCGATCGCGGCCAGGCGGTAAGATATGGCAGGCGACATCGTCATCACGGAAAAGCATCCCCCAACGGCCCCGACCATATCAGACCCGCCGAACAAGGCGAAATTTGTTCGTCGCTGTTTGCCGTCATGATGCGGCTTTTTCCAGCCGTTTCAGCCAGCTTTCGGCCTGCGCCCGCACATTGTCGGGGGCCGTGCCGCCATAGGACCGCCGGCTCTGCACCGATTGGTCGACCGACAGCACGGTAAAGACCTCGTCGGTGATTTTCGGCTCGATCGCCTGCATGGTCGCAAGCGGCACCTGATCCAGCGGCAGCCCGGCCTTGGAGGCCGCCGCCACGATCGATCCGGTAATGTGATGGGCCTGCCGGAACGGGATATTCAGCGCCCGCACCAGCCAGTCGGCGAGATCGGTGGCGGTGGCATAGCCCTCGCCGGCGGCGGCCTTCATGCGCTCGACCTCCGGCTCGATATCCCCGACCATCCCGGTCATGGCGGCGATGCAGAGCGACAGCGCGCTGAGTGCATCCATCGCCCCTTCCTTGTCCTCCTGCATGTCCTTTTGATAGGCGAGCGGCAGCCCCTTCATCACCATGACGAGGCCCTGCAGGGCGCCGGCGATTCGGCCGGTCTTGGCGCGCACGAGTTCGGCGGCGTCGGGATTGCGCTTCTGCGGCATGATCGAGGAGCCGGTCGTGAACCGGTCCGACAGCCGCATCAGGCCGGTCAGCGGCGAGGTCCAGATCACCACTTCTTCGGCCAACCGCGACAGATGGACCGCGCAAATCGTCGCAGCCGCCAGCGCTTCCATGACGAAATCGCGGTCGGACACAGCATCGAGCGAGTTGGCGGTCGGCCGGTCAAAGCCGAGCGCCTTCGCGGTCTTGTCGCGATTGAGCGGGAATGAGGTACCGGCCAGAGCAGCCGAGCCGAGCGGCGATTCATTGAGCCGCTTGCGCGCATCGGCGAAGCGGCCGCGATCGCGATCGATCATCTCGACATAGGCCATCAGGTGATGGCCGAAGGTGACCGGCTGCGCGGTCTGCAGATGCGTCAGGCCCGGCATTACCGTGCCGGCATGCTGCAGAGCCTTGTCCACCAGCGCGCGCTGAAAGTCCGCCAATGCTGCATCGAGGCCGTCGATGGTGTCGCGCACCCACAGCTTGAAATCGGTCGCCACCTGATCGTTGCGCGACCGCGCGGTATGCAGGCGACCGGCGGCCGCGCCGATCATCTCGGCCAGCCGCGATTCGACGTTCATATGCACGTCTTCCAGCGACCGCTGGAAATTGAACTGTCCGCCATCGATCTCTGACAAAATCGTGTCCAGACCCTTGGCGATCTGCGTTGCGTCGTCTGCCGTAATGATGCCTTGCTCGGCGAGCATGGCCGCATGGGCCTTGCTGGCGGCGATGTCCTGGCGGTAGAGGTGCCGGTCGACGTCGATGGAGGCGTTGATCGCTTCCATGATGGCGTCGGGGCTGGACGAAAAGCGGCCGCCCCACATCTTGTTGCTCATGACCGTGACCTAAAGGTTTGCCTGTTCCATGACGTCGCAAATATCTCCCAAAGCCTCCGCAAAAAAGCGCCTGACCGTGATGTTGCTCGGCGGGATCGCTGGCGTGGCCGCAGGATTGGCGGGGGTATACGGGATGGGCATGGTCATGCGCAATGCAGCGGTGGCCCCGGCCTGCAAGCCGGCCGCTGAACTGGCGCAGAAGCTGCAGCCGCTGGCCCGTGGCGAAGTGGCGGCGCTGGCGCCGGCCAAGAGCCCGATCAATGTCAGCGACCTGACCTTCCGCGACGGCGCCGGCCAGGAGAAGAAGCTCTCCGACTTTGGCAACAAGACCGTGCTGCTGAACCTGTGGGCGACCTGGTGCGTGCCCTGCAAGCAGGAAATGCCGGCTTTGGATGCCCTGCAGAAGCAACTGGGCGGTCCGGATTTCGAAGTGGTGGCGGTGAATATCGACACCCGCGATCCGGAAAAGGCGACGGCCTGGCTGAAGGATAACGGCATCCACGCGCTGGCGCGCTATTCGGATAATTCCGCCCGCATCTTCCAGACGCTGAAGGAAAAGGGCCGCGCCTTCGGCATGCCGACCACGTTGCTGGTGGACAAGAATGGCTGCGAAGTCGCGACGCTGGCCGGCCCCGCCGAATGGGCGAGCAACGACGCGGTGACATTCATCAAGGCTGCGCTCGGCCGCTGAGGCTTGGTCTCGCTCCTCGTCATTCCGGGACGCGTGTAAAACACGCGGACCCAAAATCCAGGAGCCATCGATCGGATCTGAGTTTTCTGGATTCCGGGTTCACATGCTTCGCATGTGCCCCGGAATGACAGTGAGTCACACCGAAATGTCGAGATGGCCGCCGATGCCGGCGGCGGTGGCCGCCACGGTCTCGATATTCTGCTGCGCGGCTTCCAGCACCTGAACGATCGAAGCCTGCGCGTCGGCATTCATCTTCATCATCTTTGCAGCAGCCGCCATTTGCAGCCTTGATGTCTGCGCGCCGGCATAAGCACTGGCGAGTGCGTTAATGTCCATTGCGCTTAGGCCTTGCGATCGAGTGCGGCGAGCGTCTGATCGAGCCGCGCCTTGCCTTCGGCGGTGATGCGCTTCATCGCCGCATTGGCGGCGAGTTCGCCGCTGCCGCTGATCTGGTTCGACCACGCCGCGGTAAAACCATTCGACATCGCCGCTGACGCGTTCTGGAAGTCCTGCACCGCCGCCTGACGCTTCGCGCGCCAGGTCTGCAGGCTCTGATACGCCGATGGCGTCCGCATCCAGTTCATCTTCCTGACCTGAAAGCCCGCCACCACAACAACTCCCGCCCCGTTCTGTCCGCAACATGGGAAAGGACGGTTACGATCCGCCTAACGCGCGGCGAACGCGGCGCTTGACTCGCGCCGCGAAACGCTATTACTTAACCTAATGGTTGACTATCGAGATGACAGCCTGAACACGACCTTCGCGGCTTTGTCCGATCCGACGCGGCGCGCGATCCTGCAGCGGCTCGCCGAACAGGACGGCCTGACGGTGAGCGAGATCGCCGCGCCTTTTGCGATGTCGTTGCCGGCGATCATGAAGCATCTCGACGTGCTGACGGATGCCAAGCTGATCCAGCGCTCGAAGACCGGACGCGTGGTCTCGTGCGAACTCAAAGCTGCCCCCATGGAGGACGCCATGCGGTGGTTGAACCGGTACGCGCAATTCTGGTCGCAACAGCTCGACCGCCTTGCCGCTTTTGTGGAGGAAGACTCATGGCGCTCGCCCAAACCAACGAAGCCACAAAGCCCAGCCTTACCCTCAAACGTCGTCTCAATGCGCCGGCGGAAAAAGTCTACGCCGCCTGGACCGACCCGCAAAAGCTAGTGAACTGGTTCGGCCCCGATTCCGGTCCGGTCACCAAAGCGCAGGTCGATCTGCGCGTCGGCGGCCGCTACGATATCGGCTTTCATACCGAAGACGGCGAATATCACGAGGTCGGCGGCCTTTATCGCGAGGTGGTGGAGAACGAGAAGCTGGTTTTCACCTGGGCCTGGCACACGATGAAGGAGCGCGAGTCGCTCGTCACCATCACCATCAAGCGTGACGGCGATGGCGCGATCCTGACGCTGCATCATGAGAAATTCTTCGATCAGGCCGCCCGCGATGGCCATGAAGGTGGCTGGACCGGAACGCTCAACAAGCTGGAAAAAATGCTGGCCTGACATCGGCCTTCGCACACACCATCAGGGAGAAACGCCATGACCGATATTGCCCCTCATCGCGTTGCCGACCGAGACAGCTGGCTGGAAGAACGCAAAGCCTTGCTGGCCGAAGAAAAGGAAATGACGCGGCTGCGCGATCGCCTCGCCGAGCGCCGGCGTCAATTGCCATGGGTGAAGGTCGACAAGACCTATCGCTTCGACACCCCGCAAGGCCAAAAGACGCTGGCGGATCTGTTCGACGGCCGCAGCCAGCTCATCATCCAGCATTTCATGTTCGCGCCCGATTGGGATCAGGGCTGTGTCGGCTGCTCCTTCGGTCTCGATCACATCGAAGCCGCACTTCAACATATCGAGCATCACGATGTCAGCTTCGTCGCCGTGGCGCGCGCACCGCTGGCGCAACTCGAAGCCTTCTGGAAACGGATGGGATGGCGCGCGAAATTCGCCTCTTCCGCCAACAGCGACTTCAACTACGATTTCCATGTGTCTTTCACACCCGAACAGGTGAGCGCGGGCAAGGCATTTTTTAATTACCACGAGGCCGACATCGGGATATCGGACATGCCGGGCCTGAGCGTGTTCTATAAAGACAGCCAGGGCGACGTCTTTCATACCTATTCGACTTTTGACCGTGGCGGGGAAGACTTCGTCACCTCGTATATGCTGCTCGACTTCACGCCCAAAGGCCGCAACGAGACCGGTCCGAATTTCAATCTGACCGATTGGGTCAAGCACCACGACTTGTACGACAAGCAAGAAACGACAGCCGATTGCTGCCACTCGGCCTGATCGACCCACCAGCCGACCATTATCACCATGACATCGCCGACGTTTGCGCCGGCGACAACGCTCCCTCATGCCCGAACACAATCTCAGGAGACGACACGTGACAGAACAAGCGCAAGGCATCATTCCACATCTCATGGTCGATGGCGCCGCTGACGCCATCGCCTTTTACACGAAGGCGTTCGGCGCAACCGAAGTCGTGCGGCTCCCGGCCGAGGACGGCAAACGGCTGATGCATGCCGAGCTTTCCGTGAATGGCAGCCGCCTGTTCCTGATGGATGACTTTCCGGAATATCGCGAGCAATGCAGCGCTGGAACAATCGTCAACCCGAAAGCTGGCGGCGTCACCACTGCGGTGATGCATCTGTTCGTGCCCAATTGCGACGAGGCGGTGAAACGCGCGACCGATGCCGGCGCGACATTGCTGATGGCGCCGGCGGATATGTTCTGGGGCGATCGCTATGGACAGGTGCTCGATCCGTTCGGCCATGCCTGGAGCTTCGCGCATCCGCTGAACAAAGCGTGACGCGATCCGCAAGAAATCTGACAACCAAAGTCCAAGGAGGAATGACAATGAGCGACACGATGGATTGCGCCATGATGGCGAAGCCGCAGCAGGAGCATGACTGGCTGACCCAGTTGGTCGGCGAATGGACCTTCGAAGGCGAATGCATGATGGGGCCGGACGAGGCGCCGATGAAAAATACCGGCACCTGCAGCATGCGCACGATCGGCGGGCTGTGGTTGCTCGGCGAAGGCAAGGGTGAAATGCCCGGCGGCGGCATGATGACCAGCCTGATCACGCTCGGCTTTGATCCAAAGAAGCAGCGTTATGTCGGCACCTTCATCGCGTCGATGATGACGCATCTGTGGTCGTATGAGGGAACGCGCGATGCATCCGGCAAGGTGCTGACGCTTGATACACAAGGCCCCAGCATGGCCGGCGACGGCGCGATGGCGGCCTATCAGGATATCGTTACGATCGAGAGCAAGGATCACTGGAATCTGTCATCGCAGATCCAGGGGCCGGACGGTCAGTGGATGAAGTTCATGAGTGCGGATTATCGCCGCACAGCATGAGAAGCATCGTCCGAACGCACGAACGCCGATAAAAAAATGCCCGCGAATTCGCGGGCATTTCCATTCTCAGTCTTACGACCAACGCCTCAGCGCGTCGGCACCGGCTTCTCGCCGCGATAATCGTAGAAGCCGCGCTGGGTCTTGCGACCGAGCCAGCCAGCCTCGACATATTTCACCAGCAGCGGGCACGGGCGATATTTCGAATCCGCCAGGCCCTCATGCAGGACCTGCATCACCGACAGGCAGGTATCGAGACCGATAAAGTCCGCCAGTTCAAGCGGCCCCATCGGATGATGCGCGCCGAGCTTCATCGCCGTGTCGATCGCCTCGACCGTGCCGACGCCTTCATACAGCGTGTAGATCGCCTCATTGATCATCGGCAGCAGGATACGGTTGACGATGAAGGCCGGAAAATCTTCCGAGACCGCGATCTTCTTGTGCAGCTTGTTGACGAATTCCTTGCTCGCCTCGAAGGTCTGATCGCCGGTGGCAATGCCGCGGATCAGCTCGACCAGCTCCATCAGCGGCACCGGATTCATAAAGTGAATGCCGATAAAGCGCTCGGGCCGGTCGGTCGCGGAGGCAAGCCGCGTGATCGACAGCGACGAAGTATTGGTGGCGAGGATCGCATCCGGCTTCAGCGACGGGCAAAGCTCGGTATAGATCTTGCGCTTGATGTCTTCCTTCTCGGTCGCCGATTCAATGACGAGATCGCAATCGCCGAGAGCGTCCATGGTCTCGGCCGCCTGGATGCGCGACAGCGCGTCCTGGCGCTGTTCCTCGGTGATCACCTTCTTGGAGACCTGGCGCGCCATATTGCCATTGATGGTCGCCAGCGATTGCTTGATGCGATCGACGGCAACGTCATAGACCTTGACGTCGAAATCGCCCAGCGCGCAGACGTGAGCGATGCCGCTCCCCATCTGGCCCGCACCGATCACACCGACTTTCCGAATGCTATGCGCCATATGTCCGCGCCATATCCTTTCTGTCACTCCGCCCCGATGGCGCTGCGCTGACCCTCAGCGCGGCTGACAAAGCAGCGGTGTGAAATCCGTTCCATTAACGCTTGATCTTGCCAAGCTCGGCGTCGAGCTCCGGCAACGCCTGGTAGAGATCGGCGACCAGACCATAATCGGCGATCTGGAAGATCGGCGCCTCTTCGTCCTTGTTGATCGCAACGATCACCTTGGAATCCTTCATGCCAGCCATATGCTGGATCGCGCCGGAAATGCCGACGGCGATGTAGAGTTCCGGCGCCACCACCTTGCCGGTCTGGCCGACCTGCCAGTCATTGGGGGCGTAGCCGGCATCCACCGCCGCGCGCGAGGCGCCCATCGCGGCGCCCAGCTTGTCGGCCACCGGCTCGATATATTTGGTGAAGTTCTCGCGATTTTGCATCGCCCGGCCGCCGGAAATGATGATTTTGGCGGAGGTCAGTTCGGGACGGTCGGATTTCGACAATTCCTCGCCGACAAAGGACGACAAAGCCGGATCGGCTGCCGCCGGCACGGTTTCGACCTGCGCCGAGCCGCCCTCGCCGGTGGCCTGGAAGGTCGAGGTCCGCACGGTGATGACCTTCTTGGCGTCGGTCGATTTCACCGTCTGCAGGGCGTTGCCGGCATAGATCGGTCGCACGAAGGTATCCGGTCCCTCGACGGCGATGATGTCGGAAATCTGCATCACATCAAGCAACGCTGCGACGCGCGGCATGAAATTCTTGCCGGTCGTGGTCGCCGGCGAAACGATGGCGTCATAATCCTTGGCCAGCGACACCACCAAAGCCGCCAGCGGCTCGGCCAGCTGATGGGCATAGATGTCGCCATCGGCCAGCAGCACCTTCGAAACGCCGTCGAGCTTGGCGGCGGCATCGGCCGCGCCTTGCGCACCCTGACCGGCGACGAGGACATGCACGTCACCCCCGAGCGCTTTTGCCGCAGTCAGCGCCTTGGCGGTCGCGTCCTTGATCGAAGCGTTGTCGTGTTCGGCGATCAGAAGCGTCGTCATCAGAGCACACCCACTTCGTTCTTCAGCTTCTCGACCAGTTCGGCGACGCTTCCCACCTTCACGCCGGCAGAGCGGCCGCTCGGCTCGACGGTCTTGAGCACCTGCAGCCGCGGCGCGACATCGACGCCGAAATCGGCCGGCGTCTTCTCGTCGATCGGCTTTTTCTTGGCCTTCATGATGTTGGGCAGGCTGGCATAGCGCGGCTCGTTGAGGCGCAGGTCCGTGGTGACGATCGCCGGGCTGTTCAGCTTGACGGTCTGCAGGCCGCCATCGACCTCGCGGGTGACGGAAATGCTGCCATCCTCGATCACCAGCTTGGAGGCAAAGGTACCCTGCGGCCAGTTCAGCAGCGCCGCCAGCATCTGGCCGGTCTGGTTGGAATCGTCGTCGATCGCCTGTTTGCCCATGATGACAAGGCCCGGCTGTTCCGCCTCGACGATGCCCTTGAGGATCTTGGCGATCGCCAAAGGTTCCGGCATGGCATCGACCTTGACCAGGATGCCGCGGTCGGCACCCATCGCCAAAGCGGTGCGGATGGTCTCGGAGGCCTGGGCCGGTCCGATCGAAACCGCGACGATTTCCGTCGCCTTGCCCGCTTCCTTCTGACGGATCGCCTCTTCCACGGCGATTTCGTCGAACGGATTCATCGACATTTTGACGTTGGCGAGTTCGACGCCGGAGCCGTCGGATTTGACCCGCACTTTGACGTTGTAATCGATCACCCGTTTCACGGGCACCAGGATTTTCATGTGTCACCCTTCGCAGATGCGAAATCGGCCGGTAAGTAAGAGACGGAACGCTTAGGTGTCAACGGCATGGCCGGTCTGTCAAACACCAGTTTGCGGCCGGCGGCCAGCGGCCGCGCCGGCTTTTCCAACGCGCAGCGCATCAGCGGTTCTGCCCCGGCTGCCAGAGCACGTCCTTTTCGCCCCGCTCATTGGCGTGACGGCCGGCCACGAACAGGAAATCGGAGAGCCGGTTCACATACTGGATCGCTTCCGGCGTCACCGTCTCGCCCGGCTGGTCGCGGAGTGCGATCATCAGCCGCTCCGCCCGCCGGGTGATCGTGCGGGCCAGATGCAGATAGGCGGCTGCGGGCGTGCCGCCCGGCAGGATGAAGGAGCGCAGCGGCGGCAACCCGTCATTAAGCAAGTCGATCTGCTGCTCGATCCACGCCACCTGCTTTTCGGTGACGTTGAGCTTGGCGCCGCCCGGGCCCTTGCCCTTGGCATCGTCGAGAATGCACAGATCCGCCTCGACATCGAACACGTCATTCTGAATCCGCACCAGCATCGGATTGAGCAGCGGATCGTCCTTGGTATGCAGCCGCACGAGACCGATCGCGGCATTGGCCTCATCGAGCGTGCCATAGGCCTCGACGCGAAGATCGTATTTCTTGCGCCGCTCGCCGGAGCCGAGCGAGGTCATGCCGTCGTCGCCCGTGCGGGTATAGATGCGATTGAGGACGACCATGTCAGCGCCCCATCATCCACAGCGTGATCATGATGATGACGAGCGCAACGAATTGCAGCACCACGCGCAGCCGCATCAGCTTCTGCGACGTGTAAGGCGAGCCGCCGCGCATCATGTTGATCAGGCCAAGCAGCAACACCACGCCGACAGCGCCGATCGCGAACGGAACGAGATTGTAGAAGAAGTTGGTCATTGGCGGGTTCTAGCACCGGCGCAATGGTCGCACCACCCGCCAAGAAGGCTGAACGCTGTCGGTTTCCCTCTCCGCCTCATCCTGAGGAGGCGGCAAAGCCGCCGTCTCGAAGGATGCGGGCGGCCCCATGGTTCGAGACGCGCTTCTGCGAAGCGCTCCTCACCATGAGGCCGATTAAGCGTTCCGCAAAGGGTCAAGCCGCCAGATGCTTCTCGATCTCGTAGACCGGCATATTGACATAGTCCTTCTGGACCTCTTCCCGGACGGCCTGTTTGAGGGCGTGGCTATAGCCCTGCCGCATGACACCGATCGCGCGCGGCGGCGCCACCAGAACGATCGATTTGATCTCGCCCGCCTGCACGGCGGTATCGAGTTTGGCGATGATGGAGCGGAGAAACTCCTCTTCCTGCAGGGTGTGAAAATCGGTCTGCTCGACCGATGAGCGACCCGGCCCAACCGAGGAATGCGAGCGGCCCGGCGCGTCGGTGCCCATCTCGCTGGTCAGCGGCACCTTCTGCTCAAGCACTTCGCGGGTCTGCAGGTTAGGGAATTTGGAATCCCCGGCATTCTGCAGAAACAGCGCCTTGCTGCCGTCGCAGACCACGACCCATTCGCCCTCACCGATCTTCACACTTTTGGATGTCATTCTAGTTTTCCTCCTTGCGGACGGCCACAGGACACGGCCAAGGGGCCAAGAGACATTGTGCCCGGTCGTTCGCCTTGCGCGAACCAACGCATTACACCTCAATCAGTTGCTGTTATCCAGCAACCGCTTGGCGATGACTTGCGCCTGGATTTCGGCAGCGCCCTCAAAGATATTCAAAATGCGGGCATCACAGAGAAGGCGCGAAGCCGGAAATTCGAGGGCAAAGCCGTTACCGCCATGGATTTGCACGGTATTGTCGGCCGCTGCCCAGGCCACACGCGCGGCCAAAAGCTTGGCCATGCCCGCTTCAAGGTCGCAGCGCCGACCGGAATCCTTTTGTCGCGCGGCAAAATACGTCAGCTGCCGGGCGATCAGAATTTCCACCGCCATCATCGCCAGCTTGTCGGCGACCCTCGGAAATTCGAAGATCGGCCGCGCAAATTGCGAGCGTTGCTGCGCATAGGCAAGGCCCTGATCCATCGCCGCCTGCGCAACGCCGATGGCGCGCGCTGCGGTCTGGATGCGGGCCGCCTCGAAGGTTTGCATCAATTGTTTAAAGCCAGCACCTTCGATGCCGCCAAGCAGATTGTCCGCCTTTACTTCGAAGCCGTCAAAGGCGATCTCGTATTCCTTCATGCCGCGATAGCCGAGCACCTCGATCTCTGTGCCGGACATGCCGGGCGCCGGAAACGGATTGCCATCATCGCCGCGCGGCTTTTCCGCCAGCAGCATCGACAGGCCGCGATAGCCCGTTTGCTTGGGATCGGTCCGCACCAATAGCGTCATCAGATCGGCGCGGACCGGATGGGTGATCCAGGTCTTGTTGCCATAGACCTTGTAGACATCGCCTTCACGCACCGCGCGTGTCTTGAGCGCCGCGAGATCGGAGCCGGTATTGGGTTCGGTGAACACCGCCGTCGGCAAAATTTCGCCGGACGCGATCAGTGGCAGCCATTTGCGCTTCTGGTCTTCGGTGCCGCTGCCGAGAATAAGCTCGGCTGCGATTTCCGAGCGCGTGCCGAGCGAGCCGACGCCGATATAGCCGCGCGACAATTCCTCCGACACGACACACATCGATTCCTTGCCGAGACCAAGGCCGCCGAACTCTTCCGGCAAGGTTAGCCCGAACACGCCGAGCGCCGACATCTGCGCGATCACATCCATCGGGATGTACTGGTTATCGAGATGCCATTGCTGCGCGTGCGGCACGACTTCGCTCAGCGAGAATTTGCGCATCTCCTCGCGCACCGATTCCAGCGTCTCGTCGAGACCGGCATTGCCATAGGTTGAATCGTGATGATGGCCGATCAGTTCGGCAAGCCGGGCGCGTCGGGCAACGGTGTTGCCGTTCTCGATCAGGGCATGACAGGCGGGCGTCAGGCGGCTGGCGACATCGCCCGGCGACAGGCCCAAATCAGACAGCCGCAGGATCTCGCCCTGGCTCATCGGAATGCCGCCGATCATCTGCGCGAGATATTCGCCAAAGCCGATGCCGACCAGGAGTTCTTCCATTTCGCCGAACTTGCCTTCGTCCTGCATGCGGGCGGCATAGGACGACAGCTGGCGCAGGGCTTCGACATAGGTGGCGAGCCAGGCCAGACCATGCGTGGCACGTTGTTCCCGATCGAAGGCGCGCGGATCGCTGCCGCCGGCCGCGACGCGCTTGCGCACCGCGATGGCCGCATCGGCGAGCAAGGCCTCGGCCATTCCGACCGCCTCCTGCATCTGTGCGAACAGATCGGTCGCCGGCTCAGACCGTTGTGTCACCATGGTCATGTGGTCTCTCCCCTCACATTACGGTCGGCCATTTTTCGCCTTGACCCTGTGTTGTCGTCAGCAGAGTAATGGTGCGTCGCACAAAAGCAACCAGCGCCCATTATGCTGATGGCGCGCAAGATGTGATATCTTCCCGGCCGGGGGCATGACGTTGCGGTTTCTGAAACAGACATGGCGCATCGGGGTGGATGCGTTCTGGCAATTCAACGCCGACGATGGCTGGGCGATCGCGAGCCATATCGCGCTGTCGAGCCTGATGGCGATCTTCCCGTTCTTTCTGGTGCTGACGGCATTGGCCGGCATCATCGGCTCCGACAATCTCGCCGATGAGGCCGCCTATCTGCTGCTGGAAGTCTGGCCGGAAGAAGTGGCGGGCCCGATCTCGCGTGAAATTCATAATGTGCTGGCCGGTGCCCATAGCCAGTTGCTGACCGTCGGCGCAGCTTTGGCGCTGTTTTTCGCCTCCAGCGGCATCGAGAGCCTGCGCATCGGCCTGAACCGCGCCTATACGGTCGTGGAACCGCGGCCGCTGTGGCAATTGCGTCTTGAATCCATTTTCTACGTTCTGGTTGCCGCTGTCGGCATGCTCGCCATCTCGTTCCTCGTGCTGCTGGCGCCGCTGATCTGGAATACGCTCGTGCGGCACTTCCCGGCTTTGCAGCCCTTTGGCGAAGTCGTCACGCTGATCCGGCTGACCACGGCCAGCGTGTTGCTGATCGTGCCGCTGGTCATCGTCCACAAATGGCTGCCGGCCGGACATCGCCGCTGGCGCGAGATCATGCCGGGCATTCTGGCGACGCTCGGGCTGTGGCTTGTCACCGGCATCGCCTTCGGCCGCTATCTCGCAGACTTTGCCTTCACCTATTCGGTCTATTATGCCGGCCTCGCCTCGCCGATGATCGCGCTGGTCTTTCTGTACTGGACCGCCTCGATCTTCATTTATGGCGGCGAACTGAATGCCGTCATCGTCAAGCGGCGCGCGGAAAAGGCAAAACGAAATAACAAGGATGCGTTCGTTCCCGCTCCAGCAGGGACTCAGAGCCAGACAACGGGTGTCCCGCCTTCGCGGGATTGAGCGGAGAGACAGGCTTTTACCCGCCCGCCGCCTCCACGGTGTCTTCCAGATTGCGCAGGCCGACGCGCGGCGCGCTCACCAGCACCGCCATGTTGCCGGGCTTGTGCAAATTCTTCCACATTAGCTGATGCGCCGCCGGGATCTTCTCCCACGGAAACACTTCGCCCATGCAGGGATCGATCCGCCGGTCCATCACGAATTGATTGGCTGCGCTCGCCTGTTTCAGATGCGCGAAATGCGAGCCCTGGATGCGCTTCTGCCGCATCCACACATAGCGCGCATCAAAAGTGATGTTGAAGCCTGACGTGCCGGCGCAGAACACCACCATGCCGCCGCGCTTCACCACAAGGCACGACACCGGGAAGGTCGCCTCGCCCGGATGTTCGAACACGATATCGACATCGCGCTTGCCGGTGATATCCCAGATCGCCTTGCCGAACTTGCGGGCTTCCTTCACCCAGTCATTGTATTCGGGCGTATTGACCGTGGGCATCTGGCCCCAGCATTTGAAATCCTTGCGGTTGATCACGCCCTTGGCGCCAAGGCCGAGCACATAATCGCGCTTGGTCTCGTCGGAGATCACGCCGATCGCATTGGCGCCCGACGCCGCGCAAAGCTGCACGCCGAACACGCCGAGCCCGCCCGACGCGCCCCACACCAGCACATTGTCGCCGGGCTTGAGTGTATGCGGCGCATGGCCGAACAACATGCGATAGGCGGTGGCGAGCGTCAGCGTGTAGCAGGCCGCCTCCTCCCACGACAGATGCGCGGGCTTGGGCATCAATTGCCGCGACTGCACGCGGCAGAATTGCCCGAACGAGCCATCCGGCGTCTCGTAACCCCAGATGCGTTGCGAGGTCGAGAACATGGGATCGCCGCCATTGCATTCCTCGTCGTCACCATCGTCCTGATTGCAATGGACGATGACTTCGTCACCGACCTTCCAGCGCTTGACCTTCGAGCCGACCGCCCAGATCACGCCCGATGCATCCGAGCCCGCGACATGGAACGGATGCTTGTGCACATTGAAAGGTGAGATCGGCTGGCCGAGCCCGGCCCAGATGCCGTTGTAATTGACGCCGGCCGCCATCACGAGCACCAGCACCTCGTCCTCGCCGATCGGCCAGGTCGGCACCACCTCGATCTGGAACGACTCCTCCGGCGGCCCATGCCGGTCCTGACGGATGGCCCAAGCATACATTTTCTCAGGCACTTGCCCGAGCGGCGGAATTTCTCCCACCTCATACAGATCTTTCACGGCCTTGAGCTTGGCAATGGCTGACATCGCGGAAGCCTCCCGGTGCGGTCGCTGCGCATATTCTGGCCCAGTCCTTTTTGCGCCGCAACGTCGATCATGGTCGAATAGGTCGCAGGACCGCCGATCCGCCACGACCGAGCATGTTGCGCCATTGCCGCAGCGCGATATGCTCACGCGAAATATCGGCATCTTGATCGATTTCTTGCAGGGATACCACATGGTCGCGTCAGCAGGTGACAAGCCAAAACGGGACCGGCCGTGGATTTTCCGCACCTATGCCGGCCATTCGACTGCCGAGAAATCGAATGCGCTTTATCGACAAAATCTCGGTAAGGGGCAGACCGGCCTGTCGATCGCCTTCGATCTGCCGACCCAGACCGGCTATGATTCCGATCATCCGCTGGCGGCCGGCGAAGTCGGCAAGGTCGGCGTGCCGATCTGCCATCTCGGCGACATGCGCACCTTGCTGAACGGCATTCCGCTCGGCGAGATGAATACGTCGATGACCATCAACGCGCCGGCGGCGTGGCTGCTGTCGCTCTATATCGCCGTCGCCGACGAGACCGGCGTGCCGCGCAACAAGCTCACCGGCACGACGCAGAACGACATCATCAAGGAATATCTCTCGCGCGGCACTTATGTGTTTCCGCCGGCGCCATCGATGCGGCTGATCAAGGATACCATCCTGTTCACCACGCAGGAGATGCCGAAATGGAATCCGATGAATGTCTGTTCCTATCATCTGCAGGAAGCCGGTGCGACGCCGGTGCAGGAGCTGGCTTATGCGCTCGCCACCGCCATCGCCATTCTCGACATGGTGCGCGCCTCGGGTGAAGTGCAAGAGAATGGCATGGGCGATGTGGTCGGCCGCATCTCGTTCTTCGTCAATGCCGGCATGCGCTTCATCACCGAGATGTGCAAGATGCGCGCCTTTGTCGAGATGTGGGACGAGATCACCGAGCAACGCTATGGCGTGACCGATCCCAAACAGCGCTTGTTTCGTTATGGCGTGCAGGTCAATTCGCTCGGCCTCACCGAGCCGCAGCCGGAAAACAACGTCTATCGCATTTTCCTGGAAATGCTGGCGGTCACGCTGTCGAAAAAGGCGCGCGCCCGCGCCGTGCAATTGCCGGCCTGGAATGAAGCGCTCGGCCTGCCACGCCCGTTCGATCAGCAATGGTCGCTCCGCGCGCAGCAGATCCTTGCCTATGAATCGGACCTTCTCGATTACGCCGACATTTTCGATGGCTCGGTGGAGATCACGCGCAAGGTCGAGGAGCTGAAGCGCGCGGCGAAAGACGAACTCGCCACCATCGAGCGGCTGGGCGGCGCTGTCGCCGCCGTCGAGATGGGTTACATGAAGCAGCAGCTGGTGGAGAGCAACACGCGGCGGCTGGAAGCCATCGAATCCGGCGACAGCGTCATTGTCGGCGTCAACAAATTCGTCGAAAGCGAGCCATCCCCACTGACCGGCGGCATCGATGCCATCCTCACCGTGCCGCATGAGGTGGAAGAAGAACAGATCGCACGGCTCAATGCCTGGCGCGCCGCGCGCGATGCGCAAGCCGTTGCCGCCGCGCTGAAAGACCTGCGCGCCGCCGCCAGCGAAGGCCGCAACATCATGCCGGCCTCGATCGTCTGCGCCAAGGCCGGCGTCACCACCGGCGAATGGGGTGCGGTGTTCCGCGAAGTGTTCGGCGAATATCGCGCGCCGACCGGCGTGCCAATGACCGCACGTCAGGTCGGCGGCGAACAGCTTGAGCCGGTGCGCGCCGAGGTCGAGCGCCTCTCGCACAAGCTCGGCCGTCGCATGAAGTTTCTGGTCGGCAAACCCGGCCTCGATGGCCATTCCAACGGCGCCGAACAGATCGCCGTGCGCGCCCGCGATGTCGGCATGGATGTGATCTATGGCGGCATTCGCTTCACGCCGGCGGAAATCGTCGCCACCGCCAGCGAAGAAGGCGTCGATGTGATCGGCCTGTCGATCCTGTCCGGCAGCCATGTGCCGCTGGTGCGTGATGTGGTGGAGCGCCTGCGCGCCACCGGCCTCGGCGACATTCCGGTCGTGGTCGGCGGCATCGTGCCGCCCAATGACGAGGAGACCCTGCGCGAAGCCGGCGTTGTCGCCGTCTACACGCCGAAGGATTTCCAGATCAATCAGATCATGAGCGACGTGGTGCGGATCGTCGAGCAATCCAGCCGCCGCTGATGCGGCGACTGGGCATGGGTGTGCAAGGCTATTGGGGCTTGCCGCTTTGGCTCGCCTTGATCGAGTCCCGGCATTGCGGCGTCAATTGATTGGCATTGTCCAGCATGCACTGGCGAACCCGGCCGCCGCCGCGCTGCACATTGGCGCAAAAACGCCGGTAGTCATCCATGCAGGCCTCCCGCAGCGCGCCGGATTTGGCTTGCGCAGCAGCGGGCGCGGAAAGGCCTTGGGCCGCACCTATCAGCCCCGCGACCACCAGCGCCGCGTGAAGAAGGCGCGCAGCCCATCCGTAATGCTGTTGTTCATTCATGACGTCATCTCTCCTTTGATTGGTGGAATGGAAGTCTTGGCGTGGCGGCAAGCCTCACTTCATCGCGACGCCGCCGACCAGCCTGCGGCGGCCTTCCAGCGACATGCGTCCGACCGCCTCGATGAAGGTTTCGGTGATGAGATCGCCGATCCGCTGGCGCTTCTCGCGCGTCTCCGACAGCGCCTTGCGTAATTCGTCGATATCGAGATGCTCCTGCCGCAGCAGACGCACCGGATTAACAAGCGCCCGCACATAGCTTTCGCGGGCAGACGCAAACTCATTCTGCTTGCCGCGATAGACCTGTCTGAGGATGTCGGCATCCGCGGATGGCAGCCGGCTCGCCACGCGCTCGATCACGCGACCACCACCAGCCAGCGGCTCGAATGGCCGCTCCGGCTTCATCCACACCGTGGCGACATAACCGCCGAGCACAGCATTCAGACACAGAGAGGCCGCCAACAGAGCAAGGCGAAACCGGCCTCTCGAAAACCAACGTGTGCTCATGGTGCGCTCCAGAACGGCGCTGTGCCGCTATCAAGGACGAGATCGATTACAGCTTCCGGCTGTTCGGCATTGCGATCGGGCGGAACAAGCACAGCCAGTGACACGCCAACCAGCATCGAACAGGCAAGGCCGGCCGGCATCCACCATCTCGGCATCCAGACTTTGCCCAGCCGATCGGTCCAACGCTGTCGTGGCGCTGCAATCCGCTGCATCACCGCAAAGGCTGCGTCAGCCGCCCGATCCTTGCTGATGTCGGGCTTCATCGAGAAAAGCGCATCGAAAGGCCGTGCGGCATCGAGAAGAGCCTGTCCCTCGCCAGTCTCTGCAAATCGCCGCGCTTCGTCCTGGTAGCGCGCCGGCCAACGAGCGATATCGGCGCCCCACATTTCAACAAGCGCTACAAATTCATCTTGTGTCATGCGCAGCTCCTGCGATCGCGTTCCAGTTGCTCCACGTGCTGCTTGAGTGCGGATCGCGCACGGATCAGCAGCGACTCGAATGCCTTGTCGGCAAGCCCCATCACCTGGGCCGCATCCCGCCCACTCAGACCTTCCATATGAAACAAGGCGATGGCCGCGCGTTGCCGGTCGGTAAGCAGCGCCATGGCTTTCGTCAGCGTCATCTGCTGTTGCATCTCGATCAGCCTGTCTTCTGCGATGTGCTCGTCTGCGTGAATGTCAGCGGCGTCCTCAATCGGCTGGTGCTTTGGTTTCCGCGCCTGATCCCGGGTCCGATCCAGTGCGAGGTTCAGCACGATGCGATAAAGCCATGTCGTGAACCGTGCTGTTGACGGATCGAATGATGCAGCGTGGGTCCAGACCCGCATGAAGGCCTCCTGTCCCACATCGTCGGCGTCCGCAGCGTTGATCAGCACGCGCTGAGCAACACGCAGCGCCCGCGACATATGCCGTTCCATGAGGATGCGAAGCGCGCGCTGATCGCGTGCAGCGATCCGCGTGACGAGCATTTCGTCGGCCTCGGTGTTCATCATCAGCGTATCGACATTCAGCGCATCTGACTGCGGGATGTGGGGCGTTGCATCCCGCAGTCATGCCGCGGCTCAACAGAAGCGCCAGCCTCCATTGATCCAGCAGCGGCGATGCGGAGCATAGGCACGCGGCACCACCACCACCGGCCCGGCATAGAGCGGCGGGCGATAATAAACCGGCGGTCGATAATAGGCCGGTGGACCGTAATAGACAGGTGGGCGGGCACATCCCGCGCGAACACGCCCGGCAGGCCCGCGATAAGCCCAGCAGGCGACATTTTCGGCGAGCGGCTTTTGCGCATGCGCCACGGCACGGTCGGCGGCCAGCGGCGCAATCGGGACCGCAAGAGCCGACGCCATTGGAACAGCGACAAAAGCAAGTGCGAGCAACAGACGACGCATCTTCTTCACTCCGTAACATCCTCACCGGTAGGCTCAAGCGGCCAGCCGTGTGATCTGGAATTGATACGGAGGCGGCGGCAAAATCCTTCGCGGCTGCCGGAGAAATTATTTTTGCGCGACCATCACCGTCAGCGTGAAAGTGCTGCCCTGCCCCGGCGCGCTGACCACCGTGAGATCGCCGCCCATCGCTTCGGCGAGCCGCTTCACCAGCACGAGTCCAAGGCCGATGCCGCCGAAGCGTCGGGCGATATCGGGATTGGCCTGCACGAACGGCTTGAACAGCGATGCGATTTCCGCCTCGGTCATGCCGATGCCGCTGTCACCGACTGAGAACGACAATTGCATCTTGTCGCCCGCCGCAGGCCGCGCCGTCACATGCAACGACACCTGGCCGCGCGCGGTGAATTTCACCGCATTGTCGATCAGGTTTTCCAGCGCCGCGCGGAGCCGCACCACATCGCCGATGGCGCGATCCGGCACCGCCTGCGCAATCAACACATCGGCCGACAATCCGCTTACCGTGGTGCGCGCTTCAAGCGATTCCGCAATGTCCTGCGCCAGTTCGCGCGGCGAGAATGGCTCGTGATGCAGCACTAGGCCGGCAACATCGGCTTTCACGGCGTCGAGCACGATCGATGTCGTCACCGACAGATGTTCGGCGGCGCGCTGGATCGCCCTGGCCCAGCCGCGTTCGCGCTCCGGCAGATCGGCGGCGGCCAGCAATTCCGACAAGGCGAGCACGCCGGTCAGAGGCGTGCGAATATCATGGGCGAGCGCGGCCAGCGCGCTCTCCACCTCGTTGCCGCTTTCGGCCGGATGCAGCGCAGGGCGCGGCGCCTTGCGGGCCCGCCTGCGGCCTGTCCGTTTTGATGTCCCCAAGCCCATGATTCGAAATCAGTCTGCCATGCGTGCATGACGAGAGCCATTCACCCTTTTGGCAGACCCACCGTCGCACGGATGTCGGCCGGCGTGTGGCCCTCGTCGCGCAAGGTCCGCAAGGCGGTGGCGTCCGTGGATTTTGACAGCTTGCGGCCATCGGCATCGCGGATCAGCCGGTGATGGCGATAATCCGGCGCCGGCAGCTTCAGCAGGGTCTGCAACAGGCGGTGCACGCTGGTCGACCAGAACAGATCCTGCCCGCGCACCACCTGCGTGATGCCTTGCAGCGCGTCATCGACCACCACCGACAGATGATAGCTGGTCGGCACGTCCTTGCGCGCCAAAATGACATCGCCCCAGGCCTGCGGAGCCGCCAGCACCTGGACGGTCTCGCCCTGCGAGCCTTCGCCGGCCTCCTGCCATGAGAGCGCGCCCACGCGGGCGACCGCGGCGGTCATATCGAGCCGCAGGGCATAAGGCTCGCCGTCATCGATGCGCCGCTGGCGTTCGGCATCGCTGATGGCATCGCGACGGCCGGGATAAAGCAGCGCGCCATCGGGATCGCGCGGCCAGCTGTCGGGCGAGCCACGCTCGCCGATCATGCGGGCGATGTCGCCGCGGCTTTCGAAACTGACATAGACGAGGTCCTGCGCCTGCAGCTGCGCCAGCGCATCTCGATAAGCATCGAAATGCTCCGATTGCCGCCGCACCGGCTCGTCCCATTGCAGGCCGAGCCAGCGCAGATCCTCAAAGATCGCCTGCTCGAAGTCCGGGCGGCAGCGGGTGCGGTCGATATCCTCGATCCGCAGCAGCAGCCGGCCCTGACTCGCGCGGGCAAGATCGGCGTTCAGCAGCGCCGACAGCGCATGGCCGAGATGCAGATAGCCATTCGGGGACGGCGCGAAGCGGAAAACGGGTGGACGCATGTGAGCAACCGACTTAGCTCCGCGCCCGGTGCACCCTCTCCCCTTGCGGGAGAGGGTGGCGAGCATCAAAGATGCGAGCCGGGTGAGGGGTATCGTCGCGCAAGCCTTGCCGCAACACCCCCTCACCCGGTTCCTCACTTCGCTCGGAACCACCCTCTCCCGCAAGGGGAGAGGGTCACGGAGACTGCCGCCTGAGATGACCCATTTCCTGCACAGCCAATCCGACCTGAATGCCGCGCTGGCGCAACTGGTGGCGGACGATCCGCGCCTCGTGCCGGTGCTGGACAAAGCCGGCGAGGTGACGCTGCGCCGCGCGGAAGGCGGTTTTGCCGGCCTCGCCCGCACCATCTGCGGCCAGCAACTATCGACCGCCAGCGCCGGCGCCATCTGGGGGCGGCTGAAGGACGCCTTCGACCCGTTCACGCCGGAGGCTTTGCGCCGCGCCCGGGCCGACCGGCTGGCCCGGCTTGGCCTGTCGTCGGCCAAGATCAAGTCCATCAAGGCGATCGCTACCACCATCGCCAAAGGCGAGCTCGACCTCGACGCCGTCGCCGAGCTCGACGCCGACACCGCCCATCAGATTCTGATCGCCCAGCACGGCATCGGCCCCTGGACCGCCGACATCTATCTGCTGTTCTGCCTTGGCCATGCCGATGCCTGGCCGGCCGGCGACCTTGCCTTGCAGGAAACGGCGCGGCTTGCTTTCGATCTGCCGGCCCGGCCGACCACCAAGGAGATGATCGCCATCGGCGAGGCCTGGCGGCCGTTTCGCGGCGTCGCCGCGCATCTGCTATGGGCTTATTATCACGTCGTGAAGCGGCGGGACGGCGCGCCGGTGCCGGACAAGCCTGCCAAATCCAAGCCGAAAACTCCGGCGAAAAGGAAGAAGTGACCCGCCATGGCCGAACTCTCAGGACCCAGCCTCGAACCGACATCCGGACAGGCCAAACGCCTCGTCGTGTTCCTGCATGGCTATGGCGCCGACGGCAACGATCTGATCGATATCGGCCGCGCCTGGCAGCCGCTCTTGCCGGACACCGCCTTCATCTCGCCGCATGCGCCCGAGCCCTGCGGACAGGCGCCGGTCGGCCGGCAATGGTTTGGCCTGACTTTCCGCGACCCCAATGAGCGCTGGCTCGGCGTCAATGCCGCCGCCCCGATCCTGAACGACTTTCTCGACAAGGAGCTGGCGCGCCGGCAATTGCCCGGCAGCGCGCTGGCGCTGGTCGGCTTCAGCCAGGGCACGATGATGGCGCTACAGGTCGGGCTGCGCCGCAAGGTCGCGCCGGCGGCGATCGTCGGCTATTCGGGCATGTTCATCATGCCCAATGATGGCCCGCCGGAAGCCGTCGAAACCGAGATTTCATCGCGGCCGCCGGTGCTGCTGATCCATGGCGATGCCGACGAGCTGATCCCGGTCCAGGCCCTGTTCCATGGCGCTTCGGCGCTGTCGGCGCTGGAGGTGCCGGTGCAGTGGCATGTCTCCACCGGCATTGGCCACGGCATCGACCAGGACGGCCTGCGCCATGGCGGCGAATTCCTGGCCCGCAGTTTTGGGCTCTAGAGCGTTTTCAAGCGAAGTGGGCACCGGTTCGCGTGAAGAAAACGCGACAAAACAAAAAGGCGGCCTGCCGAGGACGGGAAAGCCTGTATTTTACGCATCTTCGGTGCGCGTGGCGGCCGCTTCACATTCTCGTCACGCTCCCCTATCATGACTACGTTTATCGCGGTGCCTTGAAAGGAGCGCCATCGCTTGAACGTCCACGTTTCTCCCGGCGGCTTTCCGGCACTGGTGTTAAACGCCGACTTCCGCCCGTTGAGCTATTACCCGCTGTCGCTGTGGTCCTGGCAGGACGCGATAAAAGCGGTGTTTCTGGACCGCGTGAACATTGTTGCCCATTACGATCACGCGGTGCATTCGCCCAGCTTTGAAATGAAGCTGCCGAGCGTTGTTTCGCTCAAGACCTTCGTCAAACCGACATCGCATCCGGCCTTCACGCGCTTTAACGTATTCCTGCGCGATCGTTTTTCCTGCCAGTATTGCGGATCGCGCGACGACCTGACCTTCGACCATCTCGTTCCGCGTTCGCGCGGCGGCCAGACCACCTGGGACAATGTCATCACCGCCTGCTCCCCCTGCAATCTGCGCAAAGGGAGTTTGACGATCGCCGAAGCAAAAATGTTTCCGGCGCAGATGCCGTTCCCGCCGAGCGTGCAGCATCTGCATCGCAACGGCCGGCTGTTTCCACCCAACTATCTGCATGAAAGCTGGATGGATTATCTTTACTGGGACACCGAGCTGGAGCCGTAAGCGGCACACGCGGCCGGGATGAGGCGGCTGCGCAGCAGCCGTCTTGCAGGATGGGATGCCTCAGCATCCGTAGCCGTATGGAGCGCAGCGCAATCCGGGATGCTTCATCCGACCGATTCAGAGGCCCCGCATTTCGCTGCGCTTCATGCGGGCTACAAATCCAAAACCTTGCCCTGTCATGGCCGGGCTTGACCCGGCCATCCATCCTCTTCGCAAGAGTCCTTTCATGATGGATGCGCGGGTCAAGCCCGCGCATGACCAAAAATCCAAGCTTGACATTCCCACCAATATAGGAATATAGTCTCTTTATCCCGTCCCGGTGAAGGGGCGTCTGGTCAAGCGTCACAAGACGCGGGGCGGGATGCGGTGGTTATGCGGTGAGGAGGACGTGACCTCGCTTCATGACCGGTTCAAGTCTTCGTCTCGCCAGGCTCGCCGCCGGTGGGAAAGCGGTGGAGGATTGTCCACCGGGGATGAAGGAGCAGACCGTCACACACCGCGCGCGGAACGCCGACGCTTTCGGCGGTTCGTGGTGCTACCAATCTCATGCGCATTACCAATCTCGCGCGTGGGGCCATGGGCTGGCCAGAAGCCCGGCGTTCCGCGCGCCCTTCAAGGGCAAGGGACGAAGAGACGACGGGCGCGCCCGCGCCGGCCAAATAATGGGGCGGCTTTCGCATGTCTGCCTTTACCCTCCCCCTTGTGGGGAGGGTCGATCATCGGAACGAAGTGAAGATGATCGGGGTGGGGGTGATTGCTGTTCTTCACCGCTGCTACCCCCACCCCGATCGCCTCCGCCTTCAGCGTCGGCAATCGACCCTCCCCACAAGGGGGAGGGTAAAGAGCACAAGCTCTTGCCCCACCCCCAACCGTGACAACACGACCACAGCATGCCAGATCATCCGCGCATGACGACCAGCCCGGAGCCTTACGATTTGACTACGCCCTCCCCCGGCCGCCTGACCGCCATCTATCGCGTCAACGCCACCGCCGCGACCATCGACGCGCGCGCGCAAGGCATCGCCGTCGAGCAGAGCGTGGAGATGCCGCTAGATGCCGTCACCAATCCGGCGATCCTCAGCGATATCGTCGGCAAGGTGACGGGCATCACGCAAGTCCACGATGATCTCTATGACGTCAGCATCGACCTTGCCGTCGCCACCACCGGGCTGGAAGCAGGCCAGCTGTTCAACATGCTGTTCGGCAACACCTCGATCCATGCCGATGTGACGCTGAAAGATGCGATCTTTCCCGACAGCGTTCTGTCCGCATTCGGCGGCCCGCATCACGGCATCACTGGCCTTCGCGAGCGCCTGCGTGTTCACAAGCGCGCGCTGACCTGCTCGGCGCTGAAACCACAAGGCTCCAGCGCAGCGGAGCTCGCGACACTCGCCGGCGCAATGGCGCGCGGCGGCATCGATCTGATCAAGGACGATCACGGCCTTGCCGATCAGGCCTATAGCCCGTTCGCCGAACGCGTCGCGCGGATCGGTGAAGCGGTTCGCACGGCGCGCGCTGCCGATGGCCGACGCACCGCATATTTTCCATCGCTGTCCGGCAATCTCGATCAATTGCGCGAGCAGGTCGCTCTCGCGCGCGCCGAAGGACTCGATGGCGTCCTGATCGCGCCGATGGTGACGGGCGTTGCCGCCTTTCACACCATCGCCCGTGAAAATCCGGACATGGCGATCATGACGCATCCGTCGATGGCGGGCGCGTCGCGCATCGCGCCATCGCTGCTGCTGGGCAAGCTGTTTCGAATGCTCGGCTCCGATGCGACGGTGTTTCCCAATCACGGCGGCCGTTTCGGCTATCCGCCGGCGGAGTGCCGCGCGCTCGCCGATGCGGCGCGCTTTCCCCTTGGCGGGTGTCGTCCGGCGATTCCGGTGCCAGCCGGCGGCATGACACTCGATCGTGTCCCGGAAATGCTTGATTTCTATGGTCAGGATGTTGTCGTGCTGGTCGGCGGCGGATTGCTGTCGGCGGGCGCGCGCATCACCACCGAGACCCAAGCCTTCGCCAACGCCGTCGCAACCTATCACGCAGCCTGATCACCATGGATAAAACCGAGAAGCCAGCCATCGACGCGTTTCGCGCCTTCACCGATTATCGGTGGAACAACGTGTCGTTTCTTCCCTACAAGGAGGAAGGCTCGGCGCCGTTCAAGTCGATCAGCCGGCAAGTGCTGTTCGATGCCGCCGATCTGCGCTGTGAATTGCGTTATTTCGAAGTGGCGCCCGGCGGCTATTCAACGCTCGAGCGTCACGAGCATGTGCATGGCGTGATGATCCTGCGCGGCTCCGCCGATGTGCTGGTGGGAGACGAGATCAGGCCGGTCAAGGCGTTCGATCTCGTGCATATCCCGCCGATGACATGGCATCAGTTTCGCACCAAAGGCGACGAGCCGATGGGCTTTCTGTGCATGGTCAATGTGGAGCGTGACCGTCCCCAGTTACCAACGGAAGACGATTTGCGGGACTTGCGCAAAAACCCCGCTATTGCAGCCTTTCTGGCTGCCGATTGATTGTAACCGGCCAGTGAACCGGAATACGGCCTTTATCATTGCTGTCTGGAAAGCATCTGATCTGCGTCATAACGGCTGACAAGCCTTGCCCGAACAACGCGAAGCCTGTTAAGCACGACATTACCGATCAGCGCTCGACGGAAACGCCGTGACAATCTTATCGTTTTTGATCAGCCCATTTCTTTTTATCGACGTGGCGCTGCCGTTTATCCTTTTCCTGCTGGCCGCGCTGACGCTGGCAGGCAATTTCGCGATCAAATCCGTATTCGATCGCTGTGGCGTCGGCCTGCAGGGACGCACGCTGTGCGGCTTCCTGATGGCCTTTCTCGGCATTGCGCTGATGACGGGCTATGAGGCACGCGCGACCGAAGGATTGATTGCATTTGTGGTCGTGCTGGGTGCGCTGGCGATGCGCCGCAGCGGCTTCCAGCAGGTCACACTGGCGAGCCTCATGATCGCGGCGTTTCTTGTTCCGGTCGCAATCATCCCGTAACAGGCAATATGCAAACTTACACGCCGCAGCTTCCTTCGCCCTATTGGCCCGCCGGCTGGAGCGTTGACGCGTTCAGCGTTGTGGATCGCATGATGCCGGCCTTTCATCCGGGCGATACCGTTACGCGCTTTCCGCTGCGTTATTTGCGCTACTGGTTCATCCGCCATCTACTCGAAGCGCATGCGAAGAAGATCGGCCGCCCGCTGCATGTGCTGGAGGTCGGTGTCGATCGCGGCCAGATGCTGGCTTTCATGGATCCGTCACCGGAACGTAAAATTCCGGACATGGCTGCCAGCTGGCATGCCGTCGATGTGAAGGCCGATGGCGCGCAACTCTTGGAGCTTGGTTACAGCGGCTATACGCAATTCAATGTCGATGGCAGCACGCCGCCGCCGCTCGATCGCACTTACGATGCGATGATCTTCCTGCATCTGCTCGAACATCTGAACAAGCCGGAAGCCTGTCTTTCCGCTTTTCTGCCGTTCCTGAAGGCCGATGGCATCATGACCGGCGGCTCACCGACCATGCCGAAGATCGTCGCGGATTTTGGCTACGAAAAATATCTGGCCAAGAATGCCGGGCCGTATGGCCATGTCAGTATCATTTCGCCCGAACGCGTCGAGCAATTCGCCGAAGCGCATGGGCTGAAGGTGGCGTTCATGTCGGGCGCTTTTCTCGCCCGCAATAATGGCAGCAGGATCGAGAATTCATCCGCGTGGTTGCGGATGAATGTGGCGTTCGGTTCGCTGTTTCCCTCGCTCGGCAGCGAAATCTATTTCTCGCTGTCGCGGTAGTTACGCGAGTTTCTCCGACGGCGGCAGCGTGCGATAAGCCGCGAGCGCGCCCCAGGCGGCGATCAGTGACAGCAGCAGCGAGATGATCGCGTTGTAACCGGCGAGGGAGAGACCAAGGAAGCTCCACGGAATTTCGTCGCAGCGCACGACGCGGATGGATTTCAGCTTGTCGAGCAGACCACCAGCGGTGCCAAGATCGGTCAGCGGCCCCGAACAATCCTGCGGACCGGCCCAGAACTTCCATTCGACACCGGCGTGATAGGCACCAAGTCCGGCATTCCACAACATGCCGAGCGCGATGATTGCCAGCGCCGCCACCAGCACCTTGCGGGACGCGCCGACCGACACGCCCAGCAGCACCAGCACCGCGAGCGGGATTGCGAAGTAATAGGCGTAGCGCTGTTCGAGACAGAGCGGACATGGCGCCAGCCCTACCACCAGTTGAAAGAACCATGCCCCGCCGATCGCCAGAAGACCGATCACCGCCACCGCGCCGGCCGACAGCCGCACCGGATCATTGCGCTTGTAATCCTCGAACGTCCGCAGGAGGCTCATGGCAACCTCATTCCTCGCCCGCACGCGGGCCTGTAAGCCGTTTCTGACATAGCCGGATGGACGTCAAGCTGTTCACCCGGCGCAGTCCGGCACGACTGGTACCGCACCTTGTTGCATTGCAGCAAGACACCCGCAGGCAACCCCGCATTTTGCGACTGGCCAATCTTCGGCTAGGGAGCCATCTGACGAGAATAGACGCCCGATGGCATCGTGGTAAAACCGTCGGGCTTGGAAGCACTCCGGAGAGGGAATGTCGACCGCATTGCGCATCGCTCATGGGGAGTTCGGCCGTGTCGCCCTGCTCGACATGGACCGGTCGCTTGTGCGCCATGCGCATCCGCATTGCCATGTCCTGATCAAGGCCAGCGGCGCTGACACCCAGTTCGCCGTCGGCGATCATATGGTGCCACTGACCGATACCCAGGCGGTGCTGATCAACACCTGGGAGCCGCATGCCTATGTGCATTATCAGGAGCGGCCACGCACCACGATCCTGGCGCTCTATATTGAGCCGGACTGGCTGAAACGCTTCCGCCCCAATTGGGCGGCGAGCGGCGCGCCCGGCTTTTTTGAAAAGCCGTCCGGCGAGGTTTCTCCTTATATCCGCCGGGTGTCGATGGACCTCGCCGCGCAGATGCTGTCCGACCCCGCCGCGGAAATCACCGAGGCGTTGCTGTCGGATCTGATGATTTCCATCATCGAGCGTTTCACGCCGTGGAAAGGGATGTCGACGCTGTTGCGCGATTTCGGTGCCCGGCATGGCCAGACCGACTGGCGCATCCGCCGGGCGATCAATGTCATCCGCAGCAATCCCAAATCCACGCCGAACATCAACGCGCTTGCGAAGGAGGCCGGGCTTTCGCGTGCGCATTTCTATCGCCTGTTCGAACGCTCGACCCGCATGACGCCGCATCTGTTCGTCAATCTCCTGCGCATGGAGCTGGCGGTCAAAACGGTCGTACATAGCGATGACAGCCTCGCCGCCGTCAGCGATTCATTGGGCTTTGCCGCGCCCGGCCATTTCACCCGGTTTTTCCGCGATCATTCCGGCGTCACGCCGAGCGAATTTCGTCAGGTCGCACGCATGGGCTCGGCCTTTCCGGCGTGAATTAGCCACAAGCCTGCAAATGAGACATTTCGGTAAGCGATGAGACTGACCGGCATCGCCTTGCCCCGGTAAAGCGTGAGAGCGTCATCCTCGGAACGTGCCAGCAAGAGCACTTTTGAGGGACGCTTTGAGTTCGAGTACAATCAACAACGGCGCATGGTGCGGACAATCGGTGGAGCGCGTGGAAGACGCCGCTCTTCTCACCGGGCGTGGCCGCTATATCGATGATCTTGGCGTCAAGCCCGGTACTTTGCACGCCGCGATTCTGCGTTCGCCGCACGCGCATGCCCGCATCGTCCGCATCGACAAAGACGCCGCCAGCCAGGCCGAAGGCGTCGTCGCCATCCTGACGGCCGAGGATGTCATCGCCCATTCCGCCAGCCTTGTGGTCGGCGTAAAGGCACCGATCGAATGCTGGCCGATCGCCGCCGATCGGGTGCGTTACGTCGGCGAACCGGTTGTCATCGCGATCGCGCAAAGCCGTTATCTTGCCGAAGACGCGCTCGATCTCGTCGAGGTGGAATACGAAACCCTACCGGTCGTCGTCGATCCGGTTGCGGCATTGGATACGACGGACGCCATTTTGCACGAGCGGCTCGGCACCAATCTCGTCAGTGAGCGCAGCTTCCGTTATGGCGAGCCCGAACAGGCCTTCGCGCAGGCGCAGCAAAAAGTCTCCGTCACCGTCCGCTATCCGCGCAATTCCTGCACGCCGATCGAAACGTATGGCGTGGTCGCCGAATACGATCCCGGCGAAGACAGCTACGATGTTCTCAGCAATTTCATGGGGCCGTTCAGCCTGCAGGGCGTGATGGCCCGGGCGCTGAAAGTGCCGAGCAATCGCCTGCGGCTGCGCAATGCGCCCGATTCCGGCGGCAGCTTCGGCGTCAAGCAGGGCGTGTTTCCCTACATCGTGCTGATGGGGGTTGCCTCGCGCATCACCGGACGGCCGGTGAAATGGATCGAGGATCGCCTCGAACATCTGAGCGCATCTGTCTCGGCGACCAACCGCGTGACGACGCTGGAGGCTGCCGTCGATGCCGATGGCCGCATTCAGGCGCTGGCTTACGATCAGCTTGAGGATGTCGGCGCGCATATCCGTGCGCCGGAGCCTGCAACGCTCTACCGGATGCATGGCAACCTCACCGGCGCTTATGCCATCCGCAATGTGTCGGTGCGCAACCGCGTGGTGGTGACCAACAAAACACCAACGGGTCTCAATCGCGGCTTTGGCGGCCCGCAGGTCTATTACGCGCTGGAACGCCTGATGCAGCGGATCGCGATTGAGCTTGGCCTTGATCCGCTGGATGTCATCCGCCGCAATCTCGTTCCGTCCGGCGCATTTCCCTATCGCACCGCGACCGGCGCGCTGCTGGATTCCGGCGATTACGTCAAAGCCTTTGAGATCGCGCTGGCCGATGGCGGCTATGACGAATTGCGCCAGCGACAGGTTGAAGCGCGTGCGCAGGGCCGCATCTATGGCATCGGCGTCACTGCGGCAGTCGAGCCCAGCGTCTCGAATATGGGCTACATCACCACGGTGCTGACGCCGGAAGAACGGCGCAAGGCCGGACCAAAGAATGGCGCGCAGGCGACGGCGACCATCTCGCTCGATCCGCTCGGCTCTGTGTCCGTGCATGTTGCATCGGCGCCGGCCGGTCAGGGCCATCGCACGGTGCTGGCGCAGATTGTCGCCGATGCCTTCGGCCTGAAGCCATCGGACATTCGCGTGGTCGCCGATCTCGACACCGCGCGCGATGCTTGGTCAATTGCGTCCGGCAATTATTCCAGTCGCTTTGCCGCCGCCGTTGGCGGCGCGGCCCATCTCGCCGCCCAGCGCATCAAGGACAAACTGGCGCGCAGCGCCGCCGCGCAACTCAACATTGCCGCCGCCGATGTCGAATTTGCGCAAGGTCGCGTGCGGGCGCGCGGCAATCCGGACAATTCAATTCCGTTCGCGCGACTTGCCGCCGCCAGCCATTGGTCGCCCGGCCTCGTGCCGGAAGAGGATCAGGCTTTGCGCGAGACGGTGTTCTGGACGCCGCCGGAGCTGACGCCGCCCAGCGAAGATGACGAGATCAATTCGTCACTGTGCCATGGCTTCATCTTCGACTTTTGCGGCGTCGAGATCGATCCCGTCACCGGCGCGGTGCGGATCGACAAATACGTTACCATGCATGATTGCGGCCGCATCCTGCATCCGGGCATGGTCGCGGGTCAGGTGACTGGTGGCTTCGCCCATGCTGTTGGCGCCGCGTTGTACGAAGAGTTTTCCTACGCTCCCGATGGCGCATTCCTGACCGGCACCTTCGCCGATTATCTCGTGCCGACGGCGACGGAAGTGCCCTCGCCCGTCATCCTGCATTTCGAAACGCCGTCGCCATTCACGCCGCTCGGCACCAAGGGCGTCGGTGAAGGCAATTGCATGAGCACGCCGGTATGTTTGGCCAACGCCGTGGCTGATGCGCTGAACATCGCGGCGATCGATCTGCCGCTGACGCCGACAAAAATCGCAGGCTTTCTGCACGGCGAAGAAAAGCCGCGTCCCGGCGGCAAGCCCGCATCTGCCACGCTTCCGAAAGGCAACGGCCGCGCCTTGCATGGCAGCGGCGAAGCGCTCGTTACCGCATCGCCGCAGGCGATCTGGGACATGCTGCTGGATGCGGACACGCTGGCCTCGATCATTCCCGGCTCCCATGGCGTCGAGAAGATTTCCGATACGCATTTCCGTGCCGAGGTGACGCTCGGCGTCGGTCCTGTCACCGGCCGCTACAAGGCCAATATCGAATTGTCTGATCTGGTCCCGCCGCAATCTGTGACGCTCACCGGCATCGTTACCGGCGCGCTCGGTGATGGACGCGGCGCCGGCCATATCCGCCTGACGCCAAATGCTGATGGAACCACAACGCTATCCTACAACTACGACGCCGAGATCGGCGGCAAGGTCGCATCGATCGGCGGCCGGCTATTGGATGGCGCCGCCAAGATGGTGATCCGGCAATTCTTTGCAGCATTGGCGCGCCGCACGGGCACAGCGCCCAAACGCGGCTGGTTCGCGCGATGGTTCGGAGGCGGCGCATGAAACCCGCCCGTTTTGATTATCTGCGCGCCGGCAGCCTCGCTGAAGCGCATGAGGTCCTGGCCGCAGAAGGCAATGATGCACGCATCGTCGCTGGCGGCCAGACGCTAATGCCGATGCTGTCGATGCGGCTCGCGCGTCCGAAGGTCTTGGTCGACATCATGCATCTACCGGAGCTACGTAAGATCACGGATGACGCTCAGGCAATCCGTGTTGGCGCGGCGGTCCGGCAGGCTGAATTGCTCGCATCGCCACAGCTTGCCGAAACACAGCCCTTGTTGGCGGCGGCGTTGCCTTGGGTCGGTCATGCGCAGACGCGTAGCCGCGGCACGGTTTGCGGTTCGGCCGCTCACGCCGATCCGAGTGCGGAGATTCCGCTGTCCCTGATCGCGCTCGGTGGCACGATCGAACTGGCTTCCCGCCGCAAAAAACGGAGCATCAAGGCGGAAGACTTTTTCACCGGCATGATGTCGACGGCGCGCGCGCCGGAAGAACTGATCGAGGCCGTGATCTTCCCCAAGGCGCAGCGCGGCTACGGCTATGCTTTCAAGGAATTCGGCCGCCGGCATGGTGATTTTGCCATCGTCGCCTGCGCGGCCATCGCGTCCGACACCGGAACGCGTCTTGCGATCGGCGGCGTTGCCGACCGGCCGATGGCGCGCGATTTCGGCCCGCTTGACGGCAGCGCGCTCGATGACGCGCTCGATGAATTCGCATTCGATCTTGATGCCCGCGACGATCTGCACGCCACCGCGCGCTATCGCCGCGAACTGGTTCGCCGGCTCGGCCGCGCAACGATGGAGGAGGCGCGCCGATGCCGCGTCTAGAAGGACATGCGCGCCACCGCGTGCGCTTTACCGTGAATGGCCACATGGCTGAAGCCCATGTCGAACCGCGCGCGTTGCTGAGCGATGTGCTGCGGCAGCAGCTGGCGCTGACCGGCACGCATGTCGGCTGCGAGCATGGCGTCTGTGGCGCCTGCACAATCCAGATCGATGGCGTGCCCGCGCGATCGTGTCTCACGCTCGCGGTCCAAGCCGACGGCGCAGATATCCGCACGGTTGAAGGTCTCGCTCCGCAATCGGGTCAGCTGTCGGTCTTGCAGGATGCCTTTCGCCGCCATCACGCCTTGCAATGCGGCTTCTGCACCGCCGGCATCCTGATGTCGCTCGATCGCTTTTTGAAAGATAACGCCGATCCGTCGGAGGAAGAGTTGCGCGACTATCTCGGCGGCCATCTGTGCCGCTGCACCGGCTATGTGCCGATCGTCGCGGCCGCGCTGGATGCCGCCAAGAGACTGCGGGAGGGCGCGACCCATGCTTGATCTTGGCAACAGCTTTGTCGGCAGCGTCGAGCGCAGGCCGGACGCGCTCGCCTTTGTCGATGGCGACCTGCGCCTGACCTATGCGCAGGCCTATGAGCGGATCTCGTCGCTGGTCGCCAGCTTCGATGCACTGGGCCTGAAGGCGGGCGATCACCTCGTCACGGTGCTGCAGAACCGCTGGGAAGCCGCGCTGCTGCATTGGGCCTGCCAATTCGCGGGCGTCATCATCACGCCGCTGAACTGGCGCTCGAAGGCCGACGAAACCGACTACAGCATCGAGAATTCGGAAGCGAAGGCGATCGTCTTCGAGGACGTCTCCGCTGCATCGACTCGCCTTTCCACCGCCGCGCAGTCCTGCCAGCGCATCACGCTCGGCACGCCCCTTGACGGTGAACTGTCATTCGACAGCCTGATCAATCGCAAAGCTGATCTTGTCGCGCCGCGCGTCGATGCCGATGCCTGGTCGGTCATGCTGTACACATCGGGCACAACCGCCAAGCCGAAAGGCGTGCCGCGCCGGCAACGTGCCGAACGCGCGGCTGCGCTGGCGCATGTGGCGCAAAATCTCTACGGGATGGGCGAATGCACGCTCGGGGTGATGCCGCTCTATCACACGATGGGCGTGCGTTCGCTGCTCGCCATGTCGCTGATCAACGGCACCTTCGTCTGCTTGCCGCGCTTCGATGTCGCCACAGCACTGAAGCTGATTCAACGCGAGCGCGTCAGCAATCTCTATCTCGTGCCGACGCTCTATCACGACCTCATTCACCATGAGAGTTTCGCCAGCGCCGACGTGAGTTCAGTGCGCAAGCTGGGCTTTGCCGGCGCACCGATGACCGACGGCCTGCTGAAAGAGCTAACCGCGACCTTCAAGCCGGACCTGTTCGTCAATCATTACGGCTCGTCCGAAGTCTATACCTTCACGGTCGATCAGAATGCGCCGCTAAAGCCCGGCTCGGCCGGCAAGGCCGGCATCAATCAGCGCATCCGCGTCGTCAAACTGGGCGCGACATCGCCAGACGAGATCGCGGGCGTGGACGAAGAAGGCGAGATCATCGCCCTCCTCCTCGGCGATGAATCCTTTGAAGGCTATTGGCGCCGCCCGGAAGCCAATGAAAAGTCGATCCGCCAGGGCTGGTACTTCACCGGCGACACCGGATATTTTGACAAGGACGGCGACCTGTTCGTCACCGGGCGTGTCGATGACATGATCATCACCGGCGGCGAGAATGTCTCGCCGGTCGAGATCGAAAGCTGCCTGTCGCTGCACCCTGCCGTGTCCGAAGTTGCCGTGGTCGGCCTACCGGATGCGCGTTGGGGCAAGATCGTCACCGCTTTCATCAAGCGCCAGGGCGATGTGCAGGAAGCTGAGCTCGATCAGTTCTGCCGCACATCCGGCCTCGCCAATTACAAACGCCCGCGCCGTTTCATTTTCGTGCGCGACATTCCGAAATCACCGGTCGGAAAACTCCTGCGACGAAAACTTGTCGCCGGCGAATTCGAGGCCGAAGAACCATCCCGTAAAGAAGGCAACGCGGCATGACGACCAAGATGACATTCAACGATCAGCGACTGACGACGCTCAATGGCTTCCGCGTCGAACTGACCCCGGAAAAGCAGCGCGCCGACATCATTCTCGATCGTCCGCCGCTCAACGTGATCGAGATGCCGCAGCGCGACCAGCTTCGTCTTGTGTTCGAGGCGCTCGATGAAGATGATCGCGTGCGCATCATCGTGCTGCGCGGCATCGGCGAGCATTTCTCGAGCGGCGGCAACATCAAGGGCTTCATGGAAGCCTCGCCCGAGCATGTCTCGAAACTTGCCTGGAACATTGCGGCCCCGGCTCGCTGCTCGAAGCCGGTGATCGCCGCCAATCGCGGCTATTGCTTCGGCGTCGGCTTCGAGATTTCACTCGCCTGCGATTTCCGCATCGTGTCGGAGACCTGCCTTTACGCGTTGCCGGAACAGAAGCTTGGACAGATCCCCGGCTCCGGCGGTTCGGCGCGACTGCAGAAGATCGTCGGCATCACCCGCACCAAGGACATCGTGATGCGCTCCAAGCGCATTGCCGGCAAGCAGGCGCTCGATTGGGGCATCGCCACCGAATGCGTGCCGGACGACAAGCTGGAAGCCGCGACCGACGCGCTTGTCGATGAACTCCTGACCTTCTCGCCGATCGCCCAGCGTACGGCCAAGAAACTTCTCAACGACACTGAAGATTCAACACTTGCCATCGCCATCGAACTCGAAGGCCATTGTTACAGCCGACTGCGCCAGTCCGACGACTTCAAGGAAGGCGTTGAGGCATTCCACGGCAAACGTGCCGCCAAATTTACTGGACGTTGAACTTTAAAGCGCCGGCGGCACAGGCCACCGGCCCATAATCATAGGGAGAAAGACCATGAGGACCTTCAGGACCGTCGCCCTTGCCGTGGTGATGTCGGCAACGGCGCTGAGCAGCATTCACGCCGCCGACCCGATCAAGATCGGCGTGGTGACGCCGTTGAGCGGTACTTATGCCGGCATCGGCCAGCAGGTGAAGTGGGGACTTGAGCTCGCCACCAAGGAAGTCAACGCCGCTGGCGGCATCATGGGCCGACCGATCGAACTGATCTTTGAAGACGAGGAAGCCAATCCCGCTGTCGCCGTGCAGAAGGCCGACAAGGTCTTTCAGGTCAACAAGGTCGACTTCCTGACCGGCACCGTCAATTCCGGCTCGACGCTTGCCGTCGGCCAGGTTGCCGAGCGCGCCGGCAAGCTGATGGCAACGACCGTCTCCTTCGCCGACTCCATCACCACCGACAAATGCTCGCCGAACGTCTATCGCGTGAATGCGCGCGCCGGCCAGCAATCGTCCGCGCTCGCGGTGTGGATGTCGAAGGACAAGCCGAAGGCGAAGGTCTTCTATCTCGGCCCGGATTACGAAATGGGCCGCTCGACCGTCGCCGCCTTCAAGCAAAGCGCGGAAAAGGTCGGCGCACAGAGCGGCGGCGAAGTGTTCGCGCCGCTGGATTCCAAGGACTACACGCAATATTTCGGCCAGCTGCGGGCCTCACGTCCGCAGGTGCTTTACACATCGGTTGCCGGCAATGACACGGTGCGCCTGTTCACGCAGTTGCAGGAATTCGGTCTTCTCAACAACCTAACTGTCGTCGGCGCATCGGGTACCGTCACCGCACAGAATATCGGTGCCATCGGCAAGGCCGCTGAAGGCTTTGTCACCGGCGTCGGCTATTCGGCGGAGATCGGCACGCCCGAGAACAAGAAATTCGTCGAAGCCTTCAGGGCCGCCAACAAGACCGATCCCGATCTCTATGGCGCCGATTCTTACGGCCTGATCTATGCGTATAAGGCCGCGGTAGAAAAGGCACAGAGCACGGACACCGACAAGGTCCGCGAAGCCTTCAAGGATCTGAAGTGGAACACGCCGCAGGGCGAGAAGACGCTGCGTGCCGGCGACCATCAGGCCGTGCAGACCATGTATGTCGTGCAGGTCAAGGGCGGGAAATTCAGCATCGTTGGCGAGGTCAAGGGCGAAGATGCTATCGGCCCCGACACCTGCACGCGCTTCTGATTGAAGGGCTAGGGACAAGGGCACAGCGATGGCCGAAGCGATCGACTATTTCCAGTTCGTTCTGGCTCCCCAGATGGTGATCGGGCTCGTGCTCGGTATCGCTGTGATCCTGGTGGCGCTCGGGTTGACCATTATTTTTGGCCTGCTCGACGTCATCAACATGTCGCATGGCGAGTTCTATGCGCTCGGTGCGTTCCTGAGTGTGTCGCTCGCGGCGCTCGGCGTGCCCTTCTGGCTGCTGCTTGTCCTTGTGCCGGCCTTGATGCTGCCGATCGGGTACATCGTGGAACGCGTGCTGATCCAGCGCGTGTTCCACTCTCCCGATCGGCACGTCACCACCTTGCTGCTGACCTTCGGCTTCGGCCTCGTGCTGGAAGATGTCTTCCGGCTGATCTGGGGCCCCAATCCGCTGCGGCCTGACATGCCAATCAGCGGCGCGGTCGAGATCGCGGGTTTGTTCCTGCCGCTTTATCGTGTCTTCATGATCGGCGTTGGCGTTTTGATCATCATTGGCACCGCGCTGGTCGTTTATCGCACGCGGATTGGAGCGATGGTGCGCGCCGCCGCCTTCGATCGCAATATGGCTGCTTCACTCGGCGTTCCGGTGCAGCTTGTTTATGCCGGCGCCTTTGCCTTCGGCGTCTCGCTGGCGGGCCTCGCCGGCGTGCTGCTGGCACCGATCTATTCTGTGTTTCCCACCATGGGCCGCGATTTTATCCTGATGGCATTCACGGTCGTCATCGTCGGGGGCATGGGCTCGATCGCTGGCGCCGTCATTGCTGGCCTGTTCCTGACTCAGGTTCAGGCGATCGCTTCACTCTACATTTCACCGGTATGGGCCGACCCCATCGTGTTCGGCATCATGGTCATCATGTTGATGGTGCGGCCGCAAGGTCTGTTTGGACGCCTCGGCCATGCGTGACGCTCTCACCAATTCCATGCGTGCGAGCCATCTGCTCGCGCTGCTGCTCGTTGTCTTCGCATTGATCACCGCCGCCGTCGGCGTGGCGATGAATGACACCTTCTATCTGCGGCTCGCCACCGAGGCGCTGATCTTTGCAGGGCTGGCGCTGTCAGTCGATATCCTGCTCGGCTATACCGGCCTTCTCTCGCTCGGGCAGGCGCTGTATTTCGGCCTTGGCGCTTACATCTCTGCGCTGACGCTGATGCAAGTCCCGTCCTTCTGGTTGGCGCTGCTGGTCGCGATCCTGTCCGGCCTCGCGCTCGGCCTTGTGGGCGGCTTCATCGCGCTGCGGGTGCGCGGCGTTTATTTCGCGCTGATCACCTTCGGCCTGGCGCAGGTGGTCGCCAAGATCATTTATAACACGCGGGCACTGGGTGCCTCGGACGGCATGACCGGCGTGCCGATCATCAACGTCAATCTCGGCTTCACCTCGATCTCCAGTGCATCGCCGGCCGGCTTCTTTCTCGTCGTGCTTACGGTGACGATGGCGCTCTATGCGATTGCCGCCTATCTGCTCGACACGCCATTCGGCCGCTTGCTGATCGCCATCAAAGCAAATGACCGGCGCGTGCCGTTCCTGGGCTACAAAGCGACCACGCTGCGGCTCGGCTCCTATGTGATGGCGGCCACCATTGCCACGGTGTCCGGCGCGCTCTATCCGATGCTGCGCGGCTTCGTATCGCCCGAACTTCTGTTCTTCGCGACATCGGGCAATGCGGTGATCACCGTCATTCTCGGCGGCGTCGGAACGCTCGTAGGCGCGCTCTATGGCAGCATTCTTCTCACTGTCATTAAATCGGTGATCGGAAGCTGGACCGAGCATCATCTCATCATTATCGGCCTGCTGTTCATGAGCGCGGTGATCTTCTTCCCGCAGGGCCTGATGGGTGTCGTGCGCCCCAAAGTCGCAAAATGGCTGTCGCGCGGAGGCACGTCATGACCTCGCCCATTCTCGAAACCCGCAATCTGTCGATCTGGTTCGGTGGATTGCGCGCCGTCGATAATGTCAGCTTCAGCGTTCAGCGCAATCGCATCACCACCATTATCGGGCCGAATGGCGCGGGAAAATCAACGCTGTTCAACTTGATCTCCGGCGCGATGCGTCCGAAGGCCGGCCATGTGCTGATCGAAGGTACGGACTACACCGCCCAGCCCCCTTATAAAATGCAGGCAGCAGGTCTCGCGCGCTCTTTCCAGATCACCAGTCTGTTCTTCAATCTGTCGGTCGCTGAAAATCTTCGTCTTGCCGCGCAGATCCTCGAGCCGTGGCGCATGGCTTGGCGTCCAGTGTCGGCCAGCAAGGCAGCACTGGCCCGCGTGGATGAATTGCTGGAGCGGTTCTCACTGACGAGCAAGGCTGACTATCAGGCCGGAGAATTGTCACACGGCGAACAGCGAAGGCTGGAAGTCGCCGTGGCGCTGGCCTGCAAACCCAAGGTGCTGCTGCTGGATGAGCCGACACAGGGCATGAGCCATGGCGACACGCAGGACACTGCTGAACTGATCAAGTCGCTGACCAGCGACGTCACCGTGCTACTGATCGAGCATGACATCGGTCTTGTGATGAGCCTGTCGGATCATGTGATCGTCATGCATCAGGGTCAGAAACTCGCCGAAGGCGAGCCCACCGCTGTTCGCAACAACCCGGCCGTTCAGGCCGCCTATTTCGGGCACGCCTGACATGCTCGAGATTCGCAACCTTCACACCAATTACGGCACAAGCCATATCATCCAGGGCATCGATCTGTCGGTGCATGAGGGCGAAGTCTTCGGTATTTTCGGCCGTAATGGCGTCGGCAAAACGACCTTGCTGAAAGCCATTGCCGGTTGGGTGACCCCGACACAGGGCGAGATCGCATTCGGCGGCACGCGCATCGACGGCATGCGGCCGGACCGCATCGCCCGCCTCGGTGTCGGATTCGTGCCGGAGGATCGCCGGATTTTCCCAGGGCTCAGTGTGGAGGAAAATCTCACACTGGGCTTTCTGCAGGTGCCCGGACGTTCACGCGCCGCCAGCCAGCAGGCTTTAGACAATATTTATACGCGCTTTCCGCGCCTCTCCGAACGCCGCCGCCAGAACGGCACCACCTTGTCAGGCGGCGAGCAGCAGATGCTGGCCATGGCCCGCGTGATGATTGGCGAGCCGAAACTTCTCCTGATTGACGAGCCGAGCGAAGGCCTTGCGCCGATGATCGTTGCGGAGCTGTTCGCGATTATCCGTGAAATGAAAGCTAGCGGCTGCACGGTATTGCTGGTCGAGCAGAATGTGCATCAGACTCTTGCGGTGTGCGATCGCTTCGTTGCTATCGAACGCGGCCGCGTAATGCTGAGCGGCAATGCCAGAAGCAAGGACGATTGCGATAGGCTGATCGAAGGCATCTCTGTGTGATCCGACAAGCGGCATCCGAACGCAGCCAGAGGCCAGGCGCGGCTGCGGGAGAGTGGACGGCGCCGTTACATCAGGGCTGCACTTCGATGCCTGCCTTCTCAACCACCTCGCGAAAAGCCTTGGTGTCGCTCTCGATCCGGCGGGCCAGCGCGTCTGCCCCATCGGCGGCAATATCGACACCGGCCGCTTTAAGCTTTTCCTGCGTATCGGGCGACTTCAAAGCCTCGACCACAGCCTTTTCCAGTTCAGCGCGCAGGGGCGCAGGTGTGGCCTTCGATGTGAGAATGGCGAACCAGGCCGGCACATCGAAGCCGGGATAACCTGACTCGGCAATCGTCGGCACATCCGGAAGAAACGACGATCGTTCGGCTGTTGTAACGGCAAGCGCGCGCAAGCTGCCTGACTGGATCTGCGGCAAGGCTGAGGGAAGATTGTCGAACATCATATGAACGCGGCCACCCAGCAGATCCTGCATAGCGGGCGCTGACCCGCGATAGGGCACATGCCGCATCTCAATACCTGCCCGAAGACGGAATTGCTCGCCGATCAGATGGCCGTTCGAACCGACGCCTTGTGAGGCATAGATCAGTTCACCCGGCTTGGCCTTGGCTAGCGCGACCAGCGATTTCAGATCCTTGGCGTCCACCGAAGGATGCACGACGAGCACATTGGCCACCGTGCCCGTCCGCGAGATCGGCGCAAGGTCACGCTCAACATTGTAGCTGAGGTTCTTGTAGAAAATCGGATTGAGTGTCAGCGCGCTCGACGCTACTGCAAGCAGTGTGTGACCGTCGGGCTCAGCGCGCATCACCTGACTGACACCAATGCCGCCATTCGCGCCGGGCTTGTTTTCAATAACGACGCTTTGTCCCCAGCGCTCAGACAGCTTCTGCCCCAAGATGCGGGCGATGATGTCGCTTGAACCGCCGACCTGATAAGGCGACACGATCGTCACGGCACGCGACGGAAAGCTTTGCGCCTGCGCGGATATCGCAAGGCATAACATAGAGAAGCTCAGGGCAATCTTTCGGATCATAGCCGGGCTCTTTAAGTGAGAAGTCCATGGCGCAATAACCTGATGGTCATCGCGATCAGACCGCGCATGGCAAGGTTGGTCAAGGCAAGCTTAAAGGCGATGCAGGGGCGCGATTGCCTGATCTCTACGCAATGAGGATTGCAGCCTGCCCCGTGCAGCAAATAGAACCATCCACCGCGACCACAACTCACATTTGACAGTACCATCCGGCACAGATATATCACAAGAGATATCTTCGTTGTCGGGTGCCGGACGTGTTGGAGAGTTCAAGTCTTTTGCGTCAGGCACAGCTTGCCAGTTGCGGCTCGACACACCTATTGCTTGAGGTCCTTCTTCCCTCAGCATCGCGGCCGGCACCATGCGCAATCTGGCCGCGCGCTCAACGGTGGACACAGATGGCAAAGAAGAAAACCAAAGCTGCCGGCGTCAAAACCCGGACGGCAAAGAAAGCAGCGGGCGCCAAGACAGCTAGCAAGAGCGGCTCGCTGGCGGACATGGCCTATACCGCCATCAAGGAAAATATCCTGAAGCTGTATTTCCTGCCGGGTCAGTATCTGAATGAAGGCGCGCTGTGCGACCTCTTGAAGGTCGGCCGCACCCCGGTGCATCAGGCCCTGCAGCGGCTGCAGCATGAAGGCTTGGTTGAGGTCATGCCGCGCAAGGGCGTGATCGTGCAGCCCGGCAGCATCGCCGAAATTGTGAAGATCCTGGACTCGCGCGCCACCATAGAGGCCGATCTCGCCCGCAATGCCGCCGGGCGTGTCACGCCCGAAGAGGCCAAGGAACTGAAAGAACTCGCGCGCGCCGGCATTCATGCCACCGCGCCGCAACTCGAAGATTTCATCGAAGCCGACCGCATCTTCCACGGACGGTTCGCTGAACTTGCCGGAAACCCGGTGCTGAGCGATATCGCACGGTCCTTGCACGAACGCTCGATCCGCTACTGGTACCTGCATCTGTGGCAGACCTTCGATGGCAAGAGCACGGGCGGCGAACATTCCGCGATTGCTGACGCGATTGCCAATGGCGATGGCGAGGCCGCCGCCAAGGCTGTTCGCACGCATATCGAAAGTCTGCGCACGCGTCTGATGCGCGCGCAAGACATCACCCGCGGCCGACCATCGCCGCGACTGCGATAGACTTCAAGAAAACAAAAGGAACGACAGTCACATGAGTGGAGCCTATTCCGGAATTCCCACAGGCGGCATGCCCAGTCTCGATGAAGTGCTGTTGCAGAGCAACGATCTGCCCTGGCGCGAGAAGTCGCTGAAGGGCGTGTCGGAGAAGATGCTGTGGCGCAATGAAGAGACCGGCGCCTCGATCGCGCTGATCCGCTTTGCCAAAGGCTCCGGCATTCCTGCTCCGCACAGCCATGCTTCCAACCAGTTCATGGTCTGCCTGGAAGGGAAATACGAGTACACCAAGACCGGTGTCGTGCTGACTGCGGGCAGCTTCTACTGGAATCCGAAGGGCAATGTGCATGGCCCGGCCATCGCACATGAGGACACGGTCGTCGTCGAAATCTATGACGGCCCGCATTATCCGATCCGTCCTGACTTTTATACGAGCGACGAGGACGCTCGCTGATGTCATCTGTGTCGGCTGGCACTGCGCCAGCGCCCATTCGCATCGAGGCCGAAAAGCTTGCATCGGTTGTCGCCGACATCTTTGTCGCGCTTGGCATTGCGCCTGCCGATGCGCGGCTCGTCGCCGATGATCTGGTGCTGGCCGACCTCGAAGGCATCGGCTCGCATGGCGTCATGCTGCTGCCGATGTATGTCGAGCGCATTCAGAAAGGCTCGGTGTCGACAGCGAGTCGCGGGGAAGTCGTCGGCAACAACCGCACGGCGCTCGTCATCGATGCTGGCAATGCGCTTGGCCAGTTGGTCGCGCATCAGGCCGTTGGTCTTGTCTCTCAGCGCGCGCGCGAATTTGGCATGGCGACTGTTGCCGTGCGCAACGCCTTTCACTTTGGCACTGCCGGCCGCTATGCGCGACTGATCGCCGGCCATGGCTGCGTCGGTATTGTCATGTCGAATACGCGGCCGCTGATGCCGGCGCCGGGCGGCGCAGAAGCGCTCACTGGCAACAACCCCATCGCCTTTGCCTTGCCGAGCAGCGGCGCGCATCCGGTCGAAGTCGATATGGCGCTGAGTGCGACAGCGATGGGCAAGATCCGCCTTGCCGCAGCAGCAGGGCAAAGCATCCCCGCCGACTGGGCGATGGCAGCCGATGGCAAGCCGACCACCGATCCCAACGAAGCGATCAAGGGCATGCTGGCGCCTGCGGCCGGACCAAAGGGATTTGGTCTGGCCTTTGTCATCGATCTTCTGTGCGGCGGCCTGTCGGGCGGCGCGATCGGCGCAGACGTGCGCCCGCTTTATGGCGACCTATCCGAGCCCTATCGCTGCAGCCAGTTGTTCATCGCCATCGATACCGGCGCCTTCCCTGCGGGTGATGACTTTGCCGATCGCGTCAGCGAACAGGCCAAGCGCGTCACCCAATCCAAACGCGCGCCCGGCATCGACCGCGTCTATGCGCCGGGCGAACTCGCCCATGCCACGCGCGAGAAGAATGCCGGCCTCTGCACGCTCAGCCGTCAGACCTATGACAGTCTGATCACGACCGGCAAAAGCGTCGGCATCGACATGCCTGCGGCGCTCTGAGACCCGAATTGATAAGGAGAACAACAATGAAACAGCAGATCACCTCCAGCAAGCTGCGCAAGCCGAATGGCCATTTCTCGCAGGCCACCGCTATCGCAGCGAGCGGCAAGATGGTCTTCATCTCCGGCATGACCGCGCGCAAGGCCGATGGCTCGATTGCGGGTCTCGGCGATGTGTCAGAGCAGACGCGCCAGGTGTGCGAGAATGTGAAGGCGGCGGTGGAAGAAGCCGGCGGCACGCTCGATGATATCGTTCGCGTTGATGTCTATGTCCGCAACATGGAGCATTTCGAGGCCATCCACAAAGTGCGTCGCGAATATTTTACCGGCATCGCGCCGGCCTCGACCATGGTTGAAGTCTGCAAATTCACCTCGCCCGATTACCTGATCGAGATGAACGCCATCGCGGTTCTTCCGAACGGCTGATGGCATCATGAAAGCACGTTTCGAGGCGGATGGAGATGTGCTCGTCGTCACCGGCGGCGCCAACGGCATTGGCCGGGCGCTGGCCGTTGCGGCGGCGAAGATCGGCGCCAAAGTCATCATCTGCGACATCGATCGCGCTGCGATGGAGGCCGTCAAGGCGGAGCATCCCGCGATCTTCTGCGAAGCGTTGAATGTCGGCGACCGAGACGCGGTGATGGCGACCTTCGGCAGGATCGAGCGCGAGCATGGCCGGATCGACGGTCTTGTCTGCGCCGCCGCCATCCAGCCGCGCCGGCTGGTGCATGAAACGTCGCCGGAGGAATGGCGCCGCGTGATCTCGATCAATCTCGACGGCGTCGTATGGTGCTATCAGGCGGCGATCACCGGCATGATGGCGCGCCGCCGCGGCAGCATCATCGCTTTCTCATCGGGACTTGCGCATCAGGGCTGGCCGCAGGCGTCTGCCTATGCTGCGACCAAGGGAGCGCTGATCGCGTTCGTGAAAAGCGCCGCCAAGGAAGTCGCGCAGCATCGCGTGAAGTTCAATCTCATTGCACCTGGCGTGATCGACACGCCGCAATATCGCGCTGCCAATGAGGGCGCCGATCACGAGCGCTGGCGCGCATCCACCGGCGTCGGCACGCCGGAAGACGTGGTTGGCCCTCTCCTCTTCCTTCTCTCCGATGCCGGCACCATGACGGCATCGCTGTTGTCTCGCGATCTTGCCTATTCAGCCGAAGATTAAATCCAAAGACTGAAGCTATGACCAGTAAAGCACCTGACGCCGCCATGAAACCGATCCTGATTGTGGGTGGCGGCCCTGTCGGACTGATGACGGCGCTGGGGCTGAACTTCTACGGCCTTCCCTTCGAATTGTTCGAGGAAGATGCATCCTTTTCGAGCGACACCAAGGCCGGCACGATCCTCACCCGTACCATTGAGGCGTTCCGTCGTTATGGCGTTGCCGACGAGGTGCTGGCCAAGGCTTTGCGCGTTGATGAGATCGGTGATGTGGAGCGCGCCACCAATACCGCGCGCCCGTCGGTCAGCGTAGATCTCCTTATGGAGGAAACGCGCTATCCCTTCGTGCTCAACATGCCGCAGCATCATCTGGAGCCGATCCTGCATCAGGGCTTGGAAGATAAAAATCCCGGCCACACGCATCTCAAGCACAAGCTCACCAAATTTCGCCAAACCGCGGACGGTGTCGTTGCCACCTTCGACACACCGGACGGTGTTCGTGAGGTCGAGGGCTCCTATCTTCTCGCCTGCGATGGCGGTCGCAGCACCATCCGCAGCCAGCTCGGCATCGAGGTCGAGGGCGAATCGCTAAACGTGCTCACCATTCTGGTCGATGTGAAGGTCGATCTCGATGTGCAGAATCCTCGCGATTATCCTTACCTTGCCTATTTCGCCGATCCCAATGAATGGATGATCTTGGTGCGCCAGCCGCATTGCTGGCGTTTCCTGTTCCCGCTTCCGGTGGATCGGCCCGAGCCGACGCGCGAGGAATTCCGCGAGAAGATCCTACGCTTCATCGGCCCGGTGGATGATCTGGAAATCATCAACACCGTCGTCTATCGAATCCATCATCGCATCGCCACGCAGTGGCGGCGCGATCGTGTGTTCCTGATGGGCGATGCCGCGCATCTGATTACGCCAATGTGGGCGCTGGGCCTCAATACTGGCGTGCTCGATGCTGTGAATCTGCCCTGGCGTCTGGCCTGGGTGGCGCGGGGCTGGGCCGATCCGTCGTTGCTCGATGGCTATGCCCGCGAACAACAGCCTGTCGCCGCGCACGGCTCCGGTGAAATGGCCGAGGCGGCGCGCAAGTATCTGCTGGGCCAGAACGATGCCATCCGCGCGATGTCCGGCGGACAATGGGCCAACGCGCTGACCCGCACCATGCTAGGCGTCCGCCTCGATGTCGATCAATCCGGCGACTGGTCGATGGTGCGAACCGAGCAAGGTCCACTGCGTGTCGGCGAACGCATTCCCGATGCGATGCTGCATGCCGGCAACGGCAAACCGGTGCGTCTGCATGACCTGATCGATAACTCCTTCGTTGCGCTCTATTTCACCGATGTGCGACGGCGCCCCGCCATTCCCGCCGATCGGCCGGGCCTGAAACATCTCGTCGTGTCGCGACGCGATGCACCATTGGATTCCGGCCTGCGCGAGCGGTCTTTGTTCGATGTCGGCGACCGCTTCCGCCAGCGGGCCGGGTGCGAGACGGATACTGTCATCCTGGTGCGGCCAGACGACCATATCGCCGCAATCGTGCCGATGACGGATGGCGTGATCGATGACATCTGGTCGAAGATCACCGGCCAACCCACGAACGCCAACGCATGATGACTGAACCTTCCGAACGCATCAGCCTTGACGTCCATGCGCATCTCGCGCCGATCTTTCCCGATGCGCTGAGCGCCATCGACGGCGTCGAGTGGAAGGCCGATGCTCGAACGCTCGTTGTTGACGGTCACGCGGTCGGGATGAAGTCGCTGTTCGATCCGGCGGCTTTGGTCGCCTGGATGGACCGCAGCAATGTCGCTACGGCCTGGATCTCGATCCCGCCGCCGCTCTATCGCGCGCATCTGCAAGGTGACGCCGCTCGTGCCTGGGCGACCTATGCCAATGACGGGCTGCAGCGCATTGCCGTCCAATATCCCGACCGACTCTCGCCCTTGCCGCATCTGCCGCTGCAGGCGCCTGAGAGTGCCACGGAGATTGCGAAAGACTGGATCGCGCGCGGCCATCGCCGCTTTAGCGCGCCGTCCGGCGGCCATGGCGAACAGGTTCTGTCGGACAAGGCTTACGAGCCACTGTGGCAGGCGCTCGATGAAGCCGGCGCCTTCATCTTCTTTCATCCCGGCGAATGCGCGGATGGTCGACTGACTGCCTTCTATCTATCGAACCTCCTCGGCAATCCTTACGAGACCGCCGTTGCCATCGGCCATCTGCAATTCGGCGGCGTGTTTGAGCGTTTCGCCAATATCAAATTCTGCTTCGCGCATGGCGGCGGCGTCGTGCCGATGCTGGCTGGCCGCTTCGAACGTGGCTACGACACCGCGCGGCCGGATATCGACACCAAGGCGGCTTCACCACGCAGAATGTTTCGCAATGTCTGCGTCGACTGCATCACCCATGACCCGGACTCACTGAGGCTGGCCGAAGAGGTGTTCGGCGAAGGTCATGTCGTCTTCGGTTCAGACTGGCCCTTTCCGATGGGCCTGATCGACCCGCATCAGCAGATGGCCGCGGTCGATCCGACGCGGCGCAAACGTATTTTCTGTGACAACCCGGAACGCCTGATTAAGGAGACTTCGCAATGACAGGACCTTCGCGATGACAGGGCCCTCACCCCGTGGCGCAGAGCTTGGGCCAATCGGCGACAAGATTCTGTTCGAGAATGAGTTCGTCCGCATCTGGAGCGTTAAGCTCGATCCGGGCCAGCGCCAGACCTGGCATCAGCATCATCTGCCTTACGTCATCGTGCCGATGACCGAGGGCAAGAATGTCATGTATTTCGAGGACGGCCGCGCCAAGGAAACCAACGAAACGATCGGCGGCGTATTATGGCGCGAAGCCGGCGCGCCGCACGAGCTGCTCAACATCAGCGACTGGCAATATCGCAACGTGCTGATCGAGATCAAGGATCAGAAGGCGGGATAAGCGCTTGCGCTGAGTGATCTGACGCCTCCGTACAGCGAGCGCGTCAGGATTGCTCCTTCTCATCCGGCGGATCGATATAGATTAATCTGCCCTCCTGTGCGCTGTTGACATACTGGCTGCAGACCAGCCAGCCCTTCAGAGGCCGCAACAGCAGGAGACACGGAAGTATCAGCAACGGCAGTGTCGTCACGAGATGCACCCAGACCGGCGGCGCATAAACGGCTTCGAGCCACAGTGCGAAAATCACCGCCGGAATGCAGCCGGCCCATTGCGCAAAAAATGCCGGGCCGTCGGCCGGATCGGCAAAGGAATAATCGAGGCCGCAAACATCGCATTTCGGCGCGAGCTTCAGCCAGCCGGCGAACAGCTTGCCTTTGCCACAGCGCGGGCAGACACCCTTGAGCCCCAGACTGAGCGGTGTTTCGCCCGGTGGATGATGCGGCACATCCTCAACGAGTACAGTTTTCTGCTCCATGTCGTTTAATAGCGGCTCCTGCTGAGTGTTCCATGAACGGACCGGCGCAGCGCGATCGGGCGAAGACCAACAGCAGATACGTCCCCCGGCTAGAACCTGCAACCTCACTCCAGCGGCACGGAGTTCGCCTGAACTTTCCGCTCCTGTCATGCATTGCGCCACTGACGAGCGTCCCATCCCTCCGGAGCACGCCGTCAGACGAACGCAGTCGCTCGGATGTCGAGCCACCGCCTTTGCAGGTATTCATGCCCAGCCAAATCCTACTCATGCAAGGTGCCGAGATGGCGCGGCGGACTCTCATATTGACAAGATCACGCCGGCAATCAGAAGAAAGCCCGCGCCGATCAGGATCATCACCAATCCGAATCTGTCGTTAAACGCTGACAGGCCTTTGTTTGCGACGGGACCTTCTCGCTTCATCGCCAACCTCGCCCATACCGAATTTCAACGCGCCGCGCCGGCTCGATGCGGTAACGCTGCTTTTCATGCGCGACTGGAGGGGTCCGACCCGGAGCCTTTCGGACTTCGGTTTGTTGGCGGTACAGGCGGCATTTTGCTCATGGCTGTCTCCTTTCCCCGCCAACTCGTGTCTATCGAGGAAGTTCTCACGATAATTCGGATAGTCGCTTTGCGAGCTGCTTCAGGCCCCATTGCTCTGCGAGTGCCGCTGCCTTGCCCCAGGTCGGCTTCTGCTTGGAAAGGCGAGGAATGGGTGCCTTCTTGTCCATGGTCGCGATGGCGCGATAGAGCAGAAGCTCCTCGCGCTGGTCCTGAAAGCGACCAGCGGCCAGCGCCGCCTTGAGCGACCCAAATCGTCTGATGATGCTGGCCGCCGTTGAAGCGCCGACACCCTTGGCTCCCGGGATTTTGTCCGACGGGTCTCCTCTTAAGGCGATGAAGTCAGGCACCTGCTTCGGCTCGACCTCGTATCGCTCGAATACGTCCTTCGGTCCAATCCGCGCCATCTCGCCCGCGCGCACAGGATAAAGAATCGTCGTCCGGTCCGATACGAGCTGAAAGGTGTCGCGATCACCGCTCGCCACCACGCATCGCCCGCCGCGACGCTCACCGGCGGCAACGCCTGCTGCGAGAAAATCATCCGCTTCGTATCCCGGACATTTTGCGTTCGCGAATCCACACGCCGCAACAAAGGTCGGAATGACTTCGAGCTGTTCGAGCAGCGCCGCATCAAATTGGCGTCCTCCCTGGTAGCCAGCCAGCGCCTTGTGCCGATAGGTCGGCACATCCAGCGTGTCCCAGCCAACGAGGACCGCCTTGGGCTGCTCGGCCTGATACAAAGCAAGCAGCCGGTTGGCAAAGCCGAGGATTGCTCCGGCGGGTCGCCCATCGCTTGTCCGGATGGTCTTCGGCAGCGCGTGATAGGAACGATGCGCAAAAGAATCGCCGTCAATGATCAGAAGCGGCCTGTTGGACGTTTGTCCGCGCGATTCCGTGGTCTTCCCGGGCCGTCGAGATTTTGCGCGTGCGGGCATCTTCGGCCATCCTGCTCACATGTGAGACCAGAACGGAGAGGTCTATTCGTCAGTTCCAATGGACGCTGTTTCGCTGTCGTCGAGTTGTGCCAATGTGGCCTGGATATTCTGCTGCACTTGCCCCAGCGATGCCAGCAACCGCTTGGTCTCGATAGCGGAAAATCCCTGCACTGCGGTGGCCACGACCTCGCGTGCCAGGGGGATGAGGTCAGGCTGCAGGGCCCGGCCCTTCGGAGTCAGATGCACATGCATGCGGCGGCGATCCTTCTTGTCGCGCACGCGCCGAACCAGCCCCTTTTTCTCCATGCTCAGGATCGCGGTCAAAGTCGTCGGCTCCATCAGCCCGACCCGCTTCGACAATTCGCGTTGTGTCAAACCGTCCTCGCTCCACAGCACGCGCAGGAAGTACCACATGCCAATGGTGACATCGTAAGGCTCGATCATCAGTTGCAGATATCGCTGCAGCGCCCGGTGGGTCGCACGGATCTGGTAGCCAACGCTGACGTCAAAAGGCAGGTCTACGGGCTCCGGCGCATGAGCGGGCGCCGCGCGATCCTGAGGCTTTTTCGATTGTCCGGCCGCCATTCGCTTGTCGTCCAAAAGCAGCTCCCCATGCCTCCCGCTTCGCGGCGCAGCATATCCTTATTCACCACCCGCAATCTGCGCCAGCGAATTCGTCCGGCCTTGCATGCAGATACTTAGTATTCTAAGTTTATTGGCACGGGACGGACAATGACTGCAGATAACCACAGCAATGAAATCACGGTGACGGTCGCCGCTAAGGACCAGATCGCGGGTGACATTTACATGTTCGAGCTCAAGCCCGCCGACGGCGCCGAGCTCCCTCCCTTCACGCCGGGTTCGCACATCACAGTGACAACGCCGACGGGCCAAAGGCGGCGCTACTCCCTGTGCAATGATCCGCATGAGCGTGAACGGTATGTCATTGCGGTCAAGCAGGAGAAATCCGGCCGCGGCGGATCGCTGAGCTTCACGAATGAAGTCCAGCCAGGCGATACCTTATCGATCGTCCCGCCCGCCAATGACTTTGCGATGTCGCCCTCGCAGCCAAGCGGACTTATTTTTATCGCCGGCGGCATTGGCATCACGCCGATCCGGTCGATGATCCTGCATTGTATCCGGCAGGGCCAGACCAATTTTAGACTTTATTATTTCACGCGCACGCCCGAACTGATGGCGTTTCGAAGCGAGTTTGATAGCCCGGATTTCGTAGGCAAGGTGATCCTTCACCATGACAATGGCGATCCTGATGAGGCCTACGATCTATGGCCGGTTCTGGAAGAGCCAAAGGGCAGGCATCTCTATTGCTGCGGCCCGCGCGGGCTGATGGACGCCGTTCGCGACATGACTGGTCACTGGCCGGACTCGGCAGTGCATTTTGAGGATTTTGTCGGCGCCACCACCACCCGCGCCGATGATACCGCGTTTGATGTGACGCTGGCGCAGAGCGGCGAGACATTCACCATCGAACCGGGCGTTTCGATCCTCGATACACTGCGGCGGCACGGCCATCATCTGCCGAGCTCCTGCGAAAGCGGCACCTGTGGCACCTGCCGGACGCGCTTTATCGATGGCGAGCCGGATCATCGCGACCTTGTCTTGTCCGAGAGCGAAAAGAAGAAGGAAATGATGATCTGCGTCTCGCGGGCGAACAGTCCTTCGCTCACGCTCGAGATCTGATTGCCGGAGGCCGCCTTGCATCCGCAGCTTCGCTTGGGCGTCATCGGGCTTGGCCGTGCATTCACGCTGATGTTGCCAACCTTCGTGTCCCATCCGAATGTCGCTCTTGTCGCGGCAACTGACCCTCGTCCCGATGCGCTGTCCCGCTTCGCGCAGGAGTTCGGCGCCAAGGTCTATGGGACCGCAGAAGAGTTGTGCCGCAACCCGAATATCCAGGCCATTTATGTTGCCTCGCCCCATCAGTTTCATGTCGCGCATGTCAAACTTGCGGCGGCTCACGGGAAGCATGTGCTTGTCGAAAAGCCGATGGCGCTGACAATTGCAGATTGCCTCGAGATGATCGCAGTTGCCAAACGCGCCAACATTCATCTGATGGTTGGCCACAGCCACAGTTACGACCTGCCTTATCTTAAAACTCGCGAATTCATTGCGTCCGGTGCGTATGGCGAGGTTCGCATGATCACAGCGCTGAACTTCACCGATTTTCTTTATCGCCCCCGACGCCCGGAAGAACTCGACACCAGCCAGGGCGGCGGCGTTGTATTCAGCCAGGCCGCGCATCAGATCGATATCGTAAGGCTTCTGGCCAATGCACCCGCGAGGACGGTGCGGGCCTTCACCGGAAATTGGGATCGGCAGCGTCCGACAGAAGGCGCATACCAGGCGCAGATCTCTTTCTCGCACGGCGGCTTCGCATCGCTCACCTATAGCGGCTACGCGCATTTCGACAGTGACGAATTCACCAACTGGCGCGGTGAGCTTGGCCAAGCGCGCGAGCCGGATCGCTATGGTCAGGCACGGCGAATGCTACAATCGGCGGCATCCGCGCAGGATGAGATCGCCATGAAGAACCGGCGCGCTTATGGGCCTGCAGGCGCGGACGCGTTTCAGCTCGATTCAGACCTGTCGCACAATCACTTTGGACTGTTCGTCGTCAGTTGTGACCATGCCGATCTACGGCCGATGCCGAACGGCATCATCATTTATGGCGATGCCGAGCGCCGCTTTGAGCCTATTCCTCCGCCGACTGTCCCGCGCGCCGAGGTGATGGATGAGCTCTGCGACGCTTTCTTCCACGACAAGCCGCCATTGCATTCCGGTGAATGGGGTCTCGCCACGCTGGAAATCTGCCTCGCGATCCTGGAATCGGCAAAAGCCGAGAAGACGATCGCACTCGCGCATCAGGTCTGAGCCGCGAACGCGGCTCTTGTCAGCCCGCCGAATTTGCGCGTGTGGCGATAATGGCGATGATGTCGTTCTCCGCCGCCGCCGCCGTCTTGTAGCGCGCCTGCGTGGTGACTAGCGGCTGCTCGGCCTCGGCGGGATGATAGATCTCAAGATAATAGAATCCTGTTCTATCGTCTTGCCTGGCTTCAAGTCGGATCAATGACATTGGGGCGTCTGTCGCAATCAGGGTTGAATCAAACCAGAAATATGCGCCTGTCGATCCCGGCGCGATCGCGCGCCGGGATGGCACACATTACTTAGCATCAGGCGGCAGCGCCGGACATTTCCTTGTCGGTCTCGTCCTCTTCCATGCCCTGCAGCACCCGCACCTCTTCGTCAGAAGCGCCGAGCAAGCGCCACGGCAGGCTTTTCTCCACTACGCCTTGATAGGAGCACAGCTTGGCCTGCGGCAGCTTTGGCTCGACCTGCCCGATCACAGCGCCATTCTCTTCGAAGTTCCGCACCGCCTCGATCATCAGACGGCGGAATTGCACGATCGCGATATCGCTGGCGCCGAGCCGCTCCTGCGTGCGATCGGCAATCGCGCCCATGGATTCCCACATCGCGATATCCTGATTAGGGATGCCAGGAATGCCGGTGAAATGGCCGGTCTTCATCAGTTCGCGATCCTGTAGGTAATTGTTGGACGCATGCCTCTTGATCGGCCTGAAATCGACATCGACATCATCGCCGACAACCAGCACACAGAATTTCCGCCACGCGTCGGTATCGATGCCGATCTTGTCGTCATTCGCCCAGGCAATGAAGTGAAAATAGCTGCTCTCGTCATTGCGCGGCGTGATTACGGTGGCAACATTGTAGGAGCTGTTGGGCGGGATCAGCGCGGTAAACGGCGCAACATAGGTTGTGATGCGCACATAATCATGCGTGCTGGCATTGGTGATCGGCCGACGGATCGCGGCGTAGCGCATGCCATAATTCGTCAGTTGCACCTGAATACGCGGATTCTTGTCGGTGGATGGCCGCACCCAATGATCGCCCTTGGCATTGGCTTCGCCTTTGGCCGGCCGCATGTCGGAGGAATGCAGGCTGGATGAATGCGCGGAATCGATCTGGCCTTCCATGATCTGCGCCCAGTTGCAGGGCAGCTCTACTTTCGCGATGGCCACGCGGGTGTTGTCCTGCGGCGCCCACGGCGGCGGCTCGAACGCCGGAATGGCGTCCTGCGGGCCCATATAGGTCCAGACGAAGCCGCCGGCCTCGCGGGTGGGGTAAGAAAGATGCTTCGCTTTCTCGCGCAGCACGCTTTCTTTCGGCTCTGACGGCATGTCCAGGACATTGCCATCGGTATCGAATTTCCATCCATGATAAAGGCACCGCAGGCCGCATTCCTCATTGCGACCGAAGGCCAGCGACGCTTTGCGATGCGGGCAAGATTCGCCGAGAATGCCGACCTTGCCGTTGCTATCGCGGAACGCGACCAGCTTTTCGCCAAACAATTGCACGCGGATCGGCCGGCCGTCCGGCGCCAGTTGCTCGGACAGGATTGCAGGCACCCAATGGCGACGCATCAAGCGCCCCATTGGCGCATCGCCCTCGACGCGGCACAGCAACTCGTTCTCTGCCAATGTGAGCATGTTTCACTCCTGCAGATCGGCCTTTGACGGCCAGATTTTATTACTTAGATTACTAAGTATATATCCCGCGACATCTGCTGTCCAGCCTGTCCGTCCGGATGGCGGATGGCTTTCGGTCATGACGCTGGAAGGACCGCCGCCTCGCGACGGCCCTTCTCCGCCGTCTAGTCAATCTTGACGCCGGCCGCGGTGATCGCTGCCGAGACGCGATCAATCTCGCTATTGATTTCCCGGGTGAATTCCGCCGGACCAGCTGTCGCCTGTTCTATGCCTGCAGCCGCATATTGCTTGGCTGCCTCTGGCGTTTTCACCGCGGCCGCCGCAGCAACCGCAACCTTGTCAATGACAGCTTGCGGCGTTCCCGACCGCGCTAACATGCCGACGATCACCGAAAAATCGAATCCGGGAATAACGTCGGCGACCGGCGGTACATCTGGCGCCTGTGACGAGCGTTGCGCACCGTTGGTCGCAAGCAGTTTGATCTTCTTGCCTTCGACCGCACCGGCCAACGACGGATAGGCGGAGAACAACACCTGCACATGGCCGCCGAGAAGCGCCGGTACAGATTGCCCCGACCCACGATAGGGAATATGCGCCATGTCGAGCTTGAGCGCCGACTTCAGCGCCTCCATTGACAGATGATGCGTGCTGCCGACACCGGACGAGCCGTAATTCACTTTGCCCGGATTGGCCTTCACATAGTCGACAAATCCCTTCAACGAATTCACCGGCAGATCGGGATGCGACGCCAGAAACAGCGGGGCGCGTCCGAGCAATGCGACCGGCGCGAAATCCTTTCTCGGATCGTAGGTAACGGTCTTGAAGAGCTGCGGATTGATGGACAGCATCGAGCCGTCCGTGACCAGGAACGTGTAGCCGTCGGCTGGAGCAGAGAACAAGGCACTGGCCGACACGCTGCCATTACCGCCCGGCCTGTTCTCGACAACCACCGGCTGTCCAAGCTGTTCCGTCATTCCCTGCGCGACGATGCGCGCAACCGTATCCGGCAAGCCACCCGCCGCGTAAGGCACCAGCAGTCGAATAGGCTGTGTCGGATATGTTGTCTGTCCGAACGCAAGTGAAGGCACGAGCGCGGCCAGAAGAATGGCAAATAGCGATTTCATAATTCCTCCCAACGTTTTGCCGATTATTCGGTCTTCACGTTCTTGATTAGAATGATTAGTAGTCTAAGTAATTTCAAAACGGAAGGGGAATTGGCGCGACTCGCGCGCTTCGTCGGCTAGCGGTGTAGCTCAGCCGGCCGGACTCCGATTTCGACGATGTGAAATGCGGGGGCGATATTGCTACAATGCCCGGTCGCGGATTTGAGGCTGTCCCGATAAAGGACAATCGACCCTGCTTCTGCGTCAAAGCTCGAACGCGGCTTTCGCAGCCGCGCAGGCATTCAACGCATGACCGCGAGCAAGCCGGCGCGCGTCATCAGCGTCGCGCTTACGCAGCGCGTCATAGATGGCCCCAATTCAGCAAAACTTTCTTTGGTTCGTCCCGGCACCGACATCGAGCGTGCCCGCAACGTCTGATGACGATGACGGCGACGATGCGCGGCCGATTGCAAGAGCTTCGGCGGAGGAAGCAGCGAACACGGCAATCCAGCAGCAGCCCCCACCCGCCGGGGTCAGATCACGATTGACGGATTGTCTGTCATTCTTCTTGACGGACATTTTTGCTTATGGTTCGATTTACTTGTCGCGGGATTACTCTGGGGTGCGCAAGCGCCAGCCGGCTTTGCCGTTTCTAGCGTGAGTTACACCGCACGGCTGGAGCGGAAGGAGTAATGGTGAGCGAGCAGATCGACACGATGCGGAAACACCGCATCGATACCGGACGCATTACGTTGAATGTCTATGAGGCCGGCGAAGGACCACCCGCGATTTTCCTGCACGGCATCACCTCAAACGGAGCAGTCTGGGAGCCGGTGATCGCGGCGCTTCAGGCGGGCATACGCTGCCTCGCCGTCGATCAGAGAGGGCACGGACTGAGCGACAAGCCAAATGAAGGCTATGGCGCCGAAGACTACAGTAAGGATGCGCTCGCCCTGATCGAGACGCTTGGCGCCGGCCCTGCTGTAATTGTCGGGCATTCCCTTGGCGCCCGTAACGGCGTTGTGGCGGCAGCTTCACGGCCCGACCTCGTGCGCGCTGTCGTGGCACTCGACTTCACCCCCTACATCGAGACGGAAGTGTTTGACGCCCTGGAGGCGCGTGTGAATGGCGGCAATCGCACTTATGGGTCCTATGCGGAGATCGAAGATTATTTGCAGGGCCGCTACGCGATGATGCCACCGGACGCGATCCGTCGGCGCGCCTATTCTGCCTACCATGAAACAGCAGACGGCTTTCGTCCCCTCGCTTCTCCGGAAGCAATGGCAAAGACCGCTGCAGGACTGCGTGAGGATCTCGAACCTGCTTTCAAGCAGGTGACACGGCCTGTGCTTGTCGTTCGCGGCGGCGTCAGCAAGCTAGTCTCTGAAGCTGCGCTGGAAAAAACCAGAGCGCTACGTCCCGACATGCCGGTCCTGGTCGTTGATGGCACCGATCATTATGTCAACGAGGAAAAGCCAGACGAGATTTCAAAGGCTATCCGAGAGTTCGTCGCACAAACATCCTGATTCAGTTTTCGGATCACGGTACGGTTTAGCAATTTGAGGAAATACATATGCGCCTTTCGCGTCAGCAGTTCTTGGCCGGGCTCCTGTCATTGCCATTGGGCGGGCGCGCTTTGGCGCAGACGAACACCGATCGGCAACCGATCCGATTGATCCTGTCGACCTCCCCCGGCGGCGGCGCCGACACATCGACGCGACTGATCGCCCCACTCCTCACCGAACTGCTCGGTGGCCAATCCATCGTCATCGAAAGCAGGTCCGGCGGCGCAGGCCTCATTGCTGGTGGCGTTGTCGCCCGCGAGGCGCCCGACGGACATACATTCCTCGTCGATATCACGACGCATTCGGTCAATCCGGCCCTCAAACGGCCCATGCCCTACAAGGTGCTGCAGGATCTTGTTCCGGTGACGCAGATCGTGCAGGGCGCTAATGTTCTGGTCGTCCATCCGTCCCTGCAGGTCAACAGCCTGTCGGACTTCGTGGCATTGGCGAAAGAGCGAAAGGGCACGCTGTCCTATGCGTCCTCCGGCAGCGGCTCCGCCCAGCATCTGGCGATGGAAATGTTCAAGGCGCGGACAGAACTGGAAATGACCCATGTGCCGTATCGCGGCGGCGGACCGGCTCTGATCGATCTGGTGTCGGGCCATGTGCAGGCTTTCTTCGCCTTCATTCCAACAGCCGCACCTCATATCAGCGATGGCAAGATCAAGGCGCTCGCCACGACTGGCAGCAGCCGCGCGCAGTCGATGCCCAATCTGCCGACGATCGCCGAGAGCGGCTATCCAGGCTTTGAGAGCTACGACTGGAATGGCATCTTCGCGCCGGCGGGAACACCGGATAGCGCGATCAGGCGACTTCAGGCTGCCGTAGCGGAAGCGCTAAAAAACAGCAACCTCCGGCAGCGCCTCGCCGACATTGGCATGGAGCCTGTCGGCAGCACGCCGGAAGACTTCCGCGCCTTTATCGAACGTCAGATCGCAATGTACAGCGATATCGTACAGCGCCTCGGCCTGAAGGTGGAGTGACGCCGCTAAGCGGCAGCGCCGTCACAAACCCAGATCACTCAAACCCGGATGATCATCAGGGCGGCGGCCGAGCGGCCAGTGGAATTTGCGGTCGGCTTCTGCAATCGGCATGTCGTTGATCGATGCGAACCGGCGCTGCATCAGGCCTTCGGCATCGAATTCCCAATTCTCGTTGCCGTAGGAGCGAAACCAGTTGCCGCTGTCGTCATGCCATTCATAGGCAAAGCGCACGGCGATGCGATTGCCGGTAAAAGCCCATAATTCTTTGATCAGCCGATAGTCCAGCTCCTTCGCCCATTTGCGGGTGAGGAAGGACACGATCTCGGCGCGGCCGCGTGGAAATTCGGCGCGGTTACGCCATTCGCTGTCTGGCGTATAAACCAGCGACACGCGCTGCGGATCGCGGCTGTTCCAGCCATCCTCAGCCATGCGCACCTTGGCGGTGGCGGTCTCGAGCGTGAACGGCGGTACCAGCGCCATGTCGCGCCTCCTTTTGAGATAAAGAAAATCCGCCGCACGGGTTGCTCCCATGCGGCGGATGGCCTGGAATGATTATTCCTTGAAGCCGTACTCTGGCACGTTACCACTCGCGCCATAATATTTGTAGGGCAGGAATTTGCCGGACATCGTAAACTTGACGCGATCACCCTTCGGATTGGGTAGACGTTCCATCACCATGTCGAAGTCGATCGCCGACATGATGCCGTCGCCATATTCCTCTTCGATCAGTGCCTTCCAGGCCGGGCCATTGACCATGACCAGCTCATAGAAGCGGTAGATCAAAGGATCGGTTGGCGGCATCGGCATGCCCCGCATCGGCGTCTCGTTCAGCATCGACGTTTCGGCCTTGGAAAGACCGAACAGCTCGGCCGCATTGACCGCTTGCGGTTTGGTCAGCTTCATCTGGCCGAGGATCGCGCCAACAATCAGAACTTCAGAATAACCGCCGATCTGCTCGCAGATATATTTCCAGGTCCAGCCGTTCTCGCGCTTGATGTCGAGCAGCTTCTCGGTGAGGTCTTCGCGTTTCATTTTTGGTCTCCTTGGGTCGGAAATGGATCTGTTAGGTTATGATCTGGCGTTGGCGACGAGACGAATGGCCGGGCCTTCGTCCTCGTCCGGCGCCTGGCCGGGCTGGCCTGGCGAGATGACGGGCACATCGCGCGTGTCATGAGCCGGGTTTGTGGTGAGGAAGGTGCGGCTGCGGGTGACGAGGAAATCGACGATGTGGTTGCGCACTGGGTAGTAGTGAGGATGCTTGTGCAGATCGATGCGCGAGCGCTCCTTGGGCAGCGGGTTCTGGATGATCTCCGCGAGCACAGCACCGGGGCCGTTCGTCATCAGGAAGATCTTGTCGGCGAGGAAAATTGCCTCGTCGACATCATGCGTGATCATGAACGAGGTCTGCCCGGTCTCCAGGCAGATGCGACGCACCTCGTCCTGCAAGGTGCCGCGCGTCAGCGCATCGAGCGCGGAGAACGGCTCGTCCATCAGCAGCATCTTCGGCGTAATCGACAATGCCCGGGCGATGCCGACGCGCTGCTTCATGCCGCCGGACAATTCCGACGGCCGCTTGTGCTCGGAGCCGGCGAGGCCAACCAGCTCGATGAACTTGCGCGCATGTTCGGCAATCTTCGCGGATGACCATGACGGCCATTTCGATTTCACCGCAAAAGACACATTGCCCAGCACCGTGCGCCACGGCAGCAGCGCATGGCTCTGGAAAATCACCGCGCGATCGAGGCTGGTGCCGACGACTTCCTTGCCGTCGACGATCACCGCCCCCTCGCTCGGCGCATCGAGGCCGGCGAGGATGTTCAGCACCGTCGTCTTGCCGCAACCGGAATGGCCGATGATGCAGCCGAACTCGCCGCGGTCGAGCGACAGCCACAGATCCTCGAAAATCGTGGTGGTGTCGCCCGCCGACTTTCCGGGATAGCGGCGCGCAATGCCTTCGATGGAGATGAACTTCGTCATGCGGCTCACTCCGGGAAGGTGACGAGGCGCGTCGCACGGCCAAGGATCTGGTCGAAGATCATCCCGATCACGCCGATCATCAGGATGGCGATGATGACGTTGGTGATCGAAAGATTATTCCACTCGTTCCAGACGAAGTAGCCGATGCCTGTTCCGCCCACGAGCATCTCGGCGGCGACGATCACCAGCCAGGCGATGCCGATGGAAATGCGCATGCCGGTCAGGATCGTCGGCGCAGCGGCCGGCAGTATCACGGTGAAGGCGCGCCGGATCGGCCCGACCTCCAGCGTGCGCGCGACATTGACCCATTCCTTGCGCACGGACGCTACGCCGAAGGCGGTGTTGATCAGCATCGGCCAGATCGCGCAGATGAAGATGACGAAGATCGCGGAGGTGGCGGAATCCTTGATGGTGTAGAGCGCCAGCGGCATCCAGGCGAGCGGCGAGATCGGCTTCAACACCTGAATGAAGGGATCGACGGCGCGGCTGATCAGCGGCGACATGCCGATGATAAAGCCAAGCGGGATCGCAACAATCACCGCCAACGAATAACCCAGCAGCACACGCCCGATCGAATAGGCAAGCTGGATGCCGAGCCCTTTGTCGTTCGGCCCGTTGTCGTAGAACGGATTGGCAAGATGCTTCCAGAGCTGCTTGCCGACTTCCAGCGGGCCGGGCATCGCCGACGCGCCTTGCGTCACCTGCCCGCCCATCAGCTTGGCGTACTCGGGGTCCATGGTGGCGGCGACGCCGGTGCCGCGCGTCGCAAAGTGCCAGCACGCCAGAAACACAATCAGTATGACGGCGGACAGCAATACTGCCCGCACGTTGAGCGAAGCCGTCATCTCAGCCCTCCCGCTTGATGGCGAAGCTGTCGAGATAGGCTTTCGGTTCTGCGGGATTGAAGGTCTTGCCCATGACGACGAAGCTCTTGGTCACGTCCGTCGGCGGAGTCAGGCCCATTTCCTTCATCAGCTTGGCGGTGTCGGTCGCAAGGAACACCTGCTTGGCGATGCCGTCGTAGTCGACGTCGCCCTTGACCTGACCCCAGCGCTTCATCTGCGTCATGATCCAGACGGCGAAAGACTGCCACGGGAACGGATCGAAATCGACGCGGTTCGGCTGCTTGACGACTTTGCCGAGACCATCCGCGAAGGTGCCGGTCAAAATCTGCTCCAGCACGATTTCGGGCTGGTTGAGGTAATTAGCCGGCGCGATCGCGGCGGCAATCTCCTTCCTATTCTCGGCCTTGGTCGCATAGGCGGTCGCATCGATGATCGACTTCAGCAGTGCCGAATAGGTGTTCGGCATGGTCTGGATGAATTCCTTCGATGCTGCAAAGGCGCAGCAGGGATGACCCTCCCAGATGTCCTTGGTGAGGATATGGATGAAGCCGACGCCGTCATAGACCGCGCGCTGGTTCATCGGATCCGGCCCGAGGAAGCCGTCGAGATTATCGGCGCGCAGGTTGGCCACCATTTCCGGCGGCGGCACCGCGCGGATCTGCACATCGGCATCCGGATCTACGCCATGCTCCGCCAGATAATAGCGCAGCAGGTAATTGTGCATCGAATAGTCGAAGGGTACGCCGAACTTGAAGCCCTTCCAGTCCTTCGGATTACGACGATCCTTGTGCTTCATTGCCAGCGTGATCGCCTGGCCGTTGATGTTTTCAACCGCAGGCATCGCATAGGGCTGCGGGGTCGAGCCGATGCCCATGGTGATGGCGAGCGGCATTGGCGACAGCATATGAGCCGCGTCATATTCCTTGTTCAGCGTCTTGTCGCGGATCACCGCCCATCCGGCGGTCTTGATGACGTTTACGTTGAGGCCGTGCTTCTTATAGAAGCCCATCGGGTGCGCCATGATGATCGGCGTGGCGCAGGTGATCGGAATGAAGCCGACATTGAGATCGGGCTTTTCGATTTTGCCGGATTGCGCAAACACCTCGGTGGCCGTAGCCAGCGGGAAGAATTGCGCGACGGCGGCAGCAGCGGTGGAGGCGCCGACCGCGCGCAGGAAGGCGCGACGCGAGACGTCCTGCGGGAACATGGCACGCATGACTGCCGAAGCGACGACATTCTCGTAGGTCTTGTCTTCGCTGCTCACCTGCTCGGCGATGAACTGACTCTCGTGCTCGCTCTGGCTGGCATGACGTCCGCAAGAGCAGCCGGCGGAATGCAGGACGGTACGGTCATCATACGGATTGTCGAACATGCGGATCCCCTTGTGCTAACGCTCGGGGAAGGCAATTCAATTGCCGTGCCAACTGGCGATCATGATAAAAAGGGCCTGAAACACCGCATTTCATGAGGCTTCAGCCGCCAACGTTGACTCACGAAATCTCGTGAATTACGAATATTCGTGCCTTTCATGACGAAATTTCGTAACGGGAGCTATGAGCGACCGCTATTTCCAGCACTCGCCCCAGCCGCAGATGATCTTCGATCCGGACGAGGATCGGATTGTCGAGGCCAACGCCGCAGCCTGCCGCCTGCTGGGTTATGACCGGAGCGTGCTGGTCGGCCACAAGGTGTCGCAGCTCCATCCCGGCCAGTTGCCGATGCTGATCGTCTTTACTCAGGCGGTGCTGGCGCGCGGCAAGTGGTGGTCGACCTCGCTGAAGCCGCGCCATGCGTCTGGCCGCGAAATCGAGGTCGAATATGACGGCTCAGCGCTGCCGATTGATGGCGATCGCCGTTTGCTGGTGGTGTCGGCGACGGACCTGATCGAACGCCGCAAGCGTTCGATCGATACGGCCGCGGACGACCATATGGGCGGCGGCCTCACCGAATGGCAGCGCGTCGAACGGGTGTTTCGCGACATCGAGCGGGAGAATCGGCTCATTCTCCGCGCGGCCGGCGAAGGCATTTACGGCGTCAACGCCGAAGGCAAGACCACCTTCGTCAACCCTGCGGCTGAGCGGATGCTGGGCTGGACCGCACGCGAATTGACCGGACGCGACATCCACACGCTGATCCACCACTCACATCCGGATGGCTCGCATTATCCGCACGACCAATGCCCGATCTACGAAGCGTTTCGCGACGGCGCCGTGCACAAGGTTGAAGACGAAGTGTTCTGGCGAAAGGACGGGACGCCGGTCTGGGTGGAATACACCTCGACGCCGATCCGCGATCGCAATGTCATTGTCGGCGCCGTCATTGTCTTTCGCGATGTGTCGCAACGACGCGAGGCGGACGAACGCTTGCGCGCCGCGCTTGCCGAAGTGGACCGGCTGCGCGAACGGCTTGAACTGGAAAATGCCTATCTTCAGGAAGAAATCCGCATTGAGCTGAATGCATCCGGCATTGTCGGCTCGTCACAGGCGATCCAGTCGACGCTGCGCCAGATCCAACTGGTCGCGCCGACCGAAGCCGCGGTGCTCATCACCGGCGAATCCGGGACCGGCAAGGAGCTGATCGCCCGCGCCATCCACGAGGCAAGCGATCGCAGGGACCGGCCGCTGATCCGCGTCAATTGCGCGGCAATTCCGCGCGAGCTGTTCGAGAGCGAATTCTTCGGCCATGTGAAGGGCGCCTTTACCGGCGCGCTGCGCGATCGTGTCGGCCGCTTCGAACTAGCCGATGGCGGCACGCTGTTTCTTGATGAGGTTGGCGAGATTCCGCCTGAACTGCAGAGCAAGCTGTTGCGCGTCTTGCAGGAGGGGCATTTCGAGCGCGTCGGTGAAGAGCGGACGCGGTCTGTGGATGTGCGCGTGATCGCGGCGACCAATCGCGATTTGAAGGAAGCCGTGCAGCAGCGCCAATTCCGCGAGGATCTCTATTTCCGCCTCAACGTCTTCCCGCTGCAATCAGTGCCACTGCGGGACCGGCGCGAGGACATTCCTTTGCTGGCGCGGCATTTCCTGGCGCTGGAAGAACGCGGAAATCGCTCAAGGCTGGTGCTGCCGGAAAAGGAGCTGCGCAAGCTCGTGCATTATGACTGGCCGGGCAATGTGCGCGAATTACAAAACGTCATCGAGCGCGCGGCAATCCTGCAGCAGAACGGCCGACTGACCATCGACCTGCCTGATACGCCCCGCAAGTCGACTCGCCCTGAGCCGGCGGAGCCGCAGGACGTATCGCCCGACCGAATATTGACTGAAGCTGAGATGCGGTCGCTGGAGCGCAAAAATATCGAGGCCGCACTCATTGCCTGCAACGGTCGCGTGTCCGGCGTGAGCGGCGCGGCACAGCTTCTGGGCGTGCGCCCCACCACCCTCGCCTCGCGGATCAAGGCATTGGGCATCGGAGCCAGCGTTTGACGCATCGCCTGCGCACTCACTATTTCGGCGGCATCAGTCCGGCTTCGGAGACGATCCGCTGCATCTTGCCCATATTATTGCGGAGCATGGCGTCAAATTCCTCTGATGTTCCGCCGACGATCTCCGCTCCCGTCGGCTCCACCTTTGCGCGGACATCCGGCATTTGCAGCACCTTGTTGATCTCGGCATTGAGCCGCGCCACGATAGGAGCAGGTGTTCCTTTCGGCGCACCCAATCCATAGAACGTCACGAAGTCATAGTCGGGGTAACCTTGCTCGGCGATGGTCGGCAGATCAGGTGCGCTTTTCAGCCGGCTTTTCGATGAGACACCGATTGCGTGCAGTTTCCCCTGCCGGATGAATTCATCAGCCACAGCCACGCCCAGAAACATGCCCTTGATGTTGCCGGCGATCAGGTCCTGAAGGGCTGGATTGACACCGCGATAGGGCACGATCAGCGCATCCATCTTGCTCATCGTTCTCAGCCAGGCAAAGCCGATTTCATGCGGACTACCCGGTCCAAGCGAGCCGAAGGTAAACCATCCGGGATTGGCTTTCGCGTGCGCCACAAGCTCTGGCAGTGTTTTCATCGGCACAAGGCTGGAATTCACCATCAGCACCAACGGTACGCGCGCCAGATTGATCACCGGCACGATGTCTTTCTCCGAATCGTAAGGAAGCTGCATGCCAAAGGCGGCGTTGATCGCCAGAGAATCGAACAGCATCCCGACCGTATGTCCATCCGGCGGCGCCTGTGTCAGCGCGGCCGTGCCGGTGACAGTGGACGCGCCCGGCTTGTTCTCGACGACGATCGGTTGTCCGAGCGATTTCTCAAGATACACGCCAAGCGTACGCGCCATCAGATCGGTCCCGCCACCGGCCGGATAGGGCACGATCCAGCGGATTGGCTGCGACGGCCAGGTCTGCGCGGATGCAGAGATCGAAGCCAGCAGCAAGGCTGCGGCCACAAGCGCAAATCGATTGATCAAGCGAACCTCCCCTAACGGCCTTTGGCCTTGTTGTTACTGGTCGCGATTTTCGAACACTTCCTCCTCTGTCCTCTCCCACATCTCTCGCGCGAGCGGATTCTTCATTTCCTCAGCAAGATGGCCAACGAGTCCGACCGCGCGTGAGATCACAGCGATGCCGCGGCAAATTCGCCAGGGAAAATCGAGTTCACACAGAATGGCGCCAACCGCGCCGGTTGCGTTGATCGGCAATTCGCGATTAAGACGCACTTCGGCCGCTCTGGACACTGCTTCAAGCAACTCAACATATTGCCCGCGAAAACCGTTGCGCTCGGCAATCCCGAACAGCACCGGCGTGCGCGGATCGATCGGCTTGTGCAAAGGATGGCCGATGCCCGGAATGGGCTGCCTGCGCGCGGCAAAATCGGCAACAATACTATTCGCGATTTCGGCCAGCGGCTTGCCATCATCACGATTGGCTAAAGCCTCCTGCAGCACGCGCGCAGTCTGTTCGGAGCCACCGGCGAAAACGCTGCCGACGCCGCACAACCCCGCTGCCACGGCCGCTTGCAAGGCTTCGGGGGCCGCGAGATTGACGAGCCGTGTCACCATCGCCTGCGGCGTCATCCCGTGCTCCACGAGCGTCACCAACAATGCGTTGAAGACTTCGGCCTCCTGCGCACTCGGCAGCCGACCTTTAATCTCCAGGAACGCCATGCCGCCAAGATCGATCTTGCCGAGCAACTGATCGGTGAGGTCGAAGCCACGCACAGTGATGCTGTCGCGCGTGCTCCAGCCCATGTCCGACTTGATTTTTTTACGTTCTTTCAATGCAGGCCTCCGCGTGAAACCTGTCGAGCCGGCGCCGTTTCTTCGTAGCTCGCCGATGGCGACGGCATCAGGCCCGCTTACGGTCGTGCGATTCCAGTCCGGGCTTGTATTCTCCCTTGAGAAAGTCGCCGATGCCCTCGGTTCTCCAGGCGTCGTTCTGGCGGGAGACGAGTTCGAACTCCTTGGCCGAGGTATAGCTCATCGATGCATCCCAGCTCATTTCCAGTGAGAAGCGATAGCCATCCTTCGTGGCTTTCAGCGCCCACGGATCTTTTGCCGCCATTTCCCTGGCAACCGTCATCGTCTCCTCGCGCAACTTTGCGAGCGGCACAGCAATGTTGATGAAGCCGATCTCCGCCGCGACCTTGCCGTTGAACGGACGGCCGGTCAGGCCATACCAAAGCGCATCGCGCGGGCGCATCAGATTGGCGAGCGACTTTGACACCGACCCGCCGGGGAATAATTTAAAATTCACCTCGGACAGACCGAATGTCGCCTCTTCGGCGGCGATCGCAAGGTCACAGCCTTCAACTATCGAGAAAGCGCCGCCGAAGCAGAAGCCATTGATCATCGCGATGGTCGGCTTCGGGTAATAGCGCAGGGTGCGGCCACGCCATTCGACCGCCATCCGGGTAATGCGGTCGTATTCACCGGGCTTGTCTTTCAGCTCGGTAAAAAACTCTTTCAGGTCCATGCCTGCACAGAACGAGTTGCCAGCGCCGGTGATCACCAGAACCCGCGCCGCATCGTCATACCGCAACGCCTCCAGAGCAGCCGTCATCTCCTGATGGAGCTTCGGGCTCATCGCGTTCTTCTTGTTGGGGCGGTTCAGCGTAATCGTTGCCACGCCATCCGAGACATCAACAAGAAGCGTTTCGTAAGTCATGCCATACTCCGTTCGGGCGATTATCGTTCACTACATTTTTTATCGTCCTACGATGGGCACAATGGAGCGGGCTGTCAATCCCCGCATAGCGTTGTGCAATCTTTCGCCGGCTTGCGATGCAGGCATTGAATCAAAGCGCAGGATCGCGACCTTTTCGGTTGTCAGACATCGCCTGCGCCGACTAAAAGCAGCATCGGAACCTTTCTGTCTTTCGCAAGGCCATGACCGCCAAAGAAAAAGCACCAAGCTGGTTTTCTGAATCGTTGGCCCGCGGCCTCACTGTACTCCGCGCCTTCGATGCAAGCGCGCAGAGCCTTCGTCCGACGGATGTCGCCGCACGAACAGGTCTCAACCGCGCGGCCGCGCGCCGCTACATGCTGACATTGCAGGACCTCGGTTATCTCGGCTCTGACGATGATCGCTTTCATCTTCTTCCGAAGGTGCTGGATCTCGGCTACGCCTACATTTCCTCAATGCAGATTGACCGGCTGGTGCAGCCCTTTCTCAACGATCTCGCTTCGCAGACCCATGAATCGTCAAGCTTTGCGGTTCTGGAAAACGATGAAGTTTTGTTCGTCGCGCGCTCGTCGAATGAAAAGATTCTGCAAATTTCGGTCAGCATCGGCGGCCGGGTGCCGGCTTACGCGACCTCGCTCGGCCATGCGCTGCTGTCCGGTCTGCCGGAAGAGAGTTTCGAGCGCTATCTGAAGTCGCTGAAGACATTGCCGGTCAAGTCGCCGATCAACCCGCGCGATCTCAAGGCTTCGGTCGAAAAGGCGCGCAAGCAGGGCTGGGTTCTGGTGTCAAACCTTCTGACAAGCGGCATTGTCGGAATTGCCGCCCCGGTCCGCTATGCCGATGGCACACTGATGGGCGCGATCAATGTCGCCAATTATGGCGCGGGCAATCCCAAGCTCGTGCGCGAGCATCTGCCGCATTTGCTCGACGCCGCTTCACGGCTGGAGCGCGTGCTGCAGGCGCGCGGGCAGTCCGCCGGCAAGGAGCAATTTTCTGCAGCGCCGCGCCGGCCTGCAGCGACGGTAAGCCGCAAACGCTGATCACAGGGCGAAACGTTCGACCGCTTGCCAATCCACGAGCGCGGCAATCGACGGCGCGTCGGGCAACTCAATGGTGCCGTTTTGAATAGCCGGCATGCTCTGCGTGACCTGCTGGGTCATCGCGAGATACCACGTTAGCTCGGCCGGCAACATCGGTGCATCAAGTATGGCCGCAAATTGCAGCGCCGCCAGGGTGCCGAGCGCGCTTTCGCCCATGAGGCCCGATACGATGCCACATCCCTGTTCGCGGGCCGCGTCATGCATCAATCGACAATCGGACAAACCGAACCGGCCCGGCTTCGCACTCAGCCCCTGCGCACCCTGCGCCAGAAACAACTTCGCATCGCGTAGCGACCAACATCCGAAATCGACAAGAATCGGGATCGGCAGCTGCGCCTGCAGCGTCGCGAAGGCCGCGTCTGCCACCAGCGGACAAGGGTCTTCGAGCACACTCGCGCCAGCATCGGCTATCGCACCGGCATATTCACCGACCTGATCCGATCGATAGGCGCCGTTGCAATCGACGGACAGCACCACCTCACCCCCCACCGCACGGCGGATAGCTTGAATGCCCTCGACGTCGGTGTGGACACCCTGACCGCCCTTGACCTTCAGCGCACGGAAACCATAGCGGCTGCACATCTCAGCCGCCTCATCGGCCATCACCGATGGCACCTGCCGCGTCACCGCCCATGATAATGCGACGTGACGTCTGCCACCCCAAGTCCGCCAGAGCGGCACGCCGGACTGCGCCGCATTCAAATCCCAGCAAGCATTATCGATCAGGCATTTCGCCGCCATGTTTTCTGGGATGCGATCCAGCGCACGCCGCACGGCATGCGGGTCCGACAGGTCGAGCGTCTTCAGCAGCGGAATGAACACTTGCTCGATGGTCTCGATCAGGCTGCGCGCTGTAACGCCGTTCCAGGTGGGCTTGGCGGTGATTTCCGCCACGCCCGTCTCGCCACTGTCCGCAGTCAGACGCAGCAGCACGAAGGGAGCAGCTTCCTCGACAATGTCGCTCCATACAATGGGTCGCGCATAGGGCAAGGCGTAAGCATGCAGCGAATATTCGGCGAGACGCATGAGGCCCTATTGATCCAGCTTCGTATCCTTGAGCAGCGTGCCGAACTTCGCCGACTCGATGGTCACGAAATCCGTGACCTGCTTCGGATTCATGAAGCGCGGCTCCGCCCCGAGTTTGGCCATCTTGTCGCGGATCGTGGGCTTTTGCAGAATTTTATCGACCTCGTTGGCGAGACGATTGACGATGGCATCGGGTGTACCGCGCGGAGCGAACAGCGCGAACCATGCCTGCACGTCAAAATCCGAGAAGCCGGCCTCCGCGACCGTCGCGACGTCAGGCACCAAGGCGCTGCGGTCCGCTCCGGTGATTGCCAGGACGCGCAGCTTTCCGGCTTCCACCTGCGGCAACAACGCCGGAACAGTGAAGAAAATAAAGCTGACATTCCCTGCAAGTACGCCAGTCACCGCCTCAGGTCCACTTTTGTAAGGCACATGGGCGATATCAAGATCGGCTGACTTCTTCAGCATCGCTGCCGCCAGATAACCGGATGTGGCGATGCCAGCGGACGAGAACGTGATCTGGCCTGGCTTGTCGCGCGCCAGCTGCACCAGCTCTTTCACTGTTTTCACCGGCAGCGCCGCGTTGACGACAAGCAGATTAGGCGCCATCGCCACCATTGCGACGGGCGGCACGTCTTTCATTGGATCATAGGTGAGGTTCTTGAACAGATGCGGACCCACAGAATGCGTGGGACTGCCGCTCATCAGGAGCGTGTAGCCGTCAGGAGCCGCCCGCGCCACAGCCGATGCGCCGAGATTGCCGCCGGCACCCGGCCTGTTATCGATCACCACCGGCTGGCCGAAGCTCGCAGAAAGCTCCTCCCCGATCATGCGCGCTAGGATATCGGCAGTGCCACCGGCACCGAACGGCACGATCATGGTGATCGGACGATTGGGCCAGGCTTGAGACGGAGCCTGCGTCTGCGGCTGCGCCATTGCCGCGCTAGTCGCAAAAATGAACGCCAGCGCGGCATATGCGGCCGCGGAAAAACATTTCGCCATTGTTCCCACCCTCAACGGACGGTGACCGCCCTTATTTTTTCATTGGATTCTGTCTAATTACTCGCGCCTGCCTCCCGCCCCGTTCACGACACCTGACGATCGTGGTTGGCCCAATAAGGCGCACGCAAAGCCTTCTTGTCGATTTTGCCGTTGAACAGCCGCGGCAGCGCCTCGACGAAATCGATGCTTTTCGGCTTCTTGTAGCTCGCAATTTGCTGACGGGTATGCTCGATCAATGCCGCTGCATCGGCGGCCCGCCCCGGTCGCAATTGCACACAGGCTTTGACCGATTCACCCCAGACCTTATCGGGCACGGCAATCACCGCGACTTCGGCGACATCCGGATGATCGCGCAGCGCCTCCTCCACCTCCCAGGAATAGATATTCTCTCCTCCCGAGATAATCATATCCTTCTTGCGGTCCATCACATAGACGTAGCCGTCGCGATCGACCATTCCGAGATCTTGCGTGAACATCCAGCCGTCCCGCAGCACCTCGGATGTGAGCGTGCTTTTGTTCCAGTAACCTGACATCACAGTCGGAGAGCGGATTACGATCTCTCCGATTTCGCCCTCATCACAGGTCGAGCCGTCACTGCGCACGATCCGCACCGCATTGCCCAGAAGCGGCTGTCCGGCCGATGCGAGCTGGCGGCGCTGTTCGGCCGATCCGTCCAGAAGGTGGTTATGCGCCTTCAGCACCGTGCACCCGATGCATTCGGTCATGCCATAAACCTGCGCGAAGATCGGTCCCATGCGCGCAATCGCACGCCGTAGCAACGGAACCGGCATCGGTGCCGATGCATAATGGACGCACCGCAAGGAACTAAGATCGTACGGCTTGGCTTCAACCTCATCGAGCAGCCGCTGCACCATCAGCGGCGCAAAATGCGCGGCTGTCACCCGCTCGCGCTGAATAGTCTCGGCGACGTCGGAAGGTTCGAAGCCCGATTTCAAAACGACCTGTGCGCCCATCAGACTGAAATTCATCTGCTCGATCTTGCCGCCGAGGTGAAACAGCGGCATGACGATCAGCGCCTTGTCGGTCGATATGACTCCGCATTCGTGCGACAGCATCGCGGTCGCCTTGGCCATGGCCGCGTGGCTGATCATGACGCCTTTGGCGCCCCCCGTCGTTCCGCTGGTATACATGATATAGGCAATGTCGCTGGGGCACACATCGGTCGCCGGAGCTTCGGCTCTGGCTTGCTCAAGCATGCTCTCGTAATGCAGCGAACTTTCGGTGTCATCGAGGCTGATGATGTGGCGAATGCTGCCAACTTGCGCGGCAATTTCCTGCGCCGAGGCGGCAAAGTCTTTGGCATAGATCAGCACGCTCGGCTGACAATCCTGGCAGATGGCGGCCAATTCCTTAAGCGCGAGCCTGCTGTTCAGATTGACGGTAATGAACCCGCCGACCTCCCCCGCGCCGAACACCTCAACATATTCACTGCGATTCCACGAGAGGATCGCCACACGCTCCTGCTTCCTCACACCCAATGAATGCAGCGCATTGGCCAGCCGATACATCCGCGTGGCTTGCTCGGCAAAGGTGAAGGTGCGGCCTTCGAACAGGATGGCGGGTTGCCTGCCATATAGCGCTTCGCCCCGCTTGATGAGATCGCTACATGTCAAGGACATCACATGATCCTGCCGCTCAGACTGCGAGATAAGCTGAACGATAATCGCCCACTCGATCGATATGAAATTATAGATACGTGCTCAGATTGTCGTCAACCAGGCATCATAGTTGACATGAAAGGAGGCAGCCGCAATCATCAATAATAGACCACGCGTTCGATAATCGCCCGATCAGCTCTGAGGGCAGCAGAATTTATCAATGGTCGCTGCACCGCAATGAAGGGAAACCGCGTGATGCATTACGATGATCTGGTCATTGGCGCGGAATTTATCGGGACAGGGCGCACGCTGACCGAAGCCGATCTTTCCATCGCCTGCATGGTGAGTGGCGATTGGCATCCGATCCATGCCGATGAAGTTTACGCGAAAGCACATGGACTACGCGGTCGGCTTTTTCACGGCTCATTCGGATTGTTCATCGCCACCGGATTGGCAACCAAGCTGCCGCATTTCAGCGACGCGATCATCGGGGCGACTGGTCTGCGGGACTGGTCTTATCGTTTACCGCTTTATGTCGGCGATACTATTCATGTAAAAACAACGATCATAAGCAAACGCATAACGTCGGATGGCCGTCGCGCAATCGTCGAACGGTCGCTGTCCATGATCAATCAACACACCGAGGTGGTGCAGAACGGCATTGCGGGAACGATGCTGAAAGTGTTGGCGCAAACGGTCGCCTGAACCGCATCAAAATAGAAGCAACAACAAAATTCGGGAGGAATAACCATGAAGCAGTTCGTGGCGTTTTGCGTGCTGGCGCTAATTTTTTTCGTGTCTGAAAACGCGAATGCACAGCCCGTTGCCCAGGCCTATCCAACCAAGCAGGTGCGAATTGTCGTGCCCTATCCGCCCGGTGGCCCCACCGACCTGATGGCGCGATTGCTGTCTCAAAAGCTGAGTGAACGGCTCGGACAGACCTTTTACGTCGAGAATGTCGCGGGAGCGAGCGGCGCCGTCGGCGCCGGACAGGTCGCCAAATCCACACCCGACGGTAGCAATCTGCTGGTGGTCACCAATGATTTCGCAGTCGCGTCGGTAACAACAACGGGCCTCCCTTACGATCCGGTGAAAAATTTTACACCGGTCTCGATCATCGCCGCATCACCACAAGTCATCGCCGTTCATCCCTCGGTGCCTGCCAAAACGATGAAGGAACTTGTGGCGCTGATCAGCGTCGAACCGGACAAATATAATTATGCCGCGCTGGGCATCGGCTTTGGGCAGTTATCTGCCGAGCGGTTGTTTCGGCTTGGCCTGAAACAGGACAAGCTCGTTCGCATCCCGTTCAACGGCGCAGCACCGGCCGTCAGCGCAACTTTATCGGGCCAGACCCAAATCATCTATATGGGCTTGCCACCGGTCGTGCCGCATCTAGAATCCGAAAAGCTTCGCGCCCTTGCCGTCACTAGCTCGCAGCGGAGCGATGTGCTGCCGGCAGTTCCCACATTGGCCGAATCTGGCTTTACCAACCAGAATGCCGAGTTGCAGATTGGAATGGTCGCGCCCGCGGGAACTCCGAAAGACATTGTTGCCCTCCTGCAAAAGGAGATCGGCGATATCATCAAGCTGCCCGAGGTTCGTAAAACGCTCGACACGCTGAGCTTTCGGCCGGTGGCGAGCACACCGGAAGAATTTGGCAAGCGCATCAGTGAGGATATCGCGATCTGGCAAGACGTCATGAAAGAGCTGAACATCAAGCCGAATTGAAACGCGCTGCCTTTTGCGAGCGAGGCGCGGCTTATCGGTTGTCGATAAGCCATCGCGCGATGCCGAAGAGATCCGCGTCGTGACCATGCCCGCCCATGATCTGGAGGCCAAGCGGCATGTCTTCATCCGTCAAGAGAGGCAAGGTCATTGCCGGCACCCCCAAAAGCGATGCCGGCACATTAAAACCCGGATGGCCAGTCGTTTCGAAGCCGACAGGGGCCGCACCGGTGGCGCCGAGCGTGATGACTCCATCGCACATATCCCCAAGCAGGTCGCGGTAGGCGGCGCGAATATCGGCCCTTTTCGCCAATGCCGCAGCATAGTCGGCTTGCGTCATCGCCAACGAATCGCGATAGCGGCCCAGCATCGCCTTGGAGACGGCGTCAGCTCTCCGCCGCGCGTAGTCACCGAGCGGCCAGCGGAATTCCCAGCCGACAATTTGCCATGTCAGATCGAGCGCATCCTCGATCGCATGTTCAAAGGCCTCAAGTTTGGCATCGGCGCTTCGCGCGACGATCTCGACGCCTTGCGCACGCATGCGGTTCACCGCTGCGGCAAGAGCCGTCTTCGCACCCGGCGTCGCCCGCTTCCAGCCATTGGTCTCAAGCAGCAGCATTCGCCGTGGCGCCGTCGCCTCCGGCAATGCATCCGGCCCCTCAAGCCCGGCGTGACCGGGATCGCCGCCGACGCGGGTGGCGATGGCTTTCGACGCAAGCCAGGCATCTTCAATGCTGTTCGCCAGCACGCCAACGCAGCTCTGGCTGAGATGATCATAAGAACCACTGCGATTGAGCGCGCCGGTCGTCGGTTTGAAGCCGACGCAGCCGCAATAGCTCGCCGGACGAATGGTCGAGCCGACCACCTGGCTTCCCAGCGCCAAAGGAAGAATGCCAGCCCCGACCGCCGCCGCCGAACCGCTGCTCGAGCCGCCCGGCGTGCGGCGCGGATCGTGCGGATTGACAGTCTTGGCGAGCAATTCAGTAGCGGCGAATTCCGTCGTCGTAGTCTTGCCGAGGATGATGGCGCCAGCATCGCGCAATGCCTGAACACTGGCCGAATCGCGCTGGCTCTGGAAACCGGTCCATAGAGGTGAGCCCTGTCCGGTCGGCATGTCGGCGGTCTCGATGATGTCCTTGATGCCGACAACAATGCCGTCGATCGGCGACAAGGCTTTGCCGGCGCGCCACCGTTCGGCGGATGCTTTCGCATTTTCCATCGCTGCGTCGCGCGCGAGATGAGCGAAAGCATTCAGCTCGCTCTCGCGCTCGTCGATCAACGTCAGGCTTGCGGCGAGGAGATAGACCGGCGATGCAGCGCCGGAGCGAAAGGAGTCAGTCTGGCTTGCAAAAGATTTTCTCATCCTGCGCGCTGTAGCACATTGCTCTCGCGCCGTCAGCGTTATGTGGCGATGAAGCGCTCCGCATCAGCAAATGGACGGCACCGTGATGGCAGCCGAAATCCACAGCGTTGCAGCCATGGCCGCCATCGTTAGATACAGCGCGCCGCGCCACAGAAAGTGTGCCAGCCGGCTCTCCACGGCGGACAGCATGTTGCGGCAATAAATGAAGATCGCGATCAGCAATGCGGCATGGCACAGGACAAGCCCGATCAGAATGACACGGAGGAGACTGACAGGGCCGAGCGCTACACTCTGCAAATCAAATGCGCAGCCGGTGGCCTGGGCACCATACAGCACACCGAGCAAAATCAGCCAGATGGTGAAGCCAGTGGCCAGATTGAAGAATCCGCGTTGCTGTAAGGTCATCGCCCGACCATCCAGGATAACGCGTGCATCAACAGAATGCTTAGAATGCCGATCGCCGCCGTATAGCCGTGCCAGATGCGGCCTATATGAAGATCATTCGTCCGTGACGCTGATACATAGCCGGCGCTGCTGCGCCACAGCGCGTAAAGCGCAAACACGATCCCGAGCAGCACATGCAGAACCACATAGGCCAGCAATACCAGCGTCGCCGCTGCATAGGCATGCCGGCTCGGCGTCGGAATTTGCAGCGCGAGAATTACGAGCGCGACAAAGGCAACGCCATGCGCGGCGGCACACACGAGCAGCCAGCGATGACGGGCGGCGGCGACGGGCGCAACAGCAGAACCCGCGCTGCACCAGCCGGCGAAGGCGGAGGCCACGAGTCCCACCACCGCAGCCAGCGATGCCAGCATGTTGAAATGAGCGACCTCCGCCGGCGGCCAGTTCGGCGCGACCACGGCGAGATAGAGCGTGCCGAAAGCGAGTGATCCATACGCCGCGGCGTCGCCGAAAATGCCAACCCGCATAGCCCAGCGCGACGGAGCGCCATCGGATTCGCTTTGCGGCAACGCCGTCTCGCCTCGTCCGATGGCGATGGCCCCGCAATCTGATGTTTCGCCAGACGTGCGCGTCCAAAGGAGAAGGCTGCCGATTACCGCGGCAAAGCTGACGACCGCGACGGCATAAAGTTGAAACAGCACCGACAAAAAGAAAGCCGCTGTGATAAGCGCGCTGACGAGAGGCAGATAACTCGGTCCCGGCAGCCGCACCACCTGATCCGTGCGCCCCGATGTGACGTCGACTCCGAGCGTTTCCAGCCGGTCGTCACGCACAAAGCCGAGATAGCCCTCGCCCCTCGCGAGCGTCACAGGTAGGTCCTCCTGTTCGCGCAACGGCGAACGTGAGGCAACCGACGGCAGCGAGGCAAAGTTATAGGATGGCGGCGGCGTTGCGGTCACCCATTCGAGCGTCGCCGCTTGCCAGGGGTTACGAACGGCGTGCCTTCCGAACCGGAATTGCAGCAGCACATCAACCGTGAACAAGGCAAAGCCCATCGCCATAAGAAAACTGCCGATCGACGAGACCAGATTAAACCACTCCCAGCCGGTATTGGGATCGTAGGTATAGATCCGCCGTGTCATGCCCAGCAATCCGGTCAGGTGCATGATCAGGAACGTGAGATTGAAGCCGATGAAGATCAGCCAGAAGGCGGCCTTGCCGAGATTGATCCGAGGCATGCGTCCGGTGAAATGCGGCAACCAGTAATAAGCGGCGGCCAGCATCGGGAACACGAAGCCGCCGACCAGCACATAATGCAGATGGGCGACAACAAAATGCGTGTCGTGAACCTGCCAGTTGAACGGCACGATGGCGAGCATCACGCCGGTGAGGCCGCCGGTGACGAAAATGAAAAAGAAGCCGAGAATGTAGAGCATCGGCAACTTTAATTGCGGCCGCCCGGCAAACAGCGTGCCGATCCAGGCGAACACCTGGACCGCCGTCGGCACCGCCACTGCCGTACTCGCCGCCGAAAAGAACGCCAGCGCCAGATGCGGAATGCCGACGGTGAACATGTGGTGCACCCACAGCCCGAAGCTCAGGAACGCCAGGGCGACGATGCTGATGACGATCGCGAGATAGCCGATGATCTCGCGCCGCGCGAAGACCGGCAGGATGGTCGAGATCACGCCCGCTGCCGGCAGGAAGATAATGTAGACCTCCGGATGGCCGAACAGCCAGAACAAGTGCTGCCACAGAATGGGATCACCGCCGCGAGCCGGATCGAAGAACGGAAGATCAAACGCGCGCTCGATCTCAAGCAGCACCGAGCCAACGATGAGCGGCGGAAAGCCGAACAGCATCATGAAAGCAGTGACGAGCATGTACCAGGCAAAGAGCGGCATCTTGTCGAGCGACATGCCTGGCGCCCGCAATTTGAAGATCGTGACGATGATCTCGACCGCTGCCGATAATGCGGAGATCTCGACAAAGGTGACGCCGATCAACCAGATGTCGGAATTGATGCCGGGCGTGAAGGGACGTGACGCCAGCGGCGTATACATGAACCAGCCCGCATTCGGCGCCAGCCCCAGCACCATCGCCACAATGAGAATGGAGCCTCCGAACAGATAGCACCAATAGCCGTAAGCGCTCAACCGCGGGAACGCCATGTCGCGAGCACCCAGCATTTTCGGCAAAAGATAGAAGGCCAATCCCTCAATCAACGGAATGGCGAACAGAAACATCATCACCGTGCCGTGCATGGTGAAGATCTGACTGTAAATTTCCGGTCCCAGAAAGGCGCTGCGCGGTGTCGCCAGTTGCGTGCGAATGAGCATGGCGAGGATGCCGCCAATGCCGAAAAAGACAAAAGCCGTGATAATGAAACGCCGTCCGATGATGGTGTGGTTCACCGCCGAAAGACGGCCGATGCCGGGCGCTGTCCCCCACACGGCATCCAGGGCCTTGTGAAGGCGCACCGGATCGTTCACAGCTTCGGGCTCCATCACGGCTGTCTTCTCTCAGGATCGTGCTGTGGAAGTTGGGTCACGGCGTTGTTGAAGCCCTCGGTGGAGGGATGCGCTTCCACCGTCATCTGCATCTCCCAATGTGCCGTGCCGCAATATTCAGCGCAAAGGCCACGGTAATAGCCAGGGGCATCAGCAAGAAGGCGAAGCTTCGTCACATGGCCAGGCGTTGCGTCAATCTTGCCGGCCAATCGCGGAATCCAGAAGCTATGAATGACGTCTTCACTCGTGATATTGAGATGAACCGGCACATTGGCAGGGATATGCAGGACGTTTCGTGAGACGCGCGGTGAGGCGTTGGCGATGCGGTAGGTGAAAACCCATTCCCATTGCCGCGCCAGAACGTCGATCTGAATGGGAGCCGCTGCCCGCGACAGCAAAATCCGTTCGCCCGTGACAAGCGCGTAGACCATCAGCGGTGTCAGCACGACAGCCGGCAGAACGAGGCCACCACCGATGATCCAGACAGAGGCCGGTGTCCTTTCGCCGATGCCCGGCCGGAAGAAGGCGATGAGCAGAAGGCCGAGAACGAGCGACAGCAACGCCGCAGCGCCGATCAGCATCACCCACCAGAGTTCGGCTATCGAGGCCGCTACCGGCCCGGCCGGCGCCAAGGTGGAGAGCGGCCCGCTGCAGCCGGCTAAAGTCGTCGCAAGAGCGGATAAGGTGGCAAGGCGGGTAAACCTTTTGCGGCCGGATTGCGTTGTGGCAGTTGAATTCACGCGAACAGAGCGAGCGCTTGCATGTCCAATCCGGTGATCGACCAGGTGACAAAGCATGATAAGAGTTCGGCGGTTGCGATTGCCGGCCACCCCATTCATGCCATGCTGGTCACATTTCCGATCGCGCTCGTGATCTCGACGCTGGGCTGCGATGTATTCTATTGGTGGAGCGCCGATCCATTCTGGACGCGGGCCGCGCTCTGGGCCACCGGCTTTGCGTTCGCGCTCGGCATTTTGGCCAGCATCGTGGGCACGGCCGAATTGCTGTTGGTGCCGGGAATCCGCAAACGCGTGGCCAGCTGGAATCATGGCGTGGCGGCGCTCACGTTGCTGTCGATTGTCGGTCTGAACTGGGGCGTGCGCCTGGGTGACGAGCAAGGTGCGGTTTTGCCGCTGGGCCTTGGCCTGTCGGTCTTGGCGAGTATCTTCGTGGGCATCGCAGGCTGGCACGGAGGAAAGCTCGTGTTTGATCACGGGATCGGAACGACGTTGTCGAGCAGCGACTGAAGCCCGCCCGGCTGGACCTTCCAGTCCGCCGGGAGAGCAATGCCGATATGCGGTTTTGCCAGCACCACGATCAGAACGGCAGTGACAACGGTCACGGTGGCGCTGGTCGCAAGATAATGCCGCCACCGGGCATAGGTCTCGCCCTTCTCGAACACGGTTAGAATGACGTGACCCTGCCACATATGAATGGCAACGAGCATGCCGACAAAAGCAAGCTTGAGCGCCATCCATACGGTAAAGACATCGCGTAGAAAGATCAGCATCGTGCCGGCAATGATGGCGACGAAAGCCGCCGGGCAAGTAAATCGGATGAAAAGTGATCGGGCAAAGCGGTGAAGTTCGTGCAGTGGCTCACCGCGCAGCCCGTTCCGCTGCGCGTAGATCATCGGCAGGACCATCAAGCCCGCACACCAGAGCATGATCGCACCGATATGGATCGTTTTTGCCCAGATGATCATCGATGACGGCTAACCTGTGCGCTTGGCGAAAGCTGCTGAGCCAGCAGGATCAATGCAACGGCAAGATAGGGCAGCACTGCCGGCACCCACATGATGAGGCCTGCGATCTGCTGGTCCTCCAGCGGGGTCAGCCCGAAGGCCGTTGTGCTGGTCAAATGTGGCGCGTAGAGCGGCCGCTCCGCGAAGGTGATGATGGCACCGAGAAGCCCCATCTGCGCCGTCGCCGCCAGCAGCGTCGTGATCGAGGTAAAGAGCTGCGTGCGGGGCGACAGGACCAGATTCCAGAACAGCAGTGCCGTTCCGAACAGGCTCAGCTGCATCAGCCAGAATGCCGCGTGATGCGACAATGCCAAGGCATACAGCGACGGCTCATGCCACATCCAGACGATCGCGGCGTGCACCGCGAGCAAGCCAGCGAGGGTCCCGGCCGGCACCGCCATGTCGCGCCAGCGGTCCGGCAGAGCGAGCGCCGCGAGAAGCGGGATGAGCGTTACCAGGATCACGTGATGGGCCACCCGCACCGAAAACAGCGCCGACGACAGTGCACAGAGCGGCGATACGAATAAGACCACCAGCAGCAACCAGGCCAGAGCGAACGGCAACCGCTTTTGCGGCCATGCGCGATTTCTCCGGAGAAGGAGTGCGTGAAGGCCCGCAGCGAGAACCATCGCCCCGATCAAGATGGGGTCGAAGTTCCAACGCGCCAGCCAGTCCCCCGGCACGGGGGGAGCTCCGCAATATGGATCAAACGATGCGCTCAAATCCGCCCCGCCGCGACTGCCGATTCCTGAGGACACGCGAATGCGCCGAGCTAACGCCGAAGTCTTTGGTTCGGACCACGGCCGCCGCGCGGCATAAGGACACATCCATCCCCGGATCGTTCCCGCCTGCAGCGCGGCAGACGGTCGCAGTGTCGAAGGATGCTCATGATCACCAAGCTGTCTCAATATTTTAGAAACTTGTGTTGTCTGCGAGTCGAAATCGTCCTCGCCGACAATGTTTCCTTGCGCAGCGGCTGACGGCATGCCGGTAGTGAACAAAAACTCGCCCGCCTGACCGTGCAGCAACGGTTACAGGCTTTGACGCGGCAATTTCAGCCATTTGGCGATCCGACGACGGCTTCGACTTCCACCTTCATGGTCGGGACGGCAAGCCGCGAACCATGGCTCGCGATCACCCGCGCTATCAAGCGCTGTTCACTGGCCGCTCCGGCAGTGCAACGCCGCCGGCTTTGCGCTTCGGCAAGGCCAGCATGATCAGCACGAACAAACCGGTCACCAGTTTCAAATCGGAGGGGTGAACACCCATCGCAAGACCCGCCGATATCACCTGATAATAGGCCACCGAGCCGACAAACGGTGCCAGCAATTGTCGGAAGATGGATGAGCGGCCGACGATGGCTTCGCCGATGATCAAGGCGGCAAGCGCGTTGATCAAAATGCCAAACCCCATCTGCACGTCTGCATAGCCTTGGACTTGCGCCACGGCCGCACCGGCAAAGGCCGTCAAACCATTGGCCACGCCAACGCCAGCGATTGTAATCGCCCAGGTGCTGATGCCTTGCGCGCGCGCCATCGTCTCATTGGCCCCGGTGGCTCGAACGGCAAGCCCGAGATCCGTACGCAGGAACCAGACCAACGCTGCGACAAGCACGATCGAAAGCAGCAACCAGACACCGATCTGCACCGGCACATTCATCGTGAAACCGGAGTAGATGCTGTCAAAGAATGATGGCGCCGCAAACAGAGGGATGTTGGACTTACCCATAATGCGGAGATTGACGCTCCACAGAATGGTGATCATCAGGATGCCGGCCAGCAGCGTATTGATCTTGAATCGCAAATGAATAAACGCCGTGGCGCAGCCCGCAAGAGCGCCAGCCGCCACCGCAATCAGCATGGAAAGGGCCGGCGAGATGCCGGCAACCAGCAATGCCGCGCAGAGACATCCGCCCAGCGGGAAAGCTCCCTCGCAGGTCAGATCAGGAAAGCTGAGCAACCGGAACGGGATCATGATGCCCAGTGCGACAAAGCCGTAAAGAAGGCTTTGTGCCAGCGTCACCGGCACGAGATTTACGAAGCTGGAGACAACGTCTATCATATCAGTGGACCAACAACATCTTGTCGTCGGCAGTCTGGAAGCGCCGCACAAGCGCCTCCACCGTCAAACCGTCTTTTTCGGAGCCGGCAGCCTCATAGACGATCTGCCCCTCGTGCATCATGACCAGACGATTTCCGTGACCGATGGCATGATGCATATTATGTGTGACCATCAGCGTTGTAATACGCGCTGCGTCGACGGCTTTGAAGGTCGCGGCCATCACTGCCTCCGCCGTCCGTGGATCAAGCGCCGCGCAATGCTCGTCGAGAACGAGAATTTGTGGCTTGAGCAGACAAGCCATGGTGAGCGAGAGCGCCTGCCGCTGTCCACCCGACAAGAGGTCCACACGCGTGTCGAGCCGATTTTCGAGGCCGAGCCCCAGCGGCGCGAGAGCATCCTGGAATAATGTACGGCGATTTGTGTTCACAGCCAGATTGAGGTAGCGGCGGTGTCCACGCTTATAGGCGATAGCAAGATTTTCCTCGACGGTGAGACCGGGCGCCGTGCCCCGCGAGGGATCTTGAAACACCCGCGCAACGCGCGCAGCACGCCGATGGACGGGAACGCGCGTGACATCGTTCCCAGCGATGTCCACAGTCCCTTCGTCAGGCGTAACGTCGCCGGCAATCGTCCCCAGCAGTGTGCTTTTGCCAGCTCCATTGCTGCCGATCACGACGGCAAAATCGCCTTCCGCCAGCGTCAGGCTGACTCCGCTCAACGCCTTGCGCTGCGTAGCTGCGCCTCGATTGAACACCTTGACAACGCCCGCAATACGGAGCGCCGCTGGCGGCTTGGTGTTTACTTCACCACGCATGCTGGACATTTGGCATAGGCTTCAGGCAACTTCACCTTGAGTTTGTCGAGTTGCTGCTGGCTCACCACAACAGAATGCTCGGCGGGGGTCGGAACTGTCGGCTTGATCTCTGTCACCTTCGCACCCTTGAAAAGACGATCGACCATGCCTGCCGCTGTCGCGCCGATGGCCGGGAAATCGACCGAATAGGACGCAAGCATCTCGTGCTTCAGCACGGGCGCTGGCAACCCGTTGAAAGCAGGAACACCGATACGCGCCGCGATGGCGCCGATTTGCGCGGTTGCGGGCTGAAACAGGTTCGACGGGAAGACATAGATCGCGTCAACCTTGCCCGCGAAAGTTTGGATACGTTGCGGAATGTCGTTGGTGTTGTCGACGCTAGCCAACACCAGTTCGAGACCATGCTTGGGCGCCGCTGCGACGAGTTTTTCCCGTAGCGCATTATCGGCATCGTCACCGGGATTGAATGGCACGCCGATGCGCTTGGCATTCGGCAGCATTTCCTTGATGAATTTCAGGGTGCCATCCATGTCGACAAGGTTGGACGCGCCGGTCATGTTGGGGCCCGTCTTGTCCCAGGCCGGGATCACGCCAGCAACAACGGGGTCCTGAATGGCCGCAAACACCACTGGTGTTGCCGGATCGGTGAACACACGAACCGCGCTCTGTGTGACCGGCGTCGTTATGGTCACCACCACGTCGGGCTTATCGGCCGCGATCTTTGTCAGCATCTGTGGGATGAGATTTCGTTCCCAATTCACGTGGGTGAAAGTGATGTTGACGTCCTTGCCTTCAGTATAGCCGAGATCCTTCATCTTGGCTTTGAAGCCATCAACGACACCTTGAAGTGCCGGATGTTCGCCGAAGCTCGTGATAGCAATCCGCTTGTTTTGCGCGTTTGCAACGCTTGTCGCTGCAACCAGCACCGCAGCCATTGTCGCCAGGAATAATCGTCTCACTGCAACCTCCACCCCTCAAGAAGGACGCCGGCCAGACCCGCGCCGAAAACTAAACCGCTCTCTCATTCTCCAAAGACATCAGAAAATTCCGGACCAGGCGATTGAAAAGATCCGGTTGCTCAATATTCATCAGATGACCCGCCTGCGGCATGACCTTGAGCACGCTGCCCGGTATGGCGGCGGCCATGGACTCCATCTGCGGCTGAGGCGCGACGCGATCATGTGTGCCGGCGATCACCAATGTCGGAACAGCGATCTGATCCAATGCAAGAAACGGTGCAATTGCAAGCCGGGCTGGAAGCACCTTGCGGTAGGACTGAGGGCGCAACCTTTCCAGGCTGTCGCGAATGCCGGCACGCGCCTCCGGCGAAACGGAAGGACCAAGCAGGCGCGGCAGCAACGCATCCGCGAGCGCTTGAGCACTGCCAGTCTCCAGCGGCCTGCTCCGCTCCTGTTCAAATTGTTGACGATCCTCGAACACGGGCGCAGATCCTGGCCGGCAAGCGATTAAACCCAGGCTGAGGATCCGCTGCGGCTCCCTGGCATAGAAAGCTTGCGCCACCAGTCCACCCATCGACAGCCCGAAAAGATGGCAGCGGTCGATGTCCAGATCGTCGAGCACACGACGAGTATCTTCCACGAAGTCGAAGAAATTCAGTTCTCCGCCGACGTCCTCACTATCGCCATAGCCGCGAAAGTCGAATGCGACGCAACGGTAGCCATCTGAAAGCGCTGCCATCTGCATCGCCCAGTTCCGGCGATTGCCGCCGATACCATGCAGAAAGACCAAGGGCTCACCAGCCCCGCGGACATCGACGGCGATCCGCGGCGAGAGGGTCGTGAGATATGGATCGCTCCCGTTCATAACAGGATCGTTGCACGCAGCGGCATGTCGTGGAAGTATCGGCAAGATATCGTCCACATAACCTCCAGTTATGATGCCGTGAATTCCGCCGCGCTCGACTATTTTCTCGTTGCCTATCAACACCGCAGCATCGGCAAGGCCTGCCGCGAACTGGGCCTGTCTCAACCTGCGCTGAGCAAAACGATCCGCAGGCTGGAGGACGAGTTGCGCGTTCCGCTGTTTGAGCGAACGCCGTTGGGGATCGAGCCGACCAGCTATGGCCATTCGCTGGCGCGCCGGGCAAGTATTATTCGCAATGAGATTGGCCGAGCCATCTCCGAGATCGAGACACTCCGCGGACACATGGGTGGTGAAGCGCGGATCGGTGTCGGCCCGGCTCTCGCTTCTTCATTGGTGTCGGAGCTGCTGGCCGCTTTCCTGCAAGATCGACCGCAGATGGTTGTGCATTTGCAGGAAGGCCTTTACGAGCCGCTATCGGATGCCGTCATGACCGGCCGTTTCGATTTCGCCGTGACGACACGGCCATCCACCCCCATCCCAACCGAATTATCCGCAACACTGCTCTTCAAGGATCATTTCGTCTTCGCTGCATCAGCAAAGCACGCCTTGGCAAAGCGAAAAAAGCTGCAGCCAAGCGATCTGCTGCATTTTCCTTGGGTGCTACCACCGCGTGGTGGGTTGCTATGGCCACGCGTGGTCGACGTTTTCGAAAAAGTTGGGCTGCGAGCCCCGGAACCTCAGGTGGAGACCAACTCCAGCGGCTGCATGCTTTCGCTCTTGCGCGCCGGAAACTTTCTAAGCCTCGTGCCAGAACATCTCGTCGGTCAATCAATAAGGCGCCGTGAGGTCGTCATTCTCAGAGTCAGCAATCTGGCTTTCAATCGCGACGTGATCGTTCTGCGCCGCAAGGATTCAGCATTAGCGCCAGCCCCGGAAGCCTTCCTCGCCTATTTGACCGAAGCACTCGGCAAGACTTGAAAGAATAGTACAATGACCGATCCTCGCAGAATTGTCATCACCGGCGGCGCGACAGGCATTGGCCGCGCCTGCGCGATCGAATTCGGACGAAATGGCGAGCATGTCTTCATTATCAACCGCAATCGCGATGCCGGCGAATTGGTAGTTCGCGACATCAGGGATCTGGGCGGCCTGGCGGAAGCGATCGCTGCTGACATCACTGATCAGGAGTCGCTGCGGGCCGCGTTTGAAACGATCGGCCGCTGCGATGTTCTGGTGAACAGCGCCGGCGCGATGTCACAAGCCCCGTTCGAGCAGGTCTCTCAGGCCGAATTCCAGCGGTTGCTGTCCATCAACCTTCAAGGTCTTTTCGCATGCTGTCAGTTGGCGGTCCGCGACATGCCGAACGGTGGACGGATCATAAATGTATCCTCGCGCGCCGCCCTTGGCGGACGTGGCATCGCCCATTATGGAGCGACCAAGGCGGCAGTGAATGGGCTGACGCGCTCGCTGGCGATCGAGCTTCTTGATCGCGGCATCACCGTCAATGCGGTGGCGCCGGGCTTCATCGACACGCCGCTCTCGCGCTCCGCCCTTACCGATCAGCAGTTTGAGGCTTTCGTCGCACTGCAGCCGATGAAGCGGGCCGGCACGCCGGAGGACGTGGCGCATGCGGTGGCTTTCTTTGCCTCCCCACGCTCCAACTTCATCACCGGCCAATGCCTTTATATCGACGGTGGAAAAAGCCTGCCGCTCTGACGGCCGTCACGCCGCATCCAGCAGCCGGCCGGCATCGACGATCATTTCGCCATCAAGCGTCACGGTGCATTCACGCATCGGAAAATCGAAATGGCAGGCGGTGAACCGGTTGGCATTCTCGTTGGCGCCGGTGGAGAACAGGAAGTTGCCTTCAAAGGCGCGCAGCTCGGTGCCATTGATGTCGCGTTTGTCGTACATCACCATCGCATCCCAGCGCGCGCGCGGATTGAGGCCCCAGCCTACATGCGACACGGCATAGCCGGCCGGATCGTTCCACGCCGCGTAATAGGAGCGCGTCATTTCCGCATCCAGCCCACTGCCTTCAACGGCAGTAACGTAATCGTTTTCGACCACCAGCGTCACCGGGCTTTCAATATAACGCTTGAAGGTCAGGTTCGCGTCGCCCGGCGCTAGCACCAGACGCCCATTGACGGAGTTTGGCGTCGGAAAAGCAACGCAAAGACCGGCGGGCCAATAACCAATCTTGCCCGGCTCATCGACAAAGCCCGCCGCGCCGCGCGCAGGCGCGCCAACGAGATTGACCGTCAGATCGGTGCCGTGCCGCGAAGTAACCCGCATCTCCTTCGCGCGCTCCATCCGCCCAACCGCATGGCGCACCTTGCCGCGCAGCTTCGGATCGGGCATCAGCCGTTCAAGCACTTCAGGATGCTCGTTGCTGATCATCATCACGCGGGTGCCGCCCTTCAGGATCGCCGGCAATTCCCGCGAATGCAACAGTCCCTCGACGGTGCAGTCGACGACAAGATCTGAGGTGGCTAGCGCGCCAATAATCTGCTGGATGCCCTGGATCGCCTGGCTCGATCCGGTCGAGCGGACCGGCACATCATGCACCTGAGGCGGCGTTGGAATGACGATGTGAAAAGGCTTCGCACCAATTGCGACTAGCGCCATTTCAGACAGCTGGACGTTGATCCTGCGCGACTGAGTCTCGGACAGGATCGTAACCACGTCCCCCGGCTTCACCGCGCAAAGACCGAACACCTCCATGAAACATTTGAGCCATTTGCCCTCAAGGTGATCGGTCAACATGTCGGTTCTCCGGGTTCTCGCGGCCGGAGAATGAGAAGCATGACAGGCACCGGACTGCAATACCTGACATTAAACCCGGCGCGACGCACGCGGTCCGAAGGCGATACCGGACGACCAAAAAATCCTTCAACCGTTGCTTGAAAGATCGGTGTGACGCAGCGCGGCAATTGTCGTATTGAGCGTGAAGCAAATGCCTGATGGCAGGTATTTGATCTTTGCGATCCCCTTCATCGAAGCGCCCAGGGCGCGCTCGATCATCCGACTTCCAAATCCGGTTTGCGATGGCTTCCTGACAGTGGGCCCCCCACTCTCTGTCCAGGTGAGCTCGAAATCATCGCCGGTGATCCCCCACGCAATGCAGACGCGGCCGGTCTCATTGGAGAGAGCGCCATATTTCACAGCATTCGTCGCAAGTTCGTGGAGAGCGATTGTCAGTGAAGCGCTCGCAGACTGCGATATTTCGAGATCGGGCCCCGTATAGGAAATACGACCGGTCTGATTGAAGAGCTCGATCGCGCGCTCAACAGTTTGCCGCAAACCGGCGATATCCCATTTTTTACCAGTCAGAATGTCCTGCGATCGCCCTAAAGCGCTTATGCGCTGCGATACTGATTCTCGGAGCTCCTTGATCGGCGCATCGGACCTTAGAGACTGCACGACCACCGACTGAACCGTCGCCAGAATGTTTTTGATCCGGTGCCCGAGCTCTTGCGTCATCAAGGCGCGGTATTCTTCCGCTTCCTTGCGCTGGGTGATGTCCATGGACACCCCGCTCATCATGGACGGATTTCCCGATGCGTCGAAAAGCGTCTGGGCCCGGATCTCGATCCAGTGAATGGAGCCATTGGGCCAATAAGCGCGATACTCAAGATGAAGGTCGCCCTGAGACTTCAGACACGCATCAACGGACCGCTGCCAATGCTCATAATCCTCCGGATGAATGGCGGCTTTCAGATCGTCATATGTAAAGGTCTCCGCCGGCCCGCGGCCAAAATTTGCCTTACAGATCGAAGATGCCACCAGGCGCGCTTCCGGCAACTCCAGCGTCCATGTGCCGAACCCGCCGGCTTTGAGAATGAATTGCAGCCTGGTCTCGCTTGCCGTGAGATCGCTGATACGTTGCTGCATGATAGTCTCAGCTTGATCGCGATCCGCTGACAGGCCAGCGGTGCGCTCGCGTGTCACGTCAAGCTGCGAGGCAAAGAAGTAGGTCAGCTCCCCGTCATCAAAAACCGGGGAAATCAGCAGCCGGTTCCAAAAGATCGTTCCGTCCTTACGATAGTTCAGCAGATCGATCTCGATCGGCTGGCGTGCCTCGACTGCTGCGCGGACTTTGTTGACGTCCTCTTTGCTGGTGCCAGGTCCCTGCAGAAACCGGCAATTCCGTCCGAGAGTTTCCTCCCGGGTGTAACCTGTCAGCCTCGCAAAGGCATCGTTGACGAAGATGATCGGGTTGTCCGGCTGCGCGGGATCGGTGATCAACATCGGCATGCGCGTCGCCCGCATGGCCGCCGCGAACGGATCAGATCCGGGACCTAGGCGATGGATTTCCCGGTCGATGCGCCGTTCTTCGTATTCGTCCTTCATGACTGCATCACATGGTGCCACCAGCAAGTGTGGCCGCAAACGTCTTAAATAATCGCATCGCCTTGTTTCAACAAAACTCGTCCGAACCAATTTACGAAAAGACATAGTATCGCGCATTGCGCGATAATCAGGCTCTCTGCTGCGTGACGGCGAGCCAAATCCCAAAACCTGAACGCTCTGGTTGTTGCCAGTATTTTTGACGACCGTCTGCGGAATGAGGGCCGGATTTATGCCGGCGCTCGTCACAGCGTCAATAGGGCAGCGAACTCGCGGTTGTGGTGCGACAATCTGCTCGCTGACGACTTCCTGATCGACCGCCCGACCAGGCCGATCTCTACCAAGGCACGAGAATGCGGGCGCCCTGAAGGCGCGTTACGGCTCGGACGCGGCAAAAAGACTTTTATAACGCCGCGCGTCGCTCGCGAGCACCGCGTTAAACGCGTCCGCATTATTGGCCTTGAACAAAACACCCTGCAACGCGAGCCGCTGCTGAACATCAGGCAGCGCGATCACCGCTGCGATATCCGCATTGATCTTCTTCACAATCTCCGGTGGCGTACCTACCGGGGCAAGAATTCCAAACCAGGCATCGTAAGAGAATTCTGGCAAGCCGGCCTCTGCGAAGGTTGGCACATCGGGCAGTGTCGGCAGCCGCTGCGATGTCGTGACCGCGAGGGCGCGGACTTTACCTGCCTGAATCAGGTCGCTACCGACATTCCACAGCGTGAAGAACATCTGCACGTCATTGCGCATGACGGCGGTTTGCGCCTCAGGTGATCCGCGATAAGGCACATGGCTGATGTCGAGATTGGCGGTCTGGCGAAACAGCTCGGCGCCGATGAAAGCCGTGCTGGCAAGTCCCGACGATGCGAAATTCAGCTGCTTGGGACGCTCCTTCACATAGGCGATAAAATCGGCAAGCGTCTTCACCGGCATGTCCGGCGGGACAATCATGATCGTCGGCATCGACGCGATCTGGATGACACCGACGAAATCGCTCACCGGATCGAAGGGCAGGTTTTTGTTCACGAGCCCGGTGATCGTGTGACCGTTCGACGTCAGCATAAGGTTATGGCCGTCGGGGGTTGCCTTGGCGGCCATCCCGGTGCCAGCGATCCCCGGCCGGTTTTCAACGACGACCGCTTGCCGCCATCGTTCCCCCAGCCGGTCGGTGAGCGCCCGCGCCAGCAAGTCCGTCACGCTGCCGGCCGAGAACGGCACGATGATCCGGACCGTCTGGTTTGGAAAAGCATCGGGAGCGGAATTCGACTGGCTGAAAGCAGGGCTGGCGAAGGTCGCTAGATTCAGCATGATGACGCAGCAAAGGCGTAACATTGGCATGCGCTCCCTCAATTCATTTTTGATGATTGCAGCGTTTCAGACAGTCCCTCGTCGTTCCAATTTCGCTTCGTAACCGGTCAAGTCTTGGAGACGGTCAGCGAATAGCGCTCCTCCGCCGCAAGACAGGTGGCCTGCGGCAGCCCCAGTTCGGCTCTGACGATATTCGTTCCGAGCACCATCGAGACCATCTTGTAGGCGGCATGCCGCCGCCCCATCCCTTCACGCCCCATGCCGCAATCCGAAGAAATGATCAGCCGCTCCGGCGGAATATGCTTCAGCGCTTCGCGAATAAGCGCAGCCACTTCATCGGGTCGCTCGATCTGCAGGGTGTGATGGTCGATGACGCCGATGACGATTTTCTTGTCCTTGATGATCTCGCCGATGGCCTTCAGATCGCCGGGACCTGACGAGCAAGTCTCAAACGTCAGCGCATCGACCTCCACTTCATTCAGAGCCTCAAGCGTCGGCTTGTAGCTCTGCGGCTCCTTGAATATCCGCTGTTGTGAGGGATTGCCCCAGCAGGTATGGCACCACACCTCGGTCTTGTTGCGCAGGCCTTTGACGGTGTTATTGAACACCTTCACCAGATCGCCGGTATCGAGCTTGCCGAAAGCCTTGCCCCGCACCGGCACCATGTGGATCTGCGGCTCCTCCATCTGCAGCACCGGGCAACCCGCATCGGCGAGATCGTTCAATTCTTCATTGAGCGCATCGCTGAGTGCCCATGTTCGCTCGATCGGGTCCTTGTAATAATCGTCCTCGCAGGAGGCTGCGAGCAATTCAGGCAGGATGGTTCCGACCTTTACCGGCTTGCCGGTCATGCGCTGCGCCACCTTCCACATCGCCGTATATTGCAGATTGCCCCGGCCAACCGGACCGACGATGCGCGGAAAAACGCGCGCTTCCAGAAAGTCATGCAGGATGTGACCGCGCGGATAGGCCACTGCCCCGACATTATAGATTGCGGGATCGGCCGTGTGCGAGAAGCCTGACATATGAGTCAGCGGATAGCTCTGCCAGCTCATACCGCCGACCTGCTCATCATAGTGAGCATCACCATCGGTGACGATGTCGAGCCCCGCCACCTCCTGCGCGCGCAGAAAGCACGACACTGCATCTTCATATTGCTCGCGGTAGCGCGAGTTCACCATCGCTTCCAGGAATGGCGTCGAGCCAAGGCTTGCGGTGTACCAGGATGGTCGCGGCAACGAACCGATGATCGACGTCGGCAGCATGACATCAGCGGAAGCCTTGAACATCCTCAGCACTCCTCATTTCGATTTTTATTGCATCGCAAAGCGCGATTTTGATTGGCAGGCGTTTCCCGGCAAAACGCTAGCATCATGGCAAACGATTGCCAAGGTTTGCCATGATGGCTAAGCTTGCATGCAAGGCTCAACAAAAATTGCCAAATTAAGTCATCGGGGAGACTGAAATGCTCATCAGGGGATTTCTTTGCCCACCGGCGGCCCGCAAATTCTGTCTGTTTGCGTGCACATTGGCCGTCCTGGGTTTTTCGATCATATCCGCACATGCAGCCGATCCCATCCGCATCGGCTTCAGCGTCAGCGCGACCGGGCCAACATCGCCTGCGGGCAAGCAGGTACTGGCCGGTCTTGAAATCTGGCGCAGCGACGTCAACGCCAAAGGTGGATTGCTGGGACGCCCTGTCGAGTTCGTCTATTACGATGATCAGGGCAGTCCGGCCAATGCACCCGGCATCTACGCCAAGCTGATCAGCGTCGATAAGGTCGATCTGTTGATCGGCCCCTACAGCACCAACATCATCGCCGCGGCGATGCCGACGATCATCCAGAATAATCGCACCACCATCGGCATCTTCGGTCTCGGCGCCAACAAGGAATTCAAATATCCGCGCTATTTCTCGATGAATTCGCAAGGCCCCTCGCCCGCGAATTACTCCAAATGCCTGTTCGACCTCGCAGCGCAGCAAACGCCCAAGCCGACACGCGTCGCTTTGGTCGGCGCCGATGTCGAATATTCACGCAATGCACTGGATGGCGCACGGGAAAACGCCAAGAACCTAGGCATGGAGGTGGTGTTCGACCGGACCTATCCGCCATCGACGACGGAATTCACATCCGTCGTCCGTGCCATGCAGGCGGCCAATCCGGATGTCGTCTTCGCGGCCACGCTGCCGATCGATACTGCGGGCATCATTCGCGCGGCGCAGGAAACGCAGTTCAAGCCGAAGATCATTGGCGGAGCGATGCTGGGCCTGCTCGTGACTGGCATCAAGCAGCAGCTGGGGCCGATGATCAACGGCTATATCAGCAACGAATTCTATATCCCGGCACCGAGCCTGCAATTTGCCGGCACCAAGCAGATGATGGACGCGTATGAAAAGCGCGCGCCCAGCCTCGGCATCGATCCGCTTGGCTATACCTACCCACCCTATGCCTATGCTGCCGGTCAGATCCTCGCAAAGGCGATCACCGAAACCAAATCGCTGAACGACGAGACCCTCGCCAAATATCTGCGGGACAATAGCTTCGACACCGTCATCGGCCCGATCGCCTTCGGGGACGACGGCGAATGGAAAACGCCGCGCATCATCTGCATTCAGTTCAGAGGCATTACCGGCGGCGATCTCGAACAATTCAGGGACTGGTCACGGCAGGTCGTTGTCTATCCCCCTGAATTCAAGGCCGACAACCTGACCTACCCTTATGAGAAAGCGACGAAGTAATCATGACGCGACTGCACCGCTCCCGCCATCACCATGACTGCTGGCCGGGCAGCCGCCCGGCGAGGCGGGAGCGTGCGCACTAATGTCGAAAGTGAAGAAACCTGCGCGTAAAAAAAGGGTCAGCCTGAAGGATCTCGCGCGCGATGTTGGCGTCCACGTCTCGACCGTCTCGCGCGCGCTTGATCCCAACAGCCGGCACCCCGTCGCTGCCGATCTCGCCAAGAAAATCCAGAAGGCCAGCAAGCGCCTCGGCTACCAGCAACATGCGGCCGCTTATCATCTGAAAACCAATCGCTCGCGCACCATCGGCGTTGTCGTCCCCGACATCACCGATCCGGTTTTCCCGCCAATGATCCGTGGCATCGAGGATGCCTTGAGCCAGCATGGTTACGTCGCCATGCTGGCCAATACCGACGGCAATGCACGCCGGCACAAACAGCTTCTCGACATGATGCGCACGCGCGGCGTCGATGGATTGATCCTCGCCAGCGTCTTGAAGAATGACAAGATGGTCTCTCAGCTCGCCGCCGGCATTCCCGTGGTAACGGTCAGCCGCCGCACCAGTGATCCGCATTTTTCGTCAGTCGTGCATGATGAGGAAGACGGCATCGATCAGTTGCTAAGTCACCTCGCTTCACTCGGCCATCGCGACATTGCCTGCATTGCCGGCCCGCAAACGGTGTCGACCGGCGCCAACCGCTATCGGGCTTATCTCCGCCACCGGGACAGAGCCGGGCTTGGCGGAGGAGCTCCCCTTGTCGCTTTTGCCAAGGCCTTCAACGAAATGGAAGGCGAGCGATGTGCGGAGGAGCTTCTGGCCTCGGGCCGGCCCTTCACCGCGGTGTTGTGTGCCAATGATCGCCTCGCGATCGGCGCCATCACGGCGCTTCGCCGCCATCGCATCGATTGCCCCGACCGCATCTCTGTGACCGGCTTCAATGACATGCCGCTCGCTGATCGCCTGTCGCCCGCGCTCACGACAGTCCGTGTGCAGCATTACAAGGCCGGCTTCGCAGCCGCCGAGGTCATGGTCGAGAAAATCGGGACATCCGCCGACGCGCCAACGCATGTGACGCTGCCGGTGCAGATCATCATTCGCGATTCAACAAGACGGATGTCAGTCCGCAAATCACAGAAAGAAAAAGCAGGAGAGGACGCGTGAAGATAGGATTCGTAGGCCTCGGCACCATGGGGCTCGGCATGGTGCCACGGCTGCAGGCGGCGGGCTTCCATGTCACAGGCTGGAACCGGACGAAGGAAAAGGCGAAATCGCTCATCGATAACGGCATGGACTGGGCGGATAGCCCGCGCGAAGTAGCTGAAAAGTGCGATGTCGTGTTCTCCGTCGTGACCGATGGCGAAGCAGTGCGCCAGATCGCGCTCGGGCCTGATGGCGTGATCTCCGGCCTCAAGCCCGGCGGCATCTATATCGATATGAGCACGATCTCGCCGGACATCACGCGCCAGGTGGCGGACGAATTCGCGAAAAAGAATCTCGTCATGCTGGACGCGCCGATCTCCGGCTCTCCGGTCACTCTCGCGCAAGGCAATGCCTCGGTGATGGTGGGCGGCGATCA
>Ga0164243_10000260_pt1 | contig 112089 bp, 109 predicted proteins | sample OricompcompostOP_FD_108781 | JGI IMG/M metagenome (GOLD analysis project Ga0164243, IMG submission 108781) | Organic Plus compost microbial communities from Emeryville, California, USA - Original compost - Organic plus compost (OP) | ecosystem: Engineered > Solid waste > Mixed feedstock >...
CTGCGACGGGTGCGGGGGCGTCAAGCGCTTCGCTTCTGTGCTCCCGCTTCGGGCCGGCGCTTCCTGTTGAGCCGGGCCTTGGGGGGCGGACCTCAACGTCTCCCCATGCCCGCTGGATGCGCCTGCTTCATCACCGGCAGGAGCGCCGGCGCGCAGACCTCACTGCGGCAGCCGGAGCATCATGCGAAGGGCGGCTCAGCTGCGAGCCCTAGGCCGCTCTCCTCTCCTGCCGCAGGGCCGAGCAGGCAAGCTTAGCGCGCGGATACTTGCCCGCCGATCGCGATCGACAACAACGCGCCAAATGCACGCTCCCATGCGGGCGCCTCGAAGCACCGGCCCGGACCCGTCCGACAAGCCTGCCCATGCTTCCCTCCCGGCGTTATCCCGGCCCCGCCAGCGGGCGATGACGCGCGTCCGGAGCAGCGGGGCTCCCATCGTCCTCCTCCGTCATGCTGAACTTGGTTCTGCATCCATCTCGCCCCTCACAGCGCCGTCGGGGTGGACGATAGCGGCGCGCCATAGATCCTGCGGCCGAGCGCGATCAGATCAGCCCCGCCGCCCGGCTGCCGGACGACCTTGAGCATCTCTTCGACGAATCGGTCGCGCCTTTCCGGTGCATGGGCTCTGTCGGCCATCTGCAGGGCCTGCAGCACGTGCTCCCGGTCCAGATCGGTACAATAGACCGGCGTGCCGGGCTGCTGCCGCCAGGATTCCTCCAGAGATCCGGCATCGACACCGTCAAAGCCGATCTCGTCGAGCAACCCGATCACCACCGCCTTGGCCGCCGGGTCGTCTCCTGCCACGGGCAAGGCAATGCGATCGGGCGCGCCGGAAGGGCGCCCCGCTTCGGCAAGACTGGTGAAGCTGATGCTGTTGAATGCCTTGACGACCGGCCGCTTCAACATCTGGGACACCCAGACGCTTTCAGCCATTCCGGCTTCGATCTCTTCAATCTTCCGGTCTCGCAGCCCGGGATAGTAATTGCCCGTGTCGACAATGATCGCGCTGTCCGCGACACCGTCAAACAGGTTCTTCGGCAGTTCGGTGATTGCCGCCTGGGGGATGGAGACGACGACGATCTCGGCGTCCATCACTGCGTCTGCCAGCGTCACCGCCGCCGCGCCGATCTCGGATGCGAGCTCGGCTATCGTTTCGGGACCTCTCGAGTTGGCCAATTTGATCTCGTGGCCGGCCCTGCTCAAAAGGCGCGCAAGACGCGAGCCCAACATGCCTGCTCCAATTATTCCAATCTTCATTGCGATATCCGTCAAAATGCAAAGGCGGCCATAGATTTGTGGCCCGCTTCGAACAACCGACCATCGGGTACAGCGCCTTGGAGGGCCGCGACCCTTCGGGGAAGTTAACCAAGTGCGGCAAGCCGGGTTTAACCGCGAAATGGCATCATTCCGCGATGCTGAAGATCATCGCCGCTATCGTGATCGCATTTTTTGCCGTCCTGTGGGGGACTGGCAACGACGTTGCATCGTTCAAGCACGGCCTTCTTCACTGGGCCGATGGGAACCCGGAAATGACAGGAAGGCGTAGTGATTGGGGTATATGACCTCAGCCACGTCCGATTGCTTCAGGTGGTAACGACAATTTTTCCGATCTGCTGATTGGATTCCAGAAAGGCATTCGCCTCCGCGATCCGCTCCAGCGGAAAGGTTTTGGCGATGACGGGCTTCAATTTGCCCGATGCCAGGCCGGCAAGGATCTTGTCCTGCGCCCGTTTGTAGCGATGCGGGTGGTTCCATATCTCCGAAGCGACCCAGCCGCGCATTGAGAGGCCCTTGCTGGCGCATTGCCAATGCGGGTACGGCGTCGGCTGTTCGCTGAGCCCGCCATAGACGAACAGGATGCCGCGCGGGGCGAGGGCAGTGGCCAGCGTTTCCACATAAGGGCCGCCCACCGGATCGAACGCCGTGCGCGCGCCGTGCCCGCCGGTGATCTCCATCACGCGCTCGGTCAGATCCTGCTCTTCGGTGGCGATGACATGGGCGGCACCAAGATCGCGCAATGCGTCCGCCTTCGCGCTGGTGCGGGTACAGGCGATCGAAATGGCTCCGGCCCAATTGGCAAGCTGGATCGCGGCAAGGCCGACGCTGGACGATGCCGCCCTGATGATCACGCCGTCCCCGATGCCGACATCGGCGACCTCTATGATTGCATAGGCGGTCATGTATTGCATCCAGACCGCGGCGGCCTCGGCCGGCGTGAGGCCGGCCGGTGCGTGAAGCAGCGCGTGTGCGGGAACAATCGCCTCTTCGCCCCAGACGCCGTAGGTCCCCAACTGGAACTTCGGCACTACCGAAACCCGGTCTCCCACCCCAAAGCCTTCGACGCCTTCACCCAGCCGCAAGATCGTCCCGCATGCTTCGTAGCCCATCAGACATGGGAGCGACTGCGGCACCGGATAACGGCCCGCGCGATACATCGCTTCGGAGCGGTTCAGGCCGATCGCCTCGACCTTGATATGGACCTCGCCGGGGCCGGGTGGATCGAGCTCCATCTCCTCGAAGCTCAGGACTTCGGGGCCGCCCTGACGGTGCAAACGAACGATCTTCGCCATAACTCTTCCTCTTGCTCCTGTTCGCTTAGCCCGGACGACGCTCCTTCGCCAAATGCCGCGTACAGCATGCAGGCGCGGATCGGGTGGGATCTGCCGATTTGCGTTTGTCCGCTTTTTGGCGGCTCCCGCCAAGCGCTTCCCGCAGCCGACATTATGACCAGCGGAATTGACTAAATCCCGCCTGTCTCGTTTGCGGCCTAGCCACAATTGCCAAGTGCTGATTGCCGCCTTTTTGCAAAAGATCGAGTGCCCGATACGGTTTTTGCGCTCGCCCTCTATCAATCCGTCTGGATCGGAGTTACTTTACAGGTTAAGTGTATAGTTCGTGACTTCCACGAGGATGAGGGGATTTGGCCGCCATGAATCGACTGGCGAAGAGGCTAGCTGCAAACGAACAGGAGGACGTCCGCGAGCCCCTGCGTTCGAAAGCGAACTGGCAGGGCTTGCTGCGTGAACATGCGCTGCTGCGCTGGCGTACCGCGATTGACTGCCTCTCCAATGGGAAGCCGATCCCTGCGCGCGACGATGCGGCGCTCGTTCCGTTGATTTCATCGCTCGGGCCGCAAGGCGAGGAAGCGATCCAGATCGTCGACCGCTTCGCTCTCGGAAGTGCGGCGGAAGCGTTTGCGCTGGGGGAGCCTCGACACGAGCCGGGCGAAGACTTCCAATCGCAGCTTGAAATCATCCTGGAAGGCTTTGGGCGCGTGAACGGCGCGGCCGTGCGGCAGCGGATGGTGGAAGCCGAACGCGAATCCGCGCTTCATCGGCCGCAGCTCATTCAGAGCGAGCTTTGGCAGCTTCTGCACAAGATCCGGGAAAGCGCCGAGCTTTCCTATGCGCGAGAGATCGACATCGTCGAACTGGACCGGCGCATCCTGCTCCTTCTGAGTACGCATGGGCCGCTCGTGCCCGCCGCAATCTCTGCTGCAGCCGGCGTGGACAAGGCGCAGGTAAGCCGTTCGGTCAAGCGCCTGCTCGAACTTGGTACCGTAGAGAGAGACCAGATCCGCAGTCCCGTCACGCTGACGGGCAAGGGCGAAGCGCTTACGGAACGTCTCTTGCGCCTGGCGGAATTGCGCAATCGGGAACTCGGCTTCGATATCAGCGATCGCGAATTGGCTGACTTCTTCTCGGTCGTTGAAATCTTGCTCGACCGCGCAATCAGCTTGTACGAGCAGGAACGCGAGCTTGCGCGCATGAGCGGGCAGAAGGATCGCGACCCGGCGGTGTGGTACGAGTTCGAAGAACGGCAATCGGGCGAGCCGATCGCGATCAACCGCACCCGCATCGTTCCGCCCTTGCTGACCTTGAGCGCCTATTTGTCGCGTAGCGCTGCGCTCACCTACAAGCGCCTGATCGGGCTTTCGAACTTCGAGACGTGGGTCCTCTCGGAAATCTCCTACGATCCGCCGACCGATTGGCCGCGCCTGGTGAAGGCGCTGGAACGCGATCACAGCCAGGCAGGGCGGACGGTCAATCACCTGATCGAACGCGGCCTCGTTACTCGTGAGGGTCGGCCTGCGCGCCGGCATGGTCGCTTCACGCCGACCGCAGAAGGGCAGAAGCTTTATGACGTGATCGCCCGGACGAGCGAAAGCCGGGCGGCCATCCTGACCGAAACCGTGCCGCCGGAAAAGCTCCAGGCGTTTACTCGCGTGTTCGACAAGCTGACGCGTAATGCGGCTGCTCAGCTTCAGCGCGAACGCGCCTATGAGGAGCTTGAGAACGGCTGAGCGCGTTCAGCGCGTGGTCTTGCCGTATCGCGCATCGTCCATCCCGCGGCGCGCCTCGATGTACCTTGTCATCGCCCTGGCGCGCTTCTCCTGTCCTTCCCTGTCGCTCTCGGGAGGCGGCAAGGCATCGAGTGCTTGGTGGAAGATCGCCTGCAGCCCTTCTCGCGCTTCGGGGTAGGGGATGATGTAAAAGCGGTTCTCGAGAATCGCTTCCTTCACGTGCTCGGCCAGCTCTTCCGGCTCCATCCCCTGCGAGTAGATCTCGTGCAGTGCTGCGATCTCGCGCTCGTCGACCTCATAGCCCGAGCGGGCGTATTTTTCCGGCCTGGTCCTGACGCTCTCGGCGATGTTGGATTTGATGTTTGCGGGCGCGACTACAGAGACGCCGATGCCGTAATCCTTGAGCGCATCGCGCATCGCCATGGTGATGCCGTGGACGGCGAACTTTGAGGCCGAGTAAATACCCGAAACACTACCGGTGAAGAAGCATCCGAGCGAGGCGGTATTGACGATGTGGCCGCCCAGATCGCGTTCTATCATGCGCGGAACGAAGGTCTGCATCAGATTGACGACGCCGCCGAAATTGACGCCCATGATCCAGTCGTAATCGTCATAGGTCGCCTTCTCGAGCGGGCCGAAGATCGAAACGCCGGCGGTGCCGAAGAGCATGCTGACGGGGCCGAGAACGCTTTCGACCTCATCGGCGGCATCCACGAAGCGCTTGCGGTCGGTGACGTCGAGCTGGACGCCATGCGCCGTGATGCCTTCGGAGCGGAGACTTTCGAGGGCTTCAAATACAGCATCCTCGCGCATATCGGCTATGGCGACTTTGCAGCCGAGGCGACCGAACACCTTCGCCTGGCCGAGGCCCGCGCCGCTTGCCCCGCCGGTTATGAAGGCCGTGCGGCCGGTGAATTCAAACGCCATTGCTTCCTCCCGCTTCCCGGATGCGACTCGCCGGGCAGACCAGAAATGTAGATGTTATCCAGCCTGAGCCGACTCAGATGCGGATATTTACAAGATCAAATGCCCATTCAAGTTGATTTTGTCCGCGCATGCTTCTCGGCTATCTCCGCCCCCAAGAGAGCCGGACACAGGGAGCTGCACATGGAGATGAGAACGCTGGGCCGCACGGGCATGCAGGTGAGCAACCTGTGCCTGGGCACGATGATGTTCGGGCCGGGGCGCAACCCCGATCATGAGGACTGTCTGAGGATAGTCCACCGCGCGCTCGACGCCGGGATCAACTTCATCGACACCGCGGACATCTATTCGCAGGGCGAATCCGAACAGATCGTCGGGAAGGCGCTGAAGGGATGCCGTGACCATGTGGTGCTCGCCACCAAGTTCATGGGCGCGATGGGCGAGGATCCGAACAATCGCGGCGGTTCACGCCGCTGGATCGTCGAAGCGGTGGAAGGGAGCCTGCGGCGCCTGGGCGTGGACTATATCGACCTTTACCAGATGCACCGCTTCGACCCGAACACCGATATCGACGAGGTGCTGTTCACGCTCACCGAGCTGGTGCGCCAGGGCAAGATCCGCAGCTTCGGCGGCTCCATGTTCCCGGCCGACCGGATCGTCGAAGCGCAATGGACCGCCGACCGGCGCGGCTATCTGCCGTTCCGCTGCGAGCAGAGCGTCTATTCGATCTTCAACCGTGATATCGAGCGCTTCGTTCTGCCGGCATGCGCGCGATATGGCATGGGGATGATCGTATGGAGCCCGCTCGACGCCGGGTTCCTCTCGGGCAAATATCGCAGCCTCGCGGATCTTACTGAAGACACCCGGATCGTTTCCTCGGCCAACCGGTTCGGAGGCGGATTCGATCCCGATGCGGAGTTCATCCGGCGCAAGCTGGACCTGGTCGCGCAGCTTGACGCTCTCGCGAAGGAAGCAGGGATCACGCTGGCGCAAATGGCAATCGCCTTCACCATCGAACACCCGGCGGTGACCAGCGCGATCATCGGCCCGCGCGTCATGGAGCATCTGGAGACGATCCTGGATGCGGGCAGCATCGTTCTCGATCCCGATCTGCTGGACCGGATCGACCAGCTCTGCCCACCCGGCACGGTGGTCGGCCCGACCGTGGACCTCCCCAGCGGCACTACGAAGGAGATGCTCCGCCGGAAGCGTTAGGGCGGGGCTTCAATTCGCGTAGCCGCTGTTCGCGGGTAGCGTCTCGCTTTGAATCGGCGTTCCGACAGAACCCCACTCGTCATTCCCGCGTAAGCGGGAATCCAGCAGCAACCGCCGAAACTGGATTGTCCAAGGACGTCTTCGACTCCCCGCCTGCGCGGGAATGACGAAGATAAAGCAACACAGACGCGCTGCACGAGGCGCTGAGGGAATAGCCCTCAGCCTTGCGTCAGCGCGTCGATCCCGGCTTGGGCGATCAGCTCGTCCACGTCGGGGGTCGCGCCGCTGACACCGATTGCGCCGATTGTTTCCGCCCCCGCTTTCAGCGGCAGAGCCCCCTGGCGCGGCATGATATCGTCCAGCACCATCGCGCCCCAGAAGCTTCCCGAGCCTTGAAGCCCGTTCACGACATTGTTCTCGATCGTGCTGCTGGGCGCGCGGAAGACGGCGGAGGTCAGGGCCTTGCGCCGCGCGATCTCGAAATAGGCCGGGCCCGATCCATCCATGCGATGCGCCGCCACGATGGCGCCGTGGCTGTCCACGACCACGATCGAGACTTCGATCCCGCGTGACTTTGCTTCAGCCACCGCACCATCGATCATCGTCTCGGCCTGCAGGACGCTCACAGCCTGCCGGCTCAGCGGCTCGGCACTCGCGGCCGCGGCCGGCGCGGACATCGGCACGGCTGCGGCCATGAGAAGGGACAGGGCAAGCGGCAGGGCAGGCAGGATTCGGACCATGACAGTTTCTCTCATTCAAGCTGCGGAAAACGGCGCGAATATTGCGCCTAATTCCCGCGATGTCACCTTATCCGGCCCACCGCGGGCGAAAGCGCCTTCAATTCGTCCCGTCCAGGCCCTTCACCCCCCGAAACCGCTTGAACCGCGGCGTGTATTGTGATTCTGTGTGACCATCATGGCTAGCGATCCGAAAGTGGTGACTCGAAGGGAAAAGCTCGGCCATATTGGCGCCTTGGCTTGCCTCCTGCTTTTGGGCGGATTGGCACTGGCCGGGCCAAGCGGGCTTCTGGCGTGGAGCGAGAATCTCTCCACGCTCAAGCAGCATCAGGCGAAGATCGCTACATTGACGGAGCAGCGGGACGAACTTGAAAACCGGGTCGCGCTGCTCAACCCCGATCATGTCGATCCGGATCTCGCAGGCGAGTTGATCCGGAAGAACCTCAATGTGGTTCATCCCGACGAAGTGGTGATCGAGCTCAAGTAACCGATTAGGTGGCGTGTGGGCTCTCTACTTGCCCGCTTTCGCATGGTTTTCGGCATGGAGCTTTCTGCCCGTTGCACAGCCGCATCGCTTGCGCCTATAGGCTTCGTGCAGCCGCCTCGCGCCCTGCCGCGAGTGCAAGACAAAGGGATGATGACGTTGGCAAAACCTGCCGCCCGGAGAGGCGATAGCTCCAGGAAAACACCCCGAAAAAAGCCGGCTGCCGTTCCTGAAAACAGCGATGAGAAGTTTGCGCTGCATAGCCTGCAGGAAGCTCACGCGAAGAAGAAGCGGTATGACGCGAGCGATGAGGAACTGCTTCATTTCTACGAGCAGATGCTACTCATCCGCAGGTTCGAGGAACGCGCCGGCCAGCTTTACGGCCTCGGCCTGATCGGCGGCTTCTGCCATCTCTATATCGGGCAGGAAGCGGTCGCCGTGGGCATCCAGTCCGCGCTCGAGGAGGGCAAGGACAGCGTTATCACGGGCTATCGTGACCATGGGCATATGCTGGCCTATGGCATCGATCCCAAGATCATCATGGCCGAGCTGACCGGACGCATGGCAGGCATCAGCCATGGCAAGGGCGGTTCGATGCACATGTTCTCCACGGAACATGCCTTCTATGGCGGCCACGGCATCGTCGGCGCCCAGGTGCCCCTGGGGGCCGGGCTGGCGTTCGCGCATAAATACCGTGAAGATGGCGGGATCTGCGTGGTTTACTTCGGTGACGGCGCGGCGAACCAGGGCCAGGTCTACGAGACGTTCAACATGGCTTCGCTCTGGGGGCTGCCGATCGTCTTCGTGATCGAAAACAACCAATATGCGATGGGCACTTCGGTCCAGCGCAGCTCCGCCGAGACCCATTTCTACCGCCGCGGCACAGCCTTCCGCATTCCGGGGATGGATGTAAACGGCATGGACGTGCTGGAAGTGCGCCAGGCAACCGAAATCGCGATCGAGCATGTGCGCGGCGGCGGCGGGCCGGTGCTGATGGAGCTCAATACCTACCGCTATCGCGGCCATTCGATGTCCGATCCGGCAAAATACCGCACGCGGGAAGAAGTGCAGGATGTGCGTGAAAAGCGCGATCCGATCGAGCATGCCAAGGCTGAGCTGATCGAACGCGGCATTTCGGAAGATAGATTGAAGGACATCGACAAGCAGATTCGTGCCCGGGTGACAGAGGCGGCGGACTTCGCCGAGAGCTCCCCCGAACCGGAGCCGGCCGAGCTGTACACGGATGTGCTGGTAGGAAATTACTGAGATGGCAATCGAGCTGAAGATGCCGGCCCTTTCGCCGACGATGGAAGAAGGCACCCTTGCCAGGTGGCTCGTCAAGGAAGGCGATACGATCCAGGCCGGCGATATCCTGGCCGAGATCGAGACCGACAAGGCGACGATGGAGTTCGAATCCATCGATGACGGAACCGTCGGCAAGATCCTGATCCCGGAAGGGACGGAGAATGTGAAGGTCGGGACCGTGATCGCGATGATCGGCGGCGAGGGGGAAGATGTCTCCGCCGCCGCCCCCGCCGAGGCCGGGGCTGCATCCGAGGACGCCGCATCGGCGAAGGCTGCCGAGGCCGGGCAGCCATCGATGGAATCGTCCGAAAGCCCGGAACCGGCAAAGGCGTTCGAAGCGCCCAAGGCAAAGCCGAAGGCTGCCGACCCCGACATTCCGCCGGGAACCAATATGGCAACCGTTACGGTGCGCGAGGCGCTGCGCGATGCCATGGCGGAAGAAATGCGCCGTGACGAGCGCGTCTTCGTGATGGGCGAGGAAGTCGCGGAATATCAGGGCGCCTACAAGGTCACACAGGGGCTGCTCGAAGAGTTCGGCCCCAAGCGGGTGATCGATACGCCGATTACCGAATATGGCTTTGCCGGCATCGGTACGGGCGCGGCGATGGGCGGGCTGCGGCCGGTCGTCGAGTTCATGACCTTCAACTTCGCGATGCAGGCGATCGACCATCTCATCAACTCCGCCGCGAAGACCAACTACATGTCGGGCGGGCAGATGCGCTGCCCCATCGTGTTTCGCGGGCCCAACGGCGCGGCGAGCCGGGTCGCCGCCCAGCACAGCCAGAACTACGCCGCCTGGTATTCGCATGTGCCGGGGCTGGTGGTGATCGCCCCTTATGACGCATCGGACGCCAAGGGATTGCTCAAGGCCGCGATCCGCAGCGAAGACCCGGTGATCTTCCTTGAGAACGAGCTGCTCTATGGGCGGAGCTTCGAACTGGCGCAGCTCGACGACCACGTCCTGCCGATCGGCAAGGCGCGGATCATGCGCGAAGGGTCAGACGTCACGATCGTGTCCTATTCGATCGGGGTAGGGCTGGCGCTGGAAGCGGCAGAGGCACTCGCCGGGGAAGGGATCGACGCCGAGGTGATCGATCTCAGGACGATCCGTCCGCTTGACCGGGAAGCGGTGCTGGAGAGCCTGGCAAAGACGAACCGCCTTGTGGTCGCCGAAGAAGGCTGGCCGCAATGTTCGGTGGCATCCGAAATCCAGGCGATCTGCATGGAGGACGGCTTCGATAATCTCGACGCGCCCGTGCTGCGGGTTTGCAACGAGGACGTGCCGCTGCCTTATGCGGCCAATCTCGAGAAGATGGCGATCATCGATGCGGCCCGCATCGTCGAGGCAGTGAAGAAGGTCTGCTACCGCTAGTCGCCCATCCTTCGGGATGCCGAAGCTGGTCTGAAGAACCGGATCCTGAAACGAGTTCAGGATGACGGTGAGGCAATGGGGGCGCCGTGCCATGACTTCCAGCCTCCTGGAAACCCTGCCGCTCCCGCAGCGGCTCGCGCTGGCCTATGCCCCGGCCAAGGCGCGCGGCATGCTGCTGCCGCTATTCGCTTTCGATGCGCGGCTCGGCCATGCTCTGCGACAAGCGAACGAGCCGATCATGGCGCAGATGCGCCTCGCCTGGTGGCGCGACCAGCTCGCGCTGGAGCCGGCAGCGCGCGAACGATCCGACGAGCTGGTGCGCGCGCTCGATCCGCTGGATGGCGCACGTAAAGCGCTGGGCGCGCTTGTCGATGGCTGGGAGCTGCTGCTTTCGGAGGAGTTGGGGACGAAGACCGCCACCGCCTTCGCTTCCGCGCGGGCGCAGGCGATCCTCGCCTCCGCGCGGTTGATGGGGGCGGCGGACCCGGCCGAGGCGATCCTGATCGCAGGGCAGCGCTGGGCGCTGGCCGATCTTGCCGCCGGGTTGAGCGATGCGGAAGAGCGAGCGATGATCGTAGGGATCGCGCCGGCGGAAGGGAGGCCGCCTCTGTCACGCTCGCTGCGCCCGGTGGCGGTGCTTGACGGCCTTGCCCGGCGGAGCCTTGCGGCCGGGGGGCTCCCCTTGCTGGAGGGGCCGGCAAGCGCGCTCGCGGCGATGCGTTTGGGTTTGCTCGGGCGATAGGTTATCCGAAGAGGCATGTAATCTGGGGAGGGGGAACGATGAACCGGATCGTACTCGGGGCGCTGGGGGCGCTCGCGCTTGCTGCCGTGGGCCTGTTCTGGTGGCAGGGAAGGGCGCAAGTGGAGCGGGGCGCGCCTCCGCCTGCGGTGGAGGAGACTGCTGCCGTTCCGCCCGACGACAGCCTGCCTTTCGCCGATGTTGCCGGCATGCAGGGGCCCGAGCCCCCCGAAGCCGACGAACTGACGCGCGAGCAGCAGCGTTTCTTCCGCTATGACCGCAATCGGGACTGGCGCATCACGCGCAACGAGATGCTCTCGACTCGTGCAGACGCGTTCCGCCGGCTAGACGTGGACGGCAACAATCTGCTGACTTTCGAGGAGTGGGCCGTGACCACCGCCGAGCGGTTTGCGAAAGCCGATGCCGATGGTGATCTGGAGCTGACCCCGCGCGAGTTCCTCGCCACGCGGCCGAAGCGCGATTCAAAGGCCCGGCCGACGTGCAAATGCTGAGGGCTCAGGCTGCTACCGGCTCCAGATCAGTGAGCCAGGCGCCGAAATCGGCTTTTGCGCGGCCGGTATAGGCTTCCTTGCGGGCCTTTTTCCTGACGTCGTGCAGCGGCGGAAACAGCCCGAAATTGATGTTCATCGGCTGATAGCTCTCCGCCTCCGCATCGCCGGTGATATGGCCGAGCAGCGCCCCAATTGCGGTCGTGGGCGGGGGAGGGGCCCATTGCCGGCCGGTGAGCTCCGCCGCGGCCATCATTCCTGCCAGCAGCCCCACGGCCGAGCTTTCGACATAGCCTTCGCAGCCGGTGATCTGCCCGGCGAAGCGGATATGCGGGGCGCGCTTCAGCCGCAGCTGGCGGTCCAGCAGCATGGGCGAGTTGAGGAAGGTGTTGCGGTGGAGGCCGCCGAGGCGGGCGAACTCGGCCTGTTCGAGGCCGGGGATGGTGCGGAACAGGCGCACCTGCTCGGCATGTTTGAGCTTGGTCTGGAAGCCGACCATGTTCCACAGCGTGCCGAGCTTGTTGTCCTGCCTGAGCTGCACCACGGCATAGGGCCAGCGCCCCTTGGGGAACTCGGCAGAGGAGGTGCGGGGATCATCCAGCCCCACGGGCTTCATCGGCCCGAAGCGCAGTGTATCCACTCCGCGCTCCGCCATCACCTCGATCGGCATGCAGCCTTCGAAATAGGGCGTGTTCGCTTCCCACTCGCGGAAATCGCCCTTCTCGCCGTCCAGCAGCCCCTGATGGAAGGCGAGGTACTGCTCCTTCGTCATCGGGCAGTTGATGTAGTCCTTGCCGTCGCCCTTGTCCCAGCGGCTCGCCATCCAGCAGATATCCATGTCGATGCTGTCGCGGTAGACGATCGGCGCGATCGCATCGAAGAAGGCAAGGCTGTCCGCGCCGGTCGCCGCGCCGATGCTTTCGGCAAGCGCCGCGGCGGTCAGCGGACCGGTGGCGACGATGGTGAGCCCGGACTGGGGGAGCACGTCCACCCTTTCGCGCACCACCTCGACATTGGGATGTGCCTCCAGCGCGCTTTGCACCTCCTGCGAGAAGACGTCCCGGTCGACCGCCATCGCCGAGCCCGCGGGCACGCGGGCAGCTTCGCCCGCCCGCATGATCAGCGAGTCGAGCCGGCGCATCTCGTGGTGCAGCAGGCCGACGGCGTTCTTCTCGTCATCGTCGGAGCGGAAGCTGTTGGAGCAGACCAGTTCCGCCAGCCCATCGGTCTGATGCGCAGGGGTGCCGCTGCCGCTGCCGCGCATTTCCGAGAGGTGGACCTTCGCGCCGCGCCGGGCGAGCTGCCAGGCCGCTTCGCTCCCGGCGAGCCCGCCGCCGATGATGTGGACATCGTAAGCCATGGCGTCAGGCCCTACCGCCTGCGCCTGGGCGAGTTCAAGCCGGGAACTGGCGCCCTGAGCAGCCGTTGGTCTGCAGGAGCGGCCACGCGCGCTGGAGCGCGATATGATCGACCACATAGGCCTCGCAGTTTCGGATCTCGCAAGGTCCCGCGCATTCTATGACGCGGCGTTGCGGCCACTCGGCATCGAGCTGCTCACGAAGGCGGGTCCGGAGGTCACCGAAAGCGGCGGCACTGTTCTAGGCTATGGAATCCGGGGGCATCCCTTCTTCTGGATCGGCGACAACGAGGCCGTTGGCCAGGGCACGCATGTCGCATTTGCCGTTGAAAGCCGAAGCAAGGTGAACGCGTTCTTTGCCGCCGCGGTCAAGGCAGGCGGCACCGCCAATGGCGAGCCGGGGCCGCGCAGCCATTACCACCCGAATTACTACGCAGCCTTCGTGCTCGACCCCGACGGCATCAATGTGGAAGCCGTCTGCCACCGGCCGGAATAGAGCCGCGCGAAACCCTATTCGATATCGGTCGGCGTCGGATTGTCGCGGTCCTGCGTAGTTTGCTGTTCGGTTCTTTCCGACCCTCGGCCGGCCATTTCCTCGACGATCGCTTCTTCCGCCTCGTTTTCCGGATCCGCTTGCTCGTCGATCCGCACGGCACTGACGACCTGCTCTCCCTCGGCAACGTCGAACAGCCTGACCCCGGCGCTCGCGCGGCCAATGACCCGCAGCGAATCGAGCCCGATCCGGATCAGCTTGGCCTGGTCGGTCACCAGCATCAGCTGGTCGTCCTTGGTCGCGCTGAAGCTGGCGACCACCGGCCCATTGCGCGCGAGATTGTCGATGTTGAGGATACCCTGGCCGCCGCGCCCGGTCCGGCGATATTCATAAGCCGAAGAGAGCTTCCCGTAGCCATTGGCGCATACGGTGAGAATGAACTGCTCCTTCTGCACCAGTTCCGCAAAGCGTTCCGGCGACATTGAGGGTTCGCCATCCTTCTCGGCCTTCCACGGGGCGTAGCGCAGATATTCCTCCCGCTCTTCCGCCGTGGTTCCAACCCGACGCAGAATCGAAAGCGACACGAGTTCATCGTCGCCCTTCAGCGTTATGCCGCGCACGCCTGTCGAGGTCCGGCTTGCGAATTCGCGCACATCGTCCGCGGCAAAGCGGATCGCCTTGCCCTGGCGCGTGCCGAGCAGCACATCGTCGCCGGAATCCAGCAGCCTGACGCCGATCAGCCGGTCGTCCGATCCTTCCTCGAAGCGCATGGCGAGCTTGCCGTTGGAAGGGATGTTGGTGAAGGCGTCCATCGAGTTGCGCCGCACGCTGCCTTTCGCAGTGGCAAAGACGACGCTGAGCGCGCCCCAGCTGTCTTCGTCTTCAGGCAGCGGCAGAACGGTCGCGATCGTCTCCCCTTCCTCGAGCGCCGGGAGCAGGTTCACGATGGGCCGTCCGCGCGTCGCGGGGCCTCCTTCCGGCAATTTCCAGACCTTGAGCCGATAGACCTTGCCCGCGGTGGAGAAGAACAGCACCGGATTGTGGGTCGAGGTGACGAACAGGTCGCTGACCGCGTCTTCCTCTTTGGTCGACATCCCGGCACGTCCCTTGCCGCCCCGATTCTGCGCGCGGAAGGTCGAGAGCGAGGTACGCTTGATATAGCCGTCGAGCGTAACCGTCACGACCATGTCGTCCTGCTCGATGAGGTCTTCGTCCTCTATCCCGTCCCATGCGGGCGCGATTTCGGTAACGCGCGGCGTGGCGTACTGATCGCGAATCTCGGTCAGTTCACCGCGCATCACCTGATAGAGCTTCACCCGGTCCGCCAGGATCGAGAGATATTCCTCGATCCGCGCGGCGAGTTCCTTGAGCTCGTCGCCAATTTCGTCGCGGCCAAGTGCGGTAAGGCGATGTAGGCGCAGATCCAGGATCGCGCGGACCTGTGCTTCGGACAGGCGATAGACCCCGCCCGCCTGCTCCAGATTGGGCTCGATCGCTTCGACCAGGCGGATATATTGCGCAATCTCGCCGATCGGCCATTCGCGCGCCATCAGCTTGGCCCTGGCATCGGCGGGGTTCGACGACCCCCGGATCATCGCCACGACCTCGTCGAGATTGCTGACGGCTACCACAAGCCCGAGCAACACATGGGCGCGTTCGCGCGCCTTGTTCAGCTCGAACTTGGTGCGCCGGGTGATTACTTCCTCGCGGAAGGAAATGAACGCGCGGATGAAATCGCGCAGCGTCAGCACTTCCGGCCGGCCGCCGCTGATCGCCAGCATGTTCGCCGGAAAGCTCGCCTGCGCCGGAGTATGGCGCCACAGCTGGTTGAGGACGACTTCGGGCGTTGCGTCGCGCTTCAGATCGATCACCACACGCACGCCGACGCGATTGGATTCGTCGCGAATGTCGGAAATGCCCTCGATCCGCTTTTCCTTCGCCGCATCCGCAATCTTCTCGACCAGCCCGGCCTTGCCGACCTGGAAGGGAATACTGGTCAGGACGATGGAGCGCCGATCGCCGCGGCCTTCCTCGATGTGGTGGCGGGACCGCATCAGGATCGATCCCCGACCCGTCGTATAGGCGGCGCGCGCACCCGCGGAGCCGAGGATCAACGGACCGGTGGGAAAATCCGGACCCGGAATGATCTCGAACAGCTCTTCGCTGGTGATCGCGGGATTGTCCATGAACGCGAGACAGCCATCGATCACTTCGCCCAGATTGTGCGGCGGAATGTTCGTGGCCATGCCCACTGCGATGCCGCCGGCACCGTTGACCAGGAGATTCGGGAAGCGGGCGGGCAGAACCGAAGGCTCCGAACGAGAACCGTCATAGTTCTCGACGAAGTCGACCGTATCCTTGTCGAGATCGTCAAGCAGCGCGTTGGTGACCCGCGCAAGGCGCGCTTCGGTGTACCGCATCGCCGCCGGCGGATCGGGGTCCATGGAGCCGAAATTGCCCTGGCCGTCGATCAGCGGCAGCCGCATCGACCACGGCTGCGTCATCCGTGCGAGGGCGTCGTAAATCGCGCTGTCGCCGTGGGGGTGGTAGTTACCCATCACGTCGCCGACGATCTTGGAGGATTTGCGATAGGGGCGGTTATAGACGAAGCCGCCTTCCTGGCTTGCAAACAGAATCCGCCGATGGACCGGCTTCAACCCGTCGCGCACGTCGGGAAGTGCGCGTGCCACGATCACGCTCATCGCGTAATCGAGATAGCTGGTCTTCATTTCATCGACGATGTCGATGCGCTGGAATTCACCTGCCGGCGGGGCCGGCTCCAAAATATCAGTTGTGTCGCTCAATTGCGCTCTTCGTTCTTGCAGTTGTTGCTGGGGAGTCGTCGTAACACCCCCTAGGGGAAGTGGCCGAAATTCTCCAGCGAATGCGGCCGGGGAGGCCCGCGGGGCGGATCTTTATCCACATCTGCATCATAGCCCGCCTGCATGGGCGTTCAAACGGCGTTCACGCGGAAACTCATAGGCCGGAATTGCATTATTCGAGCGAAGTCGGCAGTAGCGGGGCTGCCCCTGCAACCGAGCCGCCATGGCTTCCCTGATTGAATTTTACTGGAGAGACCCTGATGTTGTCTTTTGTTCCTTCCTCCGCCCGGAGCGTCCGACGCGCCTGCTCGCATCTCGCGATTGCCATTGCAATGGGCGGGGCGGCAGTGGCGGTAACGTCCGCTTTCGACACGCCCGCCCATGCGAAAGAGGAAAAAGCAAAGAAGGCTGAGTATTCAAAAGGCTTCGTGCAAGCCTATCAGCCGCTGAATGAAGCGTTTTCAAAGGATACGCCTGACCTTGCGACGGTGAAGGCGGGTATTCCGGCGGTTATCGCCGCGATCGAAACCGAGGATGATCGCTTCGCGGCCGGCCAGCTGATCTATAATTACGGCAGCACGGCCAAGGATCCGACCACCCAGCGCCAAGGCCTCGATCTCATGCTGAAGAGCGGCAAGGTCGGCGGCGAGCAGCTTGGCCTGTTCAACTTCATCGGCGGCCAGCTTGCTTTCAACCTGAAGGACTATGATGCGGCCCGCAGCTATCTTCAGGCGGCGATCGACGCCGGATATTCGAGCGATGACGCCGGCGCGCTGATTGCCGAAAGCTATTTCGCGCAGGATCAGGCGGCTCAGGGCCTCGATTATCTCTCGAAGCAGATTGCCGCCAAGCAGGCAGCGGGCGGTACGGTCGATCCCAAGTGGCTGCAGCGCGGCTTCGCGGTCGCCTATAATGCCGGCCTCGGTCCGCAAGCGGCCGAATTCGGCGCTTTGCTCGTGGAGTCCGAGCCGAGCGCGGCAAACTGGGGGAACGCGATCGGCGTGCTTCGCATCTACGGCGAATATGATGATCAAGGGATCCTCGATCTGATGCGCCTGGCGGCCCGGACCGACAGCCTCAAGAACGAGCGCGACTACGTCGATTATATCGAAGCGGCGGATGCCCGACGGCTTCCGGCCGAAGTCAATGCGTTGGTGGAGGAAGGCGTCGCTGGCGGCGTGCTTCAGGCAGGCAACGTATTCGTTGCCGAAGCGAAGAACGTTTCTCAGGGCCGCCTGGAACAGGACAAGGCCGATCTGCCCGATCTCGCCGCCGATGCACGCTCCGCGAGCGCAACGGCCGCCACCGCAATGGCTGCCGGCGATGCCCATCTGAGCTGGAAGGACCCGGCGACCGCCGAAGAGATGTACAAGATCGCGCTGACCAAGCCCGGTGTCGATACCGCACGGGTGACGACGCGTCTCGGCATCGCACAGGCGGATCAGGGCAAGTGGGCCGAAGCCGAACAGACCTTCGCCAAGGTCGACGGCAAGCGCCAGGCGATCGCGCGCCTGTGGGAAATCTACAGCGAGCAAAAGGCAGGGGCTACGGCATCCGCGCAGCCCCAGCCTGCCGCCGCTCCGGGCGCTTGATTTCGACCTTTTGGAGATGGAAAGGCGGCGGGGCGACTCGCCGCCTTTCTTTTGCGTTCAACGCAGGCGCTTGACGTAGAGCTGGCCACCCTCGCGTCGTTCCAGCTTGAAATTGTCGCTGGCGGAACGGACGAGGTCCGAAAGCCGCTTGAACCCGAAATTGCGAACATCGAAGCTGGATCTGTTGCCGGCGATCTGGCCGACTTCCTGCAGCCTGGCGAAGCCGTCCTCGTCGCGGTTGGCGGCTTTCCACGCCGCCCCGAGAAGGTCGATCAGCTCCGCGTCGATAGCCTTCTCGCTCGGCTTGTCCTCGTCAGCCGCGGCGGTACGGATGAGCTGGTCGACATCGATATAGCGCGTGCAGGCGGTCTTGAAGGCTTCAGGTGCCTTGGAACTGCCGAAACCGTAGACGATGAGGCCATCCTGCCTGAGCCGGGTGACCAGCGGCGTGAAGTCGCTGTCGGAACTCATGATGCCGAAGCCGTCGACCTTTCCCGCGTAAAGCAGGTCCATCGCATCAATGGTCATCGCCATATCGGTGGCGTTCTTGCCCTTGGTCAGGTCGAATTGCTGATGCGGGCTGATGCCGTAGGTGTGGGTGATCTTGTTCCAGTTGGAAAGCGCCGGCTTTGCCCAGTTTCCATAGGCGCGGCGGATGTTCACCTGCCCTAGTTCGGCCAGCACGGTGAGCACCGGATCGATCCCGTTGTGGCTCGCATTGTCCGCATCGATCAGGAGGGCGATGTTCTTGAGAGGTGCTTCGGCCATGAGAGTTCCTTGCAAAGCTAGTTCGCCGGGGAGAATTGCCCGCTTTCCTCGTCGAGGAGATGGAGCACACCGTCGAATATGGCGAAGAAGCCGCCGCGCAGCAGCAGCTTCCCGGCTTGCTCCTTCTGCCGCACGCAGGGGAAGGTCCTGAGATTGGCGAGGCTCACCTTCACACCGGCATGCTCCATCGCCTGCTCGGCGATGCGGCCTGAGGTTCCGTGCTGGTGCACGATCGGTTCGCGGACATCGTCGAGCAGGCGGATCCAGTTGGCGATGAATCCTCCCTTGCCGGGCTCGGTGCCGTGAAGCTCCTGCGTCAGCGCGGCCTTGCAACCGCCGCAGCGGCCATGACCCATCACCAGGATTTCCTTCACTTCCAGCACCTGGACAGCGAATTCAAGCGCGGCGGAGACGCCGTGCAGGCCGGGCGTCGTCTCGAATGGCGGGACCATTGCAGCGACATTGCGGATCACGAAGATCTCGCCCGGATCGGCATCGAATATCTGTGCCGGGTCCGCTCGGCTGTCGGAACAGGCGATGATCATGACTCGCGGCGACTGACCTTCGCTCAGCGCCGCCCAGCGTTCGCGCTGGGGAACCCAGCGATTTTCGCGGAAGCGGTGATAGCCTGCCAGCAGGGCGTCCAGTTCAGGGGTTTGGGGGATTGCCATGCCGAGCCCATGCCGCGCGCGCTTGCGGCGCGCAACCCTCGCGCCTAGATGGTCCACCATGAATGATCTTTCCTCCGCTCCGAAGCCGGAACGCCCGCGCAAGCCGGACTGGATCCGGGTGAAGGCACCGGTCAGCAAGGGCTATCACCAGACTCGCGAGCTCATGCGGGAGCTGGGGCTCAACACGGTATGCGAAGAAGCTGCCTGCCCGAATATCGGGGAGTGCTGGACGAAGAAGCATGCAACCGTGATGATCCTGGGTGACGTCTGCACGCGCGCCTGCGCCTTCTGCAACGTCAAGACCGGAATGCCGCTTCGCGTCGATCCGCTGGAGCCTGAGCATGTCGCGATCGCGGCCGCCAAGATGGGGCTGGAGCACATCGTGGTGACCTCCGTGGACCGCGACGATCTGCCCGATGGCGGCGCGGGCCAGTTCGTGAAGGTGATCGAGGCGCTGCGCCGCACGACGCCGGCTACGACGATCGAGATCCTCACTCCCGATTTCCGCGGCAAGATGCGCGAAGCGGTGGAAGCGATCTGCGCCGCAGGGCCGGACGTCTACAATCATAACCTGGAAACGGTCCCGCGGCTTTACCCCACCATCCGGCCCGGCGCGCGCTATTACGCCTCCCTGCGCCTGCTGGAGGAAGTGAAGCGGCACGATCCGATGATCTTCACCAAGAGCGGGATCATGCTGGGGCTGGGCGAGGAACGGCTCGAGGTCCATCAGGTGATGGACGACATGCGCAGCGCGGATGTCGATTTCATCACCATGGGGCAGTATCTCCGCCCGACGCCGAAACATGCCGAGGTCGAAGAGTTCGTCACGCCCAAGGCGTTCGAGGCATTCGGTGCGATCGCCAGGGCGAAGGGCTTTCTTCAGGTCGCATCCTCGCCGCTGACCCGCTCCAGCTATCACGCAGGGGACGACTTCGCCCAGATGCGCGCGGCGCGCGAGAGCAGGTTGGCAAAGCAAAGCTGATGCCTGGAATTCGCGAGACACGGCGCCTGCCCTATAGCGCCGAGCAGATGTTCGATCTGGTCGCCGATGTGGAGCGCTATGACGAGTTTCTGCCCTGGATCGTCGGGGTCCGGGTACGCTCGAACAGCGAGAGCGAGATGGTCGCGGATCTGCTCGTGGGCTTCAAATCGCTGCGCGAGAAGTTCACCTCCCGAGTGCTCAAGAACCGTCCCCGCGAGATCGAGGTGATCTATCTCGACGGGCCGATGCGCGATCTCGACAATTGCTGGTCTTTCACCCCAATCGAGGGGGGTGGCTGCGAAATCCACTTCTCAGTCGAGTTCACCTTCCGCAACCGCATCTTCGAAGCATTGGCGGGGCAATATTTTGACCGCGCCTTCCGCAAGATGGTAGCGGCGTTCGAAGCGCGGGCGGACGAACTCTATGGAAGCAGCAGACCCAGCGCCACCAGCGTGGCCTGACGGCGAACGCCGGCGCGATCATTCTCCTCGAACAGGCGCTCTTCGGCTTCGGGCTCGTCGGAGCCGCGCACTGCCTTCGCAAAGACGACGGTGCCCACCGGCTTCTGCTCGGTCCCGCCGTCAGGCCCCGCGATGCCGCTGATCGCCACCGCCACATCGGCGCCGCTTCGATCGAGCGCGCCTTGCGCCATCGCATAGACGCAGGCCACCGATACCGCGCCGAAGGCGTCGATGATATCGAGCGCGACGCCCAGCGTTTCCTGCTTAGCCTCGTTTGAATAAGTCACGAAACCGCGATCCAGCACGGCGGATGAGCCGGGGATCTCCGTGAGCGCCGCGGCGACGAGGCCGCCGGTGCAGCTCTCCGCGACGACAACCTTGCGCCCGGCGGCCTTGTTCGCGTCTACGACGTGCCGCGCCAGCGTGACGATCTCCTCGGGTAAAATCGTATCGGTCATTGCGGGGCCCCGCAGACTTGCGGTTCGTTGATGCCGACCATGCTCATGATCGTCGCCACCAGAGCGGCGGCGTCACGAGGTGCGATCGGGGCGATTGCCCGCGCAACGCGTTCGATGTTCTGGCAATTCTCAGGGCGGATCTCTTCGGCGACTTTCTGCATCACCATCGCATCGGCGAGAGGGCGAGCGACATCGTCCGGCAAGGAACGCAGGACTTCCGTAGTGTTCAGATTGCGCATCTCGGCCCGGCTGCCGGTCGGCCCCGACGCATCGGCGAAGAGGAGCAATGCGCGCTTTGCCTCCGGCCATGCTTCGGCCTGAAGGGCCGCATACTGGTTGATCATCCGAGGCGTTCCGGTGGCCAGAAAGCCGTCGGGCTGCAGGATGCCATTGCAAGTGTTGCGCGCAGATTCGAGCGCCGAGGGCATGGAGTAGATGAAAAGCGAGGCGAGTTCCGCTTCACTGACGCAGGCCTGCGCGGCTGCAAGCTGTGGCTGCCCAAGGGCGAACAAGGATAGCGCGGCAATGCCGGACCGCAATCGGTTCATGATTCAACTCCTGTCAGTCGTTTCGCAGCACGGTCGCAATTGCCTGCGCAGCAATGCCTTCCTCGCGGCCGGTGAAGCCGAGTCGCTCGGTGGTGGTGGCCTTTACACTCACGCATGCAATGTCAACGCGCATGGTCTCGGCGAGTTTCTGGCGCATTGCGTCTCGAAAGGGGCCGATGCGCGGGGCTTCGCAAATAATTGTGAGGTCGAGATTGCCGACTCGATAGCCTGCCTGGGCAACGAGTTCTGTTGCATGGGCGAGAAACCTGTCGGATCGCGCGCCGCGCCATTGGTGGTCGCTGGGTGGAAAGTGCTGCCCGATGTCTCCCTCTGCGACCGCACCCAAAAGCGCATCGACCGCGGCATGGATGGCCACGTCCGCGTCGCTATGGCCGGCCAGCCCGCGCGGGTTGGGGATTTGCACTCCGCCAAGCCACAATTCCTCTCCATCCGCCAGTCGGTGGACGTCATAACCGGTGCCGACCCGTACCATGGGTCGCTCCTGTACGAAATCGCTCGCAAAGGTGAGTTTCTGCAACCTCTCATCCCCCTCCACCAGCTTCACGCGCAGCCCTGCTGCCTGTGCCACCTGGGCATCATCTCCGGCAGTCGCAGCGTTCGGCCAGGCACGGTGCGCGGCAAGGATCTCGGCATAGCGAAACGCTTGCGGTGTCTGCACACGGCGCAGTGTTTCGCGCTGGACGCTACCGGCCATCATGCCGCCTTCGGCTTGGGCGAGGCTGTCGACCACCGGCAAGACGGGAATGGCGCCGGAGAACTCTCTCAGTGCCGTCAGAAGCCGCTCGATGACCGCACCTGGCACGATGGGCCGCGCGGCGTCATGGATGAGGACCGAGCCCGGCTTGATCTCGGCGAGCGCCTCCAGCGCCGCCCGAACCGATTCCTGGCGGGTTTCACCGCCGGTGACGAGCACGATTTCGGAGATGCCTGAGAGAGCCGCGCTCGCTACGGCTTCCGCGCCTGCCGGGATTGCTACTACGATCGGCGAAGCGCCTGCCTGCGATAGCGCCTCAGCAGAATGACGAAGTAGCGGCTTGCCCCGCCAATGGGCGAATTGCTTCGGGACGTCCTGACCCGCGCGCAGGCCCTTGCCCGCGGCGACGATCACTGCCGCGAATGGCTCCGGCTGCTGCCGGTCTCCGGTAGGGGAGGGCGCGTTCATGGCTGCGCGCGCCTAACGACTTGCCGCTTGCGGTGCAATCCACTATGCGGCTGCCTGTTTTTTAGGCACACCGTTCCAAGATGACGACGTTTCCCATTCCGCCCCAGCTCTCGCCGATCCAGGTCGGCGTGGTGACGATCGCCTGTCCGGTGATCCTCGCGCCGATGACGGGCGTTACCGATATGCCGTTCCGCACACTTGTGCGGCGCTTCGGATCTGGGCTCAACGTCACCGAAATGATCGCCAGCCCCGCGATGATCCGCGAAACGCGGCAATCGCTGCAGAAGGCTGCCTGGGACGCTGTGGAAGAGCCCGTTTCGCTCCAACTGGCGGGCTGCAGCCCCTCCGAGATGGCGGAAGCGGCTAAGCTGAACGAGGACCGCGGCGCGGCGATCATCGACATCAATATGGGCTGCCCGGTGAAGAAGGTCGTCAATGGCGATGCGGGCAGCGCACTGATGCGTGATCTGGACCTCGCCGCCAGCCTGATCGATGCGACCGTAAAGGCCGTGAACGTGCCGGTAACGGTCAAGATGCGAATGGGCTGGGACCACTCCTCGCTCAATGCGCCGGAACTTGCCCACATTGCCGAGGATCTCGGCGCGAAGATGATCACCGTCCACGGCCGCACTCGCAACCAGATGTACAAGGGCGAAGCCGATTGGGCCTTCGTCCGAAAAGTGAAAGCGGCGGTTTCCATTCCCGTTATCGTCAACGGCGACATCTGCGACGAACATGACACGGCGAAAGCGCTCGAACAGAGCGGCGCGGACGGTGTGATGATCGGACGCGGGGCTTACGGCCGGCCGTGGCTTCTGGGCCAGGTCATGCATTGGCTGCAGACCGGCGAAAGGCTCGAAAGCCCAAGCCTCGACGATCAGTTCGAGCTGATTGTCGAGCATTATCGGGCCATGCTGGAGCATTATGGCGCCGATGTCGGGGTGAAGATCGCGCGCAAGCATCTGGGCTGGTACACCCGGGGCCTGCACGGCTCGGCGGAGTTCCGCAATAAGGCCAACTTCATCGACGATCCCGAACAAGTTCTGGGAGAGCTGGAGCGGTTCTACGAGCCCTTCCTGAGGCGTCTGGCTGCGTGAACGACCTGCCTGAACCGCAACAGCAGCTATCCAGCCTTTCGATTGCGGTTCTGTTGCTCGCGCCCGACCTTTCCATTCGCAGCGCCAACCCGGCGGCGGAGCAGCTTTTGGGCATCGGAGCGCGCCGGCTCGTCGGCAAGAAGTTGGGCGAGGTCGCGCGCTTCGGAGAGTCGCGCTTCGACGAATGGCTTGCCCGCGGAGATGCACAGCTTTCCGCTCATTCGGTCCCGACGCGTTTCGCGGACCTGCCGGAGCGGCGTCTGGACCTCATGCTCTCGCCTGTCAGCGGCAGCCCAGGTTGGCAGATGCTCGCCATGCACGACATCGGGGCGATGGAAGCGTTGGGGGACAGCGATCAGCCGCCGCCGCTTCGCGCGCCTGCCATTCTTGCGCACGAAATCAAGAATCCGCTTTCCGCCATTCGCGGGGCGGCGCAGCTCCTGGGGCGCAAGCTCAGCGACGCCGACAAGTCCCTGACCGGTCTGATTGCCGACGAGGTGGACCGCATCGCCAAGCTGGTCGATCGCATGCAATCGCTGGGCCGTGAACAGCCCGAGCCGGTTGGTCCATGCAATCTCCATGAGGTGATCCGCCGCGCTTGCAGCGTCATCGAAGCCGCAGGCGAGAACGACGTCGATCTGGTGGAGGAGTTCGATCCATCGCTGCCGCAGGTACTCGGTAATGAGGATGGCCTGGTCCAGGTCCTGATCAATCTCATCTCCAATGCTCGCGATGCCTGCAGGAATGTGGAGAATCCGCGGATCGTGATCCGGACGCGTTTCGTAAGCGGATTGGTGCTGACCGCGATCCGGCTTGGGCGTCCGGTCAAGCTTCCCATCGAAGTGCGGGTGAGCGACAACGGCCCCGGCATCGACCGTGCCTTGCGCGACCACGTGTTCGAACCCTTCGTATCAAGCAAGAAGAACGGTCAGGGGCTGGGGCTTGCTCTAGTCAACAAGCTGGTGCGCGACATGAACGGCCGCATCAGCCACGAGCGCGACGATACCGAGGGGTGGACTCATTTCAAGATCCACCTGCCGGTGGCGAGATAGGGCGAGGGAAGGGCGCAGAAGGATGAGCAAGCGCGCATTGCTGGTGGAGGATGACAACGCCATCTCGCTTGTCACGACCGCGGCGCTGCAGGATGACGGCTTCTTGGTCGATTCTTGCGACAGCATTGCCGGGCGTGATCGCTTACTGGCCGAGAATTCCTATGACGTGATGTTGACCGATGTCATGCTCGCGGACGGCGACGGGATCGCGACTCTGAGCCAGGTCCATGCCGACTATCCCGACCTGCCGATCATCATTCTTTCGGCGCAGAACACTCTCGATACTGCAGTACGCGCCAGCGATACCGGCGCCTTCGAATATTTTCCCAAGCCGTTCGACCTCGACGAGCTGGTGCGGGCGGCGCGGCAGGCTGCTCACAGCCGCGGAGCCGGAGAGGAAGAAGGCGGGCAGGCAGGCGAGGGTTTGCCGCTCGTGGGGCGGAGCCAGGCGATGCAGAGCGTGTATCGCATGATAACGCGGGTGCTTCGGAATGATCTGACCGTGTTGATCCTGGGGGAATCGGGCACCGGCAAGGAATTGGTGGCGGAAGCGATCCACCAGCTCGGCCACCGCTCCGCGGCGCCCTTCGTCGCTATCAACGCCGCGGCCATTCCGCGCGACCTCATCGAAAGCGAGTTGTTTGGGCACGAGAAGGGCGCTTTCACCGGCGCGGTGGCCCGGCATATCGGAAAGTTCGAACAGGCAAGCGGCGGCACCCTGTTTCTCGACGAGATCGGCGACATGCCACCCGAGGCGCAGACGCGGCTCCTCCGCGCGCTGCAGTCAGGCCGGATTCGTCGGGTAGGTGGACGTGAGGAGATCGAGATCGATGTGCGGATCATCGCCGCGACCAATCGCGACCTCGCGCCGATGATCGCCGAAGGGCGCTTCCGCGAAGATCTGTTCTATCGCCTCAACGTCGTCCCGATCCAGCTCCCGCCTTTGCGAGAGCGGGCAAGCGACATCGAAGCGCTGGCCAGGCACTTTCTGATGCAGGCCGCGGGGGAGGGGCTCCCACGACGGCAGCTGTCGCCTGAGGCCACCGATCTGCTGATGCGCCAGGCGTGGCGCGGCAATGTCCGGGAGCTCAAGAATTTCATCTACCGGACGGCTTTGATGGCGCGCGAGGATGTGATCGACGTGGCGACTGTCCAGGCGCAGCTTGAACACAGACCGGCTGCGGCCTCGTCTCCCGATGGAGGCACCGATTTCGGAGCGGTGCTGGGGCAATGGCTCGTCGAGGCGTCTCCTTCGCCTGGGACGCTGTATCACAGCGCGCTTTCCGCTTTCGAAAAGCCTCTGTTCGAGCACGCGCTGCGCGAAACCGGCGGCAACCAGCTGCGAGCGGCTCAATTGCTCGGGATCAACCGCAACACCTTGCGAAAGAGGCTGGCCGAACTGGAAATCGACGCCGAAACCTTCGCCAGAAGCAGTTGAGAGCCGCTCGAGCAGGGCCTGCCACCGAAATTCTCTTGCATAACTGCAACAGTGCAGTTGTAACGTAGCAACGATGGCTCAGAGGCCCGCATTCTCCGGCCAGTCTTGGCCGCGCTGGTGGCGCCGCGTCCTGGTGGGCGCGCGACGGGCGAATATTTTCGGAATTCTGGAGCTCGTTTCGGCCGCGACCCTTGCAGTGATGCTCGCATGGAGTTGGGTGCGGCTTTCGGCGCCGCCCGATCCCGGGGATCTCGTCCCTTCGACCGAGGCGGCGGCACTGCTGATCGGCACGCTCATTCCCGCGATGACCCTGCTCGTGCTGATGGGGAGGCGAATCGCGATCCGGCGCTCCGGCACCGTCGCCCGCCTTCACGTGCGGCTCGTGTTCTTCTTCTCACTCGTCGCCGCCGTGCCGACGCTGCTGGTGGCGATATTCGCGTCCTTCCTGTTTCAGTCGGGCGTCGAGTTCTGGTTCTCCGACAACTCCCGCGGAATCCTTGAGAATGCGAACCGTCTTGCACGCGGCTATTACGAGCAGAACCAGCTCGACGTCAGCAATCAGACGGTCACCATGGCCGACGACCTGCGCGCCTATCTGCGGGAGAACACGATCACCACGCCGGGCTTCGACGAGTCCTATCTCTACCAGGTGGTCGGCCGAGACCTGAGCGAATCTGCGATCCTGCAAAAAGCAGAGAATAACGAATTGCTGACGGCAGCGATCGTCGACCCCGATAACAATCCCACGCGCCAGCGGGTTCCCTCGAGCGTTATCCAGCAGGTTGACGCAGGCAAGCAGGTCGTCGTGTGGATGGATGACGACCGGATCAAGGCCGTTACGCCGATTGACCGGCAGTCGGGAATCTATCTCTACAATGCCCGCAGCTCTGACAATTTGCCGCTCAGCGTTGCGCAGCAGGCCGAAAAGGTCCTGCAAGACTACGATCTGTTGACGGAGCGCGCCCGCTCTCTGCAACTAAGGTTCAACCTGGCCCTGTTTCTCGTTCCACTGGCTCTGGTGGGCCTGGCGATCTGGTTCGCCTTGCGCTTTGCCGACCGCCAAGTACGGCCGCTAACCGATCTCGCGAGCGCAGCGCGCGCAGTGGGGCAGGGCAATTACGCGCTCCGGATCGATGGTCGGACAGGGCCCGACGAGATCGGCATGCTCAACCGGGCATTCAACCGCATGACCGCGCAGATCGAAGGGCAGAACACCGCGCTGGTCGGCGCCAATCTCCAGCTTGAGGAGCGGCGCGCCTTCATCGAAGCGGTGCTCGAGTCGATTACCGCCGGGATCATTTCGGTCGATCGTGACGGCGAGGTCCTCCTGATGAACAGCTCGGCGCAGAAACTGCTGTTCGACAAGGTCGGGCCCGCACCCGTTGGCCTCAATCTTTCGGAGATCGCGCCCGATATCGAAAACATGATGAACGCAAATCTTTCGAGCGGGCTCGTGCAATACAACAAGGATGGTGATCTCTTGACCCTGGCTGTCAAGTTGTCGCCATCGGTGGAAGGCTGCGTGATCACCTTCGAGGATATCACCCGTCAGTTGCTCGACCAGAGACAGGCCGCCTGGTCCGATGTGGCGCGTCGCATTGCCCACGAGATCAAGAACCCGCTTACCCCCATCCAGCTGGCGACCGAACGGCTCAATCGCCGTTATCGCCGCCAGATAGAGACTGACACGGAATTGTTCGAGGAGTTGACGAGCACGATCATCCGGCAGGTCGGTGACCTTCGCAAGATGGTGGACGAGTTCTCCTCCTTCGCGCGGCTCCCGAAGCCGGTCTTTCGCCTTGAGGACCCGGTGGACCTCGTCCGCCAGGCGCTGTTCCTCCAGGAGGTCGCTCGGCCGGAGATCGACTTCGAATTCTCCGCTGCGGACGAGATCCCGCCGATTGCTTGCGACAGGCACCAATTCGGCCAGGCCATGACCAACGTCATCAAGAACGCCACGGAGGCGATCGAAGCCCGCTCAAAGGAAGACGAACCCGATTACCGCGGCCGGATTGCAGTGTCGGTCGCAGCCGAGGATGACGCGCTGACCGTCTCGGTCAGAGACAATGGCATCGGTTTGCCGCAGGATCGTGAGCGAATCCTGGAACCCTATATGACGACGCGCGAGAAGGGCACGGGGCTGGGCCTCGCCATCGTGAACAAGATCGTCGAGGAGCATGGGGGCGAGATGATTTTCGCCGCCGCCCCGGATGGCGGTACCATCGTGACATTGCGATTTGCGCGAGACCCGCTCGCCGCAAGGATCGGGAGCGAGGCGGCCGAATGAACCTGCTACGACATATGGAGGAATGCTGATGGCGCTCGACATCCTGGTTGTGGACGATGAGCGGGACATCCGCGAATTGGTTGCGGGCGTCCTCAGCGATGAAGGCTTCGAGTGCCGAACGGCCGGCGACAGCACAAGTGCGCTTGCCGCGATCGACGAGCGCCGACCCAGCCTCGTTCTGCTGGACGTGTGGCTTCATGGCAGTCCGATGGACGGCCTTGAGGTGCTGGACGCGATAAAGGCTCGCGAGCCGGACCTCCCGGTGATCATCTTCTCCGGTCACGGCAATATCGACACGGCCGTTTCCGCGGTAAGCCGGGGCGCAGTGGACTTCCTGGAAAAGCCCTTCGAGGCCGAACGTCTGCTCCACCTGGTCAACCGCGCGACCGAAACCGAAAGATTGCGGCGTGAGAACGTGCAGCTTCGCGAAGGATCGCTGAAGAACGATGAGTTCACGGGCAACTCATCCGCCATCAATCAGGTTCGAGCGACGTTGAAGCGCGTGGCCAACACGGGGAGCAGGGTCCTCATCAGCGGGCCTGCCGGGGCAGGAAAGGAGATCGCAGCTCGCTTGCTCCATTCGTGGAGTCCGCGGGCGGACAAGGCATTCGTGACGGTCAACTCTGCACGCATCACGCCGGAGAGATTTGAGCAGGAGCTCTTCGGCGAAGAGAATGACGGCAAGCAGATTCGCGCGGGCCTGCTTGAGCTTGCCGACGAGGGCACGCTCTATCTCGACGAAGTGGCCGATATGCCGCTCAGTACGCAAGCACGGATCCTGCGCGTGCTGACCGAGCAGAGTTTCGTGCGCGTCGGAGGGACGAGGCAGATCGGGGTGGATGTACGAGTGGTTTCATCCACCTCGCGAGACCTGGAGAAGGAAATCGCCGAAAAGCGGTTCCGTGAGGACCTGTTCTACAGGCTCAACGTGGTTCCGGTCTCGATTCCATCGCTTTCGGAGCGGCGTGAGGACATTCCCGTTCTCGTCGATCATTTCTTCACCCGTTATTCCGCGGAGCAGGGCCTCAGGCCGCCGACGATCTCTCCGGAGGCGATGGCAGCGATGCAAGCCTACGATTGGCCGGGAAATGTGCGGCAGCTCCGTAATGTCATTGAACGAACGGTGATCCTCACGCCGCGCGAAAGGCTTTCCCGGATAGAACCAGACATGCTCCCGAGCGAGATATCGGAAGGCAAGATGGCAGGAGACAGCGGTATGTCCGCCTTGATGGTCGTACCGCTCCGTGAAGCACGGGAGAATTTTGAGCGAGAGTATCTCAAGATCCAGATTCGCCGCTTCTCGGGGAACATCTCGAAGACGGCAGGATTTATCGGGATGGAACGCTCGGCCCTGCACAGGAAGCTGAAACTGCTCGGCATGGCAGACCGCCAAGGCGAGGAAACGCAGGAACGGTGACCGCCGTTCACAACGGCACAAAGCCATTGCCCATGACTAACGCAGGGAGGTAGATGGGCTTAGTCGGTGGTCATGGCTGATTCAAACATGACCACCAGAATGCGGAACCGCAACTGCGGCCGCCAACAACAGGAGTCAGTTTCATGACCGGACGTACATTATCGGCCCGCCCAAAGCCTGCACCCGAACCTGATGCCAGCTCCGATAGCGGTGCTGCCATAGCGAAGGGCCAGAACCTCCAGGACGCGTTCCTCAACCTGCTGCGCAAGAACAAGACGCCGGTGACGATGTTCCTCGTCAAGGGCGTGAAGCTTCAAGGCATTGTGACCTGGTTCGATAATTTTTCCATTCTGCTCCGGCGGGATGGACAGTCGCAGCTCGTCTACAAGCACGCGATTTCGACGATCATGCCTGGACAGCCCGTGGACGCGGCACAATTCGGAGGCATGGCGGAAGGAAACAAGAAGCAGCGCCTGCTGCAGGATGTGTTTCTGAGCAGCGTGCGCGAAGCAGGCGTCAGCGTCACCATGTTCCTCGTCAACGGAGTGATGCTGCAGGGGCGGATTGCAGCCTATGATCTGTTCTGCATGCTGCTGGAGCGCGAAGGTTTCGTCCAACTGGCTTACAAACATGCCGTCTCGACCATCCAGCCTGCCTCGCATGTCGATCTGACCGGCGATTGGGACGCGGAAGGGGAGGAGGACTGAATTTCGGAGACGATCTTGAAGGAGAGGTCGCACGTGGCGCACGTGCGGTTGTAGTCTGCCCGGACATCCGCAGCCAGCGCAGGGCGGAGGACGCCGAGGCGCGTCTGGAGGAAGCGTGCGGACTAGCTCTCGCAATTGGAATAGTGGTGGCGGAAGGCTTCGTGCTGCCGATCCGGGATGTTCGGCCCGCCACACTTTTCGGCGAAGGCCAGATAGAACGAATTGCGGCCGCCTGCGCGCAGGAAGATGCCGAACTTCTCATCGTCGATGGTGCGCTTTCCGCCATTCAGCAACGTAATCTGGAAGAACGCCTCAAGCGCAAGGTGATCGACCGGACGGGCCTCATTCTGGAAATATTCGGTGAGCGTGCGGCGACTGCGGAAGGCCGCTTGCAGGTGGAGCTTGCGCACCTCGACTATCAGCAGAGCCGGCTTGTCAGAAGCTGGACACACCTTGAGAGGCAGCGCGGCGGCTTCGGTTTTCTCGGCGGCCCGGGCGAAACGCAGATCGAGGCCGACAGGCGGATGATCCGCACGCGGATGGGCCGCCTGCGCCGGGAGCTGGACCAGGTGAGGAGAACCCGCGCGCTTCACCGTGAGCGGCGGGGCAGGGCTCCCTGGCCGGTGATCGCGCTTGTCGGCTATACGAATGCGGGCAAGTCGACATTGTTCAACCACGTCACCGGGGCGGAGGTGATGGCCGAGGACCTGCTCTTTGCCACGCTCGATCCAACAATGCGGGCGATAAGGCTGCCGGGGGTGGAAAAGGCGATTCTCTCGGACACGGTGGGTTTCATCTCGGATTTGCCGACGCAGCTGGTCGCCGCCTTTCGAGCCACTCTCGAAGAGGTCACTGCTGCGGACGTGATCGTGCATGTGCGAGACATGGCAAATCCCGCAAATGCCGCACAGAAGACGCAGGTGCTCGCTGTGCTCTCGGACCTGGGCGTGATCGATGGGGAAGGGGGCGACAGCCGCATTCCAATCATAGAGGCGTGGAACAAGTGGGACTTGCTCGACCCGGCGCGCAGGGAAGAGTTGTCGAACGCCGCGGATCTGGACGAGAGCATCGTGCCTATTTCCGCGCTTACGGGCGAGGGCGTGGACGACCTGTTCGTAATGCTCGGAAAGCTGCTGACGGAACAGGCGAAAACTTATGAATTCGTCCTTCCGATGGAGGACGGGCAGCGGATCGCCTGGCTCCATGCGCATGGCGAAGTGGTGCAGGAAGAGGAGCTGGTCGGCGAGGGCGCGCCCCAGATGCGAATGGAAGTGCGCCTGACGCCAAAGGAATTTGGCCGCTATACTTCGCTTTGATCGTTCGGGGCTGGATCGGCTTCCTTTTCCAGCGCCTTCACCCGCCGCCAGAGAGCCTCCTGCTCATCAAGGTTCAAGGAAGCGAGCGAGTGGTCCGCCATGTCCTCCATGGCACGGAAGCGCCGCTCGAACTTATCGTTCGCGGCGCGCAGCGCGTCTTCCGGCGCAACCCCATAAGCGCGTACGAGGTTTACGGCGGCAAAGAGCACATCTCCCGCTTCCTCGACGCGGTCTTCGGTCGTCGAAGCATCGTGCAGTTCACCGATTTCTTCAGCCAACTTCTCCGCCGGGCCCTCGGTGTCCGGCCAGTCGAAGCCGACGCGCGCAGCACGCTTCTGAAGCTTCTCGGCGCGGAGCAATGCGGGAAGAGCACGCGCGACGCCGTCCATGGCGCTGGTCTCTCCGCGCGCGCTCCTTTCTTCCGCCTTGATCGCCTCCCAGCCAGGCGACCTGCCGTCGCCGAAGATATGCGGATGGCGTGCTTCCATTTTGTCCGAGATCGCTTCCGCCACGTCCTCGAAGCTGAATGAGCCGGCTTCCTCAGCCATTCGTGCATGAAACACAACCTGGAGAAGCAGATCGCCGAGTTCTCCTCGCAGATCGTCCATATCGTTCCGCTCGATCGCGTCGGCGACCTCATAGGCTTCTTCGATGGTGTAAGGCGCGATTGTGCGAAAGCTTTGCGCAATGTCCCATTCGCACCCGTTCTCCCGATCGCGGAGGCGGGCCATGATGCGGAGGAGGCGGTTCATCTGCTGTGACATGTTGAAGCGATAATATATATTATGTTAAATCAAAGCCGAGCAAGCCTATCCCCTCACGGCGGAGAAGAACGCGGCGACCATGGCGAAAATCGCTGCCCAGGCCAATGCCATCACAACGCCCCGCTTCCAGTCCAGTCGGTGGCCGATCAGCGCGCTGATCGGCAGGATCAGTGCCAGCGCGAGCCATGTGACGGTCAACCACTGGTCCATTACACTTCGAGCACCATGCCGTCATAACCGACCAGGACGTTCGCGGGCACTTCGCTTTGGAGCGTTCTGTAATCCATGCTCTTGTCCAGATGCGTAAGAACCGTCCTGCCGGCGCCGCTTCGCGCCGCGAGTTCCAGCGCCATCCCGAGATGTGCATGGGTTGGATGCGGCTCTCGGCGCAAGCAATCGGTCACAAGCACGTCCACGCCGCGGCAAAGTTCGACCGCTTCATCGGTTATCGCACTGAAATCAGTCGTATAGGCGATAGACCTCCCATCAGCCTCGAAGCGGAAGCCCGTGGTTTCACCTGGGCCGTGCGGCATTTGCGCCCACTTCACCGCAAAGCCGGCATGGAGCTTCAAGCGGTCCAACACATCGAGGTTCACGATCGTGGGATAGCCGTGCTGGCCTGAGAAGACATAGCCGAAGCGCTGGCGAAGCCGACGCGCCGTTTCCTCCGAAGCGAAGCCGGGCAAAGGCGCATTGCGCCCATATCGCATCACGCGAAGATCATCGATGCCGTGACAATGATCGGCATGATCGTGCGTCCAGAAGATACCGTCGACCCGCTCGATACCGTTCTGGAGCAATTGCTGGCGCAGGTCGGTCGATGTGTCGACGAGTAACCTTGAGCCGGCGCTGCTTTCCACCAGGATGGATACGCGCGTGCGCCGGTTCCTCGGTTCATTCGGATCGCAATCGCCCCAATCGTTGCCGATCCTGGGCACGCCGGTCGACGTGCCGGATCCGAGAACGACGAGCTTCACGCCCCCGTCTTTCGGAACAACGCACGGAAATTGCGGGTGGTCGTCTCCGCGAGCTGCTCAATGGTCTCGCCGCGCAGATCCGCCACAAAGGCGGCAGTGTCCCGGACAAACGCCGGTTCGCACGGCTTTCCCCGATGCGGGATCGGTGCGAGGAACGGGCTGTCGGTTTCGACCAGCAGGCGCTCCGCGGGAAGCTGCGCTGCGATCTCCTGCAGTTCCTTGGCGTTCTTGAAGGTGACGATGCCCGAAAGCGAGATGAACAGGCCGAGATCGAGCACTGTGCGGGCGAAATCGGCTGACGCCGTGAAGCAATGGATCAAAGCGGGAAAGGCGCCCTTCTCCATTTCCTCCGACAGAATGGCGGCGGTATCTTCATCAGCATCGCGCGTGTGAATGATGATAGGAAGCCCGGTCTCGCGCGCGGCGGCGATGTGGACGCGGAACAGGGCCTGCTGCGTCTCGCGGTCCGAATGGTCGTAATAATAGTCGAGGCCCGTCTCGCCGATGCCGATGACCCTTGGGTTCTCGGTGGCCTCCAGCAGCGCCTCGGCGCCGATATCGGCGTGGGTGTCGGCCTCGTGCGGGTGGATGCCGACGCTGGCCCAGACGTCCGGCTCGCGCTCCGCAGTGGCGATGACGTTTTCCCATTCGCTGCGCCGCGTCGAGATATTGAGGAACCCCCTCACCCCGGCCTCCCGCGCCCTGGCAAGCACGCCCTGCTGGTCCTCCACCAGCCCCTTATACTCGAGGTGGCAGTGGCTATCGATCAGCATCATGCCGATGCCTCCTCCGGCAGTTCAAGCCGGGGGAACACGGGCGCCGGGTTCACGACCCGGATCTCACCCAGGGCAATATCCTCGGCGAGGCTAGCGAAATCGCGCTTGTCGCCAGGGACGGCCAGAAAATCGAGGATCTTCGCCGAAGCATCGGGCGTGACGGGCGAAACGGCGATCGCAAGGTCGCGAATGCAGCCGCACAGCGTCGCCAGGACCCGCCGCATCCGCTCCGGATCGGCCTTGCGCAGCGCCCATGGCGCCTGCTCGTCAATATAGGCATTGCAGGCGAACACCGCCTGCATCCAGGCTTCCAGCCCGACGGAGAATGCCAACCTGTCGAAGGCCTCGGGCAGTTCCTTGCCGCAAGCCGCCGCAACCTTCGCCCGCAGTTCCGCGTCGACCGGTTCAACCGGAGCTTCCGCCCGGAAACCTCCGTCGCAGTTCTTCGCAATGAAGCTCAGCACGCGCTGCGCAAGATTGCCGAAGCTGTTGGCGAGTTCGGCATTTGACCGAGTTACAATGGCTTCCTGCGAATAGCTCCCATCCTGCCCAAAGCTTATCTCGCGCATCAGGAAATAGCGGAGCACATCCACTCCGAAGCGATCGGCAAGCTCGCCTGGATCGGTGACATTGCCGAGCGACTTCGATTCCTTCTGCCCGCGGTTCAACAGGAAGCCATGGCCGAAGACCTTCTTCGGCAGGGCAATTCCCGCGCTCCAGAGGAAGGCTGGCCAGTAGACCGTGTGGAACCGCACGATGTCCTTGCCGATCAGATGCAGATCCGCCGGCCAGAAGCGCTCCATCTCGGGCGTATCGTCCGGATAGCCAAGACCGGTCAGATAATTTGTCAGCGCATCGACCCAGACATACATCACATGATCTTCATCGCCGGGCACTTTGACGCCCCAATCGAAGCTGGTGCGCGAGATCGACAGGTCCCGCAGCCCGCCTTCAACGAAGCGCAGCACCTCGTTGCGCCGGCTCTCAGGTTCGATGAAGCCCGGGTTGTCGCGGTACAGCGCGAGCAAGCGGTCCTGATATTTCGAAAGGCGGAAGAACCAGCTTTCCTCCACCGTCCATTCGACCGGAGTGCCCTGCGGAGAAAGCTTCTCTCCCCCTTCCCCTTCGGTCAGCTCGCTTTCGTCGTAATAGGCTTCGTCGCGGATCGAGTACCAGCCTTCATAGCGGTCGAGATACAGGTCGCCTGCATCTTCCATCGCTTTCCAGATAGCCTGGCTGGCACGATGATGGACTTCTTCGCTCGTACGGAAGAAGCGATCATATGAAATATTGAGTTTATCGAACAACGCCCTGAAATACTGTGACATTTCGTCCGCAAGCTGGCGCGGCGTCATGTTCAGCTCTCGCGCCTTTTGAGCCATTTTCAGGCCGTGTTCGTCTGTGCCGGTCTGGAACCGGACCTCGCGCCCTCTCAGCCGCTGGAAGCGCGCGATGACATCGGCGGCGATCGTTTCATAGGCGTGGCCGATATGCGGCTTGCCGTTGGGATAATGGATCGCGGTTGTGAGATAATAGGGGTCAGCCATGGCCGGGTTCACTAGGGGGTGCTGCAGATGCGAGCAAGGTGCCGATTTCCATGACGAGTAGCCCCGGATCGAAATTATAGGTAGGGGCCTGGGCGGCGAGCCGGTTCAACTCGCCATATGCGTCGATGATGCCGGGCAGCCGTTTCTTCTCCGCGCCGCGCAATTCCTGCGCCACGACCGAACGGGCCAGATCTATTGCGGCCAGTTGCCGTTCGCGAGAGGGGCGCTGGCCTATGGCATCGGCAAGCCTGCCCCGAAGATCGAAATTGCCGTCACCCCCGTTCAGTATGTCCTGCATCAGGCTGTGAAGTGGCGCCAGATCCTGCTCGACAAATTCCAGCGCAATCCGCGGCGATCCTGCTGCCACGTTGACTGCTGCGTCGCGGATTTTCGGGTCGAGCGCGCCCGCTTCCCGTTCCAGCAAGGCGGCAACTTCGCTGTCGGACGCCGTCTGGAAGCGCAGCACGCGGCAGCGGGAGCGGATCGTCGGCAACAACCGGCCGGGGCGGTGCGCCACCAGCAGGAAGAAAGTGCCCTGTGGCGGCTCTTCCAGGCTCTTGAGCAGCGCGTTTGCCGCGCCCTTTTCCAGGTCGTCGGCGGGGAAGACAATGATGGCCCTCCTCCGCCCCAGCGTCGGGCGCGTCGTCAGCCTTTGCTGCATCTCGCGTATCTGATCGACCGCGATATTGCGCTTGGGCTGCCACGGTTTGCCTTCCGCCTTCTTCTTTTCCTCCTCGGCATTGGCGGGAAGATGGGTGAGGAGGACGATATCGGGGTGTTCCCGGGGCTGCGGCACCCCCTCTTCTGCAACGAGCTCCCGCGCAGCTTCCAGCGCGAAATCGATCTTGCCGATGCCGCGCTTGCCCGCAAGCAGCCAGGCGTGGTGCAGCCGCGGGCTTCCGAGCGCGGCGCGCCATTCCCGCCAGGCCTCCTCATGGCCCGAATGGCTCACGCCGCCTTCTCCAGCAGCGGTGCCAGCGCCCGCAGGATGCGCGCATGGATTTCCTCGCGCGTGCCCTCCCCCTCGATGCGGACGAAGCGGCCCGGCTCCGCTTCGGCCAGACGGGCAAAGGCATCGCTCACGCGGCGGTGATAGCCGGCATCGCGCCCGCCGATGGCATCGCTGTCATCGCCGTCCCGTAGCGAGAGGCGGCGGCCGGAAACATCGGGAGCGGCTTCGATAAGGACGGTAAGATCGGGCAGCAATCCGCCGCTTCCGATGCCGTGCAGGGTCATGATGTCGGCATCGCTCAGCCCGCCGCCGCCGCCCTGATAAGCGCGCGTCGAATCGATGAAGCGGTCGCAAATCACCCATTTCCCGGCTTCCAGCGCAGGGCGAATCAGCTTCTCGACGTGATCGGAACGGGCAGCGGCAAAAAGCAGCGCCTCTGCCCGTGCGTTCCATCCATCGCCCGGGGGATCGAGCAGCAATGCGCGGATCGCTTCAGCCCCGGGCGTTCCCCCCGGCTCCCGCGTCAGGATTGCGGGTCGGCCGAGACGCTCCAATGCCTCGGTCAGCAAGCGTGCCTGGGTGGACTTGCCGACGCCCTCGCCTCCTTCCAGGGCGATGAAGCGCCCCCTGCTCATGAAAGGAAACTCGCCACGCCATTGACCATGCGCTGCCAGAAATTGGCTTCCGGCACATCGGCGGCGGCCTGGAGCGGGATGCGGTAAGGCGCAAACCCATCTATCCGTACCTCTAGCTCGGCAACTTCGGTTCCCGCGGCGATCGGAGCCTTGATGGGGCCGCGATAATGGAGCGTGAGCGCGATGGCAGGATTGGTGCCTTCCTTGATGTTGGCGAGAATCGGAAATGCGCTGCGCAATGCGACGCTCCGTTCGGCGCCGTCCTGCACCGCCGCGTGGGCGACGATCTCCTCCGGCGCAAAAAGCTCCCGCGCCTCGAAAGCGGAGAAGCCCCATTCCAGATAATCGCGGGAAATGCGGGCGCGCCGCGCGCCATTATCGACGCCCGCCACGACCATAGCCAGCCTGCGCCCATCGCGCTTTGCGCTGCCGAGGAAGTTGTAGCCCGCCTCTCGCGTGAAGCCGGTTTTGATTCCGTCCGCGCCGGGCACGACGCCTGTTATCGGATCGTGATTGACCTGCTCATAGCCATTATGGGCGAAGCGGTGCTTGCCGAAATATCTTTCGTAAAGGGCGGCATGGCGCGTCGTGAGTGCATGGGCGAGCTTCGCAAGATCCTGCGCGCTGGTGAATGTCTGCCCCTCATCCGGAAAGCCATTGGGCGATCCGAAATGGCTGTCATTCATGCCCAGGTCGTGGGCTGCGCGGTTCATCAGCACGATCCAGTTCTCGAGCGATCCGGCCGCCCCTTCGGCCAGGGCGACGCAGCCATCATTGGCGGACACGGTGGTTATGCCCTGAAGCAGCTTGTCGACGCTTACCTTCTCCCCCCGCTGGAGGAACATGCTCGATCCCGTGCCCGACCATTTCTCGTACACCTCGTCCGAGACGGTAAAGATCTTGTCGGGCGAAAGCCGGCCGTCCGAAAGCATCTCGAAGGCCACATAGGCGGTCATCACCTTGGTCACCGAGGCTGGCAGGAAACGCCGGTCCGCGTCGCGCGCATGCAGGACCTGCCCGGTTGTCGCATCGACGAGCATCGCGATCGGGGCGTCTTCCGCCGCGGGAACCTGGGGGCTTGCCTGGAGATGTATCGGAGCCGCCGCGATTCCCGCGGCAAGGGCAAGAGCTCCGATCCTCGATAGATATTTCAAGCCTGCACCTGCTGCTTCTCTGCCCGTATCGACCTGCGGGACCATGCTCGGCAGGTGCTATTTCCGGATTCGCGGGATGCTATAACCCCTGCCCTGTGCCTTGGCGAGAAGCCGCCGGCCAGCGCGCTGAGCCTACCGGCGCGGGGAGCCTATCGGGCAATCTCGTCGGCCAGCAGGCCCACGCTCATGGCGTAATAGTTGGAGCAGTTATATTCCAGGATAACGCGGTAATTGCCGGTCAGCAGCCATGCCGGCGTGCCGGGGCCGTCGGGCTGGAACACGCTGGCCATCACGTTGTCGCCGATCGCCGCCTGGGGCCGGATGCCAAGCGCCTTCCATTCGGCCACGCTCTTCCAGACGCTGTGTCGCTCATGGACGCGCGGGCAGACCGGGGAATTGATCTTGCCCCTGTAAGCCGCCGGGTTGAAGCCGGCGGGCAGGCTGGCCCGCACGCCCCAGGGCTGGCCCGCGCGCCAGCCGGCGTCGCGGAAGTAATTGGCGATGGAATGCAGCGTGTCAGCACGGCTGCTCCAGATGTCCTTGCGCCCGTCTCCATCCCCGTCGACCGCGAGGCGCAGATAGACGCTGGGGAGGAACTGCGGATTGCCGAAGGCCCCGGCCAGCTCCCCTTGAGCACTGAACGCGAGACGCCCTGATCGGCGATCTTGAGAAGGTCGACGAACTCAGTGGCGAAAAGCTCACGCCGGCGGCCTTCCCACGCCAGCGTGGCCAGCGAACGCGCGAGATCGAAGTCCCCCGTGTAGGAGCCGTAATTCGTCTCATGCCCCCAGATGGCGACGATGATGTTGAGCGGAACGCCGAATTTGCGCTCTATCTCCGGGGCTAGATAGGCGTTGGCCTGATAGGCTCTCCTGCCGCCCGAGATCCGCGCCGTGTCCACATGGCGCGCGATGTAGGGTGCGAGCGCCGGGAAGCCGCTGCGCGAAGGGGAGCCGGGCTGCTCTCGGTCAAGCTCGATCACACGCTGATTGGGGGTGAGCCCGGCCGTCATATTGGCGATGGTCCGCTCGCTCACTCCTTCCGCGCGTGCCTGCGCGACGAGTTGCTGGAGATAGGCGGGGAAGGACATGTCCTGCGCCTGCGCGCCGCTCACGGGCAGGCAGAGGCCAAAAAGTGCCGATAGTCCAACGATATGACGGCTGATTTTCATCGCTCCATCCTGTCATATCCAGCGATTCCCGCAAGGGGTGTTGCGGCATTTGGAGAGGCAGGAACCGATCGCAGGTGACAAGCGGGGCGGCAGGCGCTAGCGGGTTGCGGCCGCGCGTGAGGCCCTGCGGACAGGTGGCAGAGCGGTTGAATGCACCGGTCTTGAAAACCGGCATGGGTGCAAGCCCATCGTGGGTTCGAATCCCACCCTGTCCGCCATTTTTCTCCTACCGCTTCGCTGCTTGAGGCGTTGTTTCCCGCCTACCGCTTCGCTGCTCGAGGCGTTCCTTCCCGCCTACCGCTTCGCTGCTTGAGGCGGGGGTTCTCCCTCCGCTAGATATGCAGTGCGCGGCCATAGGCGCCGAGCACGCTTTCGTGCATCATCTCGGACAGCGTCGGGTGCGGGAAGATCGAGTTCATCAGCTCGGCCTCGGTCGTCTCCAGCGTCTTGCCCACGACATAGCCCTGGATCAGTTCGGTGACTTCGGCGCCGACCATATGCGCGCCGAGCAGCTCGCCGGTCTTCGCGTCGAACACCGTCTTGATGAAACCTTCCGGCTCGCCCAGCGCGATCGCCTTGCCATTGCCGATGAAGGGAAAGGTGCCGACCCGGACCTCACGGCCTGCCTCCTTCGCTTTCGCCTCGGTCATGCCGACGCTGGCGATCTGGGGGTGGCAATAGGTGCAGCCCGGGATGTTGTTGCGGTCAAGCGGGTGCGGGTGGACATCCTTGTTGCCCAGCTCCTGCGCGATCGCCTCGGCCGCGGTGACGCCTTCGTGGCTTGCCTTGTGAGCCAGCCACGGGCCCGGCACGCAGTCTCCGATCGCCCACAGGCCCTTCGCCTTGGTGCGGCCATAGGGATCGATCTGGATGAAGCCGCGATCCATTTCGACCAGCTTGTCGAGCCCGATATTCCCGGTGTTGGGCTGGATCCCGATGGCGACGATGACATGGCTGTATTCGCCGGTTTCGGTCTTGCCGTCCTTGCCCTTGATCCTGGCGGTGACGCCGCTGGGCGTGACCTTGAGCTCCTCCAGCGCGGCGCCGGTGCGGATCGTCATGCCCTGCTTGGTCAGCGACTTTTCGAGGAAGGCGGAGACGTCGGCATCTTCCACCGGCACGATCCGGTCGAGCATCTCGACCACTGTAACTTGTGCGCCCATGTCATTGTAGAAGCTGGCGAATTCGATTCCGATCGCGCCCGATCCGATGACCAGCAGCTTGCTCGGCATTTCGGGCGGCGTCATCGCGTGGCGATAGGTCCACACACGCTTGCCGTCGGCCGGGGCGAAAGGCAGGTCGCGCGCCCGCGCGCCGGTGGCGACGATGATATGCTTCGCCGTCAGCGTCTCTCTGCCCTTCTCCCCCTTCACTTCCAGCGTGTTCGCGTTCTTGAACGTCCCCTCGCCCATGTGAACGGCGATCTTGTTCTTCTTCATCAGATGGGTGACGCCCTGGTTGAGCTGCTTCGCCACCCCGCGCGAACGCTTCACGACAGCATCAAGATCGGCCTCTATCCCCTTGGCAGAAAGACCATAATCCTTGGCGTGCTGCATGTAATGATAGATCTCCGCGGAGCGTAGCAGCGCCTTGGTGGGGATGCAGCCCCAATTGAGGCAGATCCCGCCCAGCAGTTCGCGCTCCACGATCGCAGTCTTCAGCCCGAGCTGCGCGCAGCGGATCGCCGCGACATAGCCGCCGGGGCCGGATCCGAGAACGATGACGTCATATTGAGTGCTCATATGCTTCCTATGGTCCGTCGCAGCTCGCGAAGCCCGATGCGTTGATCGTGATCACGAGTAGATAGAAAAGTGGGGTAGCCATTACAGCCAGCAGATAGATAAGGCGCAGGCGCTCGATTTTCAGCGCCATCAATCCGAACAATGGCGATAGCGTGAGCGCGAGCCATGAAAGGCCCAACAGCCACTCCAGCCATTCCGCAGGCAAAACCATGCAAAAGGGGAGGACCAGCCACCACTGCTTGACCAGGAAATTGCTCAGCAGAACCAGGCCGTGACACGCGAGTATCCAGCCAAACCAGCGGCCTGTGATCGTTTTCCTGAGGCCACCCCATATCACCCCTCCACCGCACGCGGGTGGCCGGCTTCATCCACCGCAACGAAGGTGAACTTCGCCTCGGTCACCTTGATCTCCTCTTCGAGATGGCGCGCGCGGCGCCAGGCCTCGACCGCGATGGTCATGCTGGTGCGGCCGACCCGCTCGATCTCGGCATAGACTGAGACCTCGTCCCCCACCTTGACCGGGGCGTGAAACACCATCCCGTCGATCGCGATGGTGACTGCCCTGCCCCTGGCCCGCCGCGCTGCCGTCAGCCCCGCGGCATTGTCCATCAGGCTGACCATCCAGCCGCCGAAGATGTCGCCATAGGCATTGGCGTCGGCCGGCATGGCCGTCACACGGATGGCGGGGATTCGCGCCTCGCTCATGCCGCAGCGCCCCAAAGGGGTTGACACAGAACCGCCCATGAAACGCGTGACTTTCCGCCGTATTCGCTTCTCTTTTCAACAGGTTGCCCGAAACGGCGTGTGACCTTTCGCAAAGGGGTCACTCCCACCGTCAGGACCGCCGGAGAATTACGCAGGCAACGGTTCATCGGCCGGGCACTACCACTTGGGGATAGCTGTAGGAAAGCGCCCATATTCGGGCGCGCTCATCGGATGGCAGGGCGGCGGATCAAGCCACCAGGCCGAGCGGTTTTTCGATGATCTCCTTGAACACCTTCATCAGCTCGGCCCCGTCGGTGCCGTTCATGGCGCGGTGATCGAAGCTGCCGGTGGCGCTCATCACCGTCGCCACAGAAAGCGCGTCGTCGACGACATAGGGTCGCTTCTCGCCCGCGCCGATCGCCATGATCATCGCCTGCGGCGGATTGATCACGGCGTCGAACTGTTTAACGCCGTACATGCCCATGTTGGAGATGCTGGCGGTGCCGCCCTGATATTCGTGCGGCTGGAGCTTGCCGTCGCGGGCGCGCTCGGCGAGATCCTTCATCTCGCTGGCGATGGTAGAGAGAGTTTTCGAGCCGGCATCGACGATAATCGGCGTGATCAGGCCGCCGGGGATCGCCACCGCCACCGAAATGTCGGCACGGCTGAACTTGAGCAGCGTCTCCCCGGTGTACTGGACATTGCAGCTCGGCACCTGGAGCAGGGCCTGTGCGAGCGCCTTGATCATCATGTCGTTGACCGACAGCTTGACGCCGCGCGCTTCAAGCGCGGAATTGAGCTCCGCCCGAAGCTTGAGCAACGCGTCGAGACGCACGTCCACGGTGACGTAGAAATGCGGAATCTGCTGTTTCGATTCGGTCAGACGGCGCGCGATCGTCTTGCGCATGCCGGAGAGCTTCTCCTCCTCATGCGGAATGCCGAAATCCTGCGCCTGGGCGGCGGCGGCCGGCGCGGGCGCACCTGCCTGGGCAGGCTCGGCGCGGGCGGAAGGCTGCGCGCCTTCGACATCCGCCTTGACGATCCGGCCATGCGGGCCGCTGCCTGTCACGCCGGCGAGATCGATGCCCTTGTCCGCCGCGATCCGCTTCGCAAGCGGCGAAGCGACGATGCGATCCTTCGAGCCGCCATCGGTTCGTGCCGGGCTTTCCGAGGTACGCGCGCCCTCATCAGTCGTTTTCGCGCGACCTTCGGCAGGCTCAGGACGAACGGGGGCTGGCGGTTGAGCCTTTTCCTCGGTGGAGGCGGGTTCCGCTTCCGCCTTATTCGCAGCCGGCTTTTCGGCAGCACCCCCGCCCGCGGGCTTCACGTCGGCCGGGTCCTCGCCTTCCTCGGCCAGGGTGGCGATCACGGTGCCGACCTTCACGCCCTCGGTTCCTTCGGGCACGGCTATGTCGGCGATCACGCCTTCATCCACGGCCTCGAACTCCATGGTCGCCTTGTCGGTCTCGATCTCCGCCATGATGTCACCGGCGGAAACCTTGTCGCCCACCTTGAGGAGCCAGCGGGTGAGCGTGCCCTCCTCCATCGTGGGGGAAAGTGCTGGCATCTTGATGGCTATGGACATGGTAGACCGGTCTCGTCCCTTCGGTAGATCGCTGGCTGTTCTCTCTGGCTAATTCGGCCTGCACTCGCAAGGGGCGGTGCAAGGTTCTTGCGTGAAATCGTGTTTCGGCGGATAGCGGCCCCCGGGGGATGAAACCATGCGTATCTACCTGGTGATCATGGACGAGACGGAGGAAGCGCGGGTCGCGCTGCGCTTCGCATCGCGCCGTGCCGCGCAGACGGATGGCGGGGTGCACATCCTGGCGCTGGTGCCGCAGCAGGATTTCGTCGCCTTCGGCGGCGTGCAGGCGACGATCGAGGAGGAAGCGCGCGACCGGGCCGAAGTGCTGGCCACGAGCGCGGCGGGCAGCATCTGGTCCGAAAGCGGGAAGATGCCGACCATCGCGGTGCGTCAGGGCGAGAGCGAGAAGGTGATCCGCGAATATCTGGCCGAGCATCCCGAAGTCGCAGCTTTGGTGCTCAGCGCCGCGGCCGACGGTAATCCGGGGCCGCTGGTGACCCATTTTACCCATGTCTCCGGATCGCTGCCCTGCCCCGTCTTCATCGTGCCCGGCTCGCTGAGCGACGAGGATATCGACCGGCTGAGCTAACGAGGCCAATGCTTCGTCATCCCGGGCCTGTTCCAGAAACCGCTGCCTTTCCTGATCCGCAAGAAGAGGCGTGTACCCCGCCGCCCTGCGGGTGGCCTCCTCCCGTTTCGGGGAGGCGGGTTACTTTCGCCGCTTTCCCTGATGGCGGATATTCGCAGGGCGCCCGCGCCGGCCCTGCGTATATTTGCCTTTCCTGTCCTTGCGCGGCGGTTCGGGTCTCGCGCCGCGCGGTTCGATCGGCTGACCTTCGGAATCGAGCACTTCGAATTTGAGCGCACCCGTCAGCGGATTGGCCTCGGCAAGGCGGAGCGGAAGCCTGTCGCCCACCGCGTACATGGTGCGGGTATTCTCCCCCACCAGAGCCTGCGCCGCTTCGTCATAATGGAAATAGTCGTTCCCCAGCGTCGAGACCGGCACCAGCCCGTCCCCGCCGAGGCCCATGATGGTGGCGAAGAAGCCGAATTTCTGCACACCCGTGATGCGCGTCTCGAAGGTCTCGCCCACGCGGGAGGAAAGCCATGCGGCGACGTAGCGGTCGATCGTGTCGCGCTCCGCCTCCATCGCCCGGCGCTCGGCCGCGCTGATCGCTTCGCTCACCTGGTTGAGGTCAGCGCGGTCGCGGTCCGACAGGCCGGAAGTCGGCGGCAACTTGGATTGGGGCTTCGGCTGCTCGAGGGCGAAGGAGTCGACCAGCGCGCGGTGCACCAGCAGGTCCGAATAGCGCCGGATCGGCGAGGTGAAGTGGGCATAGCTGCCCAGCGCGAGGCCGAAATGCCCGACATTCTGCGGTCCGTAATAGGCCTGGGTCTGGCTGCGCAGCACCGCTTCCATGATCAGCGCCTTTTCCCCTTCATCCGCGATGTCCTTCAGCATGCGGTTGAACAGGCCGGGCGTGATCACCTGGCCGAGCGCGAGCTTGCGCTCGAACGTCTCGAGATAATCGCGCAGCGCCACCAGCTTCTCGCGGCTCGGCGGCTCGTGGATCCGGTAGACCACGGGCGAGGCTTTGCTTTCCAGCGCTTTTGCCGCCGCGACATTCGCCGCGATCATGAAATCCTCAACCACCCGGTGGGCATCGAGCCGTTCGCGCACCGCGATCTCGGCGATCTTGCCCTGCTCGTCCAGGATGACGCGCCGGTCGGGCAATTCCAACTCCAGCGGGTCGCGCTTGTGCCGCGCCTCGGCGAGCGCCTGCCAGCAGGCCCAGAGGTTCGTCAGCACCTCATCCGCCTCGCCGCTGTCGATCCGCGCCTGCGCGTCCTCATAGGCGATGTTCTGCGCGATTCGCACGATGGCGCGGGTGAAGCGCCAGCCCTTCACCTGCCCGGCACCGTCGATCTGCAGATGGCAGGCCATCGCCGCGCGGTCCTCCCCTTCCCTCAGCGAGCAGACATCCGCGCTCAGCACCTCGGGCAGCATCGGCACGACACGGTCGGGGAAATAGACGGAGTTGCCGCGCTTGCGCGCCTCGCGGTCAAGCTTGCCGCCAGGGCGAACGTAATAGGAGACATCCGCGATGGCGACGATGGCGCGGAAGCCGCCATTTCCGTCAGGCTCGGCCCAGATCGCATCGTCATGATCGCGCGCATCGGCGGGATCGATGGCGACGATCGGCACCTCGCGCAGATCCTCGCGCCGATCTTCCACCAGCGGGAGATTGGCGGCGAGCTGCGCTTCCTCGATCACCTCATCGGAAAAGTGGAAGGGGATGCCGTATTTGGCGATGGCGATCAGGCTGAAGGCCTTGGGCGCCAGCGGATCGCCCAGCACCTGGACCACCTTCACGCCCGCGCGGGGGCTGCGTCCGGCGGGCTCGGCCAGCACGAGCTGCCCGCCTTCCGCGCCGCCGAGGTCGGCGATGGGGGAGGAATTGCGCACGCGCTTGTCCACCGGGGCGAGCCAGCCCTTGCCCGACCCGTCGATCTCCACCACGCCCATCAGCGCTTCGCCCTGCGAAGGCAGCAGCTTCATCGGGTGGGCGATCCAGCCGGTGCTTGTCTCCTCGGTGCGGGCGAGTACCTTGTCGCCCACCTTGAGAGCCGCCTGGCGGTTCTTGCCCTTGCGGTTCTCCACCAGGCGCAGGCGCGGCGGGGGCGAGGCGTCGTCAGGCGACCAGCTCTCGGGAATCGCGAAAGCCTCGCCCTCATCCACCTCCATCACGCGCAGGACGGTGACCTTGGGCACGCCGCCCATGCGGTGGAACGCCGTCTTCTTTCCGTCGATCAGCCCTTCATCGGCCATTTCGCTCAGCAGGCGCTTGAGCGCGATCTTCTCCTGCCCCTTGAGCCCGAAGGCGCGCGCGATCTCCCGCTTGCCGGCGGGCTTGTCGGAGGTCTGGATGAATTCGAGCACCTGATCCCGGCTGGGCAGCCCGGGAATGAAACGAGGCTTGCGGGCGGGCTTTTGAGCGGGCTTTTTCTGGGAAGGCATTGCGCAGATATGGTCGCCGCCCCTGCGCTCGGCAAGTGACGGCGGGCGAGGTGCCATTGTAATCTGGCGAGCTTCTCCCTACATAGCCCCTGCCTGACGTCGCCTGCGACGGAAATCGATGGCCGCACTGGCGGCCGATCCATCCCACTTCACGATCATGGCAACCGCAGCGGAATTGCTGCGCGCAAAGCCTGTTCACCCATGCGAAAGGCCGCAATTGGCAAAGGAAGAACTCATTACGATGGAAGGGCAGATCGACGAGATCCTGCCCGATGGACGCTTCGGCGTCGTGCTCGATAACGAGCATCGGATCATCGCCTACACCGCTGGCAAGATGCGCAAGTTCCGCATCCGCTCTGTCGTGGGTGACCGCGTGCATGTCGAAATGACACCCTACGATCTGAGCAAGGGCCGGATCGTCTTTCGCGAACGCACCCCCGGCCAGGGCATGGGCGTGCGCAAACGCAGCGGCTTCAGGCGCTGATTACATGAATAGAGGCGCGGCCAATGGCCCGCCCACGAGGATTTATATGAATTTGTACAATGGCGCTTCGAAGCGCCCGAAACTTTCCCTGCCCTTCGGCGGCAGGCCCGCATCGGCGCGAGGCCATGCGGAATACGGCCCGGCGATTATCCCGGCCCATGAATTGCGGCGCATCGTTGCCGCGATGGTCGACTGACACATTACCGGCCGGGCGAAAGTCCGGCCTTTTTTCTGAAAGGGACCTCGATGGATCTCAACCGGAAGTATTCGGACCACCAGAAAGCGCTGATCAAGGCCTCCGCCGCAAGCACGGAGCAGGCGCGCAGCGCGAATCTGGCCGACGCGAAGGAGATCGCGGGGCAGATCGGAGGCTATCAGGCCCGGCTGGGCGCCGCCGCGTCCTGCGCGTGGAGCTCCGCCAATATGGGCCAGCAGGCTGGGAGGCCGGCCGCTCCGGCAAGGGATCCGCAATGACGGAAGATGCCGCCGCAGAGGCACCGAAGCGAAAAATGAGCTTCCGCAAGTCAGGGCCGAAACGGCCCAAGCTCCCGGTGGAGGAGGCGAAGCGCCAGGGCGACATCACCCAGCTTGCGTTTCTGCTTCTCGGGGGGAAGGACGGCGCCATCGCCTTCCTCAACAATGTGGACCCCGGCATCGACGCGAGGCCGCTGGATCTGGCGATCGCGAGCGAGGAAGGCTATCGCCGGGTGGAGCGGCTCATTCGGCAGAAGACCGAAGGCACGCCCTGAGGGCTGCGAGCGAGGCTAGACCTTGTTCTCTTCGGCTGCGCGTTCGGCAACCTTGGCCGCGACGCTGGCATTGCGCTGATCGATCGTCGATCGGAGACGGCTTGCCATGGTTCTCCACGCGGCTTCAGAGCGCAGCGCGATCATGCGGACATTTTCGAGCTTGGCTTCCTTTGCCGCCGCCGCGGCCTCGCAGGCGCGGGCGTCGCAAAATTCGACTGTCATCGTCAACTGGCTTCTCCAATGAAGAAACGGCCGGCGGCGGGTATCCCTGCTGCCGGCCGCTTCATATCGTCAGGCGGAAGTGAGATTCACCGCCGCAGGCCTGCCGTTCCGGCCGGTCTCGATCTCGTAGGAGACCCGCTGGTCCTTCTCCAACGTATGCATGCCGGCGGCCTGTACCGCCGAGATATGGACGAAGCTGTCATCGCCGCCGTCTTCCGGCGCAATGAAGCCGAAGCCTTTTTCGGTATTGAAGAATTTGACTGTGCCGATGGGCATGGGAGTTTCCTTTCAAGAAACTGATGCGTGCCGCGACATTGCGGCACTGGTTGTGCGTCGTGCGTGCATTGAAAGGAACTCGCCTTTGGAGGGACCGAGGCGAACTGCCTCCGGATGGTCTGAACCAAGAGCGCCGAAACCCGTCGCAAATACAACGTCAGCGCCGGCCTTCTAACATGGATGTGCCGATCGGCCTAATCATTGCTCTGCGGCGCAGCGATCCGGCCCGCTGATCCGCTTTGACAGCGCCGGCAAGCGCACGCACAATCGCCGCACGACCGGAGGGGAGATCATGCCGATGCCGCAGCACAGCCGCCGCGAATTCATGGGAATTGCCGGGGCAGCGGCGCTGATGCCCGCCCTGACACGCACGGCCTTCGCTGCCGAACCGCTCGATCTGGTTATCAAGGGCGGACGCCTTATCGATCCGGCGCGTGGGATCGACGCGCTGCTCGACATCGCGATCGCCGGCGAGCGCATCGTCTCTGTCGATCCGGACATCGCACCTGGCCCGGCGCAGGTGCTGGACGCGTCCGGACTGCTGGTCGTCCCGGGGCTGATCGACATCCACACACACGCCACGGTGGATGCGCAAAGCCCGGCGCTGATGCTGGCCGATGGCGTCACCGGCTGGGTCGAAACCGGCTGGCAGGGGGCGGACAACGTCCAGGACGGAATCGCTGCCGTCCGCGCTGCGCCGCAGACCGCCGGGCTACTGGTCAATATGGGGCGCAAGGGCGTGATGATGACAGGCGGCGAGACGAAGGATCTCGCCCTCGCAGACGTGCTAGCCGCGCGCGAGGCAATCGCCGCCAATCGCGACTATGTGCTGGGGATCAAGGCGAGGCTCTCGCGGATGATAACCGGGGAGCACGACCGCGAAGTGCTCAGGCGCGCTATCGAAGCCGCCGAACCGTTGGGTGTGCCGGTAATGATCCATGTGGGCGACACGTTCACGCCGCTCGGCACGCTGCTCGACATGCTTCGGCCGGGCGACATCGTCACCCATCCCTATGCGCCGCCGCCCAACGCAATCGTGGATGAGCGCGGCAGGATCATTCCCCAGGCCGTTGCCGCGCGGGAACGCGGCGTTCTGTTCGACTGGGGCAACGGCACCCGCGGGCATGTGCTGTGGGATGTGGCGGAGCAGGCCTTCGATCAGGGGTTCCTTCCCGACACCATCTCCACCGACTGGACCATGGCCGGCTATGAAAGCGGCATCGTGGATATGCCGACCATCATGTCGAACGTGCTTTCCCTTGGCGTGCCGCTGACGCAGGTGGTGGCGATGGCGACCAGCAATGCGGCTCGGGCGTTCGCGCTGTTCGAAGGACGCGGCACCCTGCCGCCGGGCGGACCGGCGGATGTCGCAGTGCTGGAACTGCGGCAAGGCGCGTTCGAATTCTTCGACAATGAAGGCAATAAGCGGCCCGGCACACAGCGGCTCTTCGCCAAAGCGACCGTACTCGGCGGAAAGCTGGTGAGCAGCGCCGACGCGCCTCAATAGGCGCGTGCGACGTAGATCCGCTCCACCGCCGGTTCGCCGGTGAAGATGCAGGTGCCGTCCGCCGGCGCGGCATCCATCGGCACATTGCGGATGGTCAGCTTCATCGCCTTGAGCTGTTCGACCACCTTGTCGAGCGCGGCGCCGGTCGGCTTCGACCACTGGACCTCGACCCAGCCAGGATAACGCTGGTCCTCGGCATAGAAACTTTCCAGCTCATCGATGCGGGTCAGGCCGCGCGTGATGTTCGCCTCGCGCCGGGCAAGCGCCTCGTCGAACAGGTTCTGCTGGATTTCGCCGAGCATGGCACCGATGCCCGCTATGCACTCCTCGCGCGACGGTGCAGCGAAATCGGGCTTGGCGGAAGCATTCCACAGCCGGTCCCGCCTGAGCAGGCTGACGACGCCGCTTTCCATATCGCGTCCGCCAACCTCGATGATGACCGGAGCGCCCTTGCGCACCCAGTCCCAGCGCTTGGCGGCAACCTTGCCGGGCTTGCTGTCGAGCAGCACACGCACCGGTTCGCCCAGCGCACTTTGCTGCGCCAAACCGCTGCGCAATTCCTCGCAATAAGTTAGCAGCGCCGCGTCGCCCTCATTTTCGCGCAGCATCGGCAGAATCACCACCTGGTGAGGTGCGATCCGGGGCGGTACGCGCAGCCCATCATCATCGCCATGCGTCATGATGATGCCGCCGATAAGGCGGGTGGACACGCCCCAGCTGGTCGTGTGGCAGAATTGCTGCCCGCCTTCGCGGTCCTGATAGCGGATTCCCGCCGCTTCGGCGAAATTGGTCCCGAGATAATGCGAGGTTCCTGCCTGGAGGGCCTTGCCGTCCTGCATCATCGCCTCGATCGACCAGGTCTCGACCGCACCGGGGAAACGTTCGTTCTCCGGCTTCTCACCCACGATCACTGGAAGAGCGAGATCCTCCTGGGCGCAGGCGCGATACATCTCGAGCGCGCGCATCGTTTCGACCTTCGCGCTTTCGCGATTCTCATGCGCGGTATGGCCTTCCTGCCAGAGAAACTCGCTGGTGCGGAGGAACATGCGGGTGCGCATTTCCCAACGCACGACATTGGCCCATTGATTGGTCAGCAGCGGCAGATCGCGCCAGCTCTGGATCCAGCGCGCCATGGCATCGCCGATGATCGTCTCTGATGTGGGGCGGACGACCAGCGGCTCTTCCAGCTTCGCTTCGGGATCGGGGATCAATCCGCCCTTCCCGTCGCCGATCAGCCGGTGATGGGTGACGACGGCCATTTCCTTGGCGAAGCCTTCGACATGGCTCGCCTCGCGCTCGAAATTGGCGAGCGGGATGAAGATCGGGAAATAGCAGTTGGAGACGCCGGCGGCCTTGATCCGGTCATCCATCAGGCGCTGGATACGCTCCCAGATGCCATAGCCCCACGGCTTGATTACCATGCAGCCGCGCACGCCGGATTCCTCGGCCAGATCGGCAGCCGAAATTACTTCCTGGTACCATTGGGCGAAATCGTCGGCACGTTTGACCGACAGGGCGTGGCGGATGGTGGACACGGGTTCTCACTCAAAATGTTGATTGTTGAATGCTGATTGTTCGAATGCCGCCCTAACCGCGGCTCGCAGCAAGTGTCGAGGCCGAATAATCGATACTCCCCGCCACCCGAACTCGTTCGAGCGTGCGCACTACATCAAACTTCGTCATTCCCGCGAAAGCGGCAATCCAGCAGCAATGCGGGAATGAAGGCAGAGTAGCTCTTCAGCTCCCCAGCGAGTCGAGCTTCTTCTTCATCTCGGCCATCTGCTCCCGCAGCGCCGCGAGTTCATCGCTTTGCGACTTGCGGGGGCTTTCCGCCGGCGTCTCCGGCCGGCCCTGGCCATTCGCGATAAAGGCGTTTGCAGCCGCCTTGAACATGGCCATATTGGTCTCGGCCATCTTGGCGAAGGCGTCTCCGCCCATGCTTTGCTTGAAGACTTCCTGCAGCTTGCGCTGGTTGGCCTGGAAGTTCTCCATCGAGGCTTCGAGGTAATGCGGCATCAATGCCTGCATAGAATTTCCGTACATTGCAATGAGTTGCCGAAGGAAGCTCACAGGCAGCATCTGTTCCGCACCGTTCGCTTCCTCCTCCATGATGATCTGGGTGAGGATCTGGTGGGTGATGTCGCTGCCGGTCTTGGCGTCGAGAACCTGGAAGTCGATACCTTCGCGCGTCATCTTCGCGAGATCGTCCAGCGTGATGTAGCTTGACGAGCTGGTATTGTAGAGCCGCCGATTGGCGTACTTCTTGATGATCACGGCGTTATTCGCCCCGGCCCCTGCCTTCGCCATCTCCTGCCTCCCATGCTGCAGCTTATGCTGCATTTAGCACCTGCAACAATTGCAGCGCAACATGCTTGCCGTCTCATGTCCAGACCGCAAATCGCCTGCCCAGGGTGGTGAGCAGCTCATATTGGGACAGCCCGGATGCAAGGGCCGCTGCGGGTAGCGCGTAGGGGACGTCCAGCCAGTCCCCTTCCCGCGCTTCCGGCGCATTGGCGAGATCGACGATCACCATGTCCATCGAGACCTTGCCGACCAGCGGCAGGCGCGCGCCGCCGAAGGACAAGGCTCCCTTCACGCCCCGGCAGCGCAGGAAGCCATCAGCATATCCCAACGAGACGGTGGCGACCCGCATCGGCGCGGAAGCCGTGAAGGTTGCATTGTAGCCCACGCTGTCGCCTGCAGCGATCTCGCGCGTCTGGATGATCGCGGCCTGCGGAAACACGACCTGGCGGATTCTCCCCTGGAGCTCCGCGCGCGGGATGCCGCCATAGAGCGACAGGCCCGGCCGGGTGAGGTCGAAGGCATAATCCCGCCCCAGCGCGATTCCCGCGCTGTTCGCCAGGCTTCGCCGGTTGGCCGGCAACGCCGCGCAGACCTCTTGGAAGCGGCGCAATTGCGTTTCGTTGAGCGGACTGTCCTCATCCGATGAAGCGAGGTGAGACATCAGCACTTCGATCCGGAGCCCGGCAATGGCGGGATCGCCGATCTGCGCCAGCGGCAGCCCGAGACGGTTGATGCCGGTATCCACCATCAGATCGCACAGTACGCCGCCCGCCTCCAGCCACAGCCTGGCCTGATGCAGGCTGTTGATCACCGGGCGCGCGCCCACCGCTTTCGCAAAGGCGGCGTCTGCCGGTGTCAGCGGCCCGTGCAGAACGGAAACCTGCCCCGCCGGAACATGCGCCGTCACTTCCGCGAGTTCGCTCCAATGCGCGACGAAGAAATCGCCGGCGCCGGCGTCCCGCAGCACCGGGACCGCCTGCTTTACGCCAAGGCCGTAGGCGTCGGCCTTCACAGCAGCGCCGGCCCGCGCGCCTCCCGAAAGGCTTTGTAGCGCCCGCCAGTTCGCGGCCAGCGCATCGGCATCGATCTTCAGGCGCAGAGTGCGGTCCGGCTCCGGCGGCAAGTCAGCGTCCGTTCTCGTCGGCGAAATCGCGCGGAGGCCCGGAAGGCAGCCCCCACCAGGCGACGATGAGGCCGAATGCGACCACCGCCCAGGTGTACCACAGGCCCGAATAGGCATTGCCGGTGGTGGCCACGATATATCCGGCGATCAGCGGCAGGAAGCCGCCGAGATAGCCTGCACCGATGTGGTATGGGATCGACATGGAACTGTAACGGATCCTGGGCGGAAACATTTCCGACAGGAGCGCCGCCACCGAGCCATAGGTCAACGCCGAGAGCATGCCCATCGCCAGCAGCAGGCCGATGATGCCCAGGATGTTGGGAAGCGGCGGAACCTGCTTGGAAAAGTCGTAGCCCTGGGCTTCGAGCCAACCGCGCACCGCCGCTGCCCGCGCGGCATCGTCGGCCCACTGGGCGTCTTCGGAAACCTGATGGTGCACGTCGCCGACGGTTAGGTCTATGGTGTCCTGTGCGGGAGGTCCTCCACTCGGCGCGCCCGCACGGATATCATACGGCACGCCCAGAGAAGTGAGATCCTGCAGCAGGCGCCCGCAGGGCGTGGCCTGCCGTTCCGCAAAGGGATCGTAGGTGCAGCCGGCCCCTCCCACGACTACGGGCGCAGCCTCGGCGCTGCGCTTCATCCCGGGATTGGCGAGCGCTCCGATGCCCCAGAAGATCGGGAACAGCAGTAACAAAGTGAGGATACTGCCGAGGATTATCGGTTTCTTCCGGCCGATCTTGTCCGACCATTTGCCGATGATCAGATAGAAGGCCATCGCGATCGCGCCTGCGATCAGCAGGATGATTTCGACCAGTTGGTCGTCCACCCGCATCGGCCCGCGCAGGAAAGAAAGGCTGGAGAAGAACGCGGTATACCAGATCGTGGTGAGGATGCCTGTCACGCCGAACAGGGCCACGAATATGCGTTTCTTGTTGCCGGGATAGGCGAAGCTTTCCACGAATGGATTGCGGGCGATCTCGCCTTCTGCCTTCATGGCCTGGAACACCGGGCTTTCGGAGAGCTTGAACCGCATCCAGAGCGAGATCGCGAGCAGGAGGAGCGAAAGCACAAACGGGACGCGCCAGCCCCATTGCGTGAATTCCTCCGGTGGGATCACGAGGCGGCAAGCGATCACCACAAGGATTGAAAGAACGAAACCGCCCACCACGCTGGCCTGGATGAAGCTGGTGTAGAAGCCGCGCTTGTCAGGCGGGGCGTGCTCCGCGACGTAGATGGCGGCGCCGCCATACTCTCCGCCCAGGGCGAGGCCCTGCAGGATGCGCAGGAGGATGACGATCGCTGGCGCGGCGAGGCCGAGCGTCGCGGCACCGGGGATGAGCCCGACCCCGGCGGTGGCGATGCCCATCACGGTTACGGTGATGAGAAATGTATATTTCCGCCCGAGCTTGTCGCCCAGGAAACCGAACAGGATCGCGCCGAGGGGGCGAAATCCGAAGCCCACCGCAAAACCTGCCCAGACGAGCAGCAGTTGCAGCGTTTCATTGTCCGAAGGGAAGAAAGCCCGTCCGATGAGCGCGGCAAGCGTGCCGTAGATGAAGAAATCGTACCATTCGAACACCGTGCCCGCGCTCGACGCGGCAATGACGAGTCTGATTTCCTTGGCGCTCGGCTCCCGCGCCATCGCTCGATTGTTATGCATCCAGCTCCCCCAGATCGATCCGCGCTTTTTTGGCTGCCGGCTGCCCTAACCGTTCGAATGCGCGCTGGAAAGAGCCGCCGCCGCCGCTTGCCAGGGAAGCAGCATGGCACCGTGCCGCGCCGGATAGGCACGGGCGGGCTCGATCGCGGCAATGCCCGGCCACTCGGGCAGAGGAGCCTCACCTGCGAGCCACGCCGTCATTCCCCTTAATGCATCCTCGATGGCCGCCCGGTCGCGCCCGATCGCGGCATCGGCGAAGATCGCCGCGGAGGCCTGGCCCACGGCGCAAGCACGGACCCGCATTCCCAGACGGGAGACCTGCCCTGCCCCGTCGAGCTCCAGACCCAGCGAAAGTGTGCTGCCGCAGCTCCTGGAGCGAGCATCGCCAAGCAGGGGCAGATCGTCGCGCCACGGATAATCGGCTAGGCGCAAAGTGATCGCCAGCAATTCCGGCGTGTAGAGCCGTTCGGCCCCGCTCATTCCTCGTCGCCGTCTATGCCGGCGTCGCTTCTGCGCAAGGCCTCACGCCTTTCCGCTATCATCTTCACCAGGGTGTCTGCCGCGGCATTCACGGCCGGATAAGTCCGCGCTGTGGTGATCCATGTCGGACGGCCCGAAACGCCCCAGATCGTATCGTAACCGAGCACCAGCACCGAAAACGCCATGACGACGATGATCGTGCCCTTCATGATCCCGAAGCCGAAGCCCAGGACGCGGTCGATCGGTCCCAGGATGGAGGCGCGGGAGGTCTTCCCCAAGCGCCCCGCGATGAGCTTCATCGCTGCATAAGGGATCAGCAGCAGCAGTGCGAAGGCGAGGATGGCCGCGCCTGAGGGGGTCCCGACAAATTCGTACAGCGCCTTGGTCAGGTCCGTATGAAGGTAATGGATCGCGAAGATCGCGAGGATCCATGCGGCGAGTGAAAGCACTTCCTGCACGAAGCCGCGCAGGAAGCCGCCCACGGCGCCGATCCCCACGACTATCAGGACAATGATGTCGAACCCCGTCATGGGGACACGACTATTCCGAGCCCACGATCCGGTCAACGAGATTGGCGATTCGCGCCAGCCCGCCGAACCGCAGGTCCTTGGGGCAATCACCGGTCTCGGCGGGGCCGAAGCCGCTGTCGAAACCCAGCTTGTCGGCCTCCCGAAGGCGCAGCCCGCCATGAGCGACAGGACGAACCTCCCCTGCAAGCGAGATCTCGCCGAACCAAATGCTGCGCCGTGGCAAGGGCCGGTCGGCCAGCGCAGACACCAGAGCGGCAGCGACGGCCAGATCCGCGGCCGGATCCGAAAGACGATAGCCGCCGGAAATGTTCAGATAGACTTCGGCAGAGGAAAAGCTGAGCCCGCAGCGCGCTTCCAGCACTGCCAGCAGCATGGCCAGGCGGCTGCCGTCCCACCCCACCACGGCGCGCCGGGGCGTGGCTCCGCTCTGCAGCCGCACGATCAGCGCCTGGACTTCGACCAGCACCGGGCGCGTTCCCTCCAGCGCCGGGAAGACTGCGCTTCCCGCCACCGGTTCCTCGCTGCCCGAGAGGAACAGCATGGAAGGGTTGCGGACTTCCTCCAGGCCTTGACCGGCCATGGCGAAAACGCCGATTTCATCCACCGCGCCGAAGCGGTTCTTCAGCGCCCGCAGGATGCGATATTGATGGCTCCGCTCCCCTTCGAAGCTCATCACCACATCGACCATGTGCTCCAGCACGCGAGGTCCGGCGATGCTGCCGTCCTTGGTCACATGCCCGACAAGCACCAGTGCGACGCCGTTCTCCTTCGCATAGCGGATCAGTTCGAAGGCGCAGCCGCGCACCTGGCTGACAGTGCCGGGCGCTCCTTCGATCTGGTCCGAATGCATCGTCTGGATCGAATCGATCACCAGCATTGCGGGCGGCGCCATTCCGTTCAACGTGGTGAGAATGTCGCGGACCGAGGTTGCCGAAGCGAGCCGGATCGGCGCGTCGGCGAGGCCGAGCCGCGCTGCCCGCATCCTCACCTGCCCTGCGGCTTCCTCCCCGCTTATATAGACAGTGTCGGCGCCCTTGCGGGCAATCTCGGCCGCTACCTGGAGGAGCAGGGTCGACTTGCCGATTCCCGGATCGCCGCCCATCAGGATCGCCGAGCCCGGCACCAGCCCTCCGCCCAGGGCGCGGTCGAACTCGTCGATCCCCGTCATGCTCCGCTGGGGGATTTCGGCGGGCCGGTTGAGCGGCACGAATTCCATGACTCTGCCGCCATCGGAGAGATGATGCTTCATCGAGAAGACGGTCGCAGGCGCCTCCTCAACCAGCGTATTCCACTCCGCGCAGTCGGCACACTGGCCTTGCCAGCGATGCGACACGGCTCCGCAAGCCTGGCAAACATATCGGCGTTTCGTCTTGGCCATGCGAATCCCGTACACAGAACAAACTGGGAACTCAATTGCGTTCGCGAGATCGAGCGGCCAAACAGCGCCGATGCGCCAGAAAGAGCTCCGGATTGCGCTTATCTGCTACGGCGGCGTCAGCCTTGCCGTTTACATGCACGGCGTCACCAAGGAATTATGGAAGCTCACCCGCGCGAGCCGCGCTGCGCATAGCGGGGAGACGTGCTCATCCGGCAGCGAAGCGGTCTATTTCGATCTGCTTCGGTATCTGCAGGAAGAGAGAGGGCTGCGCCTGAGAGTCCTGCCCGACATACTCGCCGGTGCCAGCGCGGGCGGGATCAACGCGGTGTTCCTGGCCCAGGCGATCCATTCCGGCCAGTCGCTTGAGCCACTGACGGACCTCTGGCTGACCCGCGCCGACGTCGACAAGCTGCTCGACCCCGGTGCGCAGTTATGGACAGGTGCGGCAAAGTTCTGGGCACCTCCGGTGGTCGAGCTTCTGCTTAGCCGTCCGGGCAATGCGGTTTCCGAAAGCGTCGCGCCGGAAACGCGCGAGCAGGTGCGCAAGAAGCTTGCCCGCTTCGTGCGGTCGCGCTGGTTCGCCCCGCCCTTTTCGGGGATCGGCTTTTCCGAACTTATGGCGGATGCCTTGGAGGCAATGGCGCAGGCTCCGGGGGAAGCCCCGCTGCTCCCGCCGGGGCACCCGCTCGACCTGTTCGTTACCGCCACCGACTTTGGCGGCTATATCGAATTACTCAGGCTCAACAGTCCGCCGGTGGTGCAGGAAAGCGAACATCGGCTGCCGATCGGCTTCCGGTCCAAGACGCCCGCCGAACCGGGAGCCGATCTTGCCCATCCGCTCGAGCTGGTATTCGCCGCCCGATCCACCGCCAGTTTTCCAGGGGCGTTTCCGCCGATGAAGCTCGCCGAAATCGACGAGCTCGCCACGCGTCGCAAGTGGGCCTGGCCGGGAAGGCAGGCGTTCCTGGAACGCGTGATGCCCGCCCATGTGCGGCAGCAGGATCTGGACGATGTCGCCCTTATCGACGGCTCGGTGCTGGTGAACGCGCCCTTCTCCGCGGCGATCGACGCGCTCAAGGGGCGGCCGGCGCAGCGCGAGGTCGATCGGCGATTCGTCTACATCGATCCGCGGCCGGATCGCATCGGAATGGCAGCACGCGAGCAGATCCGCGAAGTCGGATTTTTCCGCACGATCTTCGGTTCGATCTCGGCCATCCCTCGCGAGCAGCCGATCAGGGACAATCTCGAGCAGATCCAGGAGCAATCGCGCGAGGCGGAGCGCGTGCGCCACATACGCACCGCGCTGCGCGCCGAGGTCGAGCGGGCCGTGGACCAGATCTTTGGCCACACCTTCTTCTTGAACAAGCCGACAGCCCGGCGGCTGAAGATATGGCGCGCGAAGGCTCAACAGGCGGCGGCGGAGCAAGCCGGATATGCTTTCCACTCCTATGCCCAGGCGAAGTTTTCGGGCGTGGTGGAACGTCTGGCACAGTTGATCTTCAGCCATGCGCCGGGGCTGCTGCTGCCTGACCATACCGCGATTGCAGACAGGCTGCGCGAAGAGTTGGACGCGCGCGGCCTCTCCAGCCTCTCCCATCCGGAACGCGCAGGCGCCAGCGACGAGGCGATCGCCTTCTTCCGCGCGCACGACATCGGCTTTCGCATTCGCCGCCTGCGGCTGCTCGCCCGGCGGCTCTCGCATGAGTGGGAGGAGGATCCCGAAATCAGCGAGGAAGATCGCGACGCCGGGCGCGACGTGATCTACCACGCGCTGGCGCTCTATTTCGACCGCGAGGGACCCAATACGCTGGGCGAGGAGTTTCCTCCGATCGCGGAACGGGCTCTGGAGGCGCCGGGGGATGCGCTGGACGCATTGGCCCGCATGCGCGACCTCTCGACTCTCGACAGTCAGGTCGAACTGATGCTGGCCGATGCCCTCACCGCAATGCCCAAGGCGATGCGCCGTGGCGTCCTGTTCGCCTATCTCGGCTTTCCATTCTACGACGTCGCGACGCTGCCGCTGCTGCGGAACGAGGGATTGACCGAATTCGACCCGATCAAGGTGGACCGCATTTCACCCGACGACGCCGTGTCGATTCGCGAAGGCGGGACCACGGCGACCTTGCGGGGCATCGAGTTCTACAATTTCGGAGCATTCTTCAGCCGCTCCTACAGGGAGAACGACTATCTGTGGGGCCGGCTCCACGGTGCGGAGCGGATGGTGGATCTGGTGTGCTCCACGCTGGATCATCCGCTGGAGGTGGAAAGGATCACGGAGTTCAAGCGGCTTATCTTCCTCAGCATCCTCGCGGAGGAAGAGCCGCGCCTGAGAGCTGACAAAGGGCTGGTTGCCACGATCCGCGCCGAAGTGCTGGAAAGGCTCTCAGTCTCCTGAGAAGCGTTTGACCAGCGCGGCGGCGGCGGCCGACACGTCGGCCCAGCTTTCCGCGAAATGATCTTCACCGCCGAAATAAGGGTCATTCACGGCCATCCCTTCACGGCCGGGAACCCAGTCGAGCAGGAGCGAGATCTGCGCAGTCGCGCCGGCGGGCGTCCGCGCTTCGATATCGGCAAGATTCTGATGATCGAGCGCGAAGATATGGCTGAACCGGGTGTAGTCGGCCGGCTCGATCTGGCGGGCGCGAAGATGCGAGATATCGATGCCGTGGGAGCGGGCGACCGCTTGCGCGCGGCGATCGGGCGGTTTGCCGACATGCCAGTCCCCCGTGCCGGCCGAATCGATGTCTATCTTCAGGCCAACATCCTGGGCCGCCTTGCGAAAGGCAGCTTCTGCCAAAGGCGAGCGGCAAATATTGCCGAGGCACACGAACAGGACCGCCGGCTGGTTCGTCATCGGGAAGCGCCCGTCATTCGGTCAGATCGCTCCACGCATTCTTCATTCGGGCGAAAAAGCCGGCGCTTTCGGGGCATTCGTCCCCCGTCTCGGTTTCCTGAAATTCGCGCAGAATCTCCTTCTGCCGCGAAGAAAGGCGAGTGGGCGTCTCAACCTTGATCTCGACGACCAGATCGCCTCGCCCGCGCCCCTGCAGCACGGGCATCCCCACGCCGCGCTTGCGCAGTTGCTTGCCGGATTGGATGCCCGCCGGAATTTCGATCTCGTTGATTTCCCCGTCGAGGCCACGAATCTCCACCGTGCCCCCCAACGCCGCGGTAGTGAAACTGACGGGAACCCGGGTGAACAGCGTCGTACCTTCGCGCTCGAACACCGGATGTGCGGTGATGTGAATGAAGATGTAGAGATCGCCCGGCGGCGCCCCCATCGGACCGGCCTCACCCTTGCCGGAAAGGCGAATGCGTGTGCCGTTGTCGACGCCCGGGGGGATATTCACTTCCAGCGATTGCACCTGGTCGACGCGCCCTTCCCCGCGGCAATGACCGCAGGGGCTTTCGATGACCTCGCCTCTGCCATGGCAGGTCGGACAGGCTCGCTCGATCACGAACAGGCCTTGCTGCGCGCGCACCTTTCCGTGCCCGCCGCAAAGGGTGCAGGTGCGGCATCCGGTGCCCGGCTCGGCGCCCGAGCCGCCGCAGGGCTCGCAGCTGGCCGAAACCTCGACCTCTATGGTCGTGTCCTTGCCATGGAATGCGTCTTCCAGCGAGATCTGCATGTCATATCGCAGATCGGCCCCGCGCCGGGGCTGCTGCCGCGCGCGGCCGCCAAAGGCGCTGCCGAAGATCGTCTCGAAGATATCGCCGATATCTCCGAAATCGGCGTGTGCACCGCCTCCGAAGCCACCGTTCCCCTGGAATGCCGCATGGCCGAAGCGATCATAGGCTGCCCGCTTCTGCGGGTCCTTCAGGCAGTCATACGCCTGGTTGATCGCCTTGAACCGGCTTTCGCAATCGGCATCGCCGGGATTGCGGTCCGGGTGGTATCGCATCGCCAGCTTGCGGAATGCAGCCTTGATCGTCTTGTCGTCCGCGGTGCGGTCGACCTCGAGCAGTTCGTAATAATCGGTTTCGATCGTCACCTGAGCCCCCCTTTCCTCGTCACCGCCGCAAAAGCCGCGGCCCCGCTATTCTTCCGGATTTGAAAGCAAGCGGGATTCCCGCTCTCGCGGGAATGACGGGGTGGGTTTCCATGTCAGGGCTCAGCCCTTGTTCTCTTCGTCGACTTCGGAGAATTCGGCGTCGACCACGTCTTCTTCAGGAGCAGCAGTGCTCTCCGCATCCGCCTCGCCGGCAGAAGCTCCGGAGGCCTGCTCCTTCTCATAGATCGCCTGGCCCATCTTCATGGCCAGCTCGGTCAGGGCCTGGCTCTTGGCGTTGATTGCATCAGTCTCGCCACTCTCAATGGCGGTCTTGGTCTCCGCGATCGCAGCTTCGATCTGCGACTTGAGATCGGCACCGATCTTGTCGCCATGTTCCTCGATCTGCTTCTCCGTCGCATGGACGAGGCTGTCGGCATTGTTCCTGGCTTCGGCCGAGGCACGCCGCACCTTGTCTTCCTCAGCGAACTTCTCGGCATCCCGCACCATCTGTTCGATGTCGGAATCGGAAAGACCGCCGGAAGCCTGAATGCGGATCTGCTGTTCCTTGCCGGTGCCCTTGTCCTTGGCCGAAACGTTCACGATTCCGTTGGCATCGATGTCGAACGTAACTTCAACCTGCGGCACGCCGCGCGGCGCAGGTGGAATCCCGACGAGATCGAACTGGCCGAGCAGCTTGTTGTCGGCGGCCATTTCGCGCTCACCCTGGAAGACGCGGATGGTCACTGCCTGCTGGTTGTCTTCGGCCGTCGAGTAGACCTGCGTCTTCTTGGTGGGGATCGTCGTGTTGCGGTCGATCATGCGCGTGAACACGCCGCCAAGCGTCTCGATGCCCAGCGACAGCGGTGTCACGTCGAGCAGCAGCACGTCCTTGACGTCGCCTTGAAGAACGCCGGCCTGGATCGCGGCGCCCATGGCGACGACCTCGTCCGGGTTGACGCCGGTGTGCGGCTTCTTCCCGAAGAACTTTTCCACGACCTCGCGCACCTTGGGCATGCGGGTCATGCCGCCGACCAAAACGACCTCGTCGACATCGTTCGCGGAAACGCCCGCATCTGCCAAAGCCTTCTTGCACGGCTCCAGCGTGCGCTGAATCAGCTTGTCCACCAGCCTTTCGAGATCGGCACGGCTGATCGTCTCCACAAGGTGGAGCGGCGTGGTGCTGCCGCCTTCCATTCGGGCCGTGATGAAGGGCTGGTTGATCTCGGTCGTCTGTGCGCTCGAAAGCTCGATCTTCGCCTTCTCGGCGGCTTCCTTGAGCCGCTGCAGCGCGAGCTTGTCGGTGCGCAGGTCGATCCCTTCCTTTTCCTTGAACCGGGTGGCGAGATGTTCGACCAGAGCGCTGTCGAAATCCTCCCCGCCCAGGAAGGTGTCGCCATTGGTGGACTTCACTTCGAACACACCGTCACCGATCTCGAGGATCGAGATATCGAAGGTGCCGCCGCCCAGGTCATAGACCGCGATCGTCTTGCCGTCGTTCTTCTCGAGCCCGTAGGCGAGCGCGGCGGCAGTCGGTTCGTTGATGATGCGCAGCACTTCAAGGCCGGCAATCTGACCGGCATCCTTGGTCGCCTGGCGCTGCGCGTCGTTGAAATAGGCAGGAACGGTGATCACCGCCTGGCTGACGGTCTCGCCGAGATAGCTTTCGGCGGTTTCCTTCATCTTTTGCAGGATAAACGCTGAGATCTGCGACGGGCTGTACTCCTCGCCGCCCGCCTTCACCCACGCATCGCCGTTCTTGCCCCTAACAATGTCATAGGGGACCAGTTCCATGTCCTTCTTGGTCATGGGGTCGTCGAACCGGCGGCCGATGAGGCGCTTGACCGCGAAGATCGTATTGTCGGGATTGGTCACCGCCTGGCGCTTGGCCGGCTGACCGATCAGTCGCTCACCATCCTTGGTGAAGGCCACGATCGAAGGAGTCGTGCGTGCGCCTTCGGAATTCTCGACGACTTTCGGCTTGCCGCCGTCCATCACCGCAATGCAGCTGTTGGTCGTGCCCAGGTCGATACCAATTACTTTCGCCATTACTTCCCATCCTGTGCTTCTAAGTTGGACACCGCGCTTTTCGTCCCCCGGAGAACGGCGAAACGGGTCGGCGGCTCATTCAGCTCAATTGCCTTCGCGCGATATAGGTGTGGTTTCCCTTGGCACAAGAGATAGGTGACGGTACAAATCACCAATCGGAAGAGGGGGAGAAAAGAAAATGAAATCCACCATTCTGGCCGGCGCCGCACTGGCTCTCGCTGGCCTCGCACTCGCATCCTGCAACAAGGAAAGCTCCGAACCGGCCGAAGCCGCACCGGAGGGACGGCCCGGTGTCAGCGTGAGCGATGCGCGGCTCATCCTGCCGGCGGTGTCCGGCAATCCGGGCGTGCTGTATTTCGACATCATCGACAATGGCGACAAACCCAGCGTCATCCGCGCCGCCGACGTGGTAGGAGCGCAAAGCGCGTCGATACATGATACGATCACCACCGACGGAAACACCTCGATGTCGGAATCCCTTCCGGTCAATCTTCCGAAAGGCACGACGTTCAAGTTCGAACCGGGCGGCAAGCACGTGATGGTGATGGGGCTCGATGAAAGCCTGGAAGCTGGCGGCACGACCGAGGTCACGATCACCTTCCTCGGAGGCGACAAGCTCAGCTTCCCCGCAGACGTGAAGGCGGCCGGGGATGCGCGCTGAGTAACGAGGCGTCGTCTTGCCCGGTGGGCGGCGAAAGGCCGCTGACGCCGGGCGAGATTGCACTCGTCGGGTCGGTTTTCGGGACAGCGGTGGACTGCGCGCGGATCCGCATCCGCAGGCGCAAGTGGTTTCCGTTTCAGCCACGCCGGGTGACGATGGCGCCCAGGGGGCACATCCACTTTCATCCCGGCGGGTCCGCTTACTGCGAAGACTTCAGCACGGCTTCTCTGTCTCGCCAGGGATTTTTCATCCATGAGATGACGCATGTCTGGCAATACCAGAACGGAATGTGCCTGCTGCTGAGGCGCCACCCCTTTTGCCGCTACAGCTACTCCATCAAGCCGGGGTGGACGCTTGATCGCTACGGCATCGAACAGCAGGCGGAAATAATCCGCCACGCCTTCCTGTCGAGAAACGGCATCAAAGTGCCTGGCGTGGCGGATGGACGGGTTTACGACGCTCTCGCGCCGTTCCCCATCGCAGGCTGACGAAAGCCCGCATCAACGGCGGCAGCTGACCTCGTATTCGCGGCCGTCACGATCGAGGCGATAGCATTTGCCGTCCTTCTCGATCAGCGCACCGCCGACTGCGCCGGCGGCGGCGCCGATGGCAGCACCCGTACCGATATCACCTCCGGTGACGGCGCCGACGCCCGCTCCTACGGCAGCGCCGCCAAGCGCGCCTTCGGCAGCGTAGTTGTCTGCGCAGGCCGAAAGACCGATGGTCGAAGCGAGCAGCACCGAGGCTAATGCCATGCGTTTAATCATGAAATCTCTCCGTTTGTTCGGAAACATAAACGAGAGAGAACCGCTTTTGTTGCAACCGCTCGCCGCGCGCCAGGGCTAATCCGGCTTTTTGGCCACGGCCACCATGGCAGGCCGCAGCAGCCTGCCCTTGATCATGTATCCGGCCTGCATTTCCTGGACGATTGTGCCGGGTTCCGCATCGGCAGGAACCTCAAGCATCGCCTGATGCTGGTTTGGATCCAAGGGCATGCCCAGCGAGGCAATGCGGCTGATCCCATGGGCAGTAAAGACTTTCTCCACTTCGCGCTGAGTGGCTTCGATCCCGGCGATGAAGCTCTTCGCCCTTTCGTCCTCGCGCAGCTCCGCCGGAACCGCGTCGAGCGCCCGTGCGAGATTGTCGGCGACAGACAAGATGTCGCGCGCAAAGCCGGTAACGGCGTAGGCGCGCGCGTCGGCAATGTCCTTCTCCAGCCTGCGGCGGACATTCTGGGTCTCCGCCTGCGCGTAGAGAACACCTTGCTGGGTAGCGGCGAGCTCCTCCTGGAGTTTCGCCAATTCCTCCGCGATTGATTCGCCCTCGCCGTCCGCATCATCTCCGCGGTCCAGCAATTCTTCGGGCACACCCTTCAATTCCTCGGCAACGGCGCGGTCCTCTTCAACGGAGTTCTGCGCTTCCGGCTTGTTGTCGATCATCGTTTGTATCAATCTCTCTAACCGATCAGTTTTCCCAGCGACTGGGCAGTGAAGTCCACCATGGGGACGACGCGAGCGTAATTCAACCGCGTCGGCCCGATCACGCCCAGCACGCCGACCACCTTGCCTTCCCGGTCGCGGTAAGGCGCCGCGATCACCGAAGAACCGGACAGGGCGAACAGGCGATTCTCCGATCCGATGAAGATGCGGGTCGACTGCGCTTCGCGCGCGCTTTCGAGCAATTCGGCAATCGCTTCCTTGTTCTCCAGGTCGTCGAGCAGTTGGCGCACGCGCTCGATATCGCCGAGCGCCGTCTCGTCCAGCAGCCGCGACTGACCGCGAACGATGAGAACCGGCCGCCGTGCTGCGTCCTCGCTCCACACCACCAGCCCACGCTCCACAAGATCGCGGCTCGCATCGTCGAGCGCCGACTGGCCCGAGGCGATCTCTTCCCGCATCGATCGCAGAGCTTCGGCGAGGGTCCGGCCGGAAAGCCGCGCGGAAATATAATTGCTCGCCTGCTCGAGCGCCGAACGCGGCACCCCATCGGGCAGATGGAGCAGGCGGTTTTCGATATTGCCGTCTTCCCCCACGAGCACGGCCAGCGCCTTTCCCGGCGAGAGGTAGACAAGGCTCATCTGCGTAATGCGCGGCTCGCGGCTGGGGACCATCACGACCCCGGCCGCGGCGGAGATGTCGGACAGGACGGCGCTCGTGGCTTCAAGCGCCTGCTCGATCGGCCCCGGTGCGCCAAGCCTGCGCTCGATCGCGGCGCGTTCCTCCGCCGTGGGTTCGGCGACCTGCATCATGCCATCCACGAACAGCCGCAGCCCAAGTTCGGTGGGCAAGCGTCCGGCGCTGGTGTGTGGCGCCGCCAGAAGGCCGAGCGCCTCGAGATCGGACAGGACCGAGCGGATCGAAGCCGGCGAAAGGTTTATGCCCCCTTCCCCCGCCAGCGTCTTGGAGCCGACGGGGTGCCCGCTCGACAGGTAGCCTTCCACAACCAGGCGGAAGATCTCGCGCGACCGAGCGGTCAATTCTGTGACAGGGGGCGTTGCCATCCGCTTCAATTAGGTTGCCGCCCTTGCAGCCTCAAGCGGTAAGAGCGTAACGCGCTCCCCGCGAGAATCATGACCCCCGAGAGGATTGTTATGCGACCATCCGGCCGCGCGCCCGACGAGATGCGCGAGATCATCATCGAGACCGGCTTTACAAGGCATGCCGAAGGCTCCTGCCTGATTTCCTTCGGCGACACCCGAGTGCTCTGCACGGCAAGCGTGGAGGAGCGGCTTCCGCCATGGCTGCGCGGCAAGGGCGAAGGCTGGGTTACGGCCGAATATTCGATGCTGCCCCGCGCCACGCACACCCGCGGCGCGCGCGAGGCAGCGCGCGGCAAGCAATCGGGCCGGACTCAGGAGATCCAGCGTCTTATCGGCCGCAGCCTGCGGGCGGTGACCGACCTCAAGAAGCTCGGCGAACGGCAGATCACGCTTGATTGCGACGTCATCCAGGCAGACGGAGGAACGCGCACCGCTGCGATCTCCGGAGCGTGGGTCGCGCTGCGCCTGGCGGTGAACACGCTGATTAAATCAGGTGCCATCACCCAGGACCCGCTCACCGCCAGAGTCGCGGCGATCAGCTGCGGCATTTGCGACGGTACGCCGGTGCTCGACCTCGATTATTCGGAAGATAGCTGCGCCGATGCCGACGCCAATTTCGTCCTGATCGAAGGCGGCCAGATCGCAGAGGTCCAGGCGACTGCCGAAGGGGCCACTTATGACGAGGAGGGGCTGCTGCGCCTCCTGCGCCTTGCGCGCATCGGCTGCGACCGTATCTTTGCCGCGCAGGCCGCGGCGGTGAAGTGACTGCAGCAATGACCAGACGTCTCGGTTCCGGCAAGCTGGTGATCGCCACGCACAATGCGGGCAAGCTGAAGGAGATCGGGGCCCTGCTCCAGCCTTTCGGGCTCGAATGCCTTTCCGCCGGAGCGCTCGGGCTTCCGGAACCTGCCGAGACCGGCACAACCTTTGCCGAGAATGCGCTGATCAAGGCGCGTGCGGCTGCCGAAGCTTCGGGGATTCAGGCATTGGCGGACGATAGCGGATTATCCGTCGCCGCGCTGGACGGGCGCCCTGGCGTCTACACCGCGGATTGGGCCGAGCGGCAATGGTTCGAAGGTCCGCCGGGGCGGGACTGGTACATGGCGATGGGCAAGATCGAAGGCATGCTGGCTGAAATGGGGCCGGACACGCCTCGCGATGCCCGGTTCTCCTGCACGCTTGCCATCGCGTGGCCCGATGGCGAAAGCGCGATCTATGAGGGCAAGGCGGAAGGCACCCTCACCTGGCCTCCGCGCGGAATCCTGGGTTTCGGATATGATCCCGTCTTCGTGCCCGCAGGGTACCGGCAGACTTTCGCGGAGCTGGATTCAGAGGAAAAGCACAGGATCAGCCACCGCGCAGATGCGTTCGCGAAGCTGGTGGCGGATCAGTTCGGCTAAAGCTCGACGCGCTCAATCGGCCTGTCGGCCGACCGGGCGGCCAAAATAATTCCCGGCCGGCCAATAGCGGCAAACCAGCACTTCCATCTCCCGCCCGCTCGCCAGCGCGCAGCCGACCTGCTCGGTCTGAGGCCAGATGATCTGCGTGTAATGAGCGACATCCTGCCACCGGCCGGTCGTCGAAACATCTGGGAAGGTTCCCGGGCGAAACATCCGCTCCTCCTCGAGGAAACGATCCATCATCTCGTCGGGACCGAAAAATCCTGCCGTACCCATCCAGAGATTTTCGCCGGCTTCCCCTCGCTCGGCCCTGCTCGCGTGGCGAAGGCGGCCTTCGCTTGCAAGCTGCCTCGCCCACGGCTCCGCGGCCCTGGCGAGCTCGGCACTCCAGCGCAGCGCCGGCAGGCCTTCGTCGTCACGTGCATCGTTATGCAGCTCCAGCAGACGCGCCGCGAATGAACCCCTCAGCGCTTCCCCGCCCGCCGGCGCAGCGAGGCAAGCAAGCGCCAAGGCGCCGAGAATCACGGGAAGAATGGAGCGAGACGGCATGGCCCGATGCTTGACAGCCTGCGCTTAATGCTTCCTGAAACCCACCATGGCCCGCGCCCTTTACATTCACTGGCCCTTCTGCCTCGCCAAGTGCCCCTATTGCGATTTCAACTCTCATGTGCGGGATCGGGTGGACGTGGACGCGTGGCGCGATGCCTTGCTGTCCGACATGCGCCACGAAGCAGCGCTTGCAAGCGGAGAGAAGCTGGAATCCGTATTCTTCGGTGGGGGCACCCCTTCGCTCATGCCGCCGGCGCTTGTGGAAAGCCTGCTGGAAGAGGCGGAGAAGCTCTGGGGCTTCGATCCCGGCGTGGAGATTACGCTGGAAGCCAACCCAAGCTCAGTGGAGGCCGACAATTTCCGGAGCCTGGCGAATGCCGGGATCAACCGCGTCTCGCTCGGCGTGCAGGCGCTCGATGCCGAGACGCTGCATTTCCTTGGCCGGCTCCACGGAGTCGCCGAGGCGCTGAGCGCGTTGCAGGTGGCGCAGGACGCCTTCGGGCGCGTGAGCTTCGATCTGATCTACGCCCGGCCTGGGCAGACTGCCGAAGCATGGGCAGACGAATTGAAGGCCGCGCTCTCCTTCGGCACCTCGCATCTGTCGCTCTACCAGCTCACCATTGAGCCGGGGACGCGCTTTGCGACCATGGTGCGGCAAGGCAAATTCGTTCCGCTCGATGACGAGAAGGCAGCCGATCTTTTCGCCCTCACCCGCGAGATGACCACGGCCGCGGGGCTTCCCGCCTACGAGATCAGCAATCATGCGCGGCCGGGCGAGGAGAGCCGCCATAATCTCGCCTATTGGCGCTATCACGATTATGTCGGGATCGGCCCCGGCGCGCATGGGCGGCGCGGCGGCTGCGCGACCACGCGGCATAGAAAGCCCGAGAACTGGCTTGAGAGCATTGCGGAGCAGCGACACGGCATCGCCGAGGTCCATCCCCTGTCCACCACCGAACAGGCTTCAGAGGCGCTTCTGATGGGCCTGAGGCTGACGGAGGGGATCGACCTTTCCCAACTCGCTGCCAGGTTCAGTATTGCAAGCGATCGGTTGATCGACATGCCGCGCCTAGAATTCTATTCAAAGCAAGGCCTCTGCCGCAGCGACCGCTCTCGAGTGCAGGTCACCGAGGCGGGAATGCCGCTGCTCGATGCGCTGCTGGGCGAACTGGTCCCGGCAGAGCTGGTCGCGGCATGACCCCTTCCCCCACGAGCCGAGCGGACATTCTCGAAGCCTGGGGTGCGTATCTCACCAGGTCGCGGCGCCGTTCACCGCATACGGTCCGGGCCTATGTAGCGACCGCTGCGCGCCTTCTCGACAAGACCGGCGATACCGACTGGCGCGCCCTCGCCCGGCTCGACAGCGCAAAGCTCCGCAGCCAGCTCGCCTCGCGCCGTGCGGACGGGATCGGCAATCTTTCCGCTGCGCGAGAGCTCTCGGCGTTGAAGAGCTTCCTGGCCTTTGCGAGAGAGCAGGCAGGCGAGGATGACCTCGCCGCCCCTCGCCTGCGCGGCCCGCGGGTCAAGAAAGGACTGCCGCGCCCCGTGACGCCAGACGATGCGCTCGGCATCGCGGAGACGGTGAAGGAGAATGCCTCCGACGACTGGATCGGTGCAAGAGACCGCGCGGTCCTGCTGCTGCTCTACGGCGCCGGCTTGCGCATCGCAGAGGCGCTCTCGCTGACGGGCGGGGACATCCCCTTCGGCGAAACGCTGCTCGTCACCGGCAAAGGCAACAAGCAGCGCGTCGTGCCGATCCTGCCGATCGTTCGGGACGGGGTCGCGGACTACGCGCGGCAATGTCCATGGCCGATCGAGAAGGACGGCCCGCTCTTCATCGGCGCAAAGGGCGGTCCGCTGAACCAAGGCATGATCCAGAAGGCGATGGCGCGCGCACGCAGCGCCCTGGGGCTTCCGTCCACGGCCACTCCCCACGCGCTGCGTCACAGCTTTGCCACACATCTCCTCGGCGCCGGGGCCGACCTAAGGAGTCTGCAGGAGCTGCTTGGCCATGCCAGCCTCGGCTCGACGCAGATCTACACGAAGGTGGATGCCGCGACTCTGCTTGACACCTATCGCAAGGCGCATCCGCGGGAGCGCGAATAGCGGCCCTAGCGGTCCTCTCGCGGCTTCCAGGTCATCACGCGCCAGAGATAATACAGCACCATCGCGGCAATGCCGCCGATGACGATCCAGTTCAGCCAGGCCTGGGATTCTTCAAGATAACCGCCAAGCCAGCGGCCGCCCATGATCAGGAGCACGTTCCAGATCGCAGCTCCCGCAAAGGTGAAGATCAGGAACTTCCAATGCCCCATATGGGCAAGGCCTGCAGGCAGCGAAATGATGGTCCTCAGGAAGGGAGAGAAGCGAAGGAAGAAGATTACCCATTGCCCGTGGCGCTGGAGGAAGCGGCTTGCATTCTCGACATCCTCCCATTCCACAGTCAGCCAGCGCCCCCACCTGTCGATCAGCGGCCGGAGGCGCCGATATCCCAGCCTGTCTCCAGCCAGAAACCACGCGTAGTTTCCGGCCGTCGAGCCCACTGTCCCCGCGAAGAGCAACGGCCAGAATTCCATCGCGCCGCGCGCGACCAGAATGCCCCCGACCCCCATGATCACTTCGGAAGGAATGGGTGGGAAAACGTTCTCGATCACCATCAGGAAGGCGATGCCGAGATAGCCGCCCTGCTGGATCGTGCTTATGATGAACTCGTCCATGCGTGCGGAACGCCTCAGTGTGCGGAAAGTCTCGCTTCCACCGCATCCCAGATCGCGCCTGCCGTATCGGTCCCATTGAACTTGTCGATAGCTACGATACCGGTGGGCGAGGTCACGTTGATTTCGGTGAGCCATTTGCCGCCGATCACGTCGATGCCGACGAAGATCAGGCCGAGCCGCTTGAGTTCGGGGCCCAGCGCGGCGCAGATCTCTTCCTCGCGCGGCGTCAGCGTCGCCGCTTCGGCCGATCCGCCCACCGCCAGGTTGGACCGGAATTCACCTTCGCCGGGCCGGCGGTTGATCGCTCCTGCGACCTCTCCGTCCACCAGCACGATGCGTTTGTCGCCTTCCGTCACTTCGGGGAGGAAGGGCTGGACCATATGCGGCTCGGGCCAGGTCTGATTGAAGACTTCGAAAAGCGCGGAAAGATTGTCCCCGTTTTCAGGCACCCGGAAGATCGCCTTCCCGCCATTGCCATGGATCGGCTTCACCACCACGGCACCGTGCTTCTTCATGAAGCTGCGAACGTCCTCCACGCTGCGGGTCACCAGTGTCGGCGGCATGAAATGGCGGAAGTCGAGGACAAAGACCTTCTCCGGCGCGTTGCGGACGCTGACTGGATTGTTGACCACCAGCGTTTCGCGCTCGATCCGCTCGAGCAGATGCGTCGCGGTGATGTAACCCATGTCGAATGGCGGATCCTGCCGCATCAGCACCACATCCACGTCGCGCCCCAGATCCAGCCTGCGCGCCTCGCCCTGCGTGAAGTGATCACCGGCAACGGCCCGCACCCTTACCGGCCGCGCCTGTGCCCAGAGTCTGTTGTCTTCGTCCAGCGTGAGATCGCCGACGTCGTAATGGAACAGTTCATGCCCGCGCGCCTGGCCGGAAAGCATCAGCGCGAAGCTGGAATCTCCGGCGATCTTTATATTCTCCAGCGGATCCATCTGGACCGCGACACGCAAGGCCATGCCTTCTCCCCTCATTGTCCTATGGCTGAAACGCGTTGGTGATGTGGTGCGGAAAGGCCCGCGGCGCAAGCAGAAGCACGTCGATCCGCGAATCCTCTCCGTTTCGCACGAAGCGAGGCAGGACTGCTTCGGCAGCGGCGGCCACACGCCTGAGGCGATATTCGTCCACAGCGTGATCCAGCTCCACCGCGCTCGCTCGCCACTTCACTTCGATAAAGGCCACAGTTCGCCCCCGGCGAGCGACGAGATCGATTTCTCCGCGCGGCGTCTTGACCCGCCGAGCCAGGATTCGCCAGCCACGCAGGCGAAGCCATAGTCCGGCGAGCCACTCGCCCTTCCTTCCCCGCCGCTCGGCCTCCGCGCGCTTCACTGTGCCTTCAATTCCATCGCCCGGGCATAAAGCTCCTTGCGGTCGAGACCCGTCGCCTTGGCCACCTGTGCCGCCGCCCGCGAGGGTTTGTCGGTCTCCAGAGCCGCAGTGAGCAGCGCGTCGGCATCGACGTTGCTTGCCTGGATTTCTCCCGGAGGCGCGACCATCAGGACGATCTCCCCCTTGGGCGGATGAGCCGTATAATGCGCGATCAGCGCCTCGGGCGCGGCCGTCCGGCACTCCTCATGCCGCTTGGTGAGCTCGCGGGCCACCGAGACTTCCCGATCGGGCAATAGCTCCGCGATGGCCTCCAGCGACTTGGTCAGTCGCGGCCCGGTTTCATAGAATACCAGCGTCGCCGGCACGGCAGCCAACTCCGCCAATGTGTCGGCGCGGGCCTTGGCCTTCTGCGGCAGGAACCCGGCGAACAGGAAACGGTCATTGGGCAGGCCGGAAAGCGTCAGGCCCACGATCGCCGCGCTGGCACCGGGCAGGCTGGTGACCGGGATTTCCTGCTCCCGTGCCTCGCGCACCAGGCGATAGCCCGGGTCCGAGATCAGCGGCGTACCGGCATCACTTACCAGCGCCACTGCTTGAGTCTGCATCACCTCCAGCAGCCTCGCACGATCCCGCGCGCCACTATGGTCGTCATACCTCCACATCGGCTTGTGCAGGCCGAGATGCTGCAATAGCTTGGCCGTAACGCGCGTGTCTTCGCAAGCAATCACGTCGCAGCGCGACAGTACATCCGCCGCCCGCATGGTGACATCACCGAGATTGCCAATCGGCGTCGCGACTATATACAGCCCCGGTTCGAGCGGTTCGACAGACATGGGCCGCCTTGTGAACAGGATTAGCGGGAGCAGCAAGATGTTGGCCAGAAGGTTCGGCGGAAAGGTCAATCGACGCAAGGCGCTCGTAATCGGGGCCACGGTGCTGCTCGCGGGTTGCCAGGTCATTCCGAAGACCGGGCCCGGCACGACCCCGACTCCGGAACCGAGCGCGACCACGCTCCCGGGCGATGGAGACCGTCACCGCGTCGCGCTGCTGGTGCCGCTATCCGGATCGAATGCGGAAGTCGGTCAATCGATCGCCAATGCCGCCACCATGGCGCTGCTCGACACCAACGCCCAGAATCTGCGAATCACCACCTATGACACTGCGACGGGCGCCGAAAGCGCGGCGGCGCGGGCGATCTCCGACGGCAACAAGCTGATCCTGGGGCCGCTGCTGGCAGAAGACGTCGCGTCGGTGCTCACGGTGGCTCGTCCCGCCGAAGTCCCGCTTATCAGCTTCTCGAACGACAGCTCGATTGCGGCACGTGACGTTTTCGTAATGGGGATCACGCCTGACCAGTCGATTGCAAGAACGGTGGCCTATGCCAGCTCCACCGGATCGAACCGCTTCGCCGCTCTCATCCCGAACGGGACCTATGGCGCTCGCGCGGAGGCCGCGTTCAGGTCTGCGGTCCGGGCAAATGGAGGCACGGTCACGGGTACCGGCAGCTATGACCGCGGCAATACCTCGATTGTCAGCGCGGCCCAGCGCCTGCGCACCTCCGGCGGGTTCGATACGCTGCTGATCGCCGACGGCGCGCGTCTTTCGGCGCAGGCAGCGGGCGCGGTGCGGCCCGATGGCGCCACCTCTCCGCGCCTGCTCGGAACCGAGCTGTGGAGCGGTGAAAGCAGCGTAGCCAACAATGCCGCCATGCGCGGCGCAATCTTCGCCACCGTTTCCGATGCGCGCTTCGGCCAGTTCACGAACAGCTACAAGTCTCGCTTCGGCTCCAATCCCCACCGGATCGCGACGCTGGGCTACGATGCAGTCCTGCTGGCGCTGCGGATCGCGCGCGACTGGCGGCCCGGCCAGCCATTTCCTCTTCAGCGGATGCGCGACCGCGGAGGCTTCCTCGGCCTGGATGGGCCGTTCCGCTTCCTTGCGGACGGTTCGGTCGAGCGCGCGATGGAAGTGCGCCAGGTCGGCCGTGGGTCGATCTCGGTCGTGTCGCCCGCACCTTCTGCCTTTCAGGACTGACGATAACCGCGGCATAGTGCTTGAGTCCGCGCGATTCCGTGCCTTATAGCGCATCCATGGCAAGCGACCTGTTCGAGAACACCCCGCCGGAAGGCGGCATCTACGACGCATCCTCAATCGAAGTACTGGAAGGGCTCGAACCGGTTCGGCGCCGGCCCGGCATGTATATCGGCGGGACGGATGAGCGTGCACTCCACCATTTGGCGGCCGAGGTTCTCGACAACGCCATGGACGAAGCCGTCGCCGGATATGCCAACCGCATCGAGGTGACGCTGGAGCCCGGACCGGAAGGGAGCGCGGGCCGCCTGACGATTACCGACAATGGCCGCGGAATCCCCGTGGACGAGCATCCGAAATTTCCGGGAAAGTCCTCGCTCGAAGTCATATTGTCGACGCTTCATTCCGGCGGCAAGTTCTCGGGCAAGGCTTACGCCACCAGCGGCGGCTTGCACGGCGTGGGTGTGAGCGTCGTCAACGCGCTCTCCAGCCATACGAGAATAGAGGTCGCGCGGGACAAGCAGCTTTATGCGCAGGAATTTGCCCGCGGCGTGACCCTGGGGCCGCTCCAGAAGCTGGGGCCCACGCCGAACCGCCGCGGCACCAGCGTCGCGTTCACGCCCGACAGCGAGATTTTCGGCGAACAGAAGTTCAAGCCGCTCCGGCTGTTCAGGCTGGCGCGCTCCAAAGCGTATCTTTTCGCAGGAGTGGAGATACGCTGGAAATGCGCTGCCGCGCTCGCCAGCGACGATGTCCCTCAGGAGGCGGTATTCCAGTTCCCGGGCGGTCTGGCGGATCATCTGGCGGAACAGATCGGCGGGCGCGAATGCGTCACCAGCCAGTTCTTTTCGGGAAGCCAGGACTTTCCTCCGAACGATGCCGGCGACCAGATGGGCCGCGTGGAATGGGCAGTGGCATGGCCGCTTTGGTCCGACGGATCCTATAGCTGGTATTGCAATACCGTCCCGACCCCGGACGGCGGCACCCACGAGCAGGGCCTGCGCGCAGCGCTGACCAAGGGCATCCGTGCCTTCGGAGAGCTCGTCGGCCAGAAGAAGGCCAAGGACATTTCGGCGGACGACATCATAACCGGCAGCGAGACCATGCTCTCGCTGTTCATCCGCGATCCGCAATTCCAGAGCCAGACCAAAGACCGGCTAACCAGCCCGGAGGCCGCGCGTCTGGTGGAGAACGCGATACGGGACCACTTCGACCATTTCCTCACCGACAACATGGAGCGCGGCAAGGCTCTGCTCGGGCAGGTCATGGAACGGATGGACGAGCGGCTGCGCCGCAAGGCGGAGCGAGAGGTCAAGCGCAAGACCGCAACCAATGCGCGCAAGCTGCGCCTGCCTGGAAAGCTGACCGACTGTTCGGGCGAAGGCAAAGGTGAAACCGAACTGTTCATCGTCGAAGGCGATTCCGCCGGCGGCAGCGCCAAGCAGGCCCGTGACAGGAAGACTCAGGCGATCCTCCCGATCCGGGGCAAGATCCTGAATGTCGCCTCGGCGACGGCCGACAAGATCAGGGCCAATCAGGAGATCGCTGATCTCATTCTCGCGATGGGCTGCGGCGTACGGAAAGACTGCGATCCCGAAAATCTGCGATATGACCGCATCATCATCATGACTGACGCGGATGTTGACGGCGCGCATATCGCGACCCTGCTGATGACTTTTTTCTTCCAGGAAATGGCCGAAATCGTTCGCCGGGGGCACCTGTTCCTCGCACAGCCGCCGCTCTACAAGCTCACGAGCGGCAAGGAGAGCGTCTATGCCCGCGACGATGCACATCGCAGCGAGCTGGAGGAAACCGTCTTCAAAGGCCGCAAGGTCGAAGTCTCACGCTTCAAGGGGCTCGGGGAAATGAACCCGCAGCAATTGCGCGAGACGACCATGAACCCGGCGACGCGCAGCCTGGTGCGGATCACGCTCCCCCCGGAATTCGAACAGCGCGCCGCGGTGAAGGAGCTTGTCGATCAGCTCATGGGACGCAACCCGGAGCACCGGTTCAACTTCATCCAGAACCGCGCCGGCGAGGTCGATCGTGAGATGATCGACGCCTAGGCTTTTTCCGGCTCGAACTTCTCGCGCGGGACGCTGGCGAACATGGCCTTCACTGCGGGCCGTTCATTGATCTGTTCGATCCAGCGCAACAGGTGCGGAGTATCGTCCGCATTGACCAGTTCCTTGAAGCCGAACTGCATGCCGTTCGCGATCGCGAAATTGCAGATGTCGGCGAGCGAATAGATACCGCCGGCCAGCCATTCATTGCCGGCGAGGTGATCGTCCAGCCGCCGCACCGATACTCCGACCTTGCGCATTTCCTCGTCCAGCATGTCTTGCGGAAAGCCTTCACGCGCCCGCCGCCACTTCACCTGCTGCTCAGGGATGGGAATGGCCTTCAGCTTCTCCTCGAATTCCTCGTCCGACAGATGCTTGACCATGTTGCCCACCATGCGGTGCCAACCGATCGTCGAGACGCACCAGCAGAAATACTCATCCACCCATTTGGTCCAGATCCGCATCATCGCGGTATCGTAGGAATTGTTGGGACGCAGGCGCACATCCGTGGGGTGTTCGTCCTCGAGATACTCGCAGATCACCGTGCTTTCGGTGATTATCCTGCCTCGGTCGGATAAAGCGGGAACCTGCCCTCTCGGATTGATCTGCTTGAACCAGTCCGAATGATGCTCGAACTTCGCGGGATTGAGCAGGACATGCTCAAATTCCAGCCCCTTCTCGTAAAGGGCGAGCATGGGCTTGAGCGAATTCGCTCCGGGTCCAAAGCTGTACAGGGTGAGCATTTCAGCAATTCCTCTCTACGGCGCCGCTTAGCCGCAGGCATACCGTGAGAGCAAGGCATTTTCGGATTTAGTCAACAATCACCAATGCGCGCCGATTTCCACGGCTGCGACAGCCCTCAATAAAGCCGTAGTGCACGTGTGGCCTCCAGCCAACGCGCTTCATCGCGCGCCGCCAACCGATCGAGATCACCCGGCATCGCCGCGGGATCGTCGACCCATTCGCGCAAGGACGGGCCGCCATTGATGACGTCGATCGCCAACCGGTCGAACTCGTACTCATATGGAAAATCGCGCCAGATCGGGTAGTCGGGATAAAGCTGCCGGATCGCCTTGAAGGCCAGCGCCTGAAGCCGCCAGGGCTGGAATGCCCCGTGGTTGTAGAACGCGCCTTCAGCATGGATCATCAGCGCGTTGCACAACTCGCCCTGGTGCTTGTGGAACGTCGGAGTGAACCAGCATTCGCGCAGCCTGCAGCCTTGGAGCCATTGCGGTGCGGCTCGTTCCATCTCGGCACGCACTGCGCCGGCATCGACGTCCGGGGCACCGAACAGCACCTCCAGCGGCCGGGTAGTGCCCCTGCCCTCGCTCAGCGTGGTACCTTCCAGCATGACCGTGCCCGCATAGGCCCGCGCCATGTTGAGGCTGGCGGCATTTGGGCTCGGGTTGATCCAGGTGCGGCTTTCCGGCCAGCCCCATCCCCCAAAGCCGCTTTCAGACCCCGCCTCGGGTAGCCAGTCATGCATCTCCACGACGCGGTAATCCACATCCAGCCCGAAATGCTCAACGAACCAGCGGCCCATCTCGCCCATCGTCAGCCCGTGGCGCATCGGCATCGGCCCGGCGCCAACGAAGCTCTCCTGCCCCGGGAGCAGCAGTGTTCCCTCTATCGGCCGGCCGGCCGGATTGGGGCGGTCAAGCACCCACACGGACTTGCCGTGCTTCGCCGCCTCTTCCAGCAGGTACAGCAGCGTCGTGCAGAAGGTGTAGATCCTGCAGCCGAGGTCCTGGAGGTCGAACAGGAATAAGTCGGCCGCGTCCATCATCTGCGCGGTCGGGCGGCGCACCTCGCCATAGAGACTGAACACGGGAATGCCGTAGCGCGGATCGGTCTCGTCCGCCGTTTCGACCATGTTGTCCTGCTTGTCGCCCCTGATCCCGTGCTGCGGGCCGAATGCGGCGGTGACATCGATGTCGCCGCAAGCCATCAGGGCATCGAGCGAGTGGATCAGCGTTTCCGTCACCGAAGCCGGATGGGCGACCAGCGCCACGCGCTTTCCCACGAGCGGCTTGCGCAAATCCGGCTCTGCCAGAAGGCGATCGATTCCAAATTTCATGCGGCTTCGCGTGCGGCAAGCTGCGCGGTGAAGCAAGCAGGATCATGGAAGTCCGGGCGCTCGGCAGAATGACAGAGAGCCCAGTAGGAGAGGTGCCCCCCCGCTTCCTCGATCACCGCGCAAAGGCCGAGGTCGCAGGCGCCATAGGGCAGCCCGGCCATCGGCACGGCCGCGTCGAAAATCGCCATGCTTTGCCCGACGCGGTTGGTGCAGACCGGCTCGTGCGGGAACGGACGCTCGCTCATCCCTTCGCGGCGGCCAGTAAAGTCATACGCGGCCCAGCGCTCGGACGAGGAGAGGTTGAGCTCGATGTAGGCGCTGCCGCCCCGGGGCCGAAAGAAAGCCTCGAAGCAGGTCGTCTTCCATAACTCGTCCGCGCGGCCCTTTCCCGCGAAAGGCGGGAATACCACCGAGCCGCTTCCCTCAATGCGCCAGCGCAGGCGCAGCCAGTTATCGTCCGCGCCGATGATCCGCGCCTCGACGGATTTCACTCCCCTGGGCGGATAAGCCGGATGAGCGGCCAAAGGATACGTTTGCAAGCTGTCTCCCTCATGCTAACCGCCCCGCGCCGGACAAGAGGGCACGATGAGCAATTACAAATCCGACCTGCTGCGTCTACTCGACGAGCGCGGGCATATCCACCAGATCACCGATGGCGAGGGACTGGACGCCCTTGCGAGCCGGCAAGTGGTGCCGGGCTATATCGGCTTCGACGCCACCGCGCCATCGCTACACGTCGGGAACATGGCGTCGATCATGATGCTGCGCCGTCTCCAGCAGGCCGGGCACAAGCCGGTAGTGCTGATGGGCGGCGGCACCACGCGGATCGGCGACCCAACCGGCCGCGACGAAAGTCGCAAGATGCTGAGCGACGAGACGATCGAAAGCAACATTGCCTCGATCAAGACCGTTTTCGAGCGGCTGCTGAAATTCGGCGACGGACCGACCGACGCGGTGATGGTGAACAATCACGATTGGCTCGGCAAGCTCGGCTATATCGAACTGCTCCAGCAGGTCGGAACCCATTTTACGGTCAATCGGATGCTGACCTTCGATTCGGTCCGCTTGCGGCTCGATCGCGAGCAGCCGATGACGTTCCTCGAATTCAATTACATGATCCTGCAGGGCTACGATTTCCGGCATCTCTCACGCGAGATGGGCGTACGCCTGCAGATGGGTGGCTCCGACCAATGGGGCAACATCGTCAACGGCATCGAGCTCACGCGCCGGATGGATTCGGTCGAGGTTTACGGCCTCACGACGCCGCTGCTCACGACCGCAGACGGCGCCAAGATGGGCAAGACCGCCGCGGGCGCGGTCTGGCTCAACGAGGCGCAGCTACCCAGCTACGATTTCTGGCAGTATTGGCGCAACACGCATGATGACGATGTAGGCAAGTTCCTGCGGCTATTCACCGATCTTCCGCTGGATGAGATCGGCCGTCTGGAAGCGCTCCAGGGCAGCGAGATAAACAGCGCCAAGATCGTGCTGGCTAACGAGATCACGAAGATGGTCCGCGGTGAGGATGCCGCGAAAGCTGCCGAGGCGACCGCGACTGCGACATTCGCGGGCGGCGGCCTTGGCGAAGATCTTCCCGTGCTGGAGATTGGCGCCGGTGGCATTCGCCTTGGGCAGGCCTGCACCGAAATCGGCTTCACCGCCTCGAATGGCGAAGCCAAGCGCAAGATTGCCGAAGGCGCGGTGCGGATCGACGATGAACCGGTGAATGACCCCGCTTTGCTCATCGAGCTCGCCGCCGGCGCGGAGCGCAAGCTCAGCCTGGGGAAGAAGAAGCACGGTGTGCTGCGCGGCATTTGAGATGAAGCGCTTTCGCTAACGCCACCTTTACGATTTGGCAGAGATTTCCTGGCAAAAGAGTTCCCCCAGCTTTTCGAAATGGAGGAACATCTAACCGTGTCGGGCGCACAACTCTCGGTTCCGGAAATGCGGCGCGCTACGCGGCACCCAGTCGACTACCCCGTGATTGCCGAGCATCGCGATCGCGGCGATTTGGAACTGCACGTGGCGAATATTTCGGCTCATGGCTTCATGATAGACAATGCCGATGGCCTTACGCGCGGGGAGCGCGTGATCATCCGTCTGCCTGTAGTGGGGCGGATCGAGGCCTACGTCATCTGGGAACGCGACGAGCGCGCCGGCTTCCAGTTTGAGCGGCTCATTCGGGTCGACGACTTCATGCGGATGATCGACATCCTTCAACCCAATCCGCGTCTTCGAAACCGCAGCCGTTGAGCAGAATGCCTGCCAATAATCCCGCGACAGGATTTGCGATGATCTGAGAGCTTGGCAAGCGGCGAGTCGCCTGCCAATGCCACCAAGTGACTGAACCAACTTCGCCGTTTCAATTCCGCGACTTCAGATTCTTCTGGTTGGCGCGACTTCTGTCAGTCTTTTCCACGTTCTCGATGGTGGTCCTGATCGGCTATCAGACGTACGACGTGGCGAGGACCGACTACGCTATGGAGCGCTCAGAAGCGGCGTTCCAGCTCGGCCTTCTCGGGCTCGCGCAGTTCATTCCCCTTTTTCTGCTTACGCCTGTCGCGGGCCTCGCTGCCGACCGCTTCGATCGACGCTTCGTTTCCGCCGGCGCCAACGGCCTCGATGCGTTGATCGCTCTGCTGCTCGCCGTGCTGACCCTGCTCGAAGGCCTTAACCTCCCGATCCTGTTCTCCCTTGCCGCTATGCATGGCGCCGCAAGGGTCTTCAACATGCCGGCATCCAGTGCGATTGCACCCAATGTCGTCCCGCCCACCCTTCTCCCCAAGGCAATCGCCCTCAGTTCCATGGCGATGCAGGCTTCGATTTTCGCCGGTCCGGCAGTCGGAGGTTTCCTTTTCGCCGCCAGCCCTTCTTCGCCGCACTTCATGGCGGCGGCCATGCTGGTCATATCGGCCCTGCTGGTTCTTGCGATACGCCCCATCCGCGCGGCGCAGGATCAGGGAAGGGTGCATCCGTTACGTCAGATCATCGACGGCCTGGTATTCATCAAGGATCAGCGCTTCCTGCTGGGCTGCATAACGCTCGATCTTTTCGCCGTCCTGCTGGGCGGGGCAACCGCGATGTTGCCGGTCTTCGCGCGTGACATATTGCATGTCGGCCCGGAGGGACTGGGCTTGATGCGCGGCGCCCCGGCGCTCGGTGCAGCGTTCGTCGCCCTGTGGTTCTCGTTCAAACCGCTCGAGCATAATGTGGGCGTCAAGATGCTCCTGGCAGTCGCCGTCTTTGGCGTCGCCACGATGGGCTTCGGTCTTTCCCGATTTTACCCCCTGTCGCTCGCCTTGCTGGTATTGCTCGGCGCTGCGGACATGTTTTCGGTCTTCATCCGGAACACGCTCGTGCAGCTCTACACCCCCGACAACATGCGCGGGCGTGTCTCCTCTACCTCGGGCCTTGCCATTTCCGCCTCCAACGAGCTGGGGGAGATGCGCGCGGGCCTGTCCGCAGTGGTAATGGGCGTTACCGGAACCGTTGTGTTTGGGGGTCTCGGTGCGGTAATCGTTACCGCCATATGGGCCTGGATCTTCCCCGAGATTCGCTGGGCCAAGACCTTTGATCCACCACCCGGCATTGAGCCGCATCAGACTGGTCCGAAGCAGAGGGAGACCGCGCAATGAAGGCAGACAGCGTCCTCGACACGATCGGAAACACTCCGCATATCCGGTTGGCCCGGCTGTTCCCGGAGCATGAAGTTTGGGTGAAGTCCGAAAGAAGCAACCCAGGCGGCTCGATCAAGGACAGGATCGCACTTTCCATGGTGGAGGCGGCCGAAAGGTCGGGCGATCTGAAGCCCGGCGGAACGATCGTGGAGCCGACATCGGGAAATACCGGCATCGGCCTGGCGATGGTGGCGGCGGTAAAGGGATACAAGCTGATCCTCGTCATGCCGGAGAGCATGTCTATAGAGCGTCGGCGGCTGATGCTTGCCTACGGCGCGACGTTCGACCTCACGCCGCGCGAAAAGGGCATGAACGGTGCGCTGGCGCGCGCTGCCGAGCTGGTCGAGCAGACACCCGGCGCCTGGATGCCGCAACAGTTCGAGAACCCCGCCAACGTCAGGGTCCATGCCGAAACCACGGCTCGGGAAATCCTGACCGACTTCAGAGATAGCCCGTTCGATATCCTTATTACCGGGGTGGGCACGGGCGGCCATCTCACCGCCTGTGCGGAAGAGCTCAAGAAGGCCTGGCCGTCTCTCAAGGCCTACGCGGTCGAACCGGAGCTTTCGCCTGTAATCTCAGGCGGGCAACCTGGCCCGCACCCCATTCAAGGTATCGGCGCAGGGTTCATCCCGGCGAATCTCCACACGCAGGCCATCGACGGCGCGATTCAGGTCGCCGCTGAAGATGCGAAGGAAATGGCGCTTAAATGCGCGAGAGTAGAAGGATTGCTGGTCGGCATGTCCTCAGGTGCGACGCTGGCTGCGATTGCGAAACACTTACCGGAGCTTCCGGCAGGCGCTCGCGTCATCGGCTTCAATTACGACACTGGCGAACGCTACTTGTCGGTGCCCGACTTCCTGCCAAATGAATGATTTCGAGAAACTCGCCTATCGGGACCAGGAGACGGCCCTGACCGGGCTCGTCGCCCGTCCCGAGGGTGCCGCGCGCGCGGCCGTCCTTGTGTTCCCGACGATCTTCAATCCTACTCCGGCGGTGAACCAAAAGGCGCTGGCACTGGCAGATGCGGGCTATCTGGCGATGGTAGCCGATTTTTATGGCAAGCAGCCCGAGGGGATGGACCAGGCACGCGAGTTCGCGCTGGAGATCCGGCCCGATCCGGCGGTGTTTCGCCAGCGGTTGCGAGCGAGCCTGCGGGCAATGGTTTCCTTGCCGGAAGCGGAGGGGCTGCCCCTTGCCGCTATCGGCTTTTGCATGGGCGGGCAGGCCGTGCTCGAACTTGCCCGGGAGGGCGCTCCGTTCGAAGCTGTGGCGAGCTTCCACGGATTGCTGGACACCGACCTTCCTGCGGAACCGGGCAAGATCTCGGCGCGGATACTGATCTGCCACGGCGACGCGGATGCGCTGGTCCCGCGCGAGCAAGTGCTCGGCTTCTGGGACGAGATGGACCGGGCGGGCGCGAATTGGCATTTCCATTCCTATTCGGGAGTGGAGCACAGCTTCACCAATCCAGCGAACGCCGGCTACAACCAAAGCGCCGACCGCCAGAGCTGGGCCGCGATGCATTCGCTGTTCGACGAGGTGTTCTCATAGCAGCCTCTGGCTGGACGGCCGCGCTCTCGCCGCTTGCACAGGAGCTGGCGGAGCGGGGCTCCCCAGCCTACGAAACGGCACGCGAACGCGTCACCTGGAACAAGCGGCTCGAAAGGGCCCGTGCTCCCGATGTGATAGTCATTCCCAAAAGTGCCGCGTATGTCGCTGATATCGTTCGCTTTGCGGCCGCACAGGGGCTACAGGTCGGCTTGCGCAGCGGGGGACACAGCTATTCGGCGTCTGCGCTGCGTGACGGCGGCATCATGCTCGATCTCGGCGCTCTCGATGGTATCGAAGTCGATGAGCGTTCCCGCACCGCCTGGGTAGAACCGGGCGTCAAGGGCGGGCAGTTGATCGAACGCCTCGCCGAGCACAATCTTGCCTTCCCGATCGGCCATTGCGCGGATGTTGCGCTGGGGGGATATCTCCTGAGTGGCGGCTTTGGCTGGAATTCCGGCGCTTGGGGCCCGGCCTGTGCCAACTTGCTGGAGGTGGAGCTGGTGCTCGCATCGGGCGAGACCGTGCGAGCCGGCCCGGCACACTATGCTGACCTGTTCTGGGCTGCGCGAGGAGCCGGATCGGGCTTCTTCGCCGTAGCGACACGCTTTCGCCTTCGCCTGCACGACCTGCCGAAAGCAACCTTCGCCGCCAGTGTGTGTTTCGTCAACGAAAGTGCTCCTCTGCTCGCCGATTGGCTCAATCGGGCTTCGCAAGACGCGCATCCCGCTGCCGAGGTCACCTGCCTTGTCGGACCGCACATCGAGAGCGGCCGCCCTGCGATCCTTCTGCGGGCCGAAGCTGCCGGAGAGGATCACAAGGAGGCGCGCGACCGGATCGCGCCGCTCCTTTCACCGCCAGCGGCGGCCGAGCGAATCAGCGCGGGAAGCGAACGCTTCCTGAGCTTCGCCGAACTGACCCAATTGTCTGCGATGCCGGCGAACAGGCGCGTCGCAGCCGATCACATGTGGAGCTCTGCCCCGATCGGCGAGATGCTGCTTGCGGTTCATCATCTTGCCGCGATTCCGGATAAGGCTTCTACTGTGAACCTTTTCGGCCTCGGCGGGCGCGGGACGGTCCCCTACCCGCCCGATGAAGGCGAGTTTGCGCTTTCGGTTGGCGGCGGAACCGCCGCCGGCATCTATGCGCTGTGGCAGGATCCCGCACATGATGCACGGCACCTCGACTGGGTGCGCCAGGTGGACGATGCCCTCGCCCCTTTCCGCATCGGCCGCTACATTGGGGAGACGGACCTTACCTCAGGGGCCGGCCGGCTGCAGGAGTGCTTCACACCTGCAGCGCTGCGGCGAATCGAGCAGCTTCGCCAGCGGTACGATCCTCGGCGGCTGTTCGGAGAATTTCAGGCCTAAGCGGCTGTTTCGAACTGCTCTGGCGCCAGCGCCATCATCGCGTCGCTTCCGGCCTCGATCTTGCGCCGAAGAGCGCCGGCATCCGGCATGAAACGCTCCGCAAAGTAGCGTGCAGTGATCAGCTTGGCTTCGTAGAAGCTGCTGTCCTCACTCCCGGCGGAAAGCTTTGCTGCCGCGACTCTCGCCATGCGCAGCCACATCAGTCCAAGCGAAACGATGCCCATGATGTGCATGTAATGATGCGCGCCGCCACCCAGATGGTTGGGGTTCTGCATGGCGTTCTGCATGAACCACATGGTCGCGGCTTTCTGTTCGCCTACGGCCTTCTCGAGGCGCGCCGCGATGTCGCCTGTCTGCTCGCTGCCCTTCGCGGAGGCAACTTCTTCATCGACCAGCTTGAAGAAGGCCTGGATCCCCTTGCCGCCCTTCGCCGGAAGCTTTCGGCCGCACAGATCCATCGCCTGGATGCCGTTCGTACCTTCATAGATCATGGCGATCCGCGAATCGCGCACGAACTGTTCCACCCCCGTTTCGCGGATATAGCCGTGGCCCCCGAAGACCTGCTGCATCGCATTCGCCATGTCGTAGCCGCGATCGGTGCCGTAGCCCTTGATCACCGGGGTAAGCAGGCTGATCAGATCGTCCGCGGCTTCGCGCTCCTCATCCGTGGGCGCCTTGTGCGCCAGATCGACTTGTAACGCGCCCCACAGGATCAGGGCACGCATCCCTTCGTTGAACGCCTTGGCGTCCATCAGCATGCGCCGCACGTCGGGATGAACAATGATTGGATCGGCGGCCGCGTCCGGGTCGGGCCGGTTGACGAGTGCTCTGCCCTGCTTGCGCTCCTGCGCATATTGCACCGCGTTCTGATAGGCGACTTCGGCCTGGCCGAGACCCTGTACGCCCACGCCGAGGCGGGCCGCGTTCATCATCACGAACATGGCGGCGAGGCCCTTGTTCTCCTCACCGACAATCCAGCCTTTCGCCCCGTCATAATTCATGACGCAGGTCGAGTTGCCATGAATGCCCATCTTCTCTTCGATCGATCCGCAGCTGACCGCATTCGCTTCGCCTAGCGAACCGTCATCGTTCGGGATGATCTTCGGCACGATGAACAGCGAGATGCCCTTGGAGCCTCTCGGCGCGTCCAGCGTCTTGGCCAGGACGAGATGAACGATGTTCTCGGTCAAGTCGTGCTCGCCGGCGGAGATGAAGATCTTGGTGCCCGTGATCGCGTAGCTGCCATCCGCCTGCGGCTCTGCTTTCGTACGGATAAGCCCGAGATCCGTGCCGCAATGCGGCTCGGTGAGGTTCATCGTCCCCAACCACTCGCCCGAAACCATCTTGGGCAGATAGGTCTGCCTGAGCTCCTCCGAACCGGTAGCGAGCAACGCCGTCACTGCGCCGGTGGTAAGTCCGGGATACATTGCGAAGGCATGGTTTGCCGTTGCCAGATATTCCTCCAGCACAAAGCCGAGCACGTGCGGCAGGCCCTGACCGCCATATTCGGTCGGCAAGGACAAGGTCCCCCAGCCCGCTTCTCGGTACTGCCGGTACGCGTCCTTGAAGCCGGTCGGCGTGGTGACGCTTCCATCCTCATGGCGCGTGCAGCCTTCCTGATCGCCGATCTGGTTTAGCGGGGCGAGTACTTCCGCGGCGAACTTGCCTGCTTCCTCCACGATGGCGTCCACCATATCCGGCGTTGCTGCCTCGAAGCCGGGGAGGTTGCCGTAACTCTCAAGCTCCAGCAGTTCGTTGATGACGAAGCGAGTATCGCGAGTGGGCGCCTTGTAGATCGGCATGGGTGTCTCCTGAAGTACAGCGGCATCTGGTCTTGCCTGTGGCGCCAGCTGCCGGTCTTGAGTCCATGCTACCTACCTTCGCAGATATCAATCAGTCGCTGGCTCCAGTCGCTCCCCGTCCAGGCGGCGATAGAAGCAGCTCGTCGCGCCCGTATGGCAAGCCGGACCGGCCGGCTCGACCTTCACGACCAGCGCGTCCTGATCGCAATCGACCAGGATTTCGCGTACCGCGAGAACGTTGCCCGAAGTTTCCCCCTTCTTCCAAAGCTTGCCTCGGCTGCGGGAGTGGAAATGAGCGAAGCCTGTTTCGCGAGTCTGCTTGAGCGCTTCGGCATTCATGAAGCCAACCATGAGCACCGCGCCGCTGCTTGCATCGGTGATGACCGCGGTCAGGAGGCCGGCAGAATCGAACTTGGGCATGAAGTCCGATCCACTATCCCGAGTGGCCGGCCTCTGTTCAGTGGCGGAAATGGTCTTTGTCCTTTCGCATGCAAGGTAATTGGTCACGGACGGAGCGCCTTGTTGCAGGATAACCACAGATCGACCTCAAAATCCATGTTGTCCAGCAATCGCCCTTCCGATGGACCGAATTCGGTGTGATGACAGCGACGCGGCAACAACAAGGCCGTCCGCCAACTGGGCGTGTCTTAAAGGCGCCAAGGAATAGGGGGTCTCGGTGATGCTCTGGACGAGGGGACACCGATAAATGAGGGATTAGGCGCAGCGTCGACAGGGGCGATGCTGCCATAGAGCGCCAAAGCGCCGGCCTATTACAATCGTCACGTGGGCGCCCGGGGATCGTTCCTCGGGCGCTTTGCCTTTGAAAGGTCAACCCACTCAGCCGCCCGCGCCCAACGCTTCGTCCAGAACGCGGGCAAAGCACGCGATGGTCACCTTGGCTGCGCCGGCGCGCTTGAGCGCGCCTACGCAGGCATCGCTGGTCGCGCCGCTTGTAAGCACATCGTCCACCAACAGCATCGATGCTCCGGCGAGGCGTGCCTTGCGTTTAGGGTTGACCTCGATGGCGCCAGACAACGTCCTGGCGCGCGCCTGCCGCCCCAACCCGCCAAGGCTGGGTGTCCGCTTCCGCCGCACAAGGCCATCGACGAGCAGTTCCGAGCCGGTCTGACGCGCGATCTCCCTGGCGAGCAGCGCCGCCTGATTGAAGCCGCGCCGCCAGAGCCGCGCATTGTGGAGCGGCACCGGGACGATCAGCCACTCGCCCTGCTCCTTCGGCAGACGCGCGGCGATCAACCGCCCCAGCATCGGTGCCAGCGCGATCCGCTTGCCATGCTTGAAGGCGAGGACGAGGCGCCGCGAAGCGTCGTTGTAGAGCGTTCCGGCCGCGATTCCATCATGCCTCGGCGGCTGCGCGAGACAAGGCGCGCAGATCGCGCCCTGCTGCACCTGACCGTCCCCGAAAGGCCTTTGGCACAAGGAACAGGATGGGTCCGAGGGAATGACAAGCTCAGCCCAACACGCCGCGCAAAGCCCGGATTGCGCAGCCAGCCCCTCGCCGCAGAGCGGGCAGCGCGGCGGATAGACCAGGTCAACGACCGGAGCGAGCACCGACCCCAGATGCTTGGCGAATGTCACGCGGCCTTGCTGCCTTGCTTGCGCCTGCCACGCAAGACGTGCACGGCACGAGGATGAGCTCGTCCCCTCCGATCATCTTTTCCGCAAGCCGCCGTAGAGCGATGCGCCAGCGCATGCGCGCGCTGCAACGCGCCCTGGATGCCCCCCGCTACGTGATCGAGGACATGATAGAGGATGTGATGGAGCGGCTTGGCTTTCTGCGCCATGAGGCTGAGCATGCGCTGGTGGTGGGCGACTGGACGGGTGAGCTGGCACAGCGACTCGGCAACAGCGGGTGTCAGGTAACCAGCGCTCAGCCCGAGGAAGGGCTGGAGGAGGAGCACCCCTATCCCTTTGGCGGGTTCGACCTGATTGCCAGCCTCGGCACCCTCGATACGGTGAACGACCTGCCCGGCGCGCTGATCCACATCCGCGCTGCGCTCAGGCCTGGCGGGCTGATGATCGCCAGCTTCCCAGGCGCAGGATCGCTGCCTGTGCTGCGCGCGGCGATGCTGGCGGCTGATGGCGACCGCCCGGCGGCACGCGCTCACCCGATGGTGGACGTTCGCGCGGGCGGACAGCTGCTCCAGCGGGCGGGGTTCGCCAACCCGGTGATCGACAGCCGCCCGCTCAGCGTCCGGTTCGGCTCCTTAGCCGCACTGGTGGCGGATCTGAGGGCGCAGGGGCTCGGCAACGCCCTCGCTTCACCTGCTCCGGTCCTGACGCGGGCGATGGTGGACCGCGCTCAGGACGCCTTCGCCGAGGAAGCCGACCAGGACGGACGCGTTACCGAGCAGATCGAGATACTGACCCTGAGCGGCTGGCGCGCCTGACGTCGGTTACTTCAAAGCGGCCTGTGCTGCAGCCAGCCTGGCGATGGGCACGCGGTATGGCGAGGCGCTGACGTAATCGAGCCCAACCTCCTCGCAGAAGGCGATCGAGGCCGGATCTCCCCCATGCTCTCCGCAAATGCCGAGCTTGAGCCCGTCTCGCGCCGCCCTGCCTCGCTCTGCCGCAAGCCGGACGAGCTGCCCCACACCGTCGATATCGAGGCTGACGAACGGGTCGCGCTGGAAGATGCCCTTTTCGACATAAGGCGCCAGGAAGCGCGATGCGTCGTCCCGGCTCAGGCCGAGCGTAGTCTGCGTCAAGTCGTTGGTTCCAAAGGAGAAAAATTCCCCTTCCTGTGCGATTTCGCCGGCCATCAGCGCGGCGCGCGGCAGCTCGATCATGGTCCCGACCATATATTCGAGCGTCCGCCCCTTCTCCGAGAAGACCTGCGCCGCCGTCTTGTCCACCAGGCCGCGCAGCATCTGGAGCTCAAGCCTGGTGGCGACCAGCGGAATCATCACTTCGGGCACCGGCGCGTCGCCGCTTTCCTCGGCAACTTCGCAGGCGGCCTCGAAGATGGCACGCGCCTGCATCTCGTAGATCTCGGGATAAGTGATCCCCAGGCGGCACCCCCGATGGCCCAGCATCGGATTGAACTCGTGGAGTTCCTCCGCCCGGCGCTTGAGGTGATCGATACCGAGCCCTGTCGCCTCCGCGACCTCGCTGAATTCCTGGTCCGCATGCGGCAGGAACTCGTGGAGCGGCGGATCGAGCAACCGGATGGTCACCGGGAGCCCCGCCATGGCAGTGAAAATCGCCTTGAAGTCGGAGCGCTGTTCGGGAAGCAGCTTGGCGAGCGCCGCCCGCCGGCCCTTCTCGTCATCCGCCAGGATCATCTGGCGCACCGCGGTGATACGGCTTTCGTCGAAGAACATGTGTTCCGTGCGGCAAAGTCCGATACCCTCGGCGCCGAACTGCCGCGCCATCGCGCAATCGGCCGGCGTTTCCGCATTTGTGCGCACTTTCATGCGCCGATGCCGATCCGCCCATTCCATCAAGGTCGCGAAGTCGCCCACCAGCTCGGGCTCGATCGTCGCGACCTCACCCGCCATGATCTCGCCGGTCGAACCGTCGAGCGTGATGATGTCGCCTTCCTTCAGCGCGGTTCCGCCGATCTTCAGCGAGCGTGATGCCAAGTCGATGGAGACGGCGGAGGCACCGGACACGCAGGGCCGGCCCATTCCGCGCGCGACCACCGCCGCATGGCTGGTCATTCCGCCGCGCGCAGTCAGAATGCCCTTGGCCGCATGCATGCCGTGAATGTCTTCCGGGCTGGTCTCGATCCGCACCAGGATCACATTCTCGCCGCGCGCTGCCCTGCTTTCTGCAGTCTCCGCGTCCAGCACGATTGCGCCCGAGGCCGCGCCCGGCGAAGCGGGCAGGCCCGTGGTCAACACGTCGCGCGGCGCCGACGGATCAAGCGTGGGGTGCAGCAATTGATCCAATGCCATCGGATCGACGCGCTGGATCGCGGTCTTCTCGTCGATGAGCCCTTCGGCGACCATATCCACCGCAAGCTTGAGAGCGGCCTTGGCCGTGCGCTTGCCGCTGCGGGTCTGGAGCATCCACAGCTTGCCGCGTTCCACAGTGAACTCGATGTCCTGCATGTCGCGGTAATGGTGCTCCAGCAGCTCGAACACACGCGCCAGTTCCGCATAGGCCTCCGGCATCGCCTCTTCCATGCTGAGCGGCTTGGCCTTGGCTTCCTCGCGCGCTTTGCGGGTCAGATATTGCGGGGTCCGGATACCAGCGACGACATCTTCGCCCTGTGCATTGACCAGCCACTCGCCGTAATAGGCCTTCTCGCCCGTCGCGGGGTTGCGCGTGAAGGCCACGCCGGTGGCCGATGTGTCGCCCATATTGCCGAACACCATCGCCTGGACGTTGACCGCCGTGCCCCAGTCTCCCGGAATGCCGTTGAGCCGCCGATAGACCTTGGCCCGGTCCGAATCCCAGCTATCGAACACTGCGGCGATTGCGCCCCAAAGCTGTTCGTTGACGTCCTGCGGAAAGGGCGAACCCATCTCCTTCTCAACGATTGCCTTGTATTCGGTGACCAGCGCCTTCCATTCGGCCGCGCCCATCTCGACATCGGCGAAATAGCCATTGTCTTCCTTGGCGACTTCCAGCGCTTCCTCGAACAATCCGTGGTCGAGGCCCAGCACCACGTCCGAGTACATCTGGATGAAGCGGCGGTAGGAATCCCACGCGAAGCGCTCGTCGCCCGAGGTGGCGGCAAGCCCTTCCACCGTCTGGTCGTTGAGCCCGAGATTGAGCACGGTATCCATCATGCCCGGCATCGAGACACGCGCGCCGGAGCGGACCGAGACGAGCAGCGGATTAGCCGCATCGCCGAGCTTCTTGCCCACGCTCTGTTCGATATGCTCGAGGGCGCGCGCCACGTCGGCGCGTAGTTGCTCGGAGAAGTCGGCCCCGCCGGCGAGATAGCTCACGCATTCTTCGGTCGTGATCGTGAAGCCCGGGGGGACCGGAAGCCCGATCCCCGCCATCACGGCGAGGTTGGCTCCCTTGCCGCCCACGATGTTCCTGTCGCGGCTGCGCGGATCCTCATTCTTCGCGTTGCCCCCGAAAGTGTAGACCGTCTGCATTCGCTCCTGCACCCTTCTTCGAGCCTTCCAGCGATGACACGGCGACGCGCGCGTGTCACTCTCTCTATTCCGTTGATCTGATTGATGAATTCAACGCCGGACTGACGTTTGTCGCCTCATGATCTGATTAAAATGTTCTATCCTTCGACTTTCGACAAATTACAAACCTTGTGCACCGCAGCACGGAAGCGCGCCAGCAGTTCGAGCCGTGCCGAGCGCTTTTCCGGATGCTCGTCATTTACTGTCACCTCGTCGAAGAAGCGGTCGATCGGCGCGCGCAAGGACGCGAGCGCGCCCATTGCCCCCTGGAAGTCCTCAGCTTCAACCGAAGAGGCGGCCTTGGGTTCCGCCAGGTCAAGCGCTTCGACCAGTGCCTTCTCGGCAGGTTCGAGGGTGTAGGAAAGCTTTTTCCCATGGCGTTCGGCCATTTTCGCGGCGACCACAGCCGCAAGGTCGGGATCGTCGACTTCGGACAGCGGGTCTTCCTCACCGGTCTGTGCGATCTCGCCTTCGATCTCTTGCCATTCCTCCTTCCGAAGGATGTTCGCCGCGCGCTTGTATCCGGCAAGCAGGTTCGCGCCGTCCTCCGTCTCCATGAAAGCCTGGAGGGCATGTACGCGGGCGAGCAGACGAACGAGATCGTCTTCGCCCCCAAGGGCGAAGACCGCGTCGATCAAATCGTGGCGAACTCCAGCTTCCCGCTGCTGGACCTTCAAACGGTCGGCGAAGAAGGCGAGGAGATCATCCTGTGCAGTGCGAGCAGCGCTCGCCGGGGGACGAACGGAAGTGAGCGGCAGCCGCAGGCTGTTCTCGGTCAGCAATCGTATGACGCCTAGTGCGGCCCGGCGCAGCGCGAATGGGTCCTTCGAGCCGGTCGGCTTCTCGTCGATGGCGAAGAAGCTCTGGAGCGTATCGAGCTTGTCCGCCAGGCTGACAGCGACCGTTACCGGAGTAGTAGGCACTTCATCGCCCTGCCCCACAGGCTTGTAGTGGTCGCGGATCGCATCGGCCACTTCGCCCGGCAAACCTTCGGCGCGGGCGTAATAGCCACCCATAAGCCCCTGTAACTCCGGGAACTCTCCGACCATTTCCGTGACGAGATCGGCCTTGGCGAGGCGGGCGGCCTGTTCGACCAGATCGGCCAGGCGCTCATGATCCTCCCTGTCGTCGCGACGCGACGATGGGGAGGATTTTACAATCCCCTCTTCCACCAGCCAGCGGGCGAGCCGCGCCACCCGCTCAACCTTGTCGGCCACGGTCCCGAGCTTTTCGTGGAAGGTGATCCGCGCCAGCTTCTGCGCGTGTGCTTCCAGCCTTGTCTTGCGGTCCTGATCCCAGAAGAAGCGCGCATCCGAGAGCCGGGCCGCAAGCACCTTGCGGTTGCCGTCGACGATCGCCGCGCCGCCATCCTCTGCCACCACATTGGCAGTGCAGATGAAGGCGTTGGCCAGCTTGCCGTTCTTCTCGCACACGAAATATTTCTGGTTCACGCGCGCGGTGAGTTGGATCACTTCGGGCGGAACATCGAGGAACGCCTCGTCGAAGCGGCCGAGCAGCGGCACCGGCCATTCGGTGAGGCCGGCATTTTCCACCACCAGCCCTTCATCCTCGACCAGTTCCAGTCCGGCTTCGGCAGCCACCCGGGCGGCTCCTTCGCGGATGATGTTCTGCCGCTCCTCATGGTCGACGATCACATGGCAGGCCCGCAGCTTCTCCGCGTAATCGTCGGCACCCCCGATGGTGATGGGTTCGGGATGATGGAAGCGGTGGCCGCGCGTCGCATAGGAACTGGCAACGCCGCCTACCGTGCATTCGACCAGCTCTTCGCCGAAGATTGCGACAATGCCGGAAAGCGGGCGGACCCAGCGCAGGCTCTCGCTCGAGATCGAAGGCGCACCCCAACGCATCGATTTGGGCCAGGAGAAGCTGCGGATGATCGCCGGGATTGCTTCCGCCAGCACATGCTTGACTGCACGGCCGGGCTTCTCGCTCACCGCGAACCAGACGCCGTCACGCTCGACGAGCTGATCCTGCGTCAACCCGGTCTTGCGCAGAAATCCTTCGAGGGCTTGCGGCGGTGCGCCCGTGCGCGGCCCCTTCACTTCCTCGCTCACGGCCTTGGTCGCCTGCGGCAAGCCGCGCGCGATCAGCGCGAGCCGGCGCGGCGTCGACCAGACGGTCAGCTCGCCGACGGAAACGCCGGCCTCTTCCATTTGCCTGCGGAACAGCCGCTCCAGCTCACCGCGAGCGCCGGCCTGCATCCGTGCGGGGATTTCCTCGCAGCGCAGCTCCAGGAGGAAGTCCGTCACGCCGACCACCCCGGGAATTTCTCGGCCCAGCGGCCGGCTTCCTTGGCCATGTAGGCTTCGCACGAACCGCGCGCGAGATCGCGCACGCGGCCGATATAGCTCGCCCGTTCCTGCACGCTGATGACGCCCCGCGCCTGCAGCAGGTTGAAGATATGGCTCGCTTCCACCGCCTGCTCATAGGCCGGGATCGGCAGCTTCGCATTCAGGCAGTTGCGGCACTCCGCCTCCGCCTTGTTAAACAGGTCGAACAGCGCATCGGTATTCGCAACCTCGAAGTTCCAGGCGCTCATCTGGCGTTCATTCTCCAGGAAGACGTCGCCATAGGTGAAGCCCGGCCCGTTTGCGCTCGGGCTGTTGAAGGCGAGGTCGTACACGCTGTCGACGCCCTGGATATACATCGCAAGCCGCTCCAGCCCATAAGTCAGCTCGCCCGAAACCGGCTTGCAGTCGAAGCCGCCCATCTGTTGGAAATAGGTGAACTGGGTAATCTCCATCCCGTCGCACCACACTTCCCAGCCCAGCCCCCAGGCGCCGAGCGTCGGGCTTTCCCAGTCGTCTTCCACAAAGCGGATGTCGTGCTTCAGCGGATCGACACCGATCACTTCCAGGCTCTTGAGGTAAAGCTCCTGCAGGTCGGGTGGGCTTGGCTTCAGGACGACCTGATACTGATAATAGTGCTGCAGGCGATTGGGATTTTCGCCATAGCGCCCGTCAGTCGGGCGGCGGGACGGCTGCACGAAGGCGGCGTTCCACGGCTCCGGCCCCAAAGTGCGCAAGGTGGTGGCCGTGTGGAACGTCCCCGCACCCATCCGCATGTCATAGGGCTGCAGGATCAGGCAGCCCTGCCTGCTCCAGTAATCATGGAGCGCGAGGATGATATCCTGGAAGCTCTGAGGGGCTACGGCGTTCATGGCGCGGCCATGGCGGATGGCGGAAACGCGGTCAACAGGATGGTATCTGTGCGACTGCGGCAAAGCCCCAAAAGCGATGCGGAAATGCCGCACCCAAGGAGTCTTCGCGTCCCGTCTTGCTCTTGTGTCCGCTTGTCGCAAAAAGCAGCCGATGTTGACCCGGTTCCTCCGACTCGCGACGCTGGTTGTCGGTACCCTCGCCCTGCAGCTTACGGCAAGCTGCGCGGGGGCCAGCGAAACGCACGCGGCACTGTCTCCCGCCGCCGGCGGGGAGCGCGAGACAGCACGCCCGGCTATCTGGCGGGTGGCGGACGAGGACACCACGATCTATCTCTTCGGCACGATCCATGCGCTTCCCCGGGACCTCGCCTGGTATGGCCCGCAGATCGCTACGGCGCTGGAGGCATCGGACGAACTTGTTACCGAGGTCGACCTTTCCGCCGCCCAGAAGATGCCCGCGCTGGTGCTGAGCAAGGCCACTCTGCCCGAGGGGCAAAACCTGCGCGCCATGCTCACGCCGGAGGAGCGGAAGATCTACGAGGAAACGATGGTCTCGCTCGGCCTGCCGATCGAGACGTTCGACCGCTACGAACCGTGGTATGCCGCGATGACCTTCTCGCTCATTCCGCTGCTGAATGCCGGCTATGACACGGAAAGCGGCGTCGAATCCGTGCTGGCGCGGCATTTCGGAGAGAGCAAGGAACGCGATCACCTCGAAACGGTCGATTTCCAGATCGACTTGTTCGACAGCCTGCCAATGGAAACGCAGCTCAAATATCTCAACGAGGTTGTGCGGACGGTGCCCGGGCTGACCGAGGAACTCGATGCGATGGTCGTCGAATGGCTGGAAGGCGATGCCAACGCCCTGGCCAAGCTGATCAACGCGCAGGAGACGGACCCGCTGGTCTACAAACGCGTGATCACCGACCGGAACGCCAACTGGGCCGATTGGATCGACAAGCGGCTCGATCGGCCAGGGACCGTCTTCATGGCCGTCGGCGCTGGCCATCTGGCCGGCAAGGGCAGCGTGCAGGATCAGCTGAGGAAGCGCGGCATCAAGAGCGCGCGCCTGCGCTGATGCCTCTCGGAGCGCTTTCGGGGCTCTGGGCTGCTTTGCTCTGCGCCGCCGCGCTGGCGCTCGCCGGCTGTGACGACGCGCCGGATCAGCCGGAACCTTCGCCTGCCCTGTGGCAAATCGCCGGCGCGGAAGGGCAGCGCGCATACCTCTTCGGCACCGTGCACGCCCTTCCTGATGGCGTGCGCTGGCGCACGCCGCAGATCGATCACGCTTTCGATGCCGCCGACATGTTGGTGGTAGAGATCTCGCTTCTCGACGCGGAAGACAGCATGCGGGCGGCTTTCCAGCGCCTTTCCGCCACATCCGGGCAGCCGCCTCTCGCCATGCGGGTCTCGCCTGAGGATCGCGCCCTGGTGTCGCGCGTGATGGCCGAGCACGGGCTGAAGGACGCGGATTTCGCGAATATGGAAACCTGGGCGGCCGCGCTCGTGCTGTCGCAGCTTGCCGAAGGAGTCGACAGCGCGAACGGCGTCGACAGGGCGCTGCTGAAGGCAGCCGGGAACATGCGCGTCATCGAACTGGAGGGGGCGGAGCGCCAGCTTGGCCTGTTCGATGCTCTGCCCGAGCAGGAACAGGACGACCTGCTGGAGGGAGTCGCGCGCGAACTCGACGAAGCGGGGCATGAGAACGAACTCGACCCGAGGCTTGAGGCCTGGCTGACCGGCGATCTGGCAGCGCTGGAAGAGGCGGCACGCGGCGGGCTGCTTGCCGACCCAGAATTGCGCGAGGCCTTGCTGGTTGGCCGCAATCGGGACTGGGCGGAGCGGATCGATGCTCTGCTTTCGGATGGAGCCACCCCCTTCATCGCCGTCGGCGCGGCTCACCTGCTCGGGCCGGACGGGCTCGTCGCCCTGCTGAACTCGCGCGGCTACTCCGTGGAGCGCGTCCGGTAGCCAAAGCTTGCAAATGTGCGCCTTTCGCTATAGGGGCGCGCCCTTCTCGCCATGGTCATCCCTGGAGGCGTGGCGAGGAAGGACAGACCAACCAAGCTATTCGGAAAGGCACGTATTATGAGCGACGCTCTGACCCTGCCGGCCGAGACGCGCGAAAGGGCAGGCAAGGGAGCCTCCCGTGCACTGCGTCGCGAAGGCCGCGTTCCCGCCGTTGTCTATGGCGGCAAGGAAGAACCCCTGGCGATTCATATCGAGGAGAAGGAACTGCGGCGCCAGCTCGGCACCGGCCACTTCATGAACTCGATCGTGATGATCAACGTCGGCGGCAAATCCCTGCGTACTCTCCCCAAGGACGTTGCCTTCCATCCCGTGAATGACCGGCCGCTGCATGTGGACTTCCTGCGTCTCGCGAAGGATGCCAAGATCCAGGTTGCCATTCCCGTCATCTTCACGAACGAAGAAGCTTCGCCCGGGCTCAAGAAGGGTGGCGTGCTCAATGTCGTCCGCCACGAGCTGGAGCTGATTTGCGATGCGGACAGGATCCCGAACGAGATCGAAATCGACGTCACCGGCCTGGAAGTCGGAGACGCGATCCACATCAGCAGCGTGACCCTGCCCGAAGGTTCGGAAAGCGCGATCACCGACCGCGACTTCACCATTGCCACCATCGTCGCCCCGTCCGCGCTCAAGCGCGCCGAGGGCGAGGCTGCGGAAGGCGAGGAAGCGGCCGCCGAGGAAGCAGGCGCCGCGGCGGAAGAACAACCCTCGGAAGAGTAACGTTTACCCGCATATCATGCAAAACGAGGCGCCGGCCCGCACATCGCGCGGCCGGCGCTTTGCTTTTGCGGGTCCCCGTGCATAGGAGATTTCGATGCAACTCTGGGTCGGCCTTGGAAATCCCGGACCGCAATATGCGATGCACCGGCACAATGTCGGCTTCATGGCGCTGGATGTCCTTGCGGAGATGCACGGCTTCGGCGCGGTGCAGAAGAAGTTCCTGGGCTGGGTTCAGGAAGGGCGGATCGGCGGCGAGAAGATCATCCTGCTCAAGCCTGCGACTTTCATGAATGAGAGCGGCCGCTCCGTCGGCGAAGCAATGCGCTTCTACAAGCTGGAGATGACCGCCCTCACCGTCTTCCATGACGAGCTCGACCTTGCGCCGTTCAAGGTGAAGGTGAAGACAGGCGGCGGCACAGCCGGCCATAACGGCCTGCGCTCGATCGACCAGCATCTGGGGCCGGATTTCCGCCGCGTACGGATCGGCATCGGCCATCCCGGCCACAAGGACCGCGTGACCGGCCATGTCCTGGGCAATTACGCCAAGGCCGAGCAGGACGACCTCGTCGATATGCTGGGCGCGATCGGGGCGGAAGCCGAATGGCTAGCCAAGGGAGACGACGCACGCTTCATGAGCGACGTTGCGCTGCGTATGCAGGGATGACGGGCCAAAGCCCCCGCCGACACTGGCCAATCCGGCTTATGCCGGTTAAGGGCGCGACTTTCCAATCGAGGTAATATAAAATGGGTTTCCGTTGCGGGATCGTCGGCCTGCCCAATGTCGGCAAGTCCACCCTGTTCAATGCATTGACCGAGACGCAGGCCGCTCAGGCCGCGAATTATCCCTTCTGCACGATCGAGCCGAATGTCGGCCAGGTCGCGGTGCCCGATCCGCGCCTTCAGCAACTGGCGAAGATCGCGGGCTCACAGAAGATTATCGAGACTCAACTTGCCTTCGTGGATATAGCCGGCCTGGTCAAGGGCGCGAGCAAGGGCGAAGGGCTGGGCAATCAGTTCCTCGGCAATATCCGGGAGGTAGACGCGATCGTTCACGTGCTCCGCTGCTTCGAGGATGACGACATCCAGCATGTCGCCAACAAGGTCGATCCGCTTGCCGATGCCGAAGTGGTCGAGACCGAATTGCTGCTGGCGGACCTGGAAAGCCTGGAGAAGCGCGTACCTGCAGCAGCCAAGAAGGCGACCGGCGGCGACAAGGAAGCGAAGATCACTGCCAGCGTTCTCGGCCAGGCGCTCGAATTGCTGCGTGAAGGCAAGCCCGCGAGATTGACGGAGCCGAAGGATGACGAGGAAGCGCGGATATTCGAGCAGGCCCAACTGCTCACCGCGAAGCCGGTACTTTATGTCTGCAACGTAGCGGAAGAAGATGCGGCCAACGGCAATGCCTTGACCGAGGCCGTGTTCGCGAAAGCCAAGGCAGAGGGTGCGCAGGCCGTGGTCGTTTCTGCCGCTATCGAAGCCGAACTGGTGGCGATGGATGCGGAAGAGCGAGCGGAGTATCTGGAATCGCTCGGCCTGTCCGAAACCGGACTGGCACGCGTGATTCGGGCAGGATACGAATTATTGGGCCTGCAAACATTCTTCACCGTGGGGCCCAAGGAAGCCCGCGCATGGACCGTGCACAAGGGCGCCAAGGCTCCGCAAGCCGCGGGCGAGATCCACACCGATTTCGAGAAGGGCTTCATTCGCGCGGAAACCATCGCCTTTGACGATTATGTCAGCCTTGGCGGAGAAGCCGGGGCCCGTGAAGCGGGCAAGCTCCGCCAGGAGGGCAAGGAATACGTCGTTCAGGACGGCGACGTGATGCTGTTCAAGTTCAACGTCTGAACGGCGCCCCGGTCATTCGAAGCTGGCGATGATCGGGCACGGTCCGGCCGCCCCGCCGGCGCATTCCTTCGCCAGCCTCGCCAGCGACTGGCGCGCCTCTCGCAGCTCCGCGATCTGCTCATCAAGCGCCTTGAGCCGCGCCTGCGCGAGTTCTCGGGCGCGCGGCCGATCGTTGGTCGAATCGAGCGCCAGAAGCTGGTTGATCTCTCGCAGGGTGAAGCCGGCGGTTTGCGCCGCGCGGATGAAACGGAGCCTGCGCAGCTCATCGGGGCCATAATGCCTGCGGCCCCCGCCGCGCGGCTGCCTGGACGGCTTCGGATCGGGGAGCAGCCCCTTGCGTTGGTAGAAGCGGATCGTCTCGACGCCGACGCCGCCGCTTTTTGCGAGTTCCGAAATCGTCAATGCCATCGCGCTTGACTCCGTACCTTGGTACGGAAGCTATAGAGCGATTCATCGACTTTCCAACCTTTCCGATGTTCGATTGGATCAGCACATGAGGAAACTGCTTCTCTTCGGAGCCGCCCTGGCCGCCTTGCCCTTGCCGGTTGCCGCGCAGGATCACGGCCAAATGGATCATGGGAGGATGGATCATGGGACGATGGATCACGGGGAGATGGATCACTCCACCGCGGACGATGGCGCAATGAATCATCCGCAGGGGCACCATCCCGGCATGGAGCACGGCCCGGCGGCCCCCGACCGCGCAATGGACGGTTCGGGCACCTCGCGGCTTCCCGCGCTGGAAGCGATGAATCACGGCGTTCACGTCAGCTTGGGCCGAGATACCAGTCTGATGCTCCACGGCTTCGTATGGGGCGTGTATTCCGATCAAGGAGGACCGCGCGGGGATGACAAACTCTATGCGCAGTCCATGGCGATGGCGACGCTTGAGAAACCCTTCGAGGGCGGCAAGTTCACCCTACGCACGATGATGAGCGCCGAACCGCTGATGGACGCGGACGGCTACCCCAACCTCTTCGCGACCGGCGAGACGGCAAGGGGCGAACCGCTGGTCGACCGGCAGCACCCGCACGACCTGTTCATGGAGCTTGCCGGGCGCGTCGATATAGACATTGCCGAAGGGGCGAGCGCCTTCCTCTATGGCGGCCCGGTGGGTGAACCGGCGCTGGGCCCTAGCGCGTTCATGCACAGGGCGTCTGCGCGCTATAACCCCGAAGCGCCGATCACCCATCATTGGTTTGATTCCACGCACATCACTTATGGAGTCGTGACGGCGGGCGTGGCCGCGCCTGCCTGGCAGGTGGAAGCCTCCGCCTTTCGCGGCCGCGAGCCGGATGAGGACCGCTGGGACATCGAAACGCCGGAACTGGATAGCTGGTCCGTCCGCGCAAGCTTCGCCCCCTCGCCCGCCTGGCTGCTGCAAGCGAGCTATGGGGAGATTGCCGAGCCTGAAGCATCGCATCCCGGGCAGGACGAACATCGCACCACGGTATCCGCGCAATACAACAATGGCCGCGGCGTCTCCGCCCTCGCCGCCTTCAGCGCGAAGAACCGCGAGCCGGGTGACGTGCTGACCGCATGGCTGGGCGAAGTGAACTGGGATATCGACCGGCATCACAGCCTGTTCAGCCGAGTCGAGAATGTCGCCAATGACGAGCTGTTCCCCGATCATGCGCACCCGTTGCATGATCGGACATTCCGCATCACCAAGTTCCAGGCGGGCTACGCCTACCGCGTACCGGTGGGGCCGGCAAATCTGGCGCTCGGCGGAACAGTTTCAGCCTTCGCAAAGCCCGCCGCGCTCGATCCCTATTATGGAGATGCCCCCATGGGCTTCACTTTGTTTGCGCGGCTGAGCCTGGGCGATTGATCGCATCACGCGGCGGCTAGCTGCCGCACTGCACGATGCCTGCTTTGTCGTAGACGACGCGTTCCAGCTCGTCGCGGACGGTGAGATGGCCGTCGTAATTCACCGACTCTGCGGCAGTCGGCCGGCCCGGCCCATCCTCAAGCTTCAGTTCGAAGGTGTATTTCCGGCCATCATATTGGCTGCGCAGGTCGTAGGGCAGCGCCTTGCTGCCGCTATCCGCAGAGAAGCGAAGCATGTCGCCGTCGATCTTCATGAAGCCGTCTTCGCGCATGGCGATCGCGACGGCCGCCAACCCGCCGCCCTCTGGAGCGAAGGCGCAGCTCGTGCCGAAGATCTCGTATTTTTCTATGTCGGGATAGAGGATCGGCTCGGGCATGATCGGCATGGCCGAGCCCCTGTTCGCCTTCTCCACCATGGCCACCGCCATCGCGTCCTCCCGCGCGCGCTGCTGCGGGCTCAATTCGTCCCCGCAAGAGGTCAGCATTGCGGTACCGGCGAGCAACAACAGTCGCATCAATGCCTCCCGAACAGCGTCTCTACATCTTCCATCGACAGCTTGACCCATGTCGGGCGGCCGTGATTGCATTGGCCTGAACGCGGCGTTCTCTCCATCTCACGCAGCAAGGCGTTCATCTCCGTGACGCTGAGCGCCCGCCCCGCCCTGACCGATCCGTGGCAGGCCATGGTAGCCAGAACATGTTCGATCCTGGCATCGAGCAACAGGGATTCGCCATGCTCCGCAAGATCGTCCGCGATATCCTGCAGCAAGGCCTGCGGATCGGCCTTGGCGAGCGCTCCTGGCAATGCGCGGACCAGCATGGCGCTCGGCCCAAAGCGTTCGATTGCCAGGCCTAGCGAGGCGAATTTGGCGGCATTCTCCTCCAGGCGGTCGCAGGCCGGCTCGTCGAGTTCCACCACTTCGGGCATCAACAAGGCCTGGCTCGCCGCGACCTTGTCCCCGGCGCCTGCAGCGCGCAGACGTTCGAGAACGAGCCGCTCATGCGCCGCGTGCTGATCGACGATCACCAGCCCGTCCGCCGCTTCCGCCACGATATAGGTATTTGCCACTTGTCCGCGCGCCACTCCGAGCGGGTACTGCTGCGCATCCTCGGGCAGATCCTCCGCTTCCTCCGCCCTGCCCTGCGGGGATGCCATCGCTTCTTGCTCGTAGCTGCGCCAAACCCGTCCTGCCTCGCTGACGCGAGATGGCGCGGCGCTCCAGTCCCGCCCCGAGAAGATCGAACGCAGTGCGGGCGAAGGTTCGCTATACGGCCGCTCGTGCTGCTCTCCTTCCCTCATCCAGCGGCCCATCGCCGCGCCATCCGGAGCCTGCGCGCTCCGCTTGTCCCCCGTCGCAAGCGCGTGCCTGAGCCCCGAGACGATGAACCCCCGAACACCGGCAGCATCGCGGAAACGCACCTCGGTCTTGGCGGGATGGACGTTCACATCCACATCTTCGGGCGGCAAGGTGAGGAAAAGCGCCAGCACCGCGTGCCGATCCCGCGCCAGCATGTCGGCATAGGCGCCGCGCACTGCACCGATCAGCAGCCGATCCTTCACCGGCCGGCCGTTCACGAACAGATATTGATGATCGGCAACTCCGCGATTGTAGGTCGGGAGACCCGCCACGCCGGCGAGCTGCATCCCCTCTCTCTCGAACGCAACGGACACGCCGTTATCGGCCAGTTCGCGGGCAACGATCTGCGCCACCCGTCCCTCGGCAGTATCGCCGACCTGCACCGCGAAGATCCGCCGGCCGCCATGTTCGAAGCGGAAGCCGACGTCGGGCCGCGCCATAGCGAGCCGCCGCACGACATCCAGACAAGCCGCATACTCACTCCGCGCACTGCGCAGGAATTTGCGGCGGGCAGGCACCTTGGCGAAGAGTTGCTCTACCCTCACGCGGGTTCCGGGAGGCAGCGCGGCCGGCCCTTCTTCGGCAACCACGCCATGGTCGACGACCCGCCGCCAGCCCTGCGCGCTGCCTGGTGTGCGGCTTTCCAGCGTCAGCCGCGCTACGCTCGCAATCGAAGGTAGCGCCTCGCCGCGGAAGCCCAGCGTTGTGACGCGCTCTATCGCTTCGTCGGGCAGCTTGGAGGTCGCATGCCGCTCCAGCGCCAGTTCCATTTCCTGCGGAGACATTCCGCAGCCATCGTCGGTCACTTCGATACTGGAAAGCCCGCCATCGCCAATGCTCACCTCCACATGCCTGCCTCCCGCATCCACCGCATTTTCAACCAGTTCCTTGAGCGCGGCGGCCGGACGTTCGACCACCTCACCGGCTGCAATTCGGTTTACCAGCGTTTCGGGTAGGCGTCGGATCAGCGGCATCGCCACAGGTTAGCGGCGATTGGCCACGGTTTCGAGGCGAAGCACCAAACTTTTCATCGCTTTCCGCACAAAATTTTGGCCTTTGCCCAAAGGTTGCGTTAAGCACCCGCGACTTATTGTTACACCCGGTCCGCCCGCGCGTAGCACTCTGCCCTAGACCGCCAAAAAATACGGATTGCCTAGATGAGCTCCTTCTTCTCGAGATTTTTCAAATTCGGTTCGCAGAACATGGCCATCGACCTGGGGACGGCCAACACCCTCGTCTATGTGCAGGATCGCGGGATCGTGCTCAACGAACCGTCGGTCGTCGCGATCGAAACGATAAACGGTGTGAAGCGGGTCAAGGCCGTGGGCGACGATGCGAAGATGATGATGGGCAAGACGCCGGACAATATCGAGGCCATCCGCCCGCTGCGTGACGGCGTGATCGCGGACATCGAGATCGCCGAGGAGATGATCAAGCACTTCATCCGCAAGGTGCACGGGAAGAAGAGCCTGCTTCGTTATCCTGAGATAGTCGTGTGCGTTCCGTCGGGGTCGACCTCGGTCGAACGGCGCGCCATCCGCGATGCCGCCTCCAATGCCGGCGCTTCCGAAGTTCACTTGATCCTGGAACCGATGGCGGCAGCGATCGGCGCCGACATGCCGGTGACCGAGCCGGTCGGCTCGATGGTTGTCGACATCGGCGGCGGCACAACCGAAGTGGCGGTGCTGTCTCTTCGGGGTCTCGCTTACACCACAAGCGTGCGCACCGGCGGCGACAAGATGGACGAGGCGATCGTTTCCTACGTCCGCCGACATCATAACCTGCTGATCGGCGACGCCACTGCAGAGCGGATCAAGAAAGATTACGGCATCGCGACGGTGCCGGAGGACGGGATCGGGGAGCCGATCACGCTGAAGGGCCGCGACCTCGTGAACGGGGTGCCCAAGGAGATCACGATCAATCAGGCGAACATCGCCGAGGCGCTTTCCGAACCGATCGGTGCGATCGTTGAAGGCGTGCGGATCGCGCTCGAAAATACCGCGCCGGAGCTGGCGGCGGATATCGTCGATCAAGGCATCGTCCTGACCGGCGGCGGCGCATTGATCCAGGGGCTGGACGAACATCTGCGTGACGAAACCGGCTTGCCGGTGAGCATTGCGGAAGATCCGCTCTCCTGCGTCGCATTGGGCACCGGCCGCGCAATGGAGGATCCGATCTATCGCGGCGTGTTGATGACCGCCTAAGCACCCGTAACAGGCAACCGCCGGGGGCAGCTTCACGCGGCCGCCCGTCGGCCAAACAAGGAACAGGCGCATGGCGCCGCCGACAATTCGCCGCTCGGGCCATTCGAAGAAGGCGCAGGTCAGCGCCTTCGCCGGCTATCTGATTGCTGCGCTTGGCGCGGCGCTCGGGGCCGTGTTCCTGGTGTTGTCGCTCTGGAAGCCGCAAGGCGCCGCGCCGCTTCGCACGGAAGCCGTCGATGTCGCAGCCCCCGCCGGCAAAGTCGGCGGAAGCGCCCGCACCCACAGCCTGGGCCTGATTGACACGATCAGCGGCTACTTCAACGCTGGAAGCCAGAACGCCAGGTTGAGACGCGAAGCCGAGGAAGCGCGAATCCAGCTGGTCGAAGCGCAAGCCGTGGAGGCCGAGAACCGGCGCCTCAAGCAGTTGCTCGGCCTCCGCGAAGAGGAGGTGAAGCCGGTCGCCTATGCACGGCTGATCGGATCCACCTCCAGCAGCACGCGGCGCTTCGCCTATCTCTCCGCCGGGCGGGAGGACGGAGTAAAGGCAGGCATGCCCGTGCTGTCACCGAAGGGCCTTGTGGGGCGTGTGCTTGAGACGGGGGATTCTTCCTCGCGTGTGCTGCTCCTCACAGATAGCGTGAGCATGGTGCCCGTGCGCCGGGTTCAAGACGATGTCGTAGCTTTTGCTCAAGGCCGCTCAGACGGATCGCTGCGCGTGAGGCTGATCAACCTGGGCATCAATCCGCTCAAGAAGGGCGATGTTTTCGTGACCTCCGGCGCAGGCGGGATCTATCGCCCCAACATTGCCGTGGCAATCGTCGATGAGTTGACGCGCGACGGCGCGATCGCGAGGCCGCTCAGCAATCCCGGCACGACCGTGTATGTCGCGATCGAGCCCGTGTGGGTGCCGGAGGCCGCGCCAGTCCTCTCAGCCGAACCGACCGAGACGGAGCAATGATCGGCGAAAAAGGCGCCGTCGGCCCGCGGCTGGGCTTTCGGCGAACGATCAATCGCGATCATTCTCCGCTATTCGCTCAGGGCCTGCCGCTGCTGACGGTGTTGCTGGGTTCGCTCACTCCTTTTCTGCCGATGATTACCGCGGGGCCCGTGATGCCGCCCATCGGCTTCATGATCTTCATCGCCTGGCGTCTCGTCCGCCCGGGATTATTCCCTCTCTGGATCGGATTCCCGCTTGGGGCATTCGACGACCTTTTCAGTGGACAGCCGTTCGGTAGCGCAATCCTGCTGTGGTCTCTCACGATGCTGGCCCTCGAAACGCTGGAGGCGCGATTCCCCTGGCGAGGCTTTTGGCAGGACTGGATCACCGCATCCGCGCTCCTGGCCGCATATCTGGTAATATCCGCGGTCGTTGCGGGACCCGGTTTCGAACTCTGGCACGTCAAATTGATTCTGCCGCAGCTGTTGCTGTCTATCCTGCTGTTCCCCATTATTGCCCGCATGGTCGCCATGTTCGACCGCGTTCGGCTTTACAGGGTTCGGGTTATCGATTGATGTTGCGCGGCAAGAAGCAGCAACAAACTGCCGGCGGGTTGCGTAACAGCTTCCAGCGCCGAACTTTTCTGATCGGCGGCGTGCAAGGCGGTATCGGCCTGCTGCTTGCCGCGCGGATGGGATATCTCGCCGTTGCCGAGAATGAACGCTATCGCATGCTCTCGGAGAGCAACCGGGTCAATTTGACGCTGATCCCGCCCCGGCGCGGCTGGATCCTGGATCGCAATGGAGATCCTCTCGCCTCGAACCGCGCCGATTTCCGCGTCGATATCATTCCCGACCGAATGGATAATCCGCAGGCGACGGTGGAGATTCTCGGCTCCCTGATCCCGCTCAGCCCGGTGGAGGTCCAGGATCTCAAGGACAAGCTGGCGGATTCCCGTGGCTTTCAGCCCGTCGAAGTCGCAAGCGGCCTCAATTACGAACAATTTGCCGCGGTCAGTGTTCGGCTACCCGACTTGCCCGGTGTGGTACCTCAACGCGGCTTTTCCCGCTACTACCCAACCGGTCCATCCGTAGGGCACCTGATCGGCTATGTCGGCGCAGCATCGGCCGAGGATTACGAGCAGGAGCCGATTCCATTGCTCGTCACGCCCGGCTTCAAGATGGGCAAGGATGGGCTGGAGAAGCAGTTCGAGCAAACCCTGCGTGGGGAGCCCGGCGCGCGGCGCGTCGAAGTTACGGCAAACGGCGAGATTGTGCGCGATCTCGAAACACGCGAGGACGTTCAAGGCAATCCCATCCGCCTCACCATCGACGGCCCACTGCAGGATTATGCCGCCCGGCGCATCGGGCTCGAATCCGGTTCGGTCGTGATAATGGATTGCCTGACGGGCGATCTGCTTTGCATGGCCTCCATGCCAAGCTTCGATCCAAACAGCTTTTCCGACGGGATAGGCCGCGTCGAATGGAAGATGCTGTCGGAAGATGACCACGTCCCTCTTCGCAACAAGATCCTGAAAGGCCTGTACCCCCCAGGTTCGACCGTGAAGCCGATGGTATCGATGGCGTTCCTTGAGGCGGGGCTGGACCCCAAGGCGACGGCGCTGTGCACGGGCGGCCTGCGTGTGGGGAACCGCGTGTTCCATTGCTGGAACCGGCGCGGGCACGGCTCGGTCGACATGGCTGAGGGTATCTACCAAAGCTGCGACGTCTATTTCTATCACTTCGCCCAGCAACTGGGGATGGAGGTCATCGCCCCGATGGCGCGGAGATTGGGTATGCAGGAAGAGTTTCCGCTGCCCGTTGCCAGCCAGTTCTACGGAACCGTGCCGGATCCGGAATGGCTCATGCGAAAGCATGGCCGCCAGTGGCAGCCGTTCGATACCGTCAACGCCACGATTGGCCAGGGTTACATGCTGGCAAACCCACTTCAGCTTGGCGTGATGGCCGCGCGGCTGGCCACGGGCAACCGGGTCATGCCGCGGCTGATCCTTGATGGAACCGTTCCCAAGTTCCAGTCGATGAACTTCCGCCCCGATCACATCGACGTGATCCGCAACGCCATGCACGACGTCGTCTATGGTCCCGGCACTGCAGGGCGCGCGCGCCTGCCGATTGAAGGGATCGAGCTAGCCGGAAAGACCGGCACCGCCCAGGTCGTTTCGCTGAACGTTTCGGGCGGGAGCGGCGGCCCATGGAAATATCGCGACCACGGGCTGTTCATCTTCTTCGCGCCGTTCGACAATCCCCGCTACGCTGGCGCCGTCGTGATCGAACATGGCGGTGGATCAAGCTCCGCCTATCCGATTGCAAGGGATGTCATGACATTCTTGCTCGATCCGGTGTTGGGGATGGAAAAGCTCACCGCGCTGGAAAAACAGTGGGGCGGAACTCCGCGCGAGAGGATGGGACGGAAATACGCTCAATATGCCGAGGAGTTCGGAATCGACATTCCACGAGCGCCAAGCGATCTCCAGACGATAACCCGCCAGGTGGACGCGGAGGCGCGTGCCGCCGCAGCGGCGATCGAAAATTCCGCCGTTGGCACCGCCAGGAACGCCCGCCCCGCCAGTAACAGCGCGGAAACGGCCAATGATGGCATTGCCGCGGGGGGAAACACACGTGGTCGCGCCGGCACCGCCGCAACCGGAGCACGATGATGAACCGGATCGTGGTCCCCGAACCGCTCGCGCGACTTCCCTGGCAAATCATGATTCCCTTGACCATGCTCGTCCTGTTCGGGGCGGCCGTCCTTCATTCGGCCGCGGGTGGCAGCATGAGCCCGTTTGCCTGGTCCCACATCATCCGCTTCGCGCTGTTCATGGTGATGGCGCTGATCATGACCCAGTTTCCGCAGAGCCTGGTCAAATGGGCGGCCTATCCGGCATATGTCGCCGTTCTCCTCCTGCTCGTGCTTGTCGAGACATTGGGCGCGATCAGCGGCGGCAGTCAGCGATGGCTCAATCTCGGCCCGATCGTTCTGCAGCCTTCCGAGTTCATGAAGCCGGGGATAGTGCTGGTGCTGGCGAGTTTCTACCACACCTTGCCGGTCGGCGAAGTGGGCGGCTGGCGCTCCCTGGTTCCGGCGGCAGCCATGATCGGGATGCCGATGGTTCTCGTGCTCCTGCAGCCTGACCTGGGAACCGCACTCGCAATCGCGTTTGGTGGGGCCGTGGTGATGTTCATGGCGGGTTTGCCGATGCGCTGGTTTGTCGGCGGAGCGCTGGGCGCGCTTATCGCGGCGCCCATCGCCTTTTTTGTCGGCCTGCACGACTATCAAAGACGGCGTGTGACGACTTTCCTTGATCCGGAAAGCGATCCCTTGGGTGCAGGCTATCACATTACCCAGTCCAAGATCGCGATCGGTTCCGGCGGGATCACCGGGAAGGGATTTGGAAACGGATCGCAGAGCCACCTCAATTACCTTCCCGAACCGCATACGGATTTCGTTTTCGCGACCATGGCGGAAGAATGGGGATTGGTGGGGGGCTTGCTCGTCCTGCTCGTGTTCGGGATCGTCTTGCGCTGGGGCATGGGAGTGGCCCGCCGCGCGCCTGACCGCTTCTCGGCACTCCTAGCCGCAGGGATGACGGCGACGATATTCTTTTACGTTGCCATCAACCTTTTGATGGTCATGGGGCTGGCGCCAGTCGTCGGCATACCGCTGCCATTCATGAGCCATGGCGGATCGTCGATGATGACCAACATGATCTGCATCGGTGCGCTGATGATGGTGGATCGGTGGAGCAAGCAGAGCGGGCGTGCCGGCCTGGCCTGACCGCACGGGACATGCGGAGTGACGCGTCGGAAAGCCTTGCAGCCGGACGTGGAAGGATAGTGAACGAACCCCCTTCCCTCTCGCGACACAAGCTCTATATGGAGCCCTCCTCGCGATTCGCGGGGGCCCGGCGAGCCTGATCGCAAACCGGTATGGACGCATAGCTCAGTTGGTAGAGCAGCTGACTCTTAATCAGCGGGTCCTAGGTTCGAGCCCTAGTGCGTCCACCAATCTTTTCAGTCACTTACTTGACCACACGCAGGTGCCTATAGGGGCCACTGGGGGTGGTTTTGTGCCGTTCCGTTTCGCGGATTACCGTGCTTTCCAGTTGGGGCACGTTAATCAGCAGGTCGGAATAGGGCTGCAAGTGCTTCACCGACATGTGCGCATAGCGCCGCACCATCGATTCCGACTTCCAGCCCCCCAGCTCCTGAAGCACCCAGGTGGGCACGTCATTCTGCCGCAGCCAGCTCGCCCATGTGTGCCGCAGATCGTGCCAGCGGAAATCCTCGATCCCGCAAGCCTTCAACGCCGCACGCCATTTGCGCGTGTTCGCCGAACGGAGCGGATTGCCCCGATAGGTGAACACATGGGTCGGATGCTTGCCCCATTGGCGTTGCAGCACGGCCAGCGCGACCTCGTTGAGCGGAACGCCTAGCGCAGCGCCGTTCTTCGTGTCGCCATGCCCGATCGTGGCCATGCGGCGGGCCATATCAACCCTGTCCCATGTCAAACCGAGAATGTTGCCTTGCCGCAGCCCCGTCGAAAGGGCGAACAGCACCACTTCACGCTGGTGATCGGGCAAGGCTTCAAGCAGGGCTTCGGCCTGTTCGTGCGTCAGATGCCGCACCCGGATCTTGCTGCCCTCGCCATAGGCCTTGAACGCCGGTATCTGGTCGATCCACTCCCATTCGCGCTGGGCCTTGCGGAAGATGGCGCGAATGAGCGCCATATATCGGTTCCGCGTGGCGTCCGTCGCCTTGGGCAAGCGGGTCGTCAGCAACCGGTCGATCATGTCCCGGCTCACCTCGTCGAGCCGTTTGCCGCGAAGATGAGTGGTGAACCAGCGGATGCGTTGCACATCGTCCCTGCGGGACTTCTTGTGCGCCTTTTCCTTCAGCCAACGCAAAGCCGCTTCGTCCCAGGTCCGCTTCGGCTTCTTCTTCAGTCGGCTCGCTTCCCACAGCTCGGCTTTCAACCGGTCGTGATATTCCTCGGCCTTCCGCCTGTCGGACGTTCCAGTAGAGCGTCTAACTCTCGTTCCGTCCGGTGCTGTGAACTCGAC